>Ga0224712_10000053_pt1 | contig 17340 bp, 14 predicted proteins | sample DielMetaTC5pm2_FD_171474 | JGI IMG/M metagenome (GOLD analysis project Ga0224712, IMG submission 171474) | Corn rhizosphere microbial communities from Kellogg Biological Station, Michigan, USA - Diel MetaT C5pm-2 (Metagenome Metatranscriptome)... | ecosystem: Host-associated > Plants > Roots >...
CTCGAGGCGTATCGTCCTCGGGGCTTATCAGAACGATAAACTCGTGGCTTTCATGTTGCCCGCGGCTGTTTGCCACGTGGCATCGCTCTCATTTATAGCCAGCCACACGGATGCACTGGAGGCACACCCGAACGACGCGCTTTACCACGCATTCCTTTGCATCGCGCGGCAGACGCCCGGCATTGAAATCGCGAATTTCGGAACCACTTCCAGCAAACCAACCTTGGACGAGTTCAAGCTGCGTTACGGCAAGGTGAAGGAATTCCCTTCCTACACCTGGATCAACCCCGCCATCCGCCTTGTGTTCAAGCGCCAGATCGCACGGCGCTATCCCTGGCTTGGCCACAAGCCTGTACCTGGGACATGGACCTCGTAGAACAAAATTTCGGGATGATGGCTTCGCTCCGCATTCACAACATGAGCGTGGAGGAAACGGTGACGGCCGACGCGGCGGTGGAATCGAAGTTTCATCGCTTCCGCGACCATTGGTGGCGCGAAGTGAAGCCGTTTTTCTATCGACCCGTCAACCCGCTGGCCGCATTTCGTCGCCGCGAGTCGTTCCCCAAGCCATGGGCCGCTCTGGGCGGATATTACCATGTCGTGCCGGATGGAGAGGAAAGCAACGGGGCGCTGGTCGCGAACGAAATTTCCCAGCCCTCGGCGTACGAGTTGGAATCACTGAAGCGGAAGCGCAACCAGATTCTCCGGTCACTTGGCGTATTTCGCGTCCAGCCGGTTGCGTACCTGGAGGATCTGCTGACCGGTGGTTACGACACCTATCTCGACTGGGAACGCCGGACTGAGGGAGTGAGGACCAAGCGGTCCAGTCCTGAAGTGTTTCAACGTTGGATCAAGAAGGTGTTTGCGCATCCGTATTGCCTTCTTCTCGGCGCCTATGCCGGCGACCGGCTGGTTGGGTTCATGACGGCGTATGCCACCGAAGGCATCGCCCACTGCAGCAAGATATTCAGTCATTCTGAGTTTCACGCCCAGACTCCATCGAGCGCCATGTTGTATTCCTTCGTCAGGATCGCCGCCAACAATCCCGAGATTCGGCGGGTCTGGCACGGCCTGCGCGGCCTGAATCCGTCGCTTGAGCGCTACAAAGCCGTGATGGGCTTTCAACATGTCTCCTACCCAGTTTACGTGCACGTTCGGACTGGCCTTCGGCCGCTCGCAAAGTTCGCTTTCCCCCAGGAATACCGTCGTCTGTACGGACAATATCCGGCGCAAGAGGCGGCTTAATCATGCCAGGCATCTTCGGCATTTTCGACATGCACCGTCCCCTGGGAGAAGACCCGGCACTTTCGCGCATGGAAAGCCGGCTCCGCTACCGGGGTGATTACCGGAGCTACTGCTGGCGTGACGTCCATTGTGCAATGGGCGGCGTTACTCCGCCATACTTCAACGCCATCACCAGCGAGGCCCGGTGTCTCGAACCTCCGGTATGCCTGGTGATGGAAGGCGAGATATTTAATCGTAAGGAACTGAGTGGCCTGTTGGGATTGGAAAAGGATGTGAATGCCCCGGATCTCATGCTCGCGGCTTACGAGCGCTGGGGGACGGGGCTGGTCGACCGCGTCAATGGCAGCTTCGTTGTAGTCATATATGAAGCGCGCTCCCGGGCGCTCACCTTCATTACCGATCGCGCAGGAAGCCACTTGCTGCATTACGCGGTCGCAGGTTCGCGCGTCATCTTCTCGTCGGAACTAAAGGCGCTGCTGTGCGCGGACGAAGTGAAGCGGGAAATCGATCCGGCCGCCATTGTCGATTTCTTCTCGTGGGGATTCGTTTTGGGACCACGGACATTTGTCCGAGGAGTCGCGCTGGTCCCGCCGGCTACCATCGTCCGCATTTCTGACGGAAAGGTACTGGAACAAACGCATTGGCGTTGGCCGGCCTTTGAGCAAGGCCTGCGGCGATCCGTCGCCGATATTACCGCCGAGCTGAACGATACCATTGCGATGGCCGTCCGGCGGCAACTCGATTGTGGAGGTCGCGCCGGTATCGGGCTCAGCGGCGGTCTGGATTCGCGCATTTTGGCAGCCCACGCCAGCCGCGTTGCCGACGCGCTGGTCACCTTCACTTTCGGGGATGTCAACTCCGATGAAGTGCAATACGCCCGCCGTGTCGCCGCCACCCTCGGTTTAGCGAATCACCATGTTCGCTACTCCCTCTTGGAGTTTGCCAGTGCTTTTGAAAGTGTGGTCTGGATGAATGAGGGCCTGATCAACACACCAGAGTACTCGATGCTCGCCAAGACAGCCGCCGGGTGCGGCATGCAGGTGCTGCTGACCGGCAACGGAGGTGACGACCTGAGCGGGCGCCATTTGGCCCGGGTGCTGCCTCGGATGCGCGATGTTGAGGCCGCCAAGGAGCAGTTGTTTGCGCCTTCGAGTCGGCTTAACGGCAGCGAGAGAATCTTCGGGCCCTCGCTGCGCAAACATCTCCCCGAACTGCGGCGGGAAAGTTTCGAGGCAAGTCTGGCGGGCATTGACCGCAGTGACGCGGCCAACTTGGTAATGCAACATCATGCACGCAATCAATTGTGGAAGAGTTTCACGCGCAACATTGATTTGGCGCGGTACTGGTTACGCCACCGGCAACCTTATTTCGATTACGACCTGATCGACCTCTTCGCCCGCATTCCTCCGTCCATCCGCTTACACGAGAAGGCGTACCGGCGGGTGCTGATTGAGTATTTTCCGCCCTTGGCGGACATTCCGTTGCCGACGCATCGGGTTTCCGTCAGGGCCGAGCGCTACCTGTATCCTTATTATAAGGTCCGAAATACGCTCGGACATTGGGCCCTCCCGCGCCTACACCGCGTGCTGCGGCATATGGCCCCCCCTTCCGCGGTCGTGTCGTACAACTACGAAGCCTATCGCGGTCCGCTGCGTGACTACGTTCGCTCCGTGGTGCTTGAGGGCAACCGGCGCCGCGGCTACTTTGACCAGAGTGCGCTGAGGGACGTCCTTGGCGCTCACAATGCCGGAACCGGCAACCACAGTTTTCTCATCCACAAGCTAATCACCTTCGAGCTCTTCCAGAGGATGTTCATTGATCCCGCCCAGCCGATCCAACAGTGCGCAACTGCTTGAACCAGATGCCAATCAGCCTACAAAGCGGCAGAAACGTAATCGGGGACGACTCGCAGCTGCGGGAGGGCCAGCTTTTGCGAACCTTCGGACGCGCAACCTTCTGGCTCTGGTTCGATCGCGGAGCCCTGCGCCTGGGTACCGCGCTGGCAGGGCTGGTCTTGATCCGTTATCTGGGTCCGGCCAATTATGGCGTGTACACCACCGCCATCGCCTGGGGTGCGCTGCTGGGCGCAGTTCTCGATCTGGGTCTCACCGTTTTTGCCGCACGAGTCATTGGCGTTGACCGGCAGGAAGGCAAGCGCGTGGTTGCGGTCTATGTAGCGGTGTCGCTGATCGCCCTGGCTGCGCAATTGAGCTTAGTCGCTTGGGCACTCGTGAGCGGCCACTGGTACGCAGCCTGTATTGGCACCGGCTTCATCGTCGTCAACATGGAATCTACGGTGGTGTTCTGCGCCTATGTTCTCACCGCCGAATTGCAGGCTAGCAAGACGCTGCCCGGATCGGTGCTGAGCGCGGCCGGCATTATTGCTGCAGTGGCTGCGGTCATCTGGCTGCGGGTCTCCGTTTTGGGACTGCTGATCGCGCTATCTATTAAGGGTTTGGCAGTCGCGTCATTGCGTCTATGGCAGATTCGCGACCATTGGCCATCGCTCCACGATTTTCGGCTCACGCAGATCCGGCGCACACTTGCCGACAGCCGCCCATTTTTCTCCTATACGCTGGCGCAAATGGGCTATGAACGTACCGCGGTGGCATGCCTCGGGTTCGTCGCCTTGCACGAGCAAGTGGGCCTATTCGGGGCGGCAATCGCGATCGCCAGCATCTACCCGCAGTGGAGCTATGCCGCGAGCGACGCCGTCATGCCGATGTTGACGCGACTGTTTGAGCAAGGCCGGTGGGATGAACTCATCGAGTTCCGTCAGCGGCTGCTGGACCTCCTCTTGTTCATCTCAGTGCCGGTAGCGGTCGTTTTGGCATTATTTGCTCCACAGATTTGCGCCCTGCTTGGGCCGCGATTTGCCGGTAGCAGCCTGGTGTTGCGGATCATCGCCTACCGCGCCATCGTTTCCGTGTTGGACGGCTTCCTGGGCCAGGCGTTTCTCACCGCCATCAATCGGGTTCGCGAACGGCGGAACGCACAGATCCGTTCGATGATCGTTCTTGCAGTGCTCACGCTGGTGCTGGGCAATTACTGGGGATCAGTAGGCGCCGCGATCGCGCTGCTGGTCGCCGACTCATCGCTCCTTCTCCAATATCTCCCGATTTGCTGGAAAGCAAAGCTGGGCGTGCGCTGGCCCGCGTTGTGGCCGAGCGTTTCCGCCGGGATCGGCATGGCAATTGCGGCGCTCTACCTTCCAGCGACATGGTTTGCGAAGGTCGCACCAAGTCTGGTGGTCTACTTCGTCGTGCTCGCGTTGCTGGCGCGCCCAAGGGTTATGCTCGCGGGACGCACGCTGCGCGACTGCGTCGGTGTCCGGTCATGACGCCTGAAGTCCAGATTGTATCCGCCAGTTCGTTCCTAAGCGCTGCGGCGAGAGGCTACGGCTTGCGTCAACTGTCACGCCGGGCCGGCGTCTCTCATGATTGGTTTGCCACCTGGCGCATCGAGCACGATGAACACGAAACCCTCGTGTACCCGGTGGTGACGAGTTCCAAACGCATTCGGTTCCCGCACGCCGCTCCGGCACACTGGGACAATGTGCGTGCAGGCATGCTTGCGGTTGCCCGGTTCGAATATCCCGAAATGGACGCTGACATCCCCGATATCGTGGTTCCCTACGCCGAGAGCACGGAAACGGGAAGGATATTCCAGGCGACTGAGGAGGAAGTCACTTTCTGCGCCGACGTCTTGGCCTCTCTGGTGCTGACCCTTTCACGCTACGAAGAGACTTTGCCAGCTCCCCGCGATTGCCATGACCGGTTCCCCGCCTCAGCCAGTCTGGCCGCGAAGTATGGATTCATGGAACGGCCCATCGTAGACGAGATGGGACTTGCGTTCGAACAGGCGTTGCGGCGCTTGTTCCCAGTGTGGCAGGCAGCCCCGCGCGAGATGCGCCTAAATATCACCCATGATGCCGATGAGATCGGTGTTCCTTTCCGTTTGCGGACCGCGGCGCGACGGGCACGGCAATGTGGAATCGCGACAGGCCTTCAAGAAGTCCTTCGCCTCGGCAAGCCACGCGCTCTCACAGCGGTGCGGGAAACGGTGTTGCGCGCGCGCCGTCGTGGCCTCACCTGCAGCGTCTATGTGAAAGCGGCTGACCGGAGCGAGTTCGATTCAGGCTACGACATTCGCCGCCGAGACGTGGCCGAGGAATTCATCCGGGCACGCGCGGCAGGAGCCGAACTGGGGGTTCACCCCGGATACGACACCTGGCTTGAGCCCGAGCGCCTGGCCGAGGAAGTCGAGCGGGTAGGCAACACCTTTGGGCGCGACGCCACTCTGAGCGGACGCCAACACTTCCTGCGCTGGTCGCCCCAGAGTTGGCTTGATTGGGAGGACTGCGGATTGCGCTGCGACAGCAGCGTGGGATTTTCGGAACAACCAGGCTTTCGGGCAGGAACCGCGTATGCATATCGCCCGTGGTTGTTTGCCCAGGATCGCGAAGCCGACCTGCTCGAAGTGCCATTAATCGCGATGGACTGCAGCTTGACTGGTTCACTGCGGATGCGGGGGAAACAATGCCTGCACCCGCTGCTGACCTGCCTGGAGCGTTGCGAACGCGTGGGCGGCGTCTTCACCTTGCTATGGCATACCGACAGCATTCTCGACCCGGTGTACGGCGATTCATATGACGTCCTGCTCGATAAGCTTGCGGCCTTTCCTCCCTTTCACTGGCAGCAGGATTTTCAGGACCGCTACGCTTAACGCCGCGCCACGGAGCCATTCATCATGGTCATGAACAACTGCCGTTTTAATATCGCGTTCGCCATTATGCTCAGTGTTGCCACGGTTTCATTTTGCGCAGCCGCCGGCTGCTCCTCGACCAATGGCTCGGCGATGAAGGTAGTCGCGCCAGCCTGCGCTGCATCACAGCAAGTCTATGGCGTGCCGCTTGCGGCTGTAACCCTTGCCAATGTCGAAATCGGCCGCGATCACCGCCAGCTTAGCTACCGGTTTCAAGCCGCACAATCGGCGCTTTTGGACAACGTTCGGGTGTACGTCAAGGTTGGCCCCGGATACTCTCTCGGCGACGGCGGAATGATCCGAGTGGACCTGGAATCCGACGACGACACGAGCCAACACACACCATCGGGGAAGTCGCTGGCATCAGCAACGATCACGCAGTTGCAATCTGGGCCATTTAATCGGGTGCTTACTTTCGGGTCGCCCGTCGCGCTCACGGCCGGAACTCTTTATCACCTGGTTTTTTCAAATCCTTCCGGCGCTCCAACTCAGAATTTCAGCTCCCTGAACGACATCATGTTTTCGGGCAATCGTGTGGCTCCCCAGTTCAGTGATCTCGCAGTGCTCACAACCGCAGACGGCAGCGCAGGCTGGAGCCAATTTGGGAACCACATGCCGATCTTCACGCTTTCCTACAGCAATGGCGCAACTCAAGGTCAGGGCTACATCGACGCCATTGCTGACGGTCCCGGGGCGGGGCACGTCACCGGTCAAAACCGCGCTCGCGAAATCATCACCGTGCATGGCGCAGCGCAGTCGGCCGCACAGGTCAGCGTCTTTGCTCGGGCGGTGGGAACCACCGCGACGCTGCACATCCGGCTGGAGGATGCAGGCCAACAAGCAATGGCTGAAGGGGATGTTGCGTTGCAGAACACCGACTTCGACTGGGTCACATTCACGTTCCCGGCTCCACAGACGCTCGCCTCGGGTCAGACCTACAACCTCGTGCTCAGTGCCGACCAGGGGCAAGCAGACATAATTCCAGTGCAGGCGGGTTCGGCTTCGGGGTTCAACGTCCCAACCTTATTCACGGACGGGACATACCAACTGGCCAACGGCAACGCGTTCGCTACCGCCGGGCTTAACTTACAGATGCAGTTCTTTTTCTGCGCCGCGAATCAAGCCGCCGCGGCGGCAAGCTTAAAGGAAAGAACCGGCGAGATCGTACAGAGCCCGTTCAGCTCGTAGAATCTCGCCGGTCAAAAGCAGCAGATCGTCAGCTGTTATTGCACGCCGAAGAAAAACTGGATATCAGCATCGGTTCGGCCAGAACCAAACATGCCGATCCAGCCGCTGCCGGTGTTGTACTGGGCGTAGCCGTCGGGGAAATACGTCATACGATGGAAACCGTAGTTGGCGCCTTTCTGGATGCCCCAGGTGGTGTATGAAGTATCCGACGGGGTGCTGAGGATGATTTGGTACGCCTGACCCGCGGTGAGCGTCCGCTTCGAGCTGAACGTGACAGTCGCCCAATTCGCGCTGCCGGTTCCATACGAACTGGCGGGAATGGAATCGCGCTCGATCACGTTGCCGGCGGAATCCGCAAGCGTCACGGTGAGGTTACTGCTGCCGCTTGCGCGTTGCAGGCGGAGCGAGAGCGTGGAGGCCGTGCGGTTGCTGCCCGAGACAGTGAAGAGTTCGCGCACAGTGCTGCTGCCCGAGATGGTCTTCGGAGCGCCCTGCCAGGAATCGACATAGCCTTGGCCCTGTGCGGCGCCATTGCCATAATTCACCTCCATGATGGGGGTCTGCCCAGCCGAGACTTTCCAGCTGCCGGTATTCAGCAGCATGGACCAATCAGTGTTGCTGATGGTTGGCTGCGCGGGAACTGGATGCGAGAAGGTCACCAGATCGTTGATCGAAACGTAATTCGAGTTCGGACTCGAATCGATGTTGGAGACCACTACGTGATAGAGCTGCCCGGCCGTAACCGTCGCCGGAGAGCTGAAGGAAATGAGCGGTAACGCGCCCACGTTAAACAGGTTGCCCAGTTTAGCTGAGGCCAGCACCTGTCCGGACGGGAAATGATTGGAAGTGTTGTCGTCCGTTTCCAACCTGATCAGCCAGGTACCGCCGGTTCCGGCACTATAGCCGTTGGGGCCGGTCTTCACGTACAGACGCACGCCGCTAATGGTGCTCGAAGTGACCGCCCGGAAGCGGTAGCTCGTGTAGTAGCCGCCCGGACCGATCGCCTGATTCGACAGCTGGTCGGCGTTGATGCCGGATCCATAAAAGCTCGTCGCACTAGTTCCGCCGCTGGTAGATGCGGTGGTCAGAGTGACGGCAGCAGTGGAGGTTTTGCTGGTATCCGCCCTGCTCTGCGCGGTGACGGTGATGCCGGAGTTCGTGGGCATCGTGGAGGGTGCGGTATAGAGTCCGGTTGAGCTGATCGTGCCCAGAATCGCTGAGCCACCCGAAAAACCATTTACATACCAGTTCACGGCAGTATTGGTGGTTCCGCTGACAACTGCGCTGAACTGCGCGGACTTGCCCAGAGCCACGGTCGCGCTGGTGGGACTGATTTGGATCCCGACTGCGGCCGTGCTTGTTGTGCCCGATCCAGTGAGCGGCACCGAAACCGTGGTTCCCGTGCTGGTGGACCATTTCACTACGCCGGTATAGCTCGCCGCCGCTGTCGGTGCGAAGTTAACGGTGACGCTCTTCGAAGCGCCGGCTGCTAACGTGGTCGTGCCGCTCCAGCCGCTGATACTGAACGCTGCGGAGCCGCCCACGTACACGCTCAGTTGATAACTGCTGGTACTGCTGTTAGTGACGGTCAGTGTCTGATGGGACGTAGTGTTGATGGTCTTGCTTCCGAAGGAGATGGACGTCGGGTTTGCGGTCAATGTCGCGGCGTTCGCGGCACCAACCAGACCCATGATCATCAGCATCACTGAAATTGTAACTTTGTTCAACATTTCACCTCATGTGGGAAGGTCTGCAGACCGGGGCAAGGCACGGACAAAATGGCGGCGTTCAGGGGGATGTGCAAACCCGGCCCACCAGCCAAGGTACGGGCTGCGGTGAAATGGGGTAATCGGCGGTTTGGCCTAGGCGCGTTATCTAGCGCGCTGTATACGACCCTAAGAAAGACCGTAATCAGCTTGGTGAAGATGCAGAGACAAACCTGCGATGAATGTTACGAAATCGTGGTGTGATGTCTATTAGCGTTTCGACCTAAGCGCATCATCCCTTGCGCTGTATACGTGTTCTAAAAACAACGTAATCAATTCGGTCGAAGAGTTACACAACCATGATCAGGTGAACAGAGAATGGAGGCCAATGTGAAATTTACGGGAACCTCGGTGATGCGTGAAGACGTCGCCGGCTCGCAGCCTGCGCAGCGCACTGCGTGGCCGGTGCGAACTCTGCGAAAACACCCCTACCTGTACAGCGCAGTCTGCAAAGCGCGACTGACTTATTCGCGCCGCATTGCGGCAGCTAAGGAGCGGACCTTATACAGGCGGGATCATGCGCGCTGGACTATGTCGCCATTCGAGAAGGGTCATTATGTGCGCTTGAAAACGGAAGGCTTCACGTTGATCGACAACTTTGTGCCGTCTGCCATCGTCAGTGCCATTTTCGCGAAAGCCGACCAGATGTTCACCAATCTCCGGCTCGATTTCCAATTCGGTTATTCAGTTCAGAATAACCAGCGTAAGAGCCTGGCTGGCATTCCCTATGAGCAGCTGCGGCGGACGGAGAAGGTGATCAGCTTAAACGAGCCGCTCGTGCAAATTCCGGAGTGTCTGCCCATTGCCTTCGATGAACGGCTGCTGAAGATCGTCACCAACTTCCTCGGGTACGTGCCACCTTCTTATCAGGTAACGGTGGTCAGAGACTTCGCGCATAACCGGCCACTGGAATCAAGCAACTTTCACAAGGACAACGACGAAGCAGATTCGGTACAGATATTCGCCTACCTGGTTGATATCAACGATGATTGCGGTCATCTCGTTTATGTGCCTCGTACGAATCATTATGATCCGCATTCCTGTCGTCCGCGGCTGAACCGGGATTTGGGCATTGCGGCGAACGATGGTCGCTACAGCGACGAAGAAATTGCCCGTTACTACCCGCCCGAGACCTGGGCCCGGCTAAGGACCAGGTGCGGCAGCGTAGCCATTATTCACGGCAACGGTATTCACAAGGGCCCGTGCTGGCCCTATCCCGGCCGCAAAACCAACCGCGACCGCACTGCGATCAAAATCGATATTAATGGCTACAAAATGCGTTCTCGCATCGGCCCCAGGAATAATGTAATGACTGCCGACCAATTCAGCAGCCTCAACGACCTTCAAAAGCTTTTCGCACACGCCAACATTCGCGAGGATTCTGCTGGCAGGAAGGCTGCGTAGCAACCGACATCAAATCGTCACGGGCTGGGGTCCATCCTGCAAAACCGCAACAGCAATTTACCAATCACTGTAAACAGCACAGGTGAATCGTGACAATGCGCAGAGACCATTTCGTCTGCCTTACATACCATGAATTGGAGGCGCCTGGCCGCGCTCGTACGCGGGCGCAAACACGTTATCTGGTGACTGCCTCGGCATTCACTCAACAGATCGCCACCTTGCGGGAAATGGGCCTGCAAGGATGCTGCGTGAGCGAGGCTATTCAAGGACGTCCCCATGCGGTGGCGCTCACATTTGATGATGGCGCCGCCAGCGACTGGGCAGTGGCAGCGCCGATTCTCTGCGGGGCAGCGTGCCGGGCCACTTTTTACGTCGTTGCCGACAGGGTGGATACATCCGGCCACCTCACGCGAACCGATTTGCAGGCCCTCGCTGGGTTGGGCTTCGAGATCGGATCTCACTCCCTGACGCACCGAAACCTGCCGGACCTCAATATGCGCGAACTACATCTCGAGATTGCCAAATCGAAAGACCAGCTGGAACAGTACGTTGGCGCGCCGGTATCGCACTTGTCCTGTCCCTTCGGCGGATACAACCGTACGATCCTCGAGCTGGCCCTGGAATCCGGGTACAAAACCGTGGCAACCAGCCGAGTGGGAACGAATTGCATCGGCTCCACGGCTCTGAAGCGGTTGAGTGTACGCCGCGGAACCACACTGTCCGGCTTCAGCGAGATGATTTGTGGTCGCGGGTTGCTGTACCACTTCGTGCGGCAGGGTGTGTTGAACACAATCCGCAGTGTTGTCGGATTCTCCGCTTATTCCACGCTGTGCGCGGCCCGGCCATGGCAGGAACTCAGAAACCGACAGCGTAAGGCGGTTTGAAACGCGAGATGTACATGGCTCAACATTGCTCGCCTGCTCCCCTCGGCTCTGCTCCGAAGCCAGTCGCCACTCTGGCGCGCAGCCGCTTTGAGCTGCGGCCTTACACCGTGGACCTTGAAGACTCGATCCGCGAATTCAACGCGCGGCTGCGAGAGCGAGGCTCCAATCAGCAGTTTCCAGAGTCGCACGTACGTGATCTTCCTAAGTTGCCCGGACGTCACGTCTACCAGGACTCGTTTGTGCTGCTGCGCGACGGCACCGTGCGAGGTGCTTATATGCTGAAGTATCAGAACTGCGTCGTTAGCGGCGGGATCCAACATATTGCCGCCGGTCCGCAGTTGCCGTTGTCTGAAGGCATCGTCGACCCCGAGTTCGCGCTGGTTGGGGTGCACCTGGTGCGTGACGCAATGCGGCGCCAGCCGATGTTGTTCGCCGTGGGAATGGGCGGCCCCACGCAGGCTTATCCGCGCCTGCTGCACGCGATGGGTTGGTCCACACAGCTGGTACCGTTTTACTTCAAGGTCCTCAACGCCAACGCGTTCCTCAGAAACATCCGTTATCTGAGATCCCGTGCCTGGCTAACGGCTGTGTGTGATGCGCTGGAGGCTACGGGCATTGGCGCCGCCGCCGTCCGCATGGCTCGACTTTTTGATGTGCCAGGTGCCCAGTCAGACCGCCTGGAAGAAGTCGACGATTTCTCCGGGTGGGCCGATGAAGTGTGGGCGCGCTGCAAGACCAACTATTCGTTCACGGGGGTACGCGACCTCAGCGCACTGCAAGCACTCTATCCTGCTTCGAACACGCGTTTCCTGCGGCTACGCATCAGGCGCGGAGAGCAGACACTCGGCTGGGCGGTGGTTCTGGATAGCCGCATGCACGACAATAAGTTCTTCGGAGATATGCGAGTCGGCTCGATTGCTGATTGCCTGGCTGCGCCACGGGACGCGGGCGCTGTAATCCCCGCGGCCACAGAATTCCTTAAAGACCGTCGGGTAGATGTGATTATCAGCAACCAGGCAAGCGCAGCCTGGTGTGAGGCGCTGCTTCGGGCCGGTTTCATCCGCGGCCCGAGCAATTATCTCCTCGCCTTCAGTAAAAATCTGGCTGGAAAGCTTTCGCAAAACGGGAACACGCGCGGAGGAATCCATGTCAACCGGGGAGACGGTGACGGCCCCATCAACCTCTAGGGCGTGCTTCCGAGCTCCTGTGCAAGGAGAGAACTTTCACATGGCCGACATGACCGACGTTGAGGTCCGGCCGGTCCAGTCGAGTTTCCGCCTCGATGGACAAGTCGCGATCGTGACCGGCGCAGGGCGGGGCCTGGGACGCGCCATAGCACTGGAGTTCGCCCGCGCTGGGGCTGCGGTTGTGCTGGCGGCCCGCACCAACGTGCAACTCGCGGAGGTCTCAGACGCCATTCAGGGGCAAGGTGGAAGTGCATTGAGCGTGCGAACTGACGTGACCGACCGCAGCGCGGTACATGATCTTGTGCGCCAGACGCAGCACCAGTTTGGGCGCATGGACGTTCTCGTCAACAACGCCGCAAGCCCCAACTATGTTTCAAGCGTCGTGCTGTCCGACAACCATCGCTGGCGCGAGATGTTCGAGGTCAATGTCTTCGGCGTGTACCTTTGCACCAAGGCAGTACTGCCGCACATGATCCGCGCCCACCGGGGAACCATCATTAATATTTCCTCGATTGCCGGCCGTGCCGGAGCCGCCTACAACAGTGCCTACTCCGCTTCGAAAGCCGCGATCCTGGGATTCACCAGGGCGGTGGCGCGCGAAGTGGCAGGTGTCGGCATCACATGCAACGCCATCTGCCCCTGGCATATGGATACGGAACTGATGCGGGATGCCATGGCGGCCCGAGCCAAATTTTTCGGGAAAGGCAAGGACGAGTACATCGCGGAGGTGGCGGCGAGTAATCCGCAGCACCGCTTGATTACGGCCGAAGAGGTGGCCGGCCTCGCCGTCTTTCTCAGCACCTCCTTCGCGCGGGGCATCAATGGCCAGGCACTGAACCAGTGCGGCGGCGTCGTGATGAGCTGACTCGGTATGCGAATCGTAGATATCATTCCGCACCGCGTTCGGATCCCCTTCCGCTCCGAGTTCTCGCACGCACTCTGCTCACGCTGCGAGACTGAAACTATCATTCTGGAAGTTCGGTCCGACACAGGAGCGGTAGGCGTCGGTGAGATTCTGCCCAGACCGTACCTTACCGGTGAGACTCTGGACCGCGTGATGGCCGAAGCGTTACCGGAGCTTGCGCGGCGCTGGAACACCATGGAGCTTCACGGTCGCGACGAGGTGTTTGCTGCGCTTAACCTCGAACTGTCACGCTCAGGACGATCCCTCGCAACCTGCGCAGGGTGGGAACTTGCGTTGCTGGACCTTGCTGGAAAAGTCTTCGGCTTCTCCGCGGGCGACGTAGTGGGACCCGGGGCTCAGCACGATTTAGAGCCGGCAGCAGTTATAGATTTCAATATCCCGACCGGCAAACTGGAATGCCACTGCCGAATGCTTCGCCTTCGCGGATTGCGCCATATTAAGGTGAAGGTAGGGTTGGCCGATGATGTTCATCGTGTCGAAATCATCCGGAAGGCTCTTGGCCCTTCGCAACCCTTGCGCCTTGACGCCAATGCTGCCTGGACTGCCGATGCGGCTGTGGATAACTTGCGGCAGTTGAAGCGATTCGATATTGCCTCCATCGAACAGCCTGTTGCCGCGCATGATCTTGCCGGAATGCGCACCGTGCGGGAGAAAACCGGGGTCCCCGTCACTGCGGATGAGTCGTTGTGCAGCTTCAGCGATGGAGAACGCCTTATCCAGGGAAAAGCCGCCGATATCTTTAATGTACGGATTGCCAAATGCGGAGGATTGCTTGGCAGTGCGCAATTAGTCGTGCTGGCGCGTGAGGCAGGCTTGAGTTGTTACCTGGGAACGCTGGTTGGCGAAACCGGTATCTTGTCCCGCGCAGCCGAAGTGCTTGGCGCGCGCATTCGCGAATTTGAGTTCCTGGAAGGCAAAGGGCAGAATCGGACCCTGCTTGCCGAGGACGTAGTGCAGATGCGGTCTCGGCCCTCTGAACCCGCTTACGGCCTCGGAGTCGAACTCCTTCAGGACCGGCTGGATAAATACCGGATCTCTGGGCAGCAAACACGCGATCTGGCCGCCTGATCTTCGAGATGGTCAGAATTCATTCAGGAGACAACTGGTGAGAGTAGTTGCATTAGGACACGCGGGCCTGCAATTGAACACGTCCCGGGCAGCGCTTCTGTTTGATCCCTGGTTCTCGCCCGAGGGCGCATTCCAGGCTTCGTGGTTCCAGTTTCCCGAGAACTCTCACCTCCTTACGCCTGCTCTGTGTGCCCCGAGTGCGATCGTCATTTCCCATGAGCATCTGGATCATGTCGATCCCTGGTTTCTGGCGCAGGTACCGGCTCACGTGCCCGCCATGATTCCGCGATACCCCTCGCCTGCGCTGAAACGGAAGATCCTGAGCGCCGGTCCCCGACCGATTGTTGAAGCGTCGCAGTGGGAAAAGATCGAAGTAGCGGACGGCATCACCGTGTTTTTCGTCTCCGAGCCACCGCAGAACCACGATTCCGCAATAGTGGTGCAAGCGGAGGGCAAAGTTCTGCTCAACATGAATGACGCGCGCATGTTTCCCATGCAGCTACGAGAAATACAACGGCGGACCGGCGGAACCATCGATCTGATCACATACCAGGGTGCCGGTGCTTCCTGGTATCCGATCTGCTACGATTACGCGCCACACGTCCGGCAGGAACTGTCACGTCGCAAGCGCATCACTAAGCTGGCGTACTGCCGCACCGCGCTTTCCACTATCAATGCGGTTGCCTGCGCGCCGTTTGCGGGTCCACCTGCATTCCTGGATCCTGAGTTGTTCCGCTTCAATGAAGAGATGGAAGGCGGCATCTTCCCCCACCAGCAACACGTCGCCGATTGGCTACGGCAGCATGGAATTTCCAATAACGTTGTTTTGCTGCCCGGCGACGCATGGGACCTGAAAGCGCGAAAAAAGGACGCAGATCCTTACTGGCAGGGATTTTCATTCGATGATCTCCGGCAATATCTGGCCTCTTACGCGGCCCGACGCCGCCCGCAAATCGAGACTGTGATCTCACGGCATCCGCAGCCCACCTCTGGTCTATGGGGCGCATTTGAAACCTACTTCCAAAACCTTCTGGCGATGAGCCCCTATTTCAATCGCCGGATCAACATGGCTGTTGGATTCGATATTCGTGGTCCCGGTGGCGGGCAGTGGACTGTCGACTTCCGGGCCGGCAGCGAGGGGGTTCGGCCCATGCTTGACTCCTGCAACTACGTCTACCGATTCGATTCTCGCTGGTTGCCTCCTCTGCTCGACGGAAGAGTCGCATGGGAGGACTTTTTCCTCTCACTGCGGATGGAGGCCAGCCGCCAACCGGACGTGTACAACGACCATTTGCTGGCTCTTTTGAAATTCGCGCACCGCGATGCCCTTGATGCCGTCGAAACGTTCGAGACCGCCGATGCCTCAGACGAGCGGATTACGGTCCACTCCGAAGGCCGGCAATATTCCATCTCGCGCTATTGTCCGCACGCCCGCGCTGATCTGCTGCAAACGGGTGAGGTGCTCCCAGGCGGCGTATTGCAATGCCTGGCCCACCACTACACGTTTGACCTGAAGTCTGGACAATGCCTGAACGGCACCTGTGCTCCGCTCAGCGTACAGGCTGCGGAATGCGACGAAACAGTGGAATCGGTAGCCGAGCCCGGTGCCACGCTTGCCGCATCACCTGCTCGATCTACATAAGACGTGGACTCCATGCTGGTTGCCGATCATCCCCGACTTACTGCCGAGGTCCGGAAGACCGTGATTTGCGCCGACGGATACCCGTTGCGGTACCGCGTGTGGCAAACGCCTGACCGGCCCTCCACCGTGCTGGTGTTTCTCAGCGGTATGATGAGCCACTCCGGTTGGTTCAGCGAAGTAGCGGGCCTGCTGGCCGGATCAGAGGTGAAGGTTGTGGGCGCCGATCGGCGCGGCTCCGGGCTCAACGACCGGGAACGCGGCCATGCGTCCTCGCGTGAGGCGTTGCTTCACGATCTCCGGCTGATCATTGAGCAGGAGCGATGCGAGGCGCCCATCTACCTCGCAGGCTGGTGCTGGGGCGCCGTGCTGGCAGTCAATGCAGCTCTTGAGTTCGGCCGCGACCTCTCCGGGCTATTATTACTCGCTCCAGGACTGTATGCTTCCGAGCAAGTTCAACGCACGGCGGATGCCGAGTGTGCGGCGTTGAATGAGCTAACGCCGGATGTTCCTGCCTTGGCCAGCCCGATAACCGAGCCGATGTTCACCGACTCCCCAGCATTACAGGCGTTCATTCGCAATGATCCTCTGGCAGTCCGAAGGTTCACCTCAAATTTCTTTCGCGTTGCACGCAGTCTCTCCTGGGTCGCCGCTGCTCGCTTGCCCCGGCTGGCACTGCCGGTTTTCGTGTTGCTCGCCGACAACGATCAGGCGGTGGACAACGCCCGCACGCTGAGAGAGATGCGCAGGCTTCCTGACGAGCAACTTGCAGTGGAAACGCTGCCGGCCGGTCATGGCATGCAATTGGAAGCGCCGCATGAAGTCTTCAAGAAAATTTTGGCGTGGTTATTAGATCGCGTTACCACGCAGTCAGGCGAGGCGTTCGCATGAACGGAAACCAGGTACGCCGCATCCGAACCTTCCTCCGACTCGGAGATCCGGAGACTCAGCAGTCAGACACGCTGCTGCGCAAGGCCGTGTGGCCTAATGCAAACTCTGGCTTCGGAAAGCGCCATGACTTCAATCTTATCCGTACCGTCCAGGATTTTCGCCACGCGGTTCCGGTGTGTCGCTACGACGATATTCAGCCACACATCGAACGTATGCTGGAAGGTGAACAGGGTGTGCTCGTCTCCGAACCGGTGCGCCGGTTCTTCATTACCAGCGGTTCCACTGCTAAGCCGAAATATGTTCCGCTAACAAACAGTTTTATCCGCGACAAGTGGCGAACCATTCAGGCATTTTGGGCACTGGTTCAGCACGACCATCC
>Ga0224712_10000054_pt1 | contig 17217 bp, 15 predicted proteins | sample DielMetaTC5pm2_FD_171474 | JGI IMG/M metagenome (GOLD analysis project Ga0224712, IMG submission 171474) | Corn rhizosphere microbial communities from Kellogg Biological Station, Michigan, USA - Diel MetaT C5pm-2 (Metagenome Metatranscriptome)... | ecosystem: Host-associated > Plants > Roots >...
ATTTACACTAGGTACGTCTGGGTATTTCTAAACAAAGAGAAGAAGGGTCCCAAACATGGGAAATACTCTCCCCATTTTTATCCTGGTGGCGCTGGCTGTGCTCTTTGGCATTCTAGTCATGGTCGTAACATCCTTTCTGGGACCAAAGAAACCAACACCTGAAAAGCTCGCGCCCTACGAATGCGGCATTCAAGAAATTGAAGCGCCACGGCGGCGTTTTCCCGTGAAGTATCTGCTCACGGGTATGCTGTTCATCGTTTTCGATATCGAAATTGTCTCGTTCTATCCGTTGGCGATCCTGCTCCGCTACAACCTCAAAGTTCTGGGGCTGATCGAGCTGCTGATTTTCCTGTTCATTCTGATGATTGGCTACATCTATGTGTGGCGAAAGGGGGCCTTCACATGGGAGTAAAAAACCCCTGGGAGCCTGTACAAACGTTTTCTAACGCGCAAACACCACGCCAGCGCGTCGATCTACATGTGCGCAATGGCGAGATGGGAGTCCTGACGACTCAGGTCAGCAAGCTGATCGAGTGGGGCCGTAGCGGCTCGCTCTGGCCCGCGCTCTTCGGCCTGGCCTGCTGCGCCATCGAAATGATGGCAACCAGCGCCGACCGCTTCGATATTTCGCGCTTCGGCGCTGAGGTCTATCGTGCCTCACCACGTCAGGCCGATCTGATGATCGTGGCCGGACGTCTCTCGGTTAAAATGGCTCCGGTACTGCGTCAGATTTACGATCAAATGCCTGAGCCAAAATGGGTGATCGCGATGGGCGCGTGCGCCTCGTGCGGCGGCGTCTTCAACAATTACGCCATCGTGCAGGGCGTGGATAAGATCGTGCCGGTCGATGTCTTTATTCCCGGTTGCCCGCCAACGCCCGATATGTTGCTCTACGGCTTCAACGAGCTACAGCGCAAGATTCGCGATGGTGTTCCCAACCCGCCCGATCCCCTCAAAGCCAGCGGCATCAAGCTGGTCGGACCGCACGGCGACTTTGAGCAGTAGAAGGGGCGAGAGTGAGTATGGCGATTACCGCAACATCCACGGTGGAGCTGGTCAAGGCGAAATTCCCCCAGGCAGTCATTGAAACAGTGGAGTTTCGCCACGAACAGACCATCTTCCTGCAACCGGAGGCGCTCACCAGCGTGTGTGCCTACCTGAAACAAAGTTTACAATATAATTTTCTGTCAACGGTGACGGCAGTAGACTGGCCTGAACGCGAGCCGCGCTTCGATGTGGTCTACCAACTGCTCTCGCTGCCCAATCAGTGCGAGCTGCGTCTGAAAGTGCGCGTGGGCAAGCCGGGCGAGGAACATCCCTCGGTGCCTAGCGTGTGCGCGATCTGGCCGGGCGCGAACTGGTACGAGCGCGAAGTCTACGATCTCTTCGGTCTCACTTTCAGCGGCCATCCCGACCTGCGGCGCATCATGATGCCGCCCGATTGGACCACTCACCCGCTGCGCAAAGATTATCCACTGACCGGCTTTGAATTGCCGGAGCCGCACTGGGGTGGCCAGGTTCCGTATGACACCGATCCTGGCGTCGGCAGCCAGACCTTGCGCTCCCCTGAGGGACGCGCCATGAATGATAGTCGCATTGACGTGAACCCCGGCCAGGAGCCAGGCACGCCGCGTAAAGAGTAGCCTTCTTTTCCGTTTTGGCAAACAACTCGATCGTTGTTTTTTTGCCAGAACGGACCTAAGGATAAGGATCTTTACAGAAAGTCTGTCCCAAGAGAGGACGTATGCAAAAAGAAGATATCGCAACCCAATACCGGCTTGAGTCGAGCGAGCCTCTGGATGATGGTCAGCACATGGATACCATGACGATCAACATGGGACCACAGCACCCCAGCACGCATGGTGTGTTGCGCCTGGTCCTGACCATCAACGGTGAAACGGTTCTCAAGGTCGTGCCGGACATCGGTTTCCTGCACACCGGCATTGAGAAGACCGCTGAAGCCAAAACCTATCACCAGGCTCTCGTCCTGACCGATCGCATGGATTATCTCGCGCCGCTCAACAACAATCTCGGCTATTCACTGGCTGTGGAGAAGTTGTTGGACATCGAAGATGAGATTTCCGACAAAATCAAATTTGTGCGCGTGGCGTTGGCGGAATTGCAGCGTATCGCCAGCCATCTCGTCTGGCTCGGCACCCACGCTCTCGACCTCGGCGCAATGAGCGTCTTCCTGTACTGTTTCCGCGAGCGCGAGATGATCCTCGATGTGTTCGAGGAGGTCGCTGGCGTACGCATGATGACGAGCTATATTTGTCCCGGCGGTCTCCAGGCTGATGTCACGCCCGGCTTTGAGAAAAAAGTTCGCGAGTTCACGAAGATTTTCCCGGATCGTCTGCGCGAATACCACGATCTGTTGACCAATAACCAGCTCTGGATCGAACGCACACGCGGCGTGGGTATTCTCAAGGCTGAGGACGCCCTCGCGTACGGCGCGAGTGGTCCAACCTTGCGCGGAAGCAATGTCGTCTGGGATATTCGCAAAGCCTTTCCTTATAGTGGCTATGAGAAGTTCGATTTCGATATCCCAGTCGGCACTAACGGTGACGTCTATGACCGCTACCTGGTGCGCATGCTGGAAATGCAGGAGAGTTTGAAAATCGTCAACCAGGCGATGGACGGCATGCCTGCTGGCCCGCATCGTGTGGCGAACCCGAAGATCGCGCCACCGCCCAAGTGGCAGATCACGGGCAGCATGGAGGCGCTGATCCATCACTTTAAGCTCTTCACCGAAGGATATCGCCCGCCTAAAGGCGAGGTCTTTGTGCGCACCGAGGCACCAAAGGGCGAACTGGGCTTTTATATTGTCAGCGATGGCACAGCCAAACCGTATCGCATGCACGTGCGCGCGCCCTCGTTCGCCAATCTCGAAGCCCTACCGCTGATGACCGAAGGCGGTCTGCTCTCGGACGTGGTCGCGGCGATTGGTAGTATTGATATTGTGCTTGGAGAGGTTGACCGATGATTTCAGAACAGGCCAAAGAACGTATGCGCGCCCTGGCGTCGCGCTATCCCGTCGCGCGTTCCGCGATGCTGCCCGCGTTGCATATCGCACAGGGCGAAGAAGGCTATATCACCCAGGCTGGTCTGGAAGCCGTCGCTGAAGTCCTCAACCTGACCACCGACGACGTGAAAAGCGTGGCCACTTTCTACACGATGTACTATCACCGCCCGCACGGTCAGAAAGTCGTCGGCGTCTGCACCGGCATCGCCTGTTATCTGCGCGGCTGCGACGACCTGGTTGAACACCTGGAACAGCGCCTGGGCATCAAACGCGGCGAGACAACCCCCGATGGCAATTTTACGCTGGAATGCGTGGAGTGCATCGCCTCGTGCAGCACCGCCCCGGCTATGCAGGTCAACGGCGAATTTGTCGAGAACGTGACCCTGAAACTGGCGGACGATCTGATAGATGAGCTGAGCAGAGAGATGGCCGCGAAGAAACTGGAACCCAGGACGGAAATCCATCGCTAGACTGATTTATGCAAAGGAAAGGCTATGCCTGAACTGATTGTTACGAAAAATATGGATGTCCCTGGCCTGGATACGTTAGAGGTTTACCAGCAGCATGATGGCTACCAGGGGCTGAAAAAGGCTCTCAATGAGTATCAACCGGATGAACTGGTCGAGATGGTCAAGAAATCCGGTTTGCGCGGACGCGGCGGCGCGGGCTTCCCCACCGGCATGAAGTGGGGCTTTCTGGCGAAAAACGACAAGCCCCGCTATCTCTGCTGTAACAGCGACGAGAGCGAGCCGGGAACGTGCAAGGACCGCATGATGATGGAGAAAAATCCCCATCAGTTGGTCGAAGGTGTGGCCATTTGCTGCTATGCCTGTCGCATCAACACCGCCTTTATCTTTGTGCGCGGCGAACTGCCCTACGCGGCCCGCCAGGTTGAGCGCGCGGTCGAAGAGGCGTATGCTGCCGGATATCTCGGTGAAAACATTCTGGGCAGCGGCTACTCGCTGGATGTGATCGTCCATCGCGGAGCCGGGGCCTATATCTGCGGCGAAGAGAGCGCATTGATGGAAGCGCTGGAAGGTCGGCGCGGCTATCCGCGTTTGAAACCGCCTTTCCCGGCAGCGGTCGGCGTGTATGGTGGCCCGACGGTCATCAACAACTGCGAGACGCTCTCAACCTTGCCCGCGATCCTGCGCAACGGTGCCGACTGGTACGCCTCGGTCGGCACTGAGAAGAGCAAGGGCACGCGCGTCTTCTGCCTGAGCGGTCAGGTCAAGAAACCCGGCCTTTACGAGCTGCCGATCAACACCTCGTTCCGCACGTTGATCTATGAACACGGCGGCGGCATTCTGCACGATAGGCAGATCAAGGCGTTCGTGCCTGGCGGCTCTTCGGCCCCGCTGCTCGCGCCGGATAAGCTCGACGTGACGATGGACTATGAATCGGTCGCGGCGGCTGGCTCGATGGCGGGCGCGGGCGCGATTATCGTCATCAGCGATGAGACATGTATCGTCTCCGCAGTCTTGCGCATGACCGAGTTCTACCGCGACGAGTCGTGCGGCAAATGCACACCCTGCCGCGAAGGCACCTACTGGCTAACCGAGATTCTGCACCGCCTGGAGCATGGCGGAGGCAAACAAAAAGACCTTGATCTGTTGCTGGATGTGTGCGACAACATCGCTGGAAAGTCGTTCTGCCCATTGGGCGACGCAGCAACCAGCTCGATTGTCAGCGGCATCAAGCTGTTCCGCGAAGAGTTTGCGGAACATGTGCGCCAGGGCGCTTGCCCCATGCATGGCTCGCGCCCACGGATCGAGGCGCGTTAAAACCTTGAGCGAGTGTTTGGGTACCCTGTCTGGATGCCCGTAATCATACATGGTAAAAAATTATGTCAGAAGAGAAAACAGATGGACTCGTCCACCTGACCATCGACGATAAACCCGTCGCGGTTCCTCCGGGAACGGTGGTCTGGGCGGCAGCCAAACAGGCCGGAATTGAGATTCCCATCTATTGCTATCATCCGAAGATGCCGCCGCTGGGTGCCTGTCGCATGTGCTTCGTTGAAATCGAGAAGATGCCCAAGCCGCCTCAGACAGCCTGCACCACGCAGGTCAGCGAAGGCATGATCGTGCATACCAAGACCGAAAAGGTCCTCAAAGCCCGGCGTGGCACGCTGGAATTTCTGCTGATTAACCATCCGCTGGACTGCCCGATCTGCGACCAGGCGGGCGAGTGCGATTTGCAGGATTTCACACTGCGTCACGGCCCAGGCGGCACGCGCTTCGAGATGGAGAAACGCCACTTTCCCAAGCCGATCCCGATGAGCAACGAGGTCATGCTCGACCGCGAGCGCTGCATTCACTGCCAACGTTGCACCCGCTTCTGCTCTGAGATATCGATGGATAACGGCCTGGTGATGATCCAGCGCGGCTTCCGCATGGAGGTCGGTACAGCTCCCGACCACGCCTTCGACTCGATCTTCTCAGGCAACACGGTCGAGATTTGCCCGGTCGGCGCGCTAACCTCATCATCCTATCGCTTCCGCGCTCGTCCCTGGGAACTGCGCCGCGCTCCAAGCATCTGCACGAATTGTAGCGTCGGCTGCAACGCACGCCTGGACGTGCGCGTGGACAAGCTGATGCGTCTCAGTTCGCGCCAGAACGACGAGATCGACGACGGCTGGCTCTGTAATCGCGGACGCTGGGGCTTCGATTCCGTTAACGACAATCGCCTGCGCACGCCATTGATCCGCCAGGGTGACAAGTTGGAGCCGACAACGTGGGAGCAGGCATACTACCTGATCACCTCGCGCCTGGCCAGCACGGCCAAGATGCACGGTCCGCAATCCATCGGCGGCATTGGCTCAACGCGCACAACCAACGAAGAGACGTATCTCTTCCAGAAGTTGCTGCGCGAGGTGCTGGACACGCCCAACGTTGACCATCATCACGGCGCGTTCCCCGCTCCACGCGATCCGCTGACCGGCCAGCCCTGGCTAATGACCAATAGCATCGCCGAGATCGAGAAGGCATCGCATATCCTTCTGATCGCTTCTGATCCCTACGAGCGCCAGCCGATCCTCAATCTGCGCATCAAAAAAGCCATGAAGGCCGGAGCGCGCATCTTTATCGTCAACGAAGGCGCGACCGAACTGGACCGCTTCGCCGCGAGCAAAATCACGATCCCGCAAAACGCCGCCGGGCTGGCCACGAAAGTTCTACTGGCAAAAGCGCTGGCAGGCGAACGCGCGGCTGGCAAATATGACGATCTGCGTGCACGTTCAACGAAAGAGGCTGCGACAGCCCGTCAGCAGTTCGACGCGGCAACGCTCATCCAACTGGAGAAGCTTGCCGACGAGATCGCCGGGGCGAAAGGCGCGATCATCCTCTATGACGAGTTGGCAACGCTGGCTCCCAACTGCGCCGATCTCGCCGCCGATGTCCAGGCGCTGGCTGTCGCGACCGACAATCTCGGCCATCCAGGCGCGGGTGCTGGTCCGCTCTTTGGCGATGCGAACTCACTGGGCGCGCGCGACATGGGCCTCCTGCCCGACGTGCTACCTGGCTATCAGCCCGCGCCAACGCAAGGTTTGAGCTATGAGCAGATGCTGAAGAGCAACGACATTCGCGCCCTGTTCGTCATGGGTGCCAATCCGCTACGGCATGGCTCGCTGCCGCCAAACCTGGAATTCCTGGTCGTGCAAGACATCACACTGAGCGAAACTGCGCAGCAAGCCGATGTCGTGCTGCCCGCTGTGAGCTTCGCGGAAAAAGATGGCAGCATGACCAACGTCGATCGTCACGTGCAGCGCGTACGCCGCGCACTCCGCCCGCTGCCCGGAGCCAAAGCCGACTGGGAAATCCTGCTCGCGCTCGCTAACCATCTCGGCCAGAAGTGGACCTATCGCAATCCACAGGATATCTTCGCGGAAATCGCCGCGAACAATCCTGATTACCGTGACCTGACGTGGGAGGATCTGGGCGCGCAAGGCGTGCGTATCGATACGCTCGGCGCGAAGGAGACAGCTCATGCTTGAATTTTTTACTAACCCGATTGTGGCGGACGTCATCAAAAGCGCCATCGTCATCTTCGCTCTGCTGACGGCCTTCGCCTATATGACGTTGATCGAGCGGCGCGTGGTGGCCAAGATCCAGGGTCGCCTGGGACCGAACCGCCTGGGACCATTCGGCATGTTCCAGCCCGTGGCTGACGCGATAAAGATGGCCTTTAAGGAGCAGATCGTTCCCACGCAAGCCAAGAAGTGGATCTACATGTTCGCGCCGATCATCGCGGTGGTCGTGGCTCTCTGTGCCTTTGCGGTCGTGCCAATCGGCAATAACTGGAGCGGCAACATCAACATCCATAGCGTCTGGGACCCGGTGATCGGCGACGTAAACATCGGCCTGCTCTGGATTCTCGCCATCTCTTCGCTGGCCGTGTACGGCATCGTTCTCGGCGGCTGGGCCTCCGGCAACCGCTACTCGCTGCTCGGCGCATTGCGTAGCGCGGCACAGATGGTCTCGTACGAGACAAGCCTGGGTCTCGCGCTCGGCGGTGCGCTGATATGGGCCGGAACGCTGAGCATGGTGGGCATCGTTCATGCACAGATGAATGATGGCATCTGGTTTATCATGGCACAACCGCTCGGCTTCTTCCTCTACCTGATCGCGGGCGTGGCGGAAGTCAACCGCGCGCCTTTCGATCTGCCTGAGGCCGAACAGGAGCTGACCGCTGGCTACCTGACCGAGTATAGCGGCCTGCGTTGGAGCCTCTACCAGATGGCCGAGTACATCAACATGATTACCGTCAGCGCCATCGTCTCGACCGTCTATCTCGGCGGCTGGAGCTTCTTTGGTCTGGAACGCTTCGCGATCCTCTCGATCGTCTTCTTCCTGATTAAAGTGGCGTTTTTCCTGTTCCTGTTCATCTGGTTGCGTGCCACACTGCCACGTATCCGCTACGACCGCCTGATGCGCCTGGGCTGGCAAACCCTGCTGCCCCTGGCCGTTATCAACGTCGTGCTCGCGGCAATCTGCGTTGCCTTTGGTCTGCCGTGGTGGATCAACTTTGTGCTTAATATCGTGGTGATCGCGGGCATTATCGTCTACGAGCGCCGCGCCATTGTCAGCGCCTCACAGCCGCTCACCGCGCAGGGGAAAGGCAAGGGCAACGAGGTCGTGCTGCCCGCTTCGGTGCGCCTGGCCCGTTTCGAGCCAGTCGCACCAGCCGCAACACTCCCGCCCGCGCCACCAGCGCCAAAGCCGGAGGTTGCCAGCCTGAACTAGCCCGCCCGCGTGCAGGAGATCGCGTATCTCCTGCACCGCGTCCGGCCAGCATGACAACAAGCTGCGAATTCTGGTATGATGGTCGCTGCACACAACCTTTGTATTGCAGACAAATTGGCGCGTAACTCTAGCTTGTGAAGAGGTGGATCATGCGAAGTGATGTGGAAGATGTACTCAAGCGTATTCAGGATTGGAGCATGGAAGACCTGGAGAGATTGTGTGAGGAACTAAAAATCCTCATTCGACAGCGGCGATCTGCTGAACCACTCTACGATGTGAGGGACTTTGAGGGCATCGGCCATGGAACCTGGGCAGGCGTAAATATCGATGAATACATCAGGCAGGAACGCGCTTCATGGGATGAGTACGAGAAACGCCTAGAGGAAGACCGCAATTCCTGAAAGGCAAAGAAGTGTAACGGGACGTAGGGTGAGCCTACTTAACAGTTAGTTCTAATCCCGGCAGAGGTGTGACATGCAAAGCAACGTGAATGATGAGCTTAATCGGCTTCAGAGTTGGAGTTTATCAGACCAGTTAGAGCTATTAGAGGGTTTGAAAACCATCGTCGGTCAAAAACTACAAGCCTCACAGTCTCAGCCGCGTCACAAAGCGCGCGACTTCAGGGGTGTTGGGAAGGAAACCTGGAAAAATATAGATGTTGAAGAGTACCTGAGGCAAGAGCGAGCCTCTTGGGATAGGGACATATAGAGGAGGAAAGCAACTCTTGGCATGGATAGATGCACTCAAAGGGCAACTTATAGCTCTGGATACGTCGCCAATGATCTATTATCTTGAAGAGAAACAAGATTATATAGATCTGCTAGATCCGTTGTTTGATATGCTAGATGATGGTAAGTGTTCGATGGTAACTTCGGTTATCACTCTGGCGGAAGGCTTAGTTATACCTATTCGTGCTAACGATAGCGAATTAGCCCGTAAGTGGCATGATTTTCTTTATACTACGGGCAACTTCACTACTGTCGACGTTTATCCGCAAATTGCGGAAAGGGCTGCTCAAATAAGAGCTGCTTTCCCTAAGATCAAGGTGCCTGATGCTGTTCAAGTTGCAACCGCAATCGTTGAAGGTGCGGCGGTTTTCTTAACAAATGATACGCAGTTGGCACAAATCCCAGATATCAAAATCTTGGTATTGGACAAGTTGAAACTGGACTCATAAGGAGCCACACTATGTCACTCGACATTCTTAAAGGGATGGCAACAACCCTGAAAAATATTGGCAAGAAGCCGACGACGGTCTCGTACCCTGAACAGGAGCGAGAACTGCCAGCGCGCTTCCGGGGACGCCACGTGCTGCATCGCTACGAGAACGGCCTGGAGCGCTGCGTGGGCTGCTATCTGTGCGCGGGTGCGTGTCCCGCCGACGCGATCTACATTGAGGCTGACGAAAACTCGGCTGAGAATCGCGTCTCGGCTGGCGAACGCTACGCCAGAGTCTTCGATATCAATATGTTGCGCTGTATCTTCTGCGGCTACTGCCAGGCAGCCTGCCCGACCGGCGCGATTACGCTGGAGCAGAACTACAAACTGGCTTCGTACCACCCAGAAGATATGATTTATCATAAAGAGATGCTGCTAGAGCCGCAAGGTCAGGCGACAATCGGCTCTGCCGCCGTCTGGCTCGATCCAACTCCGCCGCAGGACCAGGCCGAGCAGCCGATTCCACAGGAGCGGCGCGTCTTTGATGGCGCTCCGGCCAGTTCCGCCGCCGTCGGCCTGGGCAATCTGCCCAACGAACGCGATGTGTTCATGGCCAACCCGGAGCAGGACCGCGACCGCCGACCCATCCAAAATGAAAGTGAGCGGAGGAAAGCATGATAGCCGGAGTCCCTATTCCTAACTTTATCGAATTCGTGGTCCTGGCGGTGGCCAGTATCGCGTCCGGCCTGGGCGTGATCCTGTTCAAAAGCGCTATCCACAGCGCGCTGACCCTGATCCTCGCCCTGCTCTTTGTGGCGCTCTTCTACCTGCTACTGGGCGCGATGTTTATCGCCGTCGTGCAGGTGCTGATCTACGCTGGCGCAATCATGGTACTCTTCCTCTTCGTGGTCACAATGCTGGCTTCGGAGAATACGGGCGACGTGATTGAACCGGATCGCAAACCCTGGCAGCGCGGTATCGCCGCCACGCTGGGCTTTATCCTGATCGGTGCGCTCAGCTACCTGCTCTTCACCGGCACAGCCATCAATAGCGCGGCCATAACCACCGCTGCGAGCGGCAATGGCCTGGCTCAGCATGTCGCGGACCCGAAGCTGGGCAACACTCAGGCGTTTGGCCTGGCGCTCTTTCACGGCTTCTCTTTCCCATTTGAAATCACCAGCCTGCTCATCATTGTCGCCCTGCTGGGAGCGATGGTCCTGGGACGGCGGAGTCTCTCGCGAGATGAGCGACACTGATCCCGCTCGCTTGCGCTAGATTCGGAGGACTGTTTTATGCATCATGCCATACCAATTTCCTGGTATTTGATTGTCAGTGCCATTCTCTTCACTCTTGGCACGATCGGCGTGCTGGTGAGACGCAACCCGTTGACCATCTTTATGTCAATTGAGTTGATGCTCAACGCCGTGAACCTGTCTTTTATCACCTTCTCTAGCTATCTCAATTCGGTAGATGGCCAGATGTTTGTGTTTATTGTTCTGACCGTCGCTGCGGCTGAAGTTGTGGTTGGCCTGGCTATTATCGTTTCGATTTTCCGCACCCGCCGCAATATCAACGTCGATGAGATGAACGTGTTACGAGGCTAAGCGATGACAAATCTCACTCCCTGGGTGCTGCTCTTGCCCCTGCTCGGATTCATTCTCCAGGGCTTGTTTGGCAAGTTCATGCCACGCCGGGCTATCTTGACAATCGCATGGGGTGCGTCGGGGCTGGCCTTTGTGTTCGCCGCGATCAGCTTTTTCTCCATGCTGCATACCGCGCCCGCTGCTCGTCTGAACGACGCTGTGCTCTATACCTGGGCCAGTTCCGGCACGGTCGCCAATCATGTTTTGAGTGGTAATGTCCCGCTCAATATCAGCTTTGGCCTGCTGCTCGATCCGCTCTCCGCGACGATGTTGCTGGTGATTACGGGCGTCGGCTTCCTGATTCACATCTACTCGGCAGGCTACATGGAAGATGATCCAAGCTTCTGGCGCTTCTTCGCCTACCTGAACTTCTTTATCTTCGCCATGGTCCTGCTGGTCAGCGCGGATAATTTCCTCTTCCTGCTCGTTGGCTGGGGACTGGTCGGCCTGGCGTCGTTCTTGCTGATCGGCTTCTGGTATACCAAACGCAGCGCGGTTGATGCCGCGCGCAAAGCGCTGGTTATCAATATCATCGGCGATCTCGGCATGATGCTGGCCATCTTCCTGATCTTCCAGCACTACGGCACGCTGAACTACCTGACCAACGGGAGCATCAACGGCGTCTTCGATCTGGTGACAAAGGGTGGTGTGGCGACTGGCGTCACAACGGCGATCTGCCTGCTGCTCTTCGTGGCCTGCGCGGCCAAATCGGCTCAGCTTCCGCTCTACATGTGGTTGCCAGACGCGATGGAAGGCCCGACCCCGGTCAGCGCGCTGATCCATGCCGCAACGATGGTAACGGCTGGCGTCTACCTCGTCGCACGCGCGAATCCGCTCTTCCAGGTCTCGCCCGATGCCTTGATCGTCGTTGCGATCATCGGCGGTGTGACCGCGCTCTTCGCTGCAACTATCGCGCTGACTCAGCTTGATATTAAACGAGTTCTGGCCTACTCGACGATCAGCCAGCTCGGCTATATGTTCATGGCTGAGGGCGCGCATAACTACAGCGCGGGCGTCTTCCACCTGACCACGCACGCCTATTTCAAAGCCTTGCTCTTCCTGGGCGCGGGCGCAATCATTCACTCTCTTGGTGGCGAACAGGACATGCGCAACATGGGCGGCCTGAGCAAACGCTTGAAAATCACTATGGTGACTTTCGTGATTGCTTCGCTGGCCATCAGCGGGATCATCCCGTTCGCGGGCTTCTGGAGTAAAGACGACATCATCGGCTCGCTGCTGACGCAAGCAGTCAACGGCGGTGGTGCGCTCTTCTACGTCCTCTGGATTATGGCCCTGATTACGGCTGGTCTGACGGCTTTCTATATGTTCCGCCTGGTCTTCGGCATCTTCGCCGGTGACTATCGCGGCCAGGGTCCGCTCGCGCACGGTCATGGCTCCGACGAGGTTACTGACGAAGAGCACGAGGGTGGACATGGTGGACTCTACGCGATCTACGAGGCTCCAGCGGTCATGACAATTCCGCTGATAATCCTGGCGGTTCTCTCGACCATCGGCGGTCTGATCGGCTCGTATGCCATCTTCGGACAGCCGCACTGGAATATCTTCGCGAGCTGGCTCAGCCCGGTCTTCACCAATCCGGCCTGGACCAATCTCCCGGTGCAGGATCTGTCGCTCAGCTTTGGTCTGACGCTGACATCGGGCCTCCTGAGCTTCGGCCTCGCGTGTCTGGGCATCCTTGTGGCCTGGAGAATGTACGGCAAAGGCTTTGTCTACAAAGAGAGCAAGAATCCGATCTACCAGTTGCTAATCCACAAATATTACATTGATGAGATCTGTATCGCGCTGATTATCAATCCGATCAAGTGGGTTGGCCGCACGGCGAGCGCGCTGCTGGAGGGCAATCTGCTCGACGGTGGCAGTCGCGGCATCGCCTGGGTCTCGCGCGGTTCCAGCGACGGTCTGCGCCGCCTGCAAACGGGCTACATGCGCAACTACGCCCTCGCTATTCTCTTCGGCGTTGTTCTGTTAATCATCTACTTCGCTGTGATGAGAGGATAGAGGGAGGTTTTCATGTTATCAACGATCATCTTTCTGCCCCTGCTTGGCGGAATCATTGCTCTGCTGATCCCCGGACGTTTCAAAAACGTGATCCGCTGGACGGCCCTGTGCGTAGCGGTCATCGATCTGCTGCTGACTGTAGCCCTGGCTCTGCTCTATTCACAGGCCAACTTCTTTTCCAGCAGCCTGATCGGCATGCCGTTCAGCACCACGTTCTTCAGTTCGGTGGCCGAACAGGCACCGATCGTCTCGACCAGTAGCTTCACGCTTGGCTACGCTCTGGGCGTCGATGGCATTAGCCTGCTCATGGTCCTGTTGACCACGCTGCTGACAGCCATCTGTATCGCGGCGTCGTTCCGCGTGGATCGCCGGATCAAGCAATACATGGCCTTCATGCTGCTCTTAGAGTGCGGCATCCTGGGCGTGTTTCTCTCGACCAACCTCTTCCTGTTCTACATTTTCTGGGAAGTGATGTTGATCCCGGCCTACCTGCTGCTCGGCTCGTGGGGCGGCGAGAACCGCATTTACGCGGCGTTCAAGTTTGTGCTGTATACCTCAGTCGGTAGCCTGCTGATGCTGGCTGGCATCATCGCGCTGGGCTACTATCACCAGATCGTAGCTGGTGGCCCGTACACACTGGACCTCTTCAAGCTGATGAGTACGCCGCTGAGCGCGGGCGTGCAAACCTGGCTCTTCCTGGCTTTCGCGGCGGCTTTCGCGGTCAAAGTGCCGTTTATCCCGTTCCATAGCTGGCTGCCCGACGCCTATAGCGAAGCGCCCGCGCCCGTCACGGCTCTGCTGGCCGGCGCGATGTCGAAGGCTGGCGTCTACGGCTTCTTGCGCTTCTGCATCCCGCTCTTCCCGCAAGCCTTTCAACAGTTCCAGATGCTACTGGAAGTGCTGGCGGTGATCGGCATTCTCTATTGCGCGGTCCTGGCGCTGGTGCAGACCGACATGAAGCGCCTGCTCGGTTATTCGAGCATCAGCCACCTGGGCGTGGTTATGCTCGGCATCTTCGCACTGAACGTGCAGGGCGTCGAGGGCGGCGTGTTGCAAATGTTCAATCACGGCGTCACGACTGCCGCGCTCTTCCTGATCGTCGGTCTGATCGAGGCGCACGCGGGCACACGCGACCTGAAAGAGTTTGGTGGACTGGCCTTGCGCATCCCAATCCTGGCCGTCGTGCTACTGATTGCCTGTCTCTCCTCGCTCGGTCTGCCTGGCCTGAACAGCTTCTCAGGTGAATTCATAGCCATGCTCGGCATTTTCCAGCACAATATTGTGCTGGGTGTGCTGGCAACGGCTGTGATCGTACCTGCCGCGTGGTATCTCATCCGTCTCTTCCTGAGCGTGATGTATGGCCCGCGCGTGAGCATCGGGCATGTCAGCACCCTGTGGCGCAAAGATCAGCTTCAGGATATGCACATAGGCGAGTTTCTCGTCATTCTGCCGCTCCTGGCCCTGATCTTCTATATCGGCTTCCAGCCCAACGGACTGATCTGGCTGATGGAGCCTTCGGTTGTCAATACCTTGCAGCACAGCCTGCAAATTGCTGGAAGTGCGTTGATACGCTAAAGGTTCAGGCACGCCCGGCGAGGTGTCGTCAGGCGTGCCTGAACCTCTGGGAGTTGTGTTATGTCTTTTACCTATATCGCATCAGGCGGAGATTGGATACGCATCCTGCCTCTGCTCATCCTGGCGGGAATGGGCTTATTGACCTTGCTGGCGGACTTGCTTCTGCCTCAGGGTGTGAAAGCACGTCTGGCTCTGGAGAAGCTCCCTGGCGCATCCATTCCTTTCTCATACCTGCTGCTCCCGCTGCTGAGTCTGATCGGCCTGGCGGGCGCACTGGCGGCTTCGATCTTCCTCTGGGCCACCGGAGATCACCACACAGCCTTCAATGGCATGCTGGCCTCCGATCCGGGAACGATGTTCGCCTTCATTATCATCATTTGCTCCGCCATCCTGGCTGTGCTGCTCTCACCTGGCTACATCAAACGCCAGGAGATCATTCACCAGGGCGAGTATTACGCGCTGACGATCTTCGCCACCATCGGCATGATGATCCTGGCGGCGGCTCAGAGCTTCCTGATGGTCTTCGTGGGCATCGAACTGCTCTCGCTGGCCCTCTACATTCTCTGCGGCTATATCGCGCGGCGTCAGACCTCGCAGGAATCGGGCATGAAGTATTTCCTGCTCAGTTCGTTCGCCTCGGCGTTCCTGCTCTATGGCCTGGCGATGATCTACGGCGCGACCGGTCAAACGCAATATAGCGCGGTCTTCAGTTTTCTCCAGACCCACCACCAGGCGTCAACCCTGCTCCTCATCGGCATGGGTTTGCTGACCGTCGGCTTTGCTTTCAAAGTCTCAGCCGTACCTTTCCAGGCGTGGACACCTGATGTCTACCAGGGCGCGCCAGCTCCGGTCACGGCATTTATGTCGGTTGGCACCAAAGCTGCCGCGCTCATTGCCTTTGCGCGTGTCTTCACGATCGTGCTGGCCCCGGTCCACGCCGATTGGATGCCTGCTGTCTGGGCTATTACGATCCTGACCATCGTGGGCGGCAACATCATGGCCCTGGTGCAGAAGGATGTGAAGCGCATGCTGGCCTACTCCGGCATCGCCCACGCGGGCTATCTGCTGATCGGCATCGTAGTGGGTGCAAGCGATAAGGCGCTAGGCCTCTCGGCCATCCTTTTCTACCTGCTCTGCTACCTGTTCCTGAATATCGGCGCTTTCGGCGTCGTGGCGGTCCTGGAACGCCAGGACAACTCTGGCACCGCAGCAGCGGATTTGCGCGGCCTCTGGCGACGTCAGCCTGTGCTGGCGGGGCTGCTCGCGCTCTTCCTCTTCGGCCTAGCCGGTTTTCCGCCGATGGCCGGGTTCGCCGCCAAGTATTACATCTTCTACGCGGCCCTGGTCTCCGGCCATCCTGAGCTGCTGATTATCGGCGTGCTGGCAAGCATCCTGGGCATGTACTACTACCTGCGCCCCATCGCGACAATGTTCATGGAGCGCGAGGTGACGGTTCCTGCCACGCCATCGCGCATCTCCGGCCCGCTCCCAACCGATGGACGGCGCGTCTCCGGCAAGCTCAGCACGAGCAGCACTGGCGGGACCGCGACGGCAGTAGCAGCCAAACCCGCCACGATTCCGCAAACGAAAGCCGCGGCTCTCGTGGAGGATGATCCAGCGGAAGAGAAAGTTCCAACAGCCTGGCCAACCAAAGTTGCCCTGACCCTGGCGCTCCTCGGCGCGCTGGCAATGGGTACCGTATTGCCGCTCTGGCTGATCCAACTGGCTCAACAAGCCGCGCACTTTATGTAGTAATACCAAAAAGCAGCGTCTATGGAAAAATTCCCATAGACGCTGCCTTCCTCATCCCCCGGATGCGGCTGTCCATTTTTCACCTACATCACACTGGTAACGTGTTGCTAGTAAACTCGCTGCTTACCAACAACCACAGCCACCCAATCCACAGCCACCCAATCCACAGCCACCCAATCCACAACCGCCCAAGTTTCCGCCCCACCAGAAGCGCGGGAAGAAGAATCTTCGGTGGAAGAAAAATCTTCGATGGAAGAATCCCCGATTAAAACCAAAGCCTCGGTGGAAGCCGAAGAATCTTCCCCGGAAACCTGGACCACGGAGGTTCGCGCCGAGCTTCTGAGTTGCCTGGCGTTGGTTCGTTGCCTGGTGGTATACGAGCGGAGCAGTTTCCATCGCTGGGACCGTTGCAACAGTTGTGTGCGTCACCCTTTGTGTATGACTATTCGTCGTGCTTTGTGCGAAGACACCAGTAGCCACAAGCGCAACGCACATCGTCAGGCCAAGAGCGAGGGCAACGATAAATTTTCCCAGTTTCAACATCGAGTCTCCTCTACTTTCTGTGTACAAGTACCATCTTCAAGTCGAGTCAACTTACAAAACGCTCTTCGCAAAGCTCACGCGCCAGGTGCTTGCACATACTCCTCTCAAGCTCATGAGCGGCCAAATTTCCTTTCACGTGCATAGACATAGATATCGGCAAGTATATTCCCACTTTTGAGGGGATTTTTGCCCGGCGCGCTCTCACCCCCTGCCAGCCTGTCTATTCCTCGCGCGACAGAAATGTGAGCTACCAGACCATCCG
>Ga0224712_10000056_pt1 | contig 17211 bp, 11 predicted proteins | sample DielMetaTC5pm2_FD_171474 | JGI IMG/M metagenome (GOLD analysis project Ga0224712, IMG submission 171474) | Corn rhizosphere microbial communities from Kellogg Biological Station, Michigan, USA - Diel MetaT C5pm-2 (Metagenome Metatranscriptome)... | ecosystem: Host-associated > Plants > Roots >...
CTGGGATCGCTCTGCCAGAACTGTCAGATACAGAGCAATTCCGCTTTCCTATCAAAAATCGGAGCGAATTTGCTGTGTATGGAGCAACACCCCTTGTACGCACAGCGAATCCATAATCCCGATCATTGATAGAGATAAAAATAGAGACAAGGGCAAGGAATTGCCCGAGGAGATGTATTCGTGGGAACGTATTCGATTGTGGTTATGCCCGGCGATGGGATTGGCTCGGAAGTTATCGAGCAGGCGGTCGGCGTTTTGCAGTGTGTGGGCAAGCGTTTTGGGCATACGTTTGAGTTAAACCATGCCCTGGTTGGCGCGGCAGCGATTAACGTCGAGGGCGAGGCAATTTCAGACGCAACAATGGAACTCTGTCATAAGAGCGACGCAATTTTATTTGGCGCGGTTGGAGGTCTGCCACCCACCGAGGGGCCGAACTCGAAGAAACAGCCTGAGAGCGCGCTCTTCCGTTTGCGCAAAGAGCTGGAGTTGTACGCGAACTTGCGCCCGGTACGCCCATTCAAAGAGCTGCTCGACGCCTCGTCAATCAAACGCGAGGTGTTGGAGGGTTCAGATATGCTGGTCGTGCGCGAGCTGACCGGCGGCCTCTATTTCGGCAAACCGAGCGAGATACGCGAGACTGCACACGGCCTGGAAGCTGTCGATACGCTCTTCTATACCGAGGCCGAGATTGAGCGCATTGTGCGCACTGCCTGTGAACTGGCGCGCGGACGCAAGAAAAAGGTCACATCGGTGGATAAGGCCAACGTGTTGAGCGCGTCACGTCTGTGGAGGCGCATCGCCGATCGCGTAGCGACTGAGTTCCCCGATATTACGCTGGAACATCAGCTGGTGGATAGTTGCTCGATGCAGCTCATTCGCGCACCGCGCCAGTTCGACGTGGTTGTGACTGAGAATATGTTTGGCGATATCCTGACCGACGAGGCTTCGATGATCGTCGGTTCGCTCGGCATGCTGCCTTCGGCCAGCCTGGGCACTCGCCGCACCGCGCATGGACTCTTCGGCCTGTACGAGCCAATTCACGGCACCGCGCCCGACATTACCGGGCAGGACAAGGCCAATCCAATCGCGGCCATTCTATCCACGGCTATCATGTTGCGCTACTCGTTCGGTCTGAACGCCGAGGCCGAAGTCGTCGAGCAGGCGGTGGAAAACGTCATCGCGGCAGGCTATCGTACGCTCGATCTGCGCGAAGAGGGCAAAACAACCGTTGGAACGAAAGAGATGGGCCGCTTAATTGCTGAGGCAATTGAGAAATAAGTGGAAGTACCCGGAGAAGTACAGGGAGCTGGCTTCTCCGGGGCCTCCATCGATTTTTCTCATCCAGGAATTATCCTTTATCCCATCATCGGTTTTGGGCACGGCCCCAGGCTGAGCAAACGAGCGCGCGCTTCAGCGATCTGTTGCTCGATCGCCGCGCGCTCAGGGGAAGATTGACCCGCCTCTGAGGGAGGCTGCCCAAGGCGCATTTGCAGGGCGTCGATATCTCGCTGAATCTCCTGACGCCGGAGATACCAGCGCGTAACAGCTCGTTCAACGCCCACAACTCGCTCCTTTTCGCTTATGCGCCATAGACCAGTGCATTCAGGATGCTGATGAGTTCTTCATCCTGGTACGGCTTGACGACGTACGCGCTGGCCCCCAACTGCATGGCGCGCTGCTGGTGTTTGCCTGCCGCGCGCGAGGTCAGCATGACGACGGGCAATGTGCGATATTGCTCTTGCGCGCGCAAGGTGGAGATCAATTCAAAACCATCCATACGCGGCATCTCGATATCCAGCAGGACGGCTGCCGGGGCCTGTTGCGTAATCATCTCCAGTGCTTCAACGCCATCGCGGGCAGCTTGCACCTCCCATTGATGCTGCTTGAGCATGTTGCTGACGACGCGGCGCACGCTGGGGCTATCGTCAACCACCAGGACGTGTTTGCCGCGCGCTGTCGTCTCAACTAGCCTTTGCGCAGGCATAACGGGCGCGATGGTCGTGCGACGTTCCACCTGAACAGCGGGACGAGCAGCCACTTGAGCTTCAAGCTGTGCGGGCGTGGCCAACGCTGCCCTCATCACTGGCTGCGAGGTGAGTAGTTGCCCCAGTTCCAGGATCAGCACAACGCGTCCATTACCGAGAACGGTACCACCAGCAATGCCAGGGACACTGCGCAGATGCGGCCCCAGATTCTTAATCACCACGTCCATACGACCCTTGATATCGTCAACCACCAGGGCGACCCGGTGACGATCGGTGCGTATCAACAGCAGTGGCGCTTTATCGTCTAACTCACTCACAGGCAATCCCAGGATCTGGGCCAACGAGCTGAGCGGATACGCCTGATTCTGGACCATGATGGCCGGGCGACCACCGTAGCTGGTGTGTTTGAAGTTATCCAGGCGCCCGATCGATTCCACCATCACCGTCGGAATGGCAAACTGCTGCTCAGCAACCTGCACCATCATGGCATTCTGGATCGCCAGGCTAGTCGGGAACTTCATGGTAAAGGCAGTTCCCTGGCCGGGCATCGACTCGACCTCCAACGAACCACGCAGGCGAGCCACGCTATCGCGCACCACATCAAGGCCCACGCCACGTCCACTCTCCTCGCTCAGCACTTCGGCAGTCGAGAAGCCGGGACGGAAAATCAGGTCGATGATCTCGTTCGTATCCAATACCTGGTTTGGATGGATCAGGCCGCGATTAACCGCTGCCATACGAATGCGCTCAGGGTCGAGACCGGTGCCATCGTCGCGTACGGTAATCACCACCAGGTTGCCTTCGTATGCCGCAGAGAGTTTGATCTGACCAGAGGAAGATTTGCCGCGTCTCACACGCACTTCCGGCGTTTCGAGCGCGTGGTTGACGGCGTTACGCATCAGGTGCAGCAACGGACCAGCGATCTCTTCAATCACGGTACGATCAACCTCGGTCTCCTGGCCCTCCAGCACCAGTTCAAACTCTTTGTGCTGTTTCAACGCCACCGCGCGAGCCGTACGATACAAACGCGGGATCATCGTAGACAGAGGCACCAGGCGAGCTTTCATCAGACGATCCTGGAAGGTCGTACTCAGGCGGCTCTCGCGTCCGAACGTGCTTTCACAGTCACGGATGACGTTTTCCATTTCCGTACTGAGCGTCGTCATGTCCAGGATACCTTCGCTCAGACCACGAGCGAGCTGGTGAAACTCGGTATAGCGGTCAAGCTCAAGCTCGTCAAATTCGGCAAGATAGTCCGGCTCGGATCGACCGTTCCTGGCGGGCGCATTAATAGGAGGCAAAGTTTGTGTCCCTTCGCCTGGCATAACCTGGACCGAGCGACCGTTGGGCAGTGTCGCGGCCTCGAAGCGGCTCTCCAGGCGTGTTCCGACGTCGCGCAGGCGCGCGCTACTCACGCCAGTATCCGCCACGAGGCGATTCAAGCGTTGGAGACGTTCCTCAAGGATCGTACGGTTAACCAGGAGTTCACCAAAGAGATTAACCAGTTCGTCCAGTTTTGAGAGCGAGACGCGCACGCTCAGATCAGTTGGCGCGGTCCCAGGGAGAGATGTGGTTACAGGGCGTGCATCATTGCCCGCGCCACCGATCGCCTTGGCGGACACCTCCTCATGCTCATCTTCCATCTCGTCGATCTGAATGTTCGCCAGGCTGGCCTGTTCGCCCAACAACTCTCGATAACGAACACGCAAGACCTCAACCGCGTGATCATTCTCAGCAGGCGTCCCTTTGCCATTGATGAGCAAGTCGAGCGCTTCCGCCGTATCCAGAATCAGGCTGAGGACAGTCGGCGAGATCGAGACAGTCCCCTCCATAATCCCGTCGAGCATATCTTCGGAGACATGGCAGAGGTCGGCGATCGCGCGGAAGCCCATCATACCAGCCGCGCCCTTAAGCGTGTGAGTAGCGCGGCGAACGCCCTGAATCGGCTCCAGGTTGGTTGGCGCGTGCTCAAGCGCGGCAACGTGCATACTGATCGTCTGGAGATGCTCTTCAGCCTCCAGTTTGAAAATTTCCGTCGCCTCGTCGCCAAAATCGCCGCCCATTGATGAGTTCGCCGTTGAGGCGAAAGTCTGCGGCAGAACCGGTGGCGGCGGTGCGTATATCGGAGGCGGTGGAGCATAAATGGGCGCAACCGGGGCTGCCTCCTGGACGGGCCTCATCTGCGTGGAGGAGGTGAGTGTACCACCTTCGCCGCTGGTTAAGTTGTTCAGGAATTCACGGCGCACCTGAATCTCGATCTCATTGCGCAGGCGCGCTTCCATTTCTGTGAGCGATTCATTGGTCTCGACGCCCGCCACGTTTGCCTGAAGTTGCCGGTTAGCAGCAAATTCGGCACGCAGTTCGGCGCGAATCTCCTGCTCCATCTCTGCGCGGGCAGCCAGCAGCGCGGGGCGGCTCTCATATTCCGCGCGCAACTCATCGCGTAGCTGAGACTCGATCTCGGCGCGCAGGGCAGACACATCACCTTTCCGCTCAAAGGTCACGCGCTCGCTCACGCCGTTTGCATCGATGTTCGTCCGCATATCCCAGGGAGTCCAGCCATCCTCTTGCTTGAGGACAACGCCGCTGGGAGAGTTGGTGGCATTCCAGAGAATTTCGCCGCAGGATTCGATTGACATCTGCAACTGCTGCAAAAGTGCCTGAACCTGTTCCTCGGTCCCTTCTACGCCACCAGCCACCTGCTGAAGCATATCGAGCACTTTTTTCAGTTTACTATTAGCGACCCACATCACCGAGAGCGGCAGATAACGGCGCACCTGCTCAGGGCTATTGCGGAGATTCAGGCCCATCGCTTTGCCCGCCCAATCCTCCATGCGATCAAGCGCATCGCGGGAACCATCCAAGAAGCCCTTAAATTCGGCACGCTGCGCCTCTATGACCGACGCGGCCTGCCGGAGTTGGGCAAGAGTATGCTGCAAAGAATTCGCCTGGTCTTCCAGAGCGTGAGCTTCGCCTCGCATATCCTGATAGAGTTGAAGAGGCGATTCCGACTCCGGCACACGTACCATCTCAGCCTCGTCAAGTTGGCCACTTGCAGGTTGAGGGAGCAAGGCGCCAGAAGGGAGAGACCCGATCGGCGACATTTGATACGGTTGTGCCGGTGACATCTGCTGTGGTTGCGTCGGCGGCATCTGGAACGTCTGCGGAGGCGGCACAACCTGATGCTGCAGCGGTGCTGAAAACGCCTGTGGAGGAATCGCCAGAGGCGGTTCAACCATCTGCTGCGGGTAAATCGGAGCCGTCAATTGATTCTCCACTCCCTCAAAGGGATAGAGCGCATCAGCTCGCGGATAGACAATATCCGATTGCACCGGGGTTGGCGGCAGCGCGGGCGTGGGAGGCACATAAGATGGCGCGGGTGGATTCGCTGGCGCATCCTGGCGGTGTTGAGTACCAGCCAGCAATTCCAGAGCACTCGGCGGCGCTGAAAAAGCGTTCGGCTGCTTGGGCGTGGGAGCGTCAAACTGTGCATGCTGAGCCGGCTGCATTGGCGGTACCGGCAACTGCACCTCCGGCCTCGGCGGGAATTCTGCGCGCAGCAGCGGCTCTTCCGGCCAGGGAGCTTCGGTGGCTGGAACCTGCGGCGTGCGGAACGAAGCCATCATCTCGTCAAGCGAGGAGATAGCCGTCGATCCCGGATCATAAGCGGGCATTGGCGAGCTGGACTGCTGGACGTACTCTGGCGTCATCATACCACCAGGGACGCCATGAGCTGCATCTTCCTGAGCGCGATACTGGGTATAATCCTCGTCATCCTCAGCCATCACCGCATTCTCATCAATGCCCTGCTGAATGCCGTCCACCAGGCGGTGCAGACGGCCAAGTGAGCGTTGTAAGAGTTGAATCGTCAGCAAATCCAGAGAGGCCAGGCCGTCTGTCACATCACCCAGAATGTCTTCCATTCCATGAGCGACATGCGCCAGGCCAGGAAAATCCATCATCGAAGCCGAGCCACCAATGGTATGAGTGCGGCGATACGTCTCCTCCAGAGCCTCCATGTCGCCAGGTGACTGCGCCAAACGTTCGAGATTTGCCTCGATTTCTGGCAAATAACTATTTACCTCTTCGATAAACGAATCGAGGATTGATAGTTTATCAGATGTATTCGACATGCTACGCGCACTCACTCCTTCTCTTTACAGAAACCGGGCAAGGAAGCCCCGCGCCCGCAAGCGTCTTTTTCCATTTTCGCCCCCTGGCGGGGAGCTCTGTTTACACCCTCGCGCGCTGAAGCAATCCTCGATTACTTCACCGCGCGAAGATGTTAAAAGCATTAAAATCTACTGGCCCATGTGTCCATTGCCGGAGCCAGGGAAAGGCATCTGTTCCGGGTTAAAGGACGCCGGCCCCTGTCCCTGCGGCGCGCCATTCCAGCGCGGGCGACCCGGAACTGGATTCCCCATGGGAGGGGGAGCGAAATTCGGCGCTGGCGCAGCTGGCATCTGATTGGATGGCGGGAACGCTGGTGGGTTCACCTGGCCAAAGCCAGAGTCTGGAAGTCCACCAAATTGCTGTTGACCAAAGCTTTGCTGGCCAAAGCCCTGTGGCAAGCCTTGCTGACCAAAGTTTGGCTGACTCCCAAAAGGATTCATCTCGCCAAAACCGGGCTGATTTCCGAAGCCAGGCAGAGAATTACCATTGCCAAAAGGCTGATTATCAAAGCTTGGCAGTCCACCTGGCAGGCTCTGTGGACCACTCGGCGGAAATCCCTGTAATGGGCCAGAGAAGCTCTGAGGACCACGTGCTGGCGCACTCGGCAATCCGCTCCCGAAGCCCTGCGGCCCGGCTGGCAACTGTGGCATGCCAGCAGTGAAACCAGACGGCTCTTTCTGACCATTCAGCGCAAACTGGAAGCCAGCTCCGGCCATATCATTCTCCTGCGGCTGTGGCAACGAGAGGAAATCGGCGGAGAAATTCTGATTCCAGTCACTATTTAAGCTTGTACTATCTTGCTGGAAGAAGCCGCCATCCGCGTCGGAGGACGCACCGGGCAGAGCTGGGACACCACTACCCACACTGGAGAAAGCCTCGACCGACTCATTCGCACGTTCGGGTAGGCGGAAGGTTGACACCGATGCGCGCAACTGATCAGACAGTTCTGACAAATAGCTCACGCTCATCGCTGCTTCCTGCGTACCAGCGTTGGTGCGGTTCGTAATCTCCGAAATTTCGGTCATGGCATTGGCCACATCTTCAGAGACGCTCGCCTGCTCGTTGGCGGCCTGAGCAATTGTCTCAATTGAACGCGCCTGGCGTTCCACCGCGTTATAGATCGAGTTCAGCGCGCGACCAACTTCATCGGCCAGTTGCGAGCCTTTGACCACTTCCTGCGTGCTATCTTCCATAGCGACGACCGCTTCATATGTATCGCCCTGAATACTCTTGACCAGGGTCGCGATACGTTTGGTGGACTCGGTCGAACGTTCGGCCAACAGACGGATCTCATCGGCCACGACTGCGAACCCACGTCCGTGTTCACCAGCCATTGCAGACTGGATAGCCGCGTTAAGAGCCAGCAGGTTCGTCTGGTCAGCGATATCTTCAATGATACGTACGATTTCGCCGATCTCGTTGGAACGCTCGCCCAGGCGTTTGATCTTCTTCGAGGTCTCCTGCACGTTTTCGCGGATCAGTTGCATACCCTCGATCGACTGACGCACCGAAGATTGACCGGCTTTCGCGTTTTGCAGCGCGTCTTGCGAAGCCTCAGCGCTGACGCGAGCATTATGCGCCACGTCTTGCACGAAGCTTGCCAGCGCTTCCACGGCCTGGGTCGTTTGTGAAATACGCGCCACCTGCGTCTCTGAGGCTTGCGCCAGTTCGGCGGAGCGATCCAGAACGCGCCGTGAAGCATTCGTAACCTGCACAGCCGTGTTCTGCACACGACCGACAACCTTCGCCAACTCTTCGATCATATAGTTAAAGGAGTCAGCCAGAACGCCCAGCGTATCAGGGGTCACTTCCGCCTGGACGCGCAGGTCTCCATCACCGACTGCGCTAACCTCTTGCAGCAGTTTTTCAATCTGCGCTTGCAGAGCTGCCGCGTCACTGGAACCAGGTACGGGTGCAGCGGGAGCGTTGTTAGACGTGAAATTCTGGCGATCCAGCAGCGTATTCAGGGACGTTGCCAGTTGTGCCATCTCGTCGTCGCCGTTGACCGCCGCGCGAATCGAGCGGTCGCCGCCCACATAGTTGCGGCACACGTCGGCCAGGCTGAGCAGGCGGTCATTAACGCGCGAACGCAGCACATAATTGGCAATCACGCCCGCGATAATAATCACCACGCTCGCAATAACCACTGGGGCAATAGGAAATGCGGCAGTGGAACTGAAAGCGCCAACGGCCACGAAACAAATGATAGAGACGAGAACCGAGATCACAGTTCCCCAGGTCAGGAGAGCGTTGATCGTCGATCCACCTTTATTGCGGTCATTCATCCGCCAGGCCTCCTCTCAAGTGAAGCAGCGTACTAGAAAAAGTATGATAAAGACGAGCGGCCTTTATTCCACCACACCGCCGCTCCACCGATCCCCACCAGAATAGACGAAGGATTTGCGCAAGCTCCGGTTCCCTTGCAAAGCCGCAAGCAAAACGTCAGAACCCTACACCAGATAGTGGTGCATTTTTTCCGCGAACAGGAGCCGGGTAGCATCCAGCAGAATCACCTGCCGCTGACCGACCATCGCAACCCCGGATGCATAGGGCGCAACCCACTGAGGCATACCGCGCCCTGAGCGATCAACCATTTTCGAGCCAATGGGCTGCATCTCGCTGACGCCATCCACCACCAGGCAGATCAGCATCTCGTTGTATTTCACCGATAACAGGCGGGTACGCGGATTAAATGGCAGCTTCTCCATATCCAGGTAAGCTCGCAAGTCCACCACCGAGCAGATCGAGCCGCGCAGATTAATCACCCCGGTCACCCAGGAGGCGACATTTGGCACCGGGGTAACATCGGCCAGACGCTCCACACCTTGAATATGCTCGGCTTGAAGCGCGAATTCGCGATCCAGCAGCGAGAAGATCAAATATTGCTCGCCAACTGGAACGTTCTCCGCCTGGGCAGGTGCCCCGGCTGCCATCGCGCGCGCGGCATTGAGCATAGTATTCATCTGGTTCTCCAGGCGGTTTGGTATCCCTGCCTGTGAGGATGGTCCGGCGTTGCGCTGCATCATCTTTTTCGACTCCTGGGCTAGACGAGGCGTCGGACGTTATCGACCAGCTCGTCTTCATTAAAGGGCTTTGTCATATACATGTCCGCCCCCTGGCGCAGCCCCCATGAGCGATCCAGTGGGGTATTTTTGTTGGTCAATAAAATGATCGGAATGTGCCGACTTGCATCGAGGCTTTTCAGCTTACGACACAACTGAAAACCATTTTGCTTGGGCATGACGACATCAAGGACGATGCATTGGGGACGCTCGCGAAAAACTTTTTCAAGAGCCTCGTCTCCATCCACAGCCGTCACCACGTCGAACCCACTATTGCGCAACGGGGTCGCAATCATTGTCAATTCCGTCCAACTATCGTCGACAACAAGTACCTTTTGCCCTGGCATACCAGTATACCTTTCCTAAGTAGAGCGCGATACATTACGCCCGGATACTGGGAAAGAATGGCTATAACGTTCTTCATTCTATAGCTCGGACAGTACGATCACTCCCGGCGAGAAATGATCGCTTATCCGGTATAGCTGAACGCCAATACAGTCTCGTTTTCTACCCGCGCCGTCGCAAACGCGGGCGCATATCCTGATTGCGAACTGGCATTCGAGACTGCCAATCGACCAGATGCTTCTTCACCGTCTGGACTAGCTCAACCGAGTCGAAAGGTTTGGTCAGATACTCCGTTGAGCCAGAGAGCCGCCCGCGCATCTTGTCGAAGAGGCCGTCTTTCCCACTGAGCATAATAATCGGTATCTGTCGAAACTGCAAGTTTTTTCGAATGATCTGGCAAATATGGTACCCATCCATCCGGGGAAGTTGGATGTCCAGGAGGATTACTGCCGGTATTTCATCGGCAACAGAGGTCAGGGCACTCAAACCATCGCTCGCGGTAATGACACGAATATGTTCCCGCTGCAAGGTCATCTGGACGATTTTACGGACCGTCGGACTATCATCTACTACCAGCACAGTTGGTTCAACCATTTTAGATCAGCCTCCTTTGTGTTTCAGGCGACCATTGCTGGTTGCCAGGCATGTTATTTATCGGTCCGTTTGGTAAAGCGTCCGTACGCCTATTGTTTGTGTTCGTATGATTTTGCTGCACGTTCTGGTGTGCGCGATAGAGTTGATATTGTTGGATCTCCTGCTCGACTTCCGTCATAAAGGCTTTCCAGACGATGTTGAGCTGGCGACCAGTATGGGAATTGCCGACCTCATCCTGTAAGAGTGTACTAAAAATAGTGCGCATAAAGCTGTTCAGGCCAAGCACGGCTTCCCAGTAGAATGCTTCCAGTTGTTCGCCTTTGACCAGGCTATCCAGATTCACGACTTCGTTATAGTCAATCTGACCGTTGGCGAAGGTGACGGTTTCGAGAATGGGAGATTGCTGACGGGCCAGCGTATGTAACGGCTGGCTAAAACGCCGCTCCAGGTAACGCACGATCTCAGAAATAGGCAACTGGCCGCGTCCGCGCAGGCTTTTTGCATAGGTGCCATGATGGATGAGCAAACCATTGATGCACTGCCCCAGCGTGTGGATTAAGCCGAGCAAATGTTGCACTGGCGTGGTATTCTGGCGCTGCTGAGCCAGGGTGTGCTGGCACATGATGATGATATTGGAAAGATCTTGCTGTAAATCGGCTTCGAGGGAGGTATCGACGACTTCGATCAGATGTAGTTCAAGCAGACGAGCCATGATATGGGCAACACGCGCTTCTGGTAAGAGCAAAGCCTGGGCCATGCCTTGCAGCGGTATCTCGCCATTGGAGAGACAGAGCACATCGATATGCTCCTGATTCAGCCCCAGACTGCGCACATCTTTACTCACTTCTGGCAGCCAGCGCGAGACGGTCGTACGAGTCAGCGCACTCTCGCCCACTTCTTCCCATTCATCGGCCTGGCGCAAAGCCTCCAGCAACACGCTATCGACGTCCAGCGGCTGCATATAGCTCTCCATCGTCATCACCTGGCGGTGGAACGCAAAACGGCCCTCGACCCAACGCAGCGCGTGGCTGATCGATTGCATCACGGCAAATTCCAGGCGTTGCTGCATCTCGCTGGCCGACATCCAGCCCTGCTCAGCCATCATTCTGAAAGCGAGTTGGAGATTGCCTTGTGAGGCTTCACGTAACCCGTGCGCACGTGGCGGGTCCAATTTATTAATCAGGCAGAGCATGCCAAGCACATCGGATGGAGGCACGCCCTCTTCGTGGAGCGCGACAAGCTGCCCTTTGCGCAAGCTTATCACCAGTGTCTCCGGTCCTGAATGGACCAGTAGCGTCCCAGTTTTGCCACTGAGCGCCAGCATTTTCAGGATCGATTGAAGACCGAGCGTTTGCAGGTCCCCATCCATAATGCGATCTTGTGGCTCCATCATGCCTGTTTCCCTTTTCTGTTTAGCGCAAGCATCCCATGTCGCCGGAGCGCACCGGGATTCCTCAATTTTGTTGGAGACGGCAATCGAAACATGTCTCCCCTCTCAACCCCATGTCTGGTTTGGAAAAAGTTCGCGTGAATCTGTGCCTTCCAATGGTACCACGTCTGGCAAGACTGTAGCTAGAGCAACTGGCACAAAATCCCTATACCTCCACCACGAACCGCTCTCCGCGTCCCAACCGAGTGAGCGAATCCTCTTCCTCTAAGCGTTGCATAAAACAGCCAAAATTGCTATTAAAATTGCATTAAAATTTGCCGGATTCGCGCTTTTTCCTCAAAATTGGTTGACCCGAAATCAGCTCTCGCCTGCTTCCGGGTCTTTCGGAAGCGTTAAAGGTCGAATTTGTCCCTGGTTTTCGATATACACCTGTGCGCGGAAAAGATAGCCGACACCCGGTTCAGTCACAATGTAGCGCGGCTGCGACGGCGTTTCCTCGATTTTGAGGCGTAGCTGGCGCACATACACACGCAAATAATCGGCTTCATCGCCATATTCCGGCCCCCAGACCGAACGCAGGAGATTCCGGTGCGTCAGGACTTTGCCCGCGTGGAGCATCAAATACTGTAATAGCTCAAATTCGGTCGGCGTGAGCTTAACTTCCTGACCCCCCGTCCGCACCTGGCGTTGCGTCACGTCCAACGCAAGATAGCGGTCTTCGCTCAACAGCGTTCCCGACATCTGCGCCAGCGTCTCGCTATCCGTCCCGATTGAGGCACGCCTGAGGCAGGCGCGCACCCGCGCCTGTAACTCATCATTGCTAAACGGTTTGGTCAGGTAATCGTCAGCGCCCAGATCCAGCGCCTGCACCTTCTGCTTCTCCTCCGTCCTGGCGGAAAGAATGATGATCGGCAACTGGGTCCATTGGCGCACGCGCGCGCACACCCCCAGACCGTCAATTTCGCCAGGCAACGAGAGGTCCAGCAACATGAGATCAGGTTGATGCAGGCGAGCGACCTCGATCGCCTGTTTCCCGTTCTCAGCCACCAGCACCTCGTAGCCATTGACGCTGAGGTTTCTGCGCAAGATACGTTGAATCGAGGTTTCGTCGTCCACGACCAGGATTCGTTTCCCTTTGGGTTTCATAGAGATGTGGCAAGAGGAAACCCTGTGCATTCAGGACAGGGAGGAATTGCTACGTGTGCAGCACGCGCCCCCTTGCCATCCTCCTTTCGTTGCTTGGTTGGAAGCAGCGGGATCAACCGCGTTTTCCAACGTAAGAGTTTGAGGATCGTGCAATCCGTTGGTTTGGCCCCCTGGGTTAGCCGTTTGCCCGTGCATGGATCATGGAGGCTCAGCTTACCATCCATGCTGCCGCCGACATAAGCTTGGCTCCACTTCGGGTGTTTCACCAAGGTTCCACGCTTGATCCCCTGAGAGAGCGTCCCACCATAGGCTTTTCGCTTCCCGCCTTGCTCTGGTTGGAAACGATGCAGTTGGCGGCGATGCCAGTTGAGCGGAGCAACGCAAACCAGCCTCCTGTTATCAGGAACATTGGTCCCACCTATGGCGCTATAACCTAGACACCAGGCATCCACACAATGCGCTTCCCACACCTCAGCGAGTTTCTTGCTGGTCTTCTTGAAACCCAACTGCTCGCGCAATGCTTGTGTTTCGTAGCCTCGCATGATCTGCAGTGATGCAAGCTTCCTGATTTCCTCGTAAAACCAGTGCTTGCCGACTTCCAACGGGGAGAAGTGGGTATTCCAACGCCGTTTGCCTTTTTTGGGGAGAGCCGCCACATCTTCCACGACAAACACGCTCACCGGGAAAAGCTGGCACAGGAATGTGGCGAGCCGGAGCTTCCATTGCCAGCGTGCTCTGGTTGAGGGAGGAAGTTTTCTGTGGCTCTGCTTCCGATTCCGGCGCGGCGAACGACAAGGAGTCTGGCGCCCTCGACGGTTCCGGCGCATCCTCGTGGAAGCTTGCTCCGCGTCCTTCACGCCATCCCTGGCCTCAGCCTGAAGATTGAGGTAGGTATGCGCCGCAGAAAGGACGCTATAGCCTTCGCGCTTGCTGCCTGGATCAATCCCGACCGCGATGGATTGGCGTTCGTGGGCGGACGGTTCGATGTTGAGTCGGACACAGAACACGCCTCCTTTCCAGAAGGCCGTGGCTTTGCCACTCGTGATCCAGCGACGAGCGCGTGCTGGGGTCGTCGGCATCAGTGGATGCTGGTTCTGATCGACCACGGGGATAAACATGTGCGATAAGCCCCTTTCGGGTAAAAATGTTCCCTTCGCTACTGACCACCGAAGAGGAGTGGGATTAGGGAGGCGTCTCACTCGTTCTGTGGGCTGCCATGCCCAGGTGGTTCAGTTCCCTTCAAATGCCCAGAGATGAATGCTCGCTCTGAGCTTGGGCAAGCTAGTCTTGCTGTTGCCCTTGTGCGTTCTCCGAGAGCAAGTCGGATCGCTTCACAAGCCCCTGCATTCGATGCAGGGGTGCTTGACACAACCAAATACTCTCTCATATAGATAGAATCCGCGAAATGTCTACGTTTAAGCAGAGACAATAGGCAGAATGAAGATAAAGTGCGCTCCCTGCCCGGCCATCCCCTCAACCCAGATACGTCCCTGGTGGGCTTCGACAATGCCGCGACAGATGGCCAGCCCCAGCCCGTTGCCCTTCACATCCAGGCTGTAAAACGTCTTAAAAATACGCTCGCGCTCCGCTTCCGGCACACCTTGCCCCTGGTCCACCACCTGCACACGCACAGCGCGGGTGATGTTCCGCGGCAAATCAGTTGGCAGGTCGGACGCGTGCAACACATCCAGGCAAACCCGAATCCGGCTCCGCTCCGGGCTGTGGCGAGCAGCGTTCTCCAGCAAGTTCGTGAAAACCCGCCCTAATTGCGCATAATCGACGTGAACCAGAGGCAGGTCAGGCTGAATTTCAAACTCGACCTCGAAATCACCCAATGCGCGCTGTATCCGATTGAACGTATTATGCACCAGTTCGCCAAGATCGCACCACTCTTTGTCAAGTGTCAGCGCTCCCATCTCGATACGCGACATCTCGACCAGGGAGGTCACAAGCGAATGTAGGTGATCGGCCTCCGTGTTGATCTCCTCCAGCATCTCGCGGCGCGACTGCTCGTCCCAGACAACATCGGTATCCAGAAGGCCCGTGACGGCTCCCTTAATGGCGGTGAGCGGCGTGCGCAGATCATGAGAGACAGAGGCCAGCAGGACCGATTTGTTTTTCTCGTCGCGCACCTGCTCGGTCACGTCGCGCACATGCAGCGCGTTGGCAAACCACTGTCCATGTTCGTTGTAAAGCGCGTGGCGCACAAACTGATAGTGATGATCCGAAGGCGACATGTCCATAAGCAGCGTGGGGGAAGGAGCGCGACCAGAGAATGCGGGTGCCTGGGCCGTTCCACGCGCTGATGAAGCTTCCGCCAGGTCGTGACCATTCTTGAGCGCTTTCTGGCCAGCGAGCGCCTCAACGGCCATTGTGCAGACCAGGAAGATCGGCAGAGGTGCGTCATTCTGTTCAATAGAACCATCGTCGTTGGCTGCAGCGACCGTAAATTCGCGCAAATAGCTCTGCACCTCTTCCAGATTGCGCATACGCGGCAAGAGCGCGGCCAGCGCCTCTTCGAGAGTCTGCGCGGGCTCCTGGGACCACGAAAGGGGATGAAATGAGCTAAAGAGCGCCTGATCTTCCTGGGGCCAGGGCCGCCAGGCATGGGTGTTTTCCCTATCCGCGCGTCGTCCACAGAACTGCTCAGCCGCGTGATTGAGATAGAGGCACGCGCCAGAGAGGCCGATGATAAACCAGGGTTCGACCAGCTCGCGTTTGAGCTGCTCATAGGCCTGCGGGTGCGCGTCATCAACGTGCAGGGTACGCATCAGCGCGGCGCTGATATCGTTGAGGAAATCGCTGCGGGCCAGCGCGTCATCGGCGACTCTCATTAAGAAAGCGGTCTCTTCATGATCCACCGTAGATGTCAGTGCTCCCTCCGACGCGCGAGCCAGGAGTTCCGCCTCGTCGCTATAAATGCCGCCAGATTCCTGCACGAGCAACTCGTCTGAACCTTCTTTTTCCTTAAGTAAGGAGAACGTGCTCGCCGAGCGGAGAATATCCTGCAACTGGCTCTCGCCGCGCGTCAAGAGATGGTCGCTAATAAAGTGCAGAACGCTGCCCAGGCTCACCCCAAAAGTCTTCACGGTTTCATCGCGCAACCGCTGCAACAGTTCCTGCTCGCCTATCTGATCCTGCTCGGTAAAGACGTTCTCACGCGAAACCTCGGCAAACTGCTCAATTAATTCCTGAAAACGTTGCCGCTCTTGCGCCGCCTGCAAGAGCATCCCATTATGGATGGCAACGGTAGCCTGTCCGGCGAAAAGGGCAAAAATATCGGTTTTGAGCGGAGTAAAACCTCCTGGTTCGGGTGAAAGCAAGAGGAGTGCGCCATAGACATGCTGACCGGTCAGCAAAGGATAACAGAAGAGTGAGCGCACACCCAATTCAGAGGCGAAATGGCTGCTCAGCGGGAAACGTTGATCCTCTCCAATATCCTGCGAAACCTGCGAGTCGCGGCGCGCGAACGTTGAGCCAATAATCGTTTCACGGTTGTAAGCATTCTCCTGGCGCAACACTTTCTGTAAAAGGAGCGGGTCGCTTTTGCTCTGTGCGTCCAGCAGCAAACAGCGTTGAGTGCGATCGAAACGCACAATCGCCGAGGCAACATGCAGGGCGTTGGTAATCCCGGTCACAATACGGTCCAGGATCATCTGGAGATCGACGGCGGTCGTGAGCACGGTCGAGACATCTTTGAGTTCAGCACGCTGGCGATCCTGAATCTCGACGTTGCCGCCAACCTGCGCGCCCTCGATCGCGGTGGCGAGCACTCTGGCGATGGCATGAATTAAACGTTGCAGAGCCGGATCGCTATAGGCATCCAGTCGCGTGCTGCCAAGCTCCAGCGTGCCGAGCAAGTTACCACCGGCGATTAGCGGCACAACCAGGATAGCGCGAAGTTGAGGATGCCCACAGAGTGCGTCTCCGCATTCAGCAGGCAAACCATTGACCCCAGCGGGAAAATTTTCTACAAACAGGGCCTCGGCAGAACGCTCGTGACCGACGATCTCCCCGGAGCCTTCGTGACCGCTCGCACCTGGCCCGGCAGATTTATCCTGGTCCAGCGAATGCTCAATGCGCTCAACCATCGAATCGACCAGAGGATGTTGATGATAGCGCGCAACCCAGTTCGCATCCTCACCCTCGCGCTGGCACACAGCCACACGTACAGCCTCGCGGTCGTGGCGCAATAGCACGATCCCAAAGAGATCAAAAGGTAACGCTGGCTCCAATTCAGCGGCTAAGTGGGCATAATCAGGTTTCGCGCCCCGCACGCTTGAAATGAGGCGCGCGACTCGTTCCAGAAGCGTCGATTCTTCCACGACGGGTGCTGGCTTTGTTCCTCGCTGTACATCCATAACCCTGATTCTCACCTGCTATCCTTCCCGCACGTACTTGTTTTGTTAAATCCCCAGGTTCGCGCTCACAAATAGAGATACACATTGTAACACACAATGGTATACAATGTCATGTCTTTGACATATGCTGTTCAAAAAGTTTGTTACGGTGTTGC
>Ga0224712_10000057_pt1 | contig 17093 bp, 30 predicted proteins | sample DielMetaTC5pm2_FD_171474 | JGI IMG/M metagenome (GOLD analysis project Ga0224712, IMG submission 171474) | Corn rhizosphere microbial communities from Kellogg Biological Station, Michigan, USA - Diel MetaT C5pm-2 (Metagenome Metatranscriptome)... | ecosystem: Host-associated > Plants > Roots >...
GCGGAACCGACGTAAAGAAGTGAGGTAACGCACCGTGACGCTATTTACTGTAGATGATCTAGCGACTCTCGCCGGAATGGAAGTATCAGATGAGCGTTACGGTGCGGTTTACCGTACTGTTTTGGGATTGGTCCGTGAAGCATACGGGGCCGATCCTGAGGCAGCTACCGGCGACGCTAGGCAGGTAATTGTAAGCGTTTCGGTAGCCGTCGCGTTGCGTGTCCTGTCAAATCCTCTCGGCGCTCGCTCTATGGGTTTGGGTGCCGCTAATGTTGTATTCGCCGGAAACGATGGAACCGTCGGGACAATTGCGCTAACTAGTGATGAACGTCGCAGTCTTAGGCGTTTGCGCTCTCCTGGCGGTTCTATCGTATCCGTGCCGATTCTAACATACGGGGAGGAATTGATTTGATTACTGCTCTGATGAATGACAACGTGGTAATCGTCCGATTGAGTGATGGAGCTACCGACGAATATGGGCGACCTTCCCGCGATGAGGCAGAACGTTTAAACTCGCGCGCCCGGATTGAACAGCGATCCTCTCAGGAAGGTGAGGCATTCACTACCGACGTATGGCGCATTGCACTTCCCGCGAATTCGCAAATCGACGCTGGGGATGAAATCGAATATCAGGGAAAGCGGTTCTCGGTAATCAATGCTCCTGATAATCTGTCCATCCAAGGCTTTCCATTCCTAGATAGGGTGGAAACTGATTTGCGATACGTGGGGACAATCGATGCGACCTGAATTTGTAATCCCTAAGGTTCTGCCCGCCGCAATCACATGGCTAAAGAATCAAACTGATTTGGCCCCGCTTCATGGTGGCCGCGTATCCGACGAAATGTCACAGACTCTTCCATGTCTTCGCGTCACGGTAGGATTCTATCTCCCCGCTAATCGTTGGGAAAGGAAGCCTGTTTTCCAGATTGACGCATGGGGAAGCACAATGGCAGCGGCGGATTCTCTCGGAACTGCTGTAGCAAATGTTTGGCCCGAATTTCGCGGGAATATTGGTGCGGCGAATATCGCAGGTGCTTGGCTTCACACTGATGGGCCATTGCCGCTCCGTGATCCGGATACACAACTATATCGTACAATGGTGCAGGCCGCACTAGAAATTCACGCAGGAGGATTCTAATGGCTGAAAAGGAAGAATACGTAGTCGCTCTACAGGATTTGTACCTTCCTGGCTCCCTGGCTCTAGCTCACCTAAAGGGCCAGCCGGTGCCGAAGGAGAATGTTGAGCACAATGGTTGGACAGAATTGGTAGCGTCGCCGTCTGCAAAGGCTGCAAAGGAAGCAAGTGGCGCGTGAGTATGACCTGCGTTTAAAGCGCAACTGGCGTGATCTTGTCGAGGATATGTCCGACGATTTACTAGAAGAAGCTGGGCAAATCGTCAGGGATAATGCGCGCGCAAACGCAAGGTCTATTTCGCGCGATACTGACGCCATTGTTTCCACGGATATCGACCACGATAGGGAAGGCCCTTTCGTTGACGTGGGATATGACAAGACTAACCCAGGATTCGTATTGTGGTGGCATGAGGTAGGAACGTCTGAATTTCCGCCTAGTCCACACCTTAGGCCCGCTGCGGCGAGGAAGGTAATTTAATTATGCCAATGGATAGCAAGACAATCTCGCTAGGTCCCGGTCTTCTGTATTGGGCACCAGCGGGAACAGTCGATCCCACAACAGCAGTAACAGGCTCTATCATTTCCGACACATTGCCTGTTGCATGGAAGCAGATTGGTTACACCGAGAATGGAAGCGAATTCTCTTACGAATTGACTTCCGAAGATGTTAACGTGGCCGAAGCATTCGACCCAATTAGCCACAAGACTACAGGCCGTTCCGGTACTATTTCATTTGAAATGGCCGAAATCACAGCGAAGAATCTGGTACTCGCGCTGAATGGTGGAACGGTTACGAACAGCGGAACGGGCGCAACAGCAATGTGGACATATGAACCACCTGTGCCCGGTACAGAAGTTCGCGTGGCTCTTTTGTGGCAGTCCGACGATAGCCTAGAGCGCTGGATTTTCCGCCAGGTATTCCAGACTGGTAGCGTTACTGTCGGTCGTCGTCGTGGCGCGGATAAGGCTACTGTGCCCGTGACATTCTCTCTAGAAATTCCAGCCACAGGAAGCACTCGACCATTCAAGGTTTGGTTTGCTACTGACAGTAAGGCTGGCGGACAGCTAGTTCAGCCATAACGAGGAGACATTGTGACAGAAGCAGTTGAAGTTGCGGTAAAGGAAGCAAAGGGCGTTAAGCCTACATTTGAATTCGCAGGTGAAGAATGGACTATCGTTAAGAAGCCTTCTATGCTGATGCTGGCTGAATTTGCCCGCACAGAAACTAGCGATGATCCTGCCACATTGGGAGTTCTGGCTGATTTCTTTGAAGCATCATTGGGCGAGCAGTACCCACGATTCCGCAAGATTGTCTTTGGCGGCGAATTTGCTGACGAAGACGTTTTGGGATTGATCGGGGTGATTGTCGAAAAGACGATGGGCCGCCCTACCGAGTAGTTCAAGAGTTAATCGGATGGACTCAGACTAATTACATTATCCTAGAAGGTAGGGCAATCAAGGATGGTGTAGTTAGTCTGGGCCATTCGCTCTTGGACTTTCCCGCTAATCAGGTATTGTCCTACGTGGAGTTTCTTGTCCGCGAAACTAGTGAGGACAATGACCGCCATATGAATGACATTTATGACACAGCCCTAATCCGTGGCGTTTCACGTCAGGATGAAATCATGCAGGCAATGGCGGCATTTGGAGGCGATTAATGACAACCCTATTGGGTGACGCACGTATCCGCATTCGCCCCGATATGACAGGTGTAGAAAAGTCGATTACTAGCGGTATCGGCGGCGCAATGAAGAAGGCTGCCCTTGTCGCTGGTGCTGCCTTTGCTGCCGCTGGCGTTGTCGATTTCCTAAAGGATTCGGTTCGTGCCGCGTCCGATTTGAATGAAACACAGAGCAAGGCTAACGTAATCTTTGGAAAGTCTGCGAAGGAAATCAATACGTGGGCTTCTACTGCCGCTACATCTTTCGGCCTATCAAAGCAGCAGGCTCTAGATGCGGCGGCTTCTTTTGGTGATATGTTCCTACAGCTTGGATTCACGCGCGATCAGGCTGTAAAGACTTCCAAGAGTACAATTCAGCTTGCTTCTGACCTGGGCTCTTTCTCTAACGTTGATCCTTCCGACGTATTGCAGCGAATCCAGGCCGCTTACCGTGGTGAATTCGATTCGCTACAGCTTTTGATTCCGAACATTAACGCGGCGCGAGTAGAACAGGTTGCGCTTGGTCTAAGCCATAAGAAGTCCGCTAAGGAATTGACTGCGGCGGATAAGGCTATGGCCGTTAACGCAATTGTAACAAAGGACGGTGCTCGCGCGGCTGGTGACTTTGCCCGTACTTCTGGTGGTCTAGCTAATCAGCAGCGTATTGCGGCGGCTCAGTTTGAAGACACAAAGGCTAAGCTTGGTCAGGCTTTGCTGCCGGTAATGACTAAGGTAATGTCTTTCGTTACTACCACATTCTTGCCAGGATTCGAAAAGCTTGCTAACTTCGTGGGACCTGTCCTGACGAATGCAATTAGTAAGGCTGGTGGATTCATTGGCGGCTTGGTCAATACCTTTCGCTCTGGGCAGGGTCAGATTAGCGCGTGGGGTAACGCATTCAAGGGCGTTGGCTCTGCTATTTCTACTTTCATTAAGGCAATTCTACCCACATTGCTTGAACTGGCTCACAATGTTATGGGCGTGGTCGGGCCAGCAATTCAGTCCATCGGCAAGATCATCCGTGAACAGGTATTGCCTTCCCTACAGGCATTCATTCCGGCTGTAACTCCAATTGTGAAGTTCCTTATCACTCAGATTGGTTCTGTACTGGTCGGCGTCCTAAAGGGTGCTGTGAATGTTATTGAAGGTGTGTTCCGCGTAATCTCCGGTATTCTCGACGTATTCACTGGTATCTTCACGGGCAATTGGCGTAAGGTATGGGAAGGCGTTAAGAAGATTTTCGGCGGCGCAATCCAGGCTCTCCTAGGTGCTATTCAGATTTGGCTATTCGTCGGATTGCCACGTCTGATGATGAAGGGCGCGGCTTTCGCATTCGGTCTATTCAAGGGTGCCGTCGTGGGTGGTTTAAACATCATCCGCAATACGTTCTCTCTTGGACCTAAGATGTTTGCCGATGCGCTGGGTGCTCTGGGCCGCTTGATTGTTAACGTGGCTAAGGGTGCGCTATCATGGTTCACTAAGGAAATCAAGAGCGGATTCAATACGCTGGTCGGCTGGCTTGGTAAGGTCCCTGGTCGTATTGCCGATGCGTTCAAGTCTCTTGGTTCGATGATTGTGAATTCGGCAAAGGCTGGAATCTCTGCCGTCAGTTCGTGGATTAACAATAACATCATTGACAAGCTCAATGGTTTGACAAAGCTATTCGGCCTAACCATTCCTCATATCCCAGGATTCTCTAGCGGCGGCGCGGTTCGTGGTCCTGGTAATCGTTATCAGCGTGCTTTTGCCACAGGTGGAATCATGCCGGGTTACAATCCTGGCCGCGACGATTCCCTAATTGCTGTGGGCGGCGGCGAAGCGATCATGAGGCCCGAATGGACTAGGGCAATGGGCAAGGAATACATCGATGCCGCTAACCAGGCCGCGCGTATGGGTGGCGTTAACGGCGTAAAGGATTTCATTGCTCAGGGTGGCAATCACTATTCGCTAGGTGGAATCTTTGGGTCGGTATGGAATGGCCTAAAGAACGTCGGCGGAAAGGTTGTCGATGTTGTCGCTGGTCTAGGAAAGAAGGCCGTTGGCACATTGGCGAAGGACATTCTACAGCCTCTCGTAAATGGCTTCAAGAATACTGTGGGTGGTGGCGGCGGATTCCTCGGCAAGCTATTCGGTGGCGTACTCGATAAGTTTATGAGTAAGGTTGTCGATTGGGCTGAGGGCACAATGAGCGGCGCTGGCTCTGGTCCTAATTCACAGCCTCTAGTCGGCGGTGGAGTGCGACGTTGGGCACCACTTGTCCTACAGGCTTTGCGTATGTTGGGTCAGCCTGCCGGATTCCTGAACATTGTGCTATCGCGTATGATGCGTGAATCTGGCGGAAATCCAAATGCCATTAACCTTTGGGACATTAACGCCAAGAATGGTGTGCCTTCTCAGGGTTTGATGCAGGTAATTCCACCTACATTCGCTGCGTATGCCGGTGCTCTCCGTGGGCGCGGTATTCGTGATCCGCTGGCGAATATTTATGCAGGATTGAACTATGCCGTTCACCGTTATGGATCACTGAATGCGCTTATGCGTCCTGGCGGATATGCTAACGGTACGCTCAATGCTAAGAATGGTTGGGCGTGGGCTGGCGAGAATGGTCCTGAGCTTGTGAAGTTCCGTGGCGGCGAACAGGTTTACCCAAATGGTACACCGCTTGCTCCAATCGTGAATGTTTACATTGACGGCAAGGAATTCCACGGAATGATCGAGACACGAATTGAACGCAATAACAATTCGATTGCTACTCAGCTAAGTAGGAGGCGCAGGTAATGGCAGTTGCACTAGCGGCTTTGGCCGATCCTACTTATGCGCGAGTTAGGCTGACGGTTACGGGTGCCGTTTCCACAGAAGTCACTATCTCCCGCATTACAACGGGTAACGTATTGATTCCTGTGCGAAACGGTAACCCTGCCGTTCCTGTCTCTGGGACTACCGAATTGTACGATTATGAAGCTCCCCTAAATACTCCTGTGACGTGGCAGGTGAGCGACGGCGGCACAATTGCAACGGCGACGACAACGCTAACCGTAACACAGGCTTGGCTAAAGAATCCTAATTTTCCTAGCGTTAATCAGGTTATCAAGCTTGGATCGATGCCGAGTCTAAAGCGTTCTCGTCCACAGGGAATTCATCAGGTATTGGGTAGGCGCGCGCCAATCGTAACATATGGGACACTCTCTAGTAAGTCTGGGAGTATGGTATTGCTCACGGGAAATGAGGACGCTACCGATTCAATGGCGGCGTTCCTTGATCTTTCCGGCGTGGCATACTTGCAGATTCCTAACTCACGCTTTAGTGAGCTTTATTTGGCTTTAGGAGACGTGGATGAAGGTCCGCTAACCAAGCTGCAAAGTGAGGATTCGGTATGGTGGACAATCGATATTGTCGAGGTAGAATCGCCAGCGGGAGATTTGGAAGGTTCTCCGACTTCCACCTATACCTCCCTAAAGGATGGGACAATCCCAAACTATACTAACCTAAAGACAGTGAAGACTAGCTATCTAGACGTAATGCGAGGTTCGGGCGTGCCCGTGACTCCACCAAATCCAGGGAGTTTCTAATGTTCGATGTGAGTGACCGATTTCTAAATGCTCTACGCTATTCTCATGAAGTGGTTACTCGCATTGACGTTTTCTACGGCGGCGTTCTACTGTATCAGAATTTGCCCGTGGAGGAAGGCACCGTAACAATCGATGAGGGATCACAGGTTAGGCGCACAGCGAGTTTAAACGTAGCTGACCCTAACCTTGATCCTTCCTCCATTATCGACCTACTCGCTCCATTCGGTACTGAATTCATGGTCCGTCGCGGAATCAAGTATCCAGAGGGTGACGAAGAGAGTATCCCACTTGGAGTATTCCGAATCGATGAAGCTTCACGTCAGGGCTGGACAAGCGGCGTTAGCATTAGCGGCTCTGATCGTTCGGGCGGATTGGTGGACGCGCGATTCGTGGCGGGATGGAATACACCGGGCGGAATCGAAATCCGTGTCGAAATTGAAAACATGGTGCGCGACGTTTATCCTAACATTGAATTCTATGATGAGACAAATGATGACACACTAACACAGCCTGCCGTTTGGGAACGTGACCGAATGGAAGCCATTGAGACATTGGCAAAGGCTATTGGTGCCGAATTCGTTTTCGATGGTCTAGGCCGTGCTGTATTGCGCCCCGTTCGCACTACTGCCGATCAAGTGGTTTGGAGTGTGGATGCTGGACCTAATGGCGTAATGCTGGACGTAACCACGGGAGTTTCACGCGCTGAGGTTTATAACGCCGTGGCCGCTGTGGGTGAGCCTCAGGATGGTACTCCTCCTGTCGCCGGATATGCTTTCGTTATGTCTGGTCCTCTGATGTGGGGTGGCCCATTTGGTAAGAAGACGCGATTCTTTTCTAGTTCGTTGCTGACCACAAGTGAGCAGGCACAAAAGGCGGCAAAGGCTATCTTGGTACGCTCCACAGGATTCAACCGCGCCATTCAGCCTACCTCTATTGTGAATCCGGCGCTCGATGCTGGCGACGTTATCGAAATCGTTTTGCCCGACGGAAGCGTGTATACTCATGCAATCCGTAGTATTCCTATTCCACTTCGCGCGGCTGAGACTGCACAGATTGTTACCCGCGAACTAGATGAGAATGTTATTGATATGGAGGGAAGTCTTGCCTAATATTGTAGACATTCTAGCGGGGATGAGTGGCGATGATACGCTGGCGCGAACTGCCACGATTCAGGAATTGAATCTGGACGGAACGGTAGACTTGAATTACATGGGATTTACCGCGCTGAATGTTCCCGTCGTTTCTACTTATACGCCGTCGAGTGGTGATGTGGTTCAGGTAATGCGGCGCGGGCCAGGATCACTCATTGTAATCGGTTCCGTCCGCACGGCCAATGTGATTAGCGGAAGTGTTACCAGCGATTTTGTAGTTTCCTACAATATCGATGCGGTGCCGACGACAATCACAGGTGGCGGCACAGCGGGATCAAGCGGCACATTGACGGTATTCCCACAAAGCGCCGGTTCATATCGTCGCGCTGATGGGTGGTCCCGTTCCGATGTTAGGCAGGGAGTTTACTATACTTCTACCTCTCTAGGATACTACCACGGCGGATGGTTCTATGGTTCGAATGCATTCAGCCAGCTAAAGGGCCGCACGATCACAAGCGTAAAGATTTACCTTGAACGTCAGCAGGCCGGGAACTATGCCGACCAAGACATTTACATTTATGGGCATAAGAATGCGACAAAGCCTAGCGGAGATATCTATTTCACCGGAACACGTCAGGGAACGATTGCTACCCCGTGGCCGTCCCAGGGTGCTAATCCTCTTCCTATCTCGGTGGGTCAGAATCTCGCATCGGGAAACTATAAGGGACTTGGACTTCTCTACAATGGCACGGCTCATTACGTGGTGATTAGCTCTATTGCGCAGTATGCAAACAGTGGTCGCCTTGACATTGGGTGGAGGGAAGACTAATGCCCATTAAGTCTACCGATATTGAATGGTGGCGCGTAAAGAATAGCGGCCTACTTGACTATAAGATGCAGTCGGGCGCGCTGGCGAATTTCATGCCTAACCTTACCGGCGTCCAGAATCGTGACCTGAATAACACGTCTTATGTTTTGGCTATCGTAAATCAGCATCCGACGTTGCCGCTAACGAATGCGCGAATCTATTTCCGCCAAATCGACACGGGCGGCGCGACTCTTTCGATTGCTCTCGACACAGCGGGGGCAGTGGTAAAGACAGGTAATGTGTGGACGCCGGGAACATCGCCAACCACATTCACAACACCGACGACACAAGGAACGGGTTTGCTAGTTTCCACATTGAATCCCGGGTTTGCAATTTCGGTATGGGTTAAGCGCGTAGCTACTGCGTCAACCGCAAAGAAGCCGGAAAGGAATACATTGACCATCACAGGAACTACAGCGGCGTAAGGAGTTTAAATGGCTACACCACTAACCGCTACACCTATTCCGGCGTACACAGCTATTCCAGATGTACCAGCCGATATGCAGTCCGCTCTAAACAATCTAGAGAAGTTCGCCATTCCGCGATTCACCACAACTACCGTGCGTAACTCTACCATTACGGCACCCGTTCAGGGACAAATGGCATATACGAATGACGCCGGACTATGGCAGTATGACGGTACACAATGGGTGCTGGTAACTAATAACAATCAGCAGGCACGCGGAGTTATTTACGTCGGAAAGGGCGGCCAGAATGCCACATACGCGGGAACCACAGAGCTAGCGGCTTTGCGATTCACCGGAATCAATCTGGAAACGGGCCGACACTACCGAGTAATCTTTCAGGTTTTGACACTGGATACCGACGGTGGCGCGGGTGCTACTTATAATGCACAGTCTTCCGGCGATATCAGGTTGCGCCTAGCTTTGGGTGCTACGGCTGGTGTTACTTCTACACAGGTTGCAACTGTCCGCGTGGCTGTGTTCGGTGATGACTCTTCCCGCTCTATGGGAAATACTGCCGTGGGAGCATTCACGGTAGCAGCGACAGGAGCATATTCTATTGCCGTATGTATTATCACTACGGGTGCTCTTGGTAATGCTGTGCGTTTGCTGGGTTCGAATGTTCTAACAGTTGAGGACATTGGACCGGCAGTAACAGAGCAGGCAGGAACTACGCTATTCTAGGAGGGAAATGAAGGCTGCATATTATCCTGCGGCCAATCGCACTGCACAGGATTTCTCAAAGGCATATCCTGGCGTGGCGTTCAGCAGTTTGCGCCTATTGGTTTTGCATACAACGGAAACTAGTGGTTGGCCTAGCTATTCGGGTGGTGCGAGCGCTCCACACTTCACAGCGTACCCTAACGCTAGCACAAAGAAGTTGGAATTCCGCCAGCACTTCCCGCTAACAATGTCGGCGCGAGCGCTAAAGAATGCGTCTGGTGGCGTCCAGACTAACAATGATAATGTTGTGCAGATTGAATTGATCGGAACCTGTGAAAAGGGTGGCCCAGGAATGTTTTGGGCTGAGGCACCTGATTGGGCATTGCAGGGATTGGCCGACTTCATTAAGTGGCTTAATGCCGAATGGTCTATTCCGATGACCTGTTCCGCGACGTGGGTAAGCTATCCTGCGTCATATGGATTCAATGCATCACAGCGACTATCGGGAAGTGAATGGACTAATTATAAGGGAATTCTTGGTCACCAGCACGTTCCCGAAAACGATCATGGCGACCCTGGACTATTTCCGTGGGCGCGTCTTGTTACATTCTTGGAGGATGAATTGCCACTGACAACCACAGATGCAAAGACAGTATGGAATGCTGATATCATTCCGAATATGAGTGCTGATAATGTTCAGTCTACTACAAACCCAACGGTGACACCATCGACAATTCTTTCTCGATTGCAGCAGTCCGCGTGGGATACTAACCGCGACCTGGCCGAAGTAAAGGGTTTGGTTGACACGTTGGAATCTTCTGCGGCGACTAGCAAGGCTGATGTTGCGGCATTGCGCGCCGACGTTGCAGGATTGAATGCAAAGGTTGTGGAAGTAAGTACGCTAGTAAAGTCTCTACAGGATTCTCTAGGAACCGTGAATGATCTAGGAGAATTGCAGAACACAATCAAGGCTCTTGTCGATTTGGTGACAAAGCTATCAGGGAGCTAATATGCCAGCATCCGGTCACGCACTAGTGATTAAGTATGGATTTCGCGGACTACCCGGTCTAATTCTGGGAATCGCGTATCTCTTGTCTATTGTGACCGGAGTATACGGATTCTTTGAGTCGCCACCCGCCGCAGTTGCAGCAATTATCGGATTCAGTATCATTTCGGTAATCTGGAATTGTGCGTTCATCTTTGCGGGAATCGTGGGGGTAATCGCGCGAAGGGCTAAGGCACCTAGGACTGAGATTGTCGCGGTCGAAACAATTGCGCTAATCATGGACCTATGGGCGCTAATGACATTTGTTACCCCACAGAGTAATCAGGCTGGTCTAGCTTTGATTACCCTCTCTCTTCTGCTATTTGGGTGGGCGTCAGGAACACGCGCCTATCTGAACCATAAGGAGAAGGAGCTTAGCGCATTCAGGGAGGCGTAATGATCGATTACATCATGGCTACTGCGCCTCCTGAGTTGTGGAACTGGATTCCCGGCGACGGACTAGGTAAGCTAATTGGCCTAGTGCTCATCATTCTCATCGGATACCAGGGGCGCGGATTCATTCTTGCGTTTCGTGAAGACAAGCGAAAGGAAGCGGCGGATGATGTTGATTTGCTAGAAGAGGTAAAGAAGATCACCCGTGATGAATTGCGTTCCATGAGCGATGAATTGAAGGCAGAACGTCGGGAAAGGCAGAAGCTAAGCCGAAGGGTAACACAGCTAGAGCGTACCCTGATTTCGAATGGGATTCCAATTCCCCCATGTGACGTTTAAACACGAGCCCCCTGGTTAACGCCGGGGGGTTTCGTGTGTTACATGATCTTGCGCGGCGCATACTATTAGGTATGGAGAAGCTCATCATTGGCCTAATGGGCGTGAAGCAAGCTGGGAAGTCTACCGTCGCACGAATCCTTGCAGATGAGCATGGGTTCGCAATTCTAGAGCCTGGGCGTCAGGTAATGGAGTTGCTTCTTGACATTAACCCTACGATGATTATTGAGGACAAGGGGCGGATTTACGCACACTCTGTATCCGACGTTTACGAATTGCGTGGATATGAGGGCTTCAAGTCTTATCCCGAGGGGCGAAGGCTGCTACAGGAATTGGGCACCCGTATACGTGAGCGCGATCCTTACTTCTGGGTAAATTTGCAGAATCAGGCAATTGCTTCTACTGACGGAAACATTGTGCATACGTCGGTTAGATTTCCGAATGAGGCGCGTTTGATTACCGGATACGAAGGGAGTTTGTGGCTTATCGACAATCCAAGAATTGAAGATAATGATTCCCATGAAAGTGAAAAGGCGTGGCGGGATATCATTCCTACGCGAGTTATTACCAATGATAGTACGCTGAGTGACCTTGGGCGCACAGTGAGTGACGCGATCAAGGACCTTCGGTGAGTTTGGGTGAAGTAGGGTGAGTATTTGACACTACGTTACTATAACCTCTCTATACTTGCCTTGCTATAGAGGGTTAATACAACATGACTACAAAAACTCACCTTACTTCACCCTAACTCACCCTGACGTGAGAGGAGCGTTTAAACGTGGCACGTACCAGGGACTACCGCCGCGAAAACTTGGCGACGCGATACGGCATTACGGTAGAGGAATTCGAGACACAGATGAGGCGGCAGAATGGGAAGTGTCCTATCTGTTTGCGCGACTTTGTTATGTCCGTCGAGGATCACCGTTCCGCCACGAATCCCGTTGTAGATCATGACCATGACCACGATTTCCTACGTGGCATTCTATGTCAGGAATGCAATAAGGCTATTGGGCGAGTGGGAGACAGCCTAGCCGGAATCGAGCCATTCCTAGCCTACCTGCGTAATCCGACGTGGCAGTGTACCGGGCAGCTAGATTTGTTCGCGGATTCTGTTACATAACCTCCTCACGCGCATACTTATAGATAGGAGGTTGACATGGTAACGCGAGAAAATGGGTCGGATCGACCGATGATTACTAGGCCAGGTAAGAAGAAGCCTGAGCCGTATCTGCGTGCAAGTGAAGTGCATAAGCTGGTTGAAGACAAGTATGGATTGAACATCTGGCAGCAGGATCGTATCGGTAAGGTAGTCGCCACGAATCCCGCTATCCGTGCTGAGTGGGAAGCTGTAGACGTAGAGGAAAAGGGACAGGCATTCTGGGACCGTAAGAATCTGCGTGAGCGTACCATTAGGGCATACACAGCGGGCAAGTCTTATGATCGAAATGCGGCGGCTAAGGGCACCCGATTCCACTCGATCACAGATAAGTCTGACCAGGGTGCGCTATTCGATGTTGACGAAGATTACGCCGATGACCTAGCGGTTTATGTTCATGCGCTGGAAAAGGCCGGACTAACGATTGTCGCCAGTGAGCAGTTCGTGGTATGCGACGAATTGGGAATTGCCGGAACATTCGATAAGCTTATCTCCACCGATCTTCCTACTCCCGACGGCGAACCTGCGGGCAACGTTATTGCGGATTTGAAGACTGGTAAGGTCAAGGGTAAGGAACTTGACTTTGGAATGCAAATGGCCGTATACGCGAATAGTGTCTATTACGATAACGGCGAGCGCAATGAATTCGTGGTCAATAACAAGTGGGGCCTAATCATTCATTTGCCTTTGGGATCGAATCAGGTTGAATTGCTGTGGGTTAATCTCGCTCAGTGTTTCGAGGTAGTGAAGGCCGCGATCACCGTGAAGGAACAGCGCGCGCCTAAGCTCTATTCTGCAATGGTGATTCCTGGTCCGACGTTGGCCGATAAGATTGCGACGGCACCGAATAAGCGTGTGCTAGTCAGGCTATACCGTGAGAATAAGGCGGATTGGAATGAAGACCTTTCTGACCTAGCGCAGAAGAGGAGTGATGAACTTGGCGAAGGAAGCTGAGGTTTGCGCTCTTTGCGGGTGCCTGATTGTTAACGTGGAAATGCACACGGCTTACCATAAGTATTTGCAGGATACGATTGCGCTCATGAATTCGATGTTGCAAATCGTGTGGGATGATGCTAAGCTGGACAAGAATAAGAAGGTTGAACCTCTTCCGCCTCCACCTGTATTGGACTTCTGATGGTATACGAAATCAAGGTAACAGAGGCACAGCTAATTCAGGCCGTGGCGCAATTGATTACCGACGTGGATTACGATATCAGCAAGGAATATGATCCTACTTACGAAGGTAGGGAATCCGCCGAGCACGACACCTATGAAGATGTAGCTAGGCAACTGTTGCTCGACGTAATCATTCAGGGTGGACAGGTTGCGCTGGTCCCGTGAGTATGGTAGACTAGAAGTAGGTAGGAGTGGTGACCCTGCCGAGTGGCTAGGTGGGTCTGGACAACCTGCCGATGGGTTAGGCACCGGGAATTCATTTTCATTACTCATAGAGAAGAGGTGAATTCCTTCGCTTGTCGCTACGGTGCCTAACCCGCCCGTGGGATAGTAGTATAATGGCTATTATGTCTGTCTTCCAAACAGAAGATGGGGGTTCGATTCCCCCTTATCCCTCTCCTCGAATATTGAGCGAAATGCTCCTATAGTGAAGTGGTAATCACACTTCCCTGTCAAGGAAGTAGCACGGGTTCAATTCCCGTTAGGAGCGCTCTGCCCCTGTCGTATAATGGCATATTACCTCTGTCTTGTAAACAGATGACGTGGGTTCGATTCCTACTAGGGGCTCTCATGGCACACAAATGTTGTAAGAAAAAGAAGTGCAAGTATCCAAAGGGAATGTGGCATTGCGGGCGCTGTGAGAAGTTCTGGCGGCGCTTGACACGGGTGAACCGACGTGCTAGACTAGAAGCATGAACGAACACAAGTGCTGCGACGCTAGCTGGTGCGAGTGGCCTAAGATCATCTGGCTTCCCGATCAGAAGAAGGAACACATCGAGCACTGTGCGAATTGCAAAGGGGCTTGACGGGTTCGACGCACATTAAATCCTGCAAAGGCACTTGTGCGGACAGGGGTTCAATTCCCCTAAGCTCCACGCCGCTAATCAGGAATGGTATAGGTCCCCTAAACCAAATACCGACAGTTCGAATCTGTCTAGTGGCTCTTTGGCCCTATCGTCCATTGGTTAGGATGCTAGACTTTCAATCTGGCGAAGAGAGTTCGATCCTCTCTAGGGCTACGTCCCATTAGTTTAATGGCAGAATGCTAGATTCTCAATCTAGTGGTGAGAGTTCAATTCTCTCATGGGATACGGACCATAGGGTTTCCCCTGTGGCACAAAATGAGCGAAAGGAAACAAAATGACAGAGGCACTTGACCTTTTCGAGAAGCAGGGTGGACCTTCCGCCAAGACTCTCCTAAAGGCCGTCGGCGACGAATTCACGGGTAAGGTTCTCGGACCTGCTGTGAAGTTGCAGACAAAGGATTTCGACACGGATGAGCCCGCTTTCTGGCCCGCAAAGGAAGGGCAGCAGCCTCAGCCTAAGCTTGCTCACGTTGTCAACCTTGAAATCGATGGGGAGACTTATTCGCTATGGTGCCCAATTCCGTCCGATCTTAACTCCAAGTTCCTCGCCGCAGTGAAGGAGGAAGGCGTTAAGAATGTCGCGGAAGGTGGCACTCTTACGGTAAAGCTGACCGGAACCGAGAAGCGTAAGGGTGGAAAGAAGGGTTACGACAAGAAGCTCCATGAGGTAACCTATTCCGCGCCCGGGCTTGAAGAGGACGTTCCGTTTAAGGTCTGAGTTGACATGGCCCCGGCTTGGTGGTAGACTACTATCATCAGGTCGGGGCCAGTCGACTTTATAGGAGGAAACAATGTGGGGCGAGTGCCAGTCTTGCAAGTTCTGCACCAATTCACCTGCCGCCGCTTCTGAGCACGAAAAGACTACCGGGCATCTAGTGATTGTCCAGATTGACTGGACTGACAATGAGGAAGAGGTTTACTAATGGGAGTCGCACACGTTCAGGAACTTCTAGACGCCGAGGGATACAACGAATTCGATTTGGCGGAAAGTGGTTTCGAGAAGCTGGATTCTGTGCAGCTTTATCACGCGCGCTGGACGATTCATATGCTCGACGTTTGGGCCGATGAGGAAGGTCACGTTTTCGGAATCAGCCATGAAGTTCCGGCGACCGAGTATCAGGAAGGGCAGGACCAGAATGCAACTGTCGTTCCCGTTCAGCCCGTTGCGAGTTGGAGCCTTTAAATGAATGACTTTCCGACGTGGCGTAACCCTGACGTATCCGATGAGGTACGGGAGGAAATCGCGGAGGGCAAGGAAAGGGCCGCTACCGAATTCGAAATCATGCGCCGCAACCGTGAGGGAATGGTAATGGCTATGGTTCGAAAGGGCACAATCGGCCACGGAAAGGGTAAGAGGAAGAAGCGCTAATGTTTAGGTCCGGTATGGTTTTGGTGGACGACGGCGACGATTACTCCGCTTTCTATATCAATGGGGAATTGCAGGTAGAGGGACCTAACTATTACGTGGAGGATTACGTATTTCGACTGCTGAATGTGGAAGTGCGCAGTAGTGAGGTATTGGTTAATCCTCTCACAAATTCAGCATGGGAAACTCTGACGGAATTGGATACGGTGGAGCAGCATGATCGTGACAGTGACGATTGACAATGTAGAGCGATTCGTTCCCGGCCCACCTGATCTTGCTCATTATACCGGGGGTAAGCTTAGGGTTTATGAAACCCCTTCTGAAATGGATAAGTCAACGTGGGGATTCGCAATCGGAATGTTTGTCCTGAGGGGCGGAAGTGCGTAAGATTCTGGCAGGTTTAGCGGGCGCGGCAATTCTCGCGTTGCTAATCTGGACTGGTGCGCTGTGGGTAATCCTGGGAGCAATTCTTAGTTCCATTCCTGCCTGGGCATATTTCGCATCAGGGCTTGGTCTGGTGGCGCTAACCGCATTTGTCAAATGGGCATGGAGTCAGAATGAGATTTACCCTATTGTCCCAGGGAAGGAAGTAGTTGATTCAGGAGAAGACTGAGACTATTTCTGATTATGCGCCACGGGAAGATGACGCCAATATCGTTCCCTTCATTCGCGGCGAATCAGTTGTGGTCAAGGATAAGTTCAAGAGGAAGAGGCGTTTAAACGAAGGGCAGAAGTTCGCCGCAATTCTCGCCTCTATTCTGCTGGTGATCGTGGCGGCGCTGATTCTGTTGCCGTGGATTTTCAAGATGCTGCTACTCTTTTGCTGCTATGCATTCATTGCGATTGTGTCGAAGGGTGGCGACTATTCTATTCCGTCGAGAGGAGGAAGCCGTGGCAAAAGCGTACCGGGATCGGCTATCGTTCCGCGCTCTTAGTCTGGTGCTATCTTTTGATTGGCGCTGGGCCGCTCTGGTTATCGGAATTATCTATCTCCCCTTTATGCTCATGGGCGATTTCACCATTGCGTTTATCGCGTTCATGCTGGCATTGTGGGGAGTCTTCTGGATTGCCTCTGTGCCACGTATGAAGCAAACCGATGATGGTGTCTGGTATTTCATGGATGCTACCGAACGGGCCGAATGGGTTTTCGAGAATAAGAGGTTTCCTAAGCTATGAAGGATTGTCGCGGAGTAGAAGTCAAGCCATTGCAGACAGTGGTTCACATGAGCCGCAGTGGATCATGGCAGTCTATGGAAGTTGGCGTGGTCAAGGAAGTGCATCCTAATCATATCGTGGTCGAATATGA
>Ga0224712_10000058_pt1 | contig 16958 bp, 28 predicted proteins | sample DielMetaTC5pm2_FD_171474 | JGI IMG/M metagenome (GOLD analysis project Ga0224712, IMG submission 171474) | Corn rhizosphere microbial communities from Kellogg Biological Station, Michigan, USA - Diel MetaT C5pm-2 (Metagenome Metatranscriptome)... | ecosystem: Host-associated > Plants > Roots >...
ATTTGTGGTACGATCGTATTACAAGAGGGGAATGACATCCCCGCCAGATGAAGGAGAACGAGATGTCCCAGACGATCACCGCCCCGCAGAGCATCCAGATCCTGAAGGTTCGGGAGACGCCGCACAAGAAGTGCACCGAGTGCGGGAACGGGATCCAGAAGGGCCAGCAGGTCGTCCGGGTCGGCGAGATCGGATCGGGGCTCCTGGCCCACCGGGACTGCGCCGGGATCGAGAACAAGATCGAGACCTGCACCGAGTGCTTCATGGTCAAGGACAACTGCCTCTGCGGCCTCTGATCCAGACTTCACCGCGCCGGCCGGACGCCGGCATCCACCACCTGCAGATGAAGGAGAGCAACATGCAGGACATCACCGCCCCGGACACGATCCGGGTCACGTTCTTCGGGACGGAATACGAGGCGACGGCGCACTTCTCGACGTACGCCAGCAACGCCCAGCTGATCGCGATTCAGCTCATCATCAACGACTCCGGCTTCGACGAGCCGCTGGCGACGGCGACCGTGAACCTGGAGGAGCTGGGCTTCATCCCGGCGCCGCATTCGATCTTCGTCAAGGACTACGCCGAGACCGAGGGACTGGCACCGCAGCTGGTCTCCGCCGGCGTGGCCAAGTACATCCGGACGGTCCAGTTCGGCGGCTATGACTCCGAGGCGCAGGAACTCGAGCTCATGGGCGCGTGGCGAGCGGCCGCCGACCAGGCGCTGCAGCTCCGTGCCGAGCAGATCCGGCAGCGAGGCTTCTGATGGGCAAGCACATGAACGAGCCGGAGCTGGAAGCGCTCCGCGAGGACATCACCTCGGGCTGGTACGTCGCCGAGATCCACGGTCAGCAGGTCATCCTGGACCGCAACAACGACAATGAGCCGGTGGACCTGGTTCTGGTGCAGCAGGAGCTCGTCGACGCGATCGTCGAGCACTGGAAGCGCGACCAGCTGGCGAAGCAGATCTTCCGCCGGCGGGCAACGAAGCTCCTGGCCCTCCTCGTGCTGACCCTGCTCTGCTACGCCGCCATCGGCTCGGTGATCTGGATGATCGAGACCGGCTGGGGCTGGATCCCGGCTCTGCTCGGCGCCGCGGCGCTGGTGGTCATCGCCGTGAAGGGCTGGTGGAAGCCATGAGCGATGAGGAGCTGAAAGACTACGACCTCGAGGAAGAGGCGAAGCTGCGTGCGCAGACGGCGGAGATTCTCGAGCAGACCTGGCTCAGCCACGACCCGACGGTCGTCGAGGAGCAGCTGCGCGGAATCGCCGAGGCGCACGACTTTACTCACTTCTCGCTGGGCCAGTACCGCAAAGACGCCGTGGCGGCGCTGATGCGGCTGGACTTCGAGGAGCTCAAGAGCGCGCAGCTCGGCACGAAGGTGATGACTGACCTGCACCTCGCGATCGAGTACTCGCACCTGATGGTGCTGGATCACCTGCGTCGTCTCAAGGGCGAGCCCTCGGTGGGCGGAGATCCGGCGGACATCGCGATGGAGCAGGAGAGCGGCGATGAGTGACACCGGCTTCCAGGACTTCGGCAGCTCGCGCTTCGTGCGCCGGCTGGGCCGGATCGACGAGGTGAAGTTCGGGTTCGAGGACCACAACCTGCCGGGCTTCCACATCGGAGTCGACTTCGGCGGGATGCACGGCGGGACCGGCTGGCACACCACGACGATGCGCGACGTCCCGATCGACGGCGGCGTGCTGTTCGTTCAGATTGCGCTGATGGAGGCGCTCGGCGTCCGCGAGTGGTCGGACCTGCAGGGGAAGGTGGTGTGGGCCCTGTTCGACAAGGCGGACCCGTTCCACTCGAGTGTGAAGGGCTTCATCCGCCTCGAGTTCGACGGCGACGGCTCGATCGTCTTCGAGGACACCTACGAGGCCGCTCGGCTGCGCCGGGTGGAGCGTGACGGGAACATCGCGACCAACGCCCGGAAGGCGGACCGCGAGCGCCGTGGCAAGTTTGTCAAGAAGTCGGACCTCGAGAAGGTGATCAGCGGCGCCGAGGCGATGCTTCTGCAGGGCGCTGACAAGCAGATCTCGCGCGAGTGGGCTGAGGAGATCGTGGCCGACGTCATGGGTCTCGCCGGAGCGACGGTGATGGGCGAATGAGCGATCTGATGAAGCACATCGAGGTCATCCACTATGGCACCGGCCAGATCGGTCTCGGCAACGTCGAGGATCCCGACCACTCGACGACGATCCGATTCGTCGACGAGCACGGCGAGCAGTGGGTGGACTCGCCCGGCGGTGTCCGCGGCACGATCGGTAACTTCCTGGCTCTTGAGACCGAGGAGCAGGCGTTCGAGCTGCTGCACGAGCTCGGCCGAGCGCTGGCCGTCGAGATCCCGTACGACCGCAGCGAGGACATCCCGTGGCCTGGCGACGCCTACATCGACCGGCACAAGAAGACGTCGGCTCGGTGGGCGATCCGTCGGCAGAGTCCGGCGTTCGAGGCCCAGCTGGCCAAGGCGGAGGAGAGCGGCGAGCAGTACGTCTACGTGCGCCGGTCTGACCTGATCGGTGCCCTCGAGTGGGCGGTCGACACCGGGTTCCACAATGGCTTTGCCGACGCGGTGCACTCGCTCCGGGTGGCGATCGCCGGTGGTCAGCTGCTGCGCCGCTCGGCGGCGAACGTCGGTCGGCGGATCGTCTCGTTCTTCAAGCCCGGCGTGCGCGTCGTCTACGAGGAGCCGAGGATCCTGCGCCGCGGCACGAAGGACGATCCGGAGGCCTGGAAGCGCTACGGCACGGTGGCCCGGATCGACGTCGAGCTGACGGCGAACGAGTACCTCGTGGTGGCGTTCGACGACGGCGAGGAGCGTGCCATCAACCAGGACGTCATGCGCCGTGTGCGTGAGGGTGACAAGGACCCGAAGGCGGTGGGCAATGCCGAGCCGTCGTAGTGGGCACTTGGTCCAGATCAGCCGTCCGGTCGGCGACTGGACCGTGAACAAGCTGGTCGAGGTCGAGGGACGGCAGGTGTCGACGCACGCGTCGCCCTCGTTCGTGAAGGCCTACGGCAGCTGGACGGCGATGAGCCGAGAGCTGCCCCTGCGGGACGCCAAGCGCTATGCCAAGGCGTACGCCCGGGCAGGGTTCAAGACCCGGGTCATCCTCGTGATGAACAGCGGCCAGACCCGAGTGGTCACGCAGTACCGGCCGAAGGGAGACTCCCGTGGCTAGCAGCGTGGCCCTCGAGAAGGGCGTGATGTTCCGCCGGGCGGCGTTCCGCCAGGAGGGCATCGACAAGGCCCCGCTCTGGCACATCTTCGACCACAACGGCATTCGGCAGCCGCCGGAGGGTTACGAGGAGACGGGTGCCCGAGTCTCGGAGCTGATCTACGTGGCGAAGTGCGGTTACACCTACGACTTCCTCCTCGAGGAGCCGATGCGCCGGCGCGAGGTCAAGGACATGACCAAGCGGTGCCGGCGGTGCGACCGACTCCTCGCCGAAGAGACTGGCGAGCCGATGCCGCGACCGCGCAAGACCCGCAAGAAGGCGGCGGCCACCGTGTCGGTGGTCGTCGATACCCTGCCCAAGCCGGGCACGGCGGAGCACCTCCGCTACACCGGCGCCCGACCCGACGAAGAGGCGATCTACTGCCTCGAGCACGACCAGATGGAGGTCCTGTGACCACGATCCAGCAGTGGGTCGAGCAGCGTTTCGCTGAGCGTCTCGATGAGCCGAGTATCAGAGAGGCGGTAGAGCTCGGACTCACGAAGCCTCTCACTGATGAGGTGATCATCACGATGTACGCGACGAAGCCGCCGGCGGATGCCGAGTCTGTGGAGCGTGCAGCTTGGGAGGATGCCTGCGACCAGTGCGGGAAGTTCGTATCGAACGGGACCGGGCTGTCTCTCTGCATCCCCTTCCAGAACGGCAACATCACCATCGCATTCGTCGGAGCTCTCTGCCAGAGCTGCGTCGACAATTTCGACAAGGAGACCCTGTGAAGTTCGTACCCGGCGGCCCGAAGCGGTACGCACACCAGACCCGCGGCTTGAAGAAGCTGCTCGAGACGGGCGGGGTCGGAGCTCTCCTCTTCGACCCCGGCCTGGGCAAGACGGCGACGACCCTGGACTTCTGCTCGATCCTGGCGCTCACCCGACCGCCGGAGAACGGCATCCAGGAGGCCAGGGTCCTCGTCGTCTGTCCGCTGGCGGCCGTGGACACCTGGGTGAAGCAGGCGAACACCTGGATCTCCCCGCAGGTGAACTTCTGGGCGGAGGCCCTCGGCGGGTCGATCGTGCAGCGCGTGGAGGCGCTCGCCGCTCGTGGCGGTCAGCCATACCCGAAGACGCCCGGCAAGAAGCCGGACGAGAAGACCGGGAAGGTGCCGCTCAAGCGCCGGCGGTTCCGCGAGGTGAACGGCATCCGGAGCGAGGAGCCGATCCGCGCCGAGGGCTGGCAGCGCTCGATCGACCAGTCCGCGCGCAGTGCGCAGCGGCATGTGCTGAAGAGCGACGGGCCCGATGGGCTCGGCACGCAGCAGCCACGGCTGATCCTCGAGGTCCTCAACTTCGACACGTTCAGCTCGCGGCAGAAGGTCGGCAGCGGCACGATGGCGGACCTGGTGCTGGACGGCGTGAAGCGGTACCGGCCGGACCTCGTGATCATCGACGAGAGCCACAAGATCAAGGGCGCGACCAGCCACGTCTCGCGGTTGATGGACCGCGTGGGCCAGATCGTGCCGCGGCGTATCCTGCTCACCGGCACCGTGATGCCCGCCGGCCCGCTGGACGTCTTCGCGCAGTGGCGCTTCCTGGACCCGTACGCGTTCGGCGATCCCCAGCTGGACGGCAGCGTGCGCCGGGCGACCCTCGACAGCTTCAAGGGCCGATACGCCGTGCTCGGCGGCTACATGGGCCACGAGGTCGTCGGCTACCGCAATCTCGACGAGCTGCAGCGGATCATGGGCCACCGGGCCGCAGTGGCGCGCAAGCAGGACGAGCTCGATCTGCCGCCGGTGATCACCTCGATCGTTCCGGTCCGGCTGAGCCCGGCGGAGGAGCAGGCCTACCGCGAGATGAAGAAGTCGCTGGCGGCCACCCTCGGCGGTCTGGGCCAGAGCACGGCGACGAACCGGCTCACCCAGATGATGCGGCTGCGGCAGATCACCTCGGGCCATCTCCCGGACGACAACGGGGTGATGCAGGTGATCGGCACGTCGAAGGTCGACACGATGGTCTCGGTCGCCAACGACACGCTGATCAGCGAGAAGCGGATCGTGGTCTTCTGCCTGTTCACCCACGAGTTCCACATGCTGATGGAGCGGTTCAAGAAGCAGGCGGGACCCAACGACCTGGTGATGGGCATCTCCGGCGAGACCGAGACGCAGACGCGTCTGGGCTACCGGGCGACCTTCGGCAAGTCGGTGAAGGACGACCCGCGGCGGATGATCCTGGTGGCGCAGATCAAGACGATGAGCATCTCGGTGAACGAGCTGATCACCGCGCAGCACGTCCTCTTCGGTTCGCTCACGCAGCAGCGCGACGACCTGATCCAGGCGATCGACCGGCTGAACCGGATCGGCCAGGAGGGTGAGAAGGTGACGGCCTGGTTCTTCGAGGCGCCGGGCACGATCGACACGGTGATCCACAAGAGCCACGACGATCGGACCGACCTCGAGAATGCCGTGCTCACGCACATCCTGGGTGAGGACGAGGACCTCTTCGATCGCGACCAGGAGCGGGCGGCGAACGCCGGCACCGCTCCGCTGAGCGACGAGGGCGCGCACGACACGCACGCTGCGCCGGCAGCGGTTATCGAGGCGGATCCGCGGTTCCCGGGCGTCACCTCGATGCCGCCGGAGCAGATCACCGAGGCGGTCGGCGACTTCAACGGCGAGGATGAGGCACCGTTCGCCGCTCCCGCACCCGACCCAGAGGACTGGCCGCCGGCGTCAGCCGTTCCGGCGCCGATCTTCGAGGCGGTCGAGGAGGACGACGACATCGAAGATCTGACGGTGCTCGGATGACCGACACCGCCGTCGTCGAGCAGGACGCCCTGCCGATCTGCCCGGAGTGCCAGGAGCCCTTCTCGACGCACCGAGGCCTCGCCAGCCACATGAAGAAGCACGCCCGGCCGACGACGTGCCCGATCTGTGGGGAAGGGGTGCGCTACCTCGCGCCGCACCTGGCGAAGGAGCACCCGGAGCGGACGGAGGGCGAGGAGCTGGTGGATTCGGTCCGCCGGCTGGTCGAGGAGAACCTCAAGCTGAAGGCGCGGATCAGCGAGCTGGAGGCCGGGATTCCGGATTCCCCGGATTCCCAGTATTCCTCTCTCCCCTTAAGGGGAGAGAGGAATAACCCGAATAACCCGAATACCCGAATCGTCGAATCAGAGGAGATGTAGTGCCCGAAATCACCACGCCGGAGGAGGAGTGGGTCCAGGAGACCGAGCTCATCAAGGCGACCTACAGCAGCCTGACGCTGCACCGGAAGTGCCCGCAGGCCTGGTACTACCGCTACGGCCTGGGCCTACGCCAGCCGATCACCGGGCCTGCTCCTGAGCTGCGCTACGGCAGCTGGTGGGGTGCTCTCCAAGTCGCCGATGCGCTGGAGCGCGGGCGCCGGTTCGATAGCCTCGTCGTGCCGCCGCGGCGGTGGACGCCGGTGGACGGCGGACCGACGTTCGACCAGAAGACGGTGACGACCACGGAGATCATCCTGGCCGCCCGGGACTGGTGGAACGCGCAGGATGACCTGACCAAGGAGGTGTCCATCGAGAAGATGGGCGCTCCGGTGGCGAACCGGATCCGCGACGCGTTCGTGCGCTACCGCGACGAGTACGGCAAGCAGCTGGAGAGCGAGCGTCCGCTGGGCCTCGAGGTGTTCTGGGAGCGGCCGCTGCCGCGCCCGACCGAGGACACCGCGTGGGAGAACGGCGAGGACCTGCTCCAGCTCGGCGACCTGCCGGAGATCCGGCTGTTCGGCTACGTCGACCAGGTGTTCTTCGACACCGCGCGCGGGATGATCACGGTGAAGGACGACAAGTTCCTGAAGCAGCTGGGCAACGCGACCGTCGTCGACGACATGATGGACTCCCAGCTCGACCTGTACGCCTGGGGCGTGGAGCGCACGCTGCAGCGCTACGACATCAACGAGCGGGTGCGCGCGGTGATGTTCGACCGGGTGAAGAGCACCGCGCCGACGATGCCGAAGCTGAACCTCAATGGCAGCCTCAGCGCCAGCTCGACGATGTACGACCTGAAGACCTACCTCGACTGGGCGACAGAGGACACCCGTCCGCAGCCGTTCCCGACGTACGGCCCGGACGGGTGGACCGAGGGCCCGGTGTTCGGCGTCGACGCGGAGCTCTGGGAGAAGCTGACCGAAGAGCAGCGCGACGAAATCCACGACCTGCCGGCGGGCCGCGTCTGGGGCAAGATCGGCGAGTTCTTCGTCACCGGCAAGAACAAGGGCCTGCCGAAGTTCGGCGTCTACGCTCCGGACGAGAAGGTGATCGAGAAGCTCTCGGCGCCGCAGTGGCGGCACCAGTTCATGAACCGTAGCCAGCGGCCGGTCAGCCGGAACATCGTGCGCGCGCACCTGCGGGCCGCGATCGACACGGCGACGGACATCTGGCGCACCGAGAAGCGCTCGGCGATCACCGGCGAGGCCGCCCGGAACATGAACAAGGGCAACTGCGCCTGGTGCGACTACCAGAAGATCTGCCACGCCCAGATGGTCGGCGGAGCGGACGGCGACTACGAGCTGGCGGAGATGGGCCTGGTCGCGCGCGACGGCCGCCGGGAGCTCCTCGGGAGCGCGCGATGAGCTTCGAGCTGAAGATCACCGAGACGACGGTTTACCGGCGCGAGGTCACCCTCGAGCAGCTCGAGGAGCAGGCCGGCTTCACGCTGGAAGACGCCGAGATCGCCGTTCGCAGCTCGGACCGGGCGCCGCTCACGGATGAGGAGGTGCGCGACTGGGCGCTCACCCATCTCGCGGACGCCGCCCAGGAGAACGCTGACGACGATTTCCGGCAGTGGGCGGAGCGCCACGGGGATCTGAACGGTCAGGAATGGGAGCTCGTCGAGCTCAACGATGAAGGAGATCAGCAGTGAGGAAGCAGGACATCAGGGTCACGACCCCGGGCGAGTCGACGCTGTACGCGTTCGGCAGCAAGGCGATGAACGACCAGAAGATCTTCGAGGATCCGCAGTCGTGGTCCTTCGGCGGCTACCGGCCGGCGTACGTGCTGGACTTCAAGGACGGCCGCGTGCTCGCCCTCGTGGCTAATGCGCATCCGGAGTCCGGCCGCGGGCAGAACCGCTACCAGGACACGCCGGACGAGGCGGTCGGCTACACCCTCGAGGACTACCACGAGCGCCTCGAGAAGCTGGCGCCGTTCAGTCGCAGCTACGGCCTGACGCAGGAACAGCGCGAGGAGCGGCAGAAGGTGTTCGAGAGCCTGAAGCGGGTCCCGAACAACTGGACGGTCGGCTACTACCCGGCGGCCAACATCAAGATGCTCTGGGCGGACTACGACCTGCAGCTGAAGGCCAAGCAAGCGGAGCGCGCCGCCGCGGTGCAGGCCGCGAAGGACCGCGAGCGGGACGAGTCGATCCGGGCCGAGGTGGCGATGACCACACTGAAGCGGTGGGCCAGCGTCCTCGGGTTCGAGCTGGCGGGGGACGATGACCTCGGCAAGCCGGTGATCGTCTTCGACCGGCACTACCACCGCGTCGAGATCCCGCTCGAGCTGACCGAGCAGCTCATCCAGCGCGCCGAGGACCTCGGGCTGTGAAAGCTGCTCCCGTCAGCCCGCGCACCGTCGGCTGCCCGAACTGCCAGGCGCCGGCCGAGAAGCCGTGCACCCAGCCGACGGACACCGGGCGCCGGGAGATCAACTGGTACCACTACGCGCGGATCGCCGCCGTACCGACCACCCAACGATGAAGGAGATCATCATGGCTCTCGACGAGAGAGAAACCGCCGACGACTTCGGCGTGAGCACCGAGCTGCAGGAGAAGTACCCGCACGTCGCGACGCAGGCGCCCTGGGCGTTCAAGGTCGTCGACCACTACGGCTCGAAGCTCAATAACACCGGCGGCAATGACCCGCTGGACCTGCTCAACGACTACCTGAATCCGGGCACCAACGACCGGCCGAACCGGCTTATGACCACGAACATCGTCCGGTTCACCCTGGCGAGCATGGTCTGGAGCCAGGTGCAGCTGTTGCAGCTGCTGCTCGCCGACGGGACGCTCGGATGAAGGCGAAGGAGCTGCGCCCGGAGGATGCGCCGGCGGAGGTCCAGGAGCTGGCCGAGCGCCTCGGTGGTGACGCGGAGAAGTGGTTCCACAACTGCCACATGGCCTCGACGGCGATCGTGCAGAGCGGCTACTACGAGGGCGCCCGGGTCGCGCGCGGCACGGCGACGGGCGTCGGTGGCCAGCACAGCTGGGTGGTCCTGCCACCGCGCGAGGGCTGGGACACGCTGGCCGACGGTCCGTTCGTCTACCACCCGCTCGCGATGGTCATCGACCCGACGCTGTGGAGCTACGACCCGAACGTCACCTCGCTGTACCGGACGATCAACCTGAACCGGCACACGCCGCACGGCTTCGGCAATATCTGGGACTACGGTCGCCCGCCGTCGCCCGTCGAGGAGCCGATCGAGCTGACGCCGGAGTTCGAGCTCAGCGACGAGGCGCAGCGGTTCCTGAGCGACGACTACCTCGGGCCGTTGGATCGCCGCGGCTGGTCCACCCTCGCGAACGGACCGATGGGCGGCTGGCCTTCGAGCGAGATCATCCTCGCGATGCACCAGACCAAGAAGCTGACGGCCCTGATCCCGATCGACATCCTCGGTCACGTCACGGACGTCAATCCGAGCGGCCTCTACATGGCCGGAGAAGGGGAGAGGTAGATGGCAACCAAGCAGAAGACGGCGCCCGCCGAGGATGTCGACGAGAAGCTGAAGTCGATCGAGCTGATCGGGCAGCTGCCGAAGGCCGGCGAGGACCGGTTCTGGCGGGTGCGGCACATCCCGACGCAGCGGCAGCAGCCGATCCGCGTCGAGCTGATGGAGTCGATCGTCCCGGGCTCGAAGAAGGTGGCCAAGCTGATCGGCTTCGAGAACGCGGTGGCCAGCGTGAAGTCGATCGTCGAGGCGGCCGAGCTCGCCCTCGACCGGAACGGCGCCTACGCCGAGCTGATCGGGGACTACGATGTCTGACGACCTCGAGAAGGTCGCCACGGGTGAGATCGACCTGCACATCGTCGTGACGCCGGCCACGGAGGTCGAGCACCTCGAGCCGGCGGCGATCACGGTCGACACCGTGGCGGTCCCGATCACCCTCGTGCACGAGGACGGCGAGGAGGTCGAGGCGATGGCTCCGCCGGTGGCCGCGATCGAGCATCCGGCGCAGCCGTCGGTGTCGCACGCGGCGAACACCGGGAGCGTGCCGCGGGTGCTGCCTAAGCGGCGCACGGCGACCGCCTGGGCGCACGACCTGGGCGTCTGGCTCCCACTGGCCAGCGGCGCTCTCATCGCGGCCCTGGGCCTCGGTGGAGGCGCTCTGCTAGGTGCTGCGATCGCGCGGGGGCACTTCTGATGGCCCGGCCGCTGTGGAAGGACAGCCAGCAGGTCTCGGTGGTCCGCGTGCGTTCGACCGAGCTCGGGCCGGGCAGGCTGCTCGGACAGCCGGCTGAGACAGGCAGCCCGGACGACACCGAGCTCCTCGTGATCGAGTCGTTCGACGAGAAGCCGGTAGGCATGGCGATCCGCGGTGACCTGAAGGCGTTCGCCGACAAGATCGTGCGCGCGGCGTACGGCCCGGAGGCTCGCGTCGACATGCCAACGCGCTACTCGTGGGAGGTGCACGAGAGCGACACGCCCTCGCTCATCTACGTCCACCGGTACGGCCACGGGCATACCACGCTCAGCGTCGACCGCCCGGCCGAGCACCTGCAGGGTGTGGACCGCATTCTGGCCACCGCCCTCGTGGAGCACGCCCTCGCACATCTGCTCGACGGCCTTGAGCCGCGGCTTTACCGGAAGGAGCACTGATGGCCGAGCTGACGCCGGGCAACGTGATGATCCAGGAGGACGGCGTGACCCCGCGCGGCGAGTACACCGCTTGGGCTACGCCGAACGGGATGCGCGCGCAGGTGCGCGACTCGAAGGGTAGGGTGATCAAGCGCTTCACGGGAGAGACCGCGTGGAGCGATGCGGTCCGCGAGGCCGGAGATTCTAATTCCCGAAAATAGTTCGTTAGAGGCCCGGAAATCCGGCGTTATCTGACGATCCGTGTGGTACAATTGAACCACACCCATCATCCGCAACATCAACCGAAGGAGATCACATGGCAAGCATCGGCGGCGTCGATATGACCGGTGTCGATGACACCAAGGAGGACTACGGCAGGTGGCTCATCCACGGACCGCAGGGCTCGGGCAAGACGACGCTCGCCTCGACCATCGCAAGTCTGGGGCCCACGCTGTTCATCGACCTGGTGGGTGAGAAGGGCACGCGGTCGTTCCGCGGCGCTCCCTACGCCAAGAACATCCAGATCGTGCGTCCGCTCTCGGTCACGGCCCTCGACGACATCTTCTGGGCGCTCGACAAGGGCGACAGCGGCTTCAACGCGGTCATCATCGACTCGCTGACCGCCGTGCAGAAGATGACCATGCGCTACCTGCTCGGACACTCGGAGACCGCGGTCCGCGAGATCAAGCAGGGCACGGCGCCGGCGGACATGCGGACGTGGGGCCAGTCGCTCGACGTCATGCAGGACACGGCGACCTTCTGGTACGGACTCGCCGACGGCGGCCGACCGAAGCCCATGCACGTCATCATGACGGCGCAGACCAAGATCCAGGACGACGAGATCGCGATGACCACCACGCGGACCCCGGACGTCCAGAAGGGCGCGCTCAGCCTCACGCTGGCCGCTCCCGACTACATCCTCTACACGGAGGAGGAGGAGAACATCGACGCGATCGGCGACGACAGCCAGCCCGCCACGCGTCACATCGTCCGGTTCGGGGGTCACCCCGGCTACCGGACCAAGGCCCGCATCCCGTACGATCTGCGGGGCAAGCTCCCGTCGATCATCGGTCGCGGGAAGAACCCGCCGGACTTGGCTCAGCTGAGTCGTGTCCTGCGGATCGGCGGCGCTGCGGCTGCGCCCACCAGCAAGCAGGCTGCGTAGTCCGTAGGTTCCCGCCACTCAACCATCAACGCACCACTAACAACGAAGGAGATCATCCATGTCGGATGACCTGATCATCGACCTCTCCAACTACAAGGACCGGATGGGCTCGCGCATCGAGCCCGGGCACTACCGGGTCCAGGTCGAGGACGCCGAAGCCGGCGTCAGCGCTCAGAAGAAGACCCCGCAGGTGCAGGTCTGGTTCCGGGTCCTCGGGACCGAGTTCGACGGCCAGACCGTCGTCGACCGGCTCTACCTCACCGACGCCTCCATGTTCCGCATGGTCGGCTTCATGCAGGCGGTCGGCCTCCCGACCCCGCGCAAGAAGCTCAAGGTGAACGTGCGCCAGTTCGTCGGCAAGATCCTCGAGATCGACGTCGAGGACGGCGACCCGTACAACGGCCGCGTCCGCTCCGAGGTCCGCGGCTACTCCCGCGCGCTGGGTGCGGGTGCTGCGGCGGGTGCCGCCTCCGGTGACGAGTTCGAGGGCCTGGACGAGTTCAGCGCCCCGACCGCCGAGCCGGAGACCACGGCCGACGTGACGGACCTGCCGGCTGAGCCGGAACCGCAGCGTCAGGTCGCGCCCGCCCAGACCGCTCCGGCCGCCTCGGTCGAGGACGGCACCATCGAGATCGACAACGCCTCGGCCGTCGCCGAAGACGGCTCGGTGGACCTCGAGAACCTGTCCCTGTAACGGACAGAGGGCCCGGACCTGATCGACTCGAACGACCGGGGCCGGGCCCTCGCTCCACCGGAGGATTATTCGCCAGATTATTCCTGGCGGGATTTCCCTCGTAGCGGCGGAGACGCTACTCAGGAAATCTATCCGAATCAGACGAATCGAGCAAGCGAATGGCGACGTACACGAACGAGACCGGCCTGGTCAAAGCCATCGTGCGGGCCGTCAAGAAGCAGTACCCGACTGCCTGGATCGTCAAGATCCACGGCGGGCCGATGCAGATGGCGGGGATCCCCGACCTGCTCATCTGCGTGCACGGCCTGTTGGTCGGTGCCGAGGCGAAGCACCAGAAGCCCGGCGAGAGCGAAGACCATGCGCGGGGCCGGGCGACGCCGGTTCAGCGCAACATGATCCACCTGATCAACCGCGCGGGCGGCATGGCCGGCGTCGTCCTCACACCCGAGGAGACGCTGGAACTGATCGCCCGCGGGCTCACCCGCCGCGGCTTTGCCGCGGTACCTGACGAAGGAGAAATCGCATGAGCGCAGGGCTCACCACCTCAGACGGCATGTTCACGGTCCGCCAGTCCGCCTGGCACGGCCTGGGCACCGTCTTCGATGACTATCCGAAGCGCGCCGAGGCGCAGGCGATCGCCCACCCGTGGGACGTCGCCGAGGCTCCGCTGTACCGCAAGGTGACCATCCCGGCACCGGAGGGCACGGATCTAGACCCGATCGAGAAGTTCGAGATCATCGAGGGCTGGCGGCAGAACATCCGCAACGACGACGAGAGCACCCTCGGCGTGGTCGCGGAGACGTACACGAACGTCACCAACAACGAGATCTGGGACATCGCCGAGGCGATCGAGAAGAGCGGGTCGGACGTCATGTTCGAGACCGCCGGCTCGCTCAACGGCGGCCGCCAGGTCTGGGTCCTCATCCGCCTTGAGGAGCCGATCCTCGTGACCGGCGACCCGCGGGGCGAGACGATCCCGTACTTCGCGCTGCAGAACAGCCACGATGGCTCGGGCGCGTTCCGCGGCCAGGCGACCACCACCCGGATCGTCTGCCAGAACACCGCCCGGATGGCGGACATGGACGCGCAGGCGCGCGGCACCGAGTTCACCTTCCGGCACTCCAAGAACGTCGGCGAGCGGATCGAGCAGGCGAAGGAGGCGCTGGCCGGATGGCGCGAGTCGATCGCGAACTGGCAGGCGCAGAGCGAGAAGCTCATCAGCCAGAAGATCGCCCCGCTGGCCTCGGCGGAGTTCCTGGACCGCTTCATCCCGATGCCTCCGGTGAACATCATCTCCGAGCGCGTGCGGGCCAACGTCGAGCGCGACCGGAAGCTCTGGATGGAGTCCTTCCAGGGCATCACCGGCGAGGGCCTGCAGGACACCTCGTACGGGCTGGTGCAGGCCTCGATCGAGTTCCTGAACTGGCACCGCCGGGCGAACAACGAGGAGACGCGGTTCCGCCGCACCTTCCTCACCCGTGACGCCCTCGTGAGCCGCGCGGTCGAGCTCGCCAACGACGCGGCGAAGTTCTCGTTCTGATGGCCGTCCAGCTGACTCCTGCCCAGGAGCTCGGCATGATCGAGCTGACCACCAGCGAGGGGAGCGATCTCCTCCTGGTGGCCAGCACGATCTGGGCGATCGAGAACAGCCCGAACGAGAAGTTCACGCTGCTCAAGACTGCCGCCGAGCCGCTGGGCGTGATGGAGACGCCGGCCATCATCGTGGAGCGCATGAAGGAGCTCTACGAGGCCCGCGAGAAGGCGATGATCGAGCGCCAGCAAGAGGCGTTGGCCTTCAACGATCTCGCCACCGCCACCGCAACCGGTGTCGCACTCGACGAGGCCGACCCGCCCGAAGACCCGCACGATGTGGTCGGCCAGGAATGGTACGACCGCCAGATGGGAGTGGATCCCGATGACGAACGATGAGACCGCGGCGGCTGAGGCCGCCATCCAGCACGCCACCGACGCCGAGTTCGACGCGATCGTCGCGAACGCCGAGGCGCAGGTCGCCGTCCGGGCGCAGCAGATCTTCGCCGAGCGCGAGGCCGTCCGTGCCGCCAAGGACCTCGAGCTGTTCGAGATCATGAAGTCGATCCACCCGGGGTCGACCGAAGAGGAGGTCCTCGCTGCCGGCCGTGCGGTCAAGGCGATGAAGGACCGCTCGCCTCTGGAGATGCAGCGCCGCTGGTACGTCCCGGGCGCGCGCTTCACCGTCGTGAAGGACGGGGCTCGCGCCGAGGCGCTGATCTTCTTCGGCGAGACGAACTGGGCCGGCTGGAGCCGCAACCTCCAGGTCGGCGAGGTCGTCGAGCTGGTGGACTGGCGCAAGGGCTGGAACAGCGAGGCCCTCGTGCCGCAGTTCGCGATCCCGCGGCCTCCGCACGGCGACGTGCGCTGGCTGACCATCGCACCGGTGGCCGGCCTGTTCCGGCCGTACCCACACCCGGGCTTCCTGGAGCCCTACGACGAAGGAGACGAAGCGTGACCGATCAGAACAGCGGCGCCAGCCACATCTACAACGAGCGTGCCCGTCAGGTGGTGCAGGAGGGATACGACGCGGACCACGACAAGGGCCACTTCATCGAGCTCCTCGACGCGGCCGTCAGCTACGCGGCGTTCACCTCGGCCTGCCTCGAGATCGAGAAGGACGTCGCGCGCGGCACCCACACCCGGGCCGAGGCAGACGAGTTCCTCGCCGAGGGCGTGAAGATCGTGCCGCCGGTCTGGCCGTGGGGACGCAGCTACTGGAAGCCGAGCGCGACCGACCTGAAGCGGAACCTGGTCAAGGCCGGCGCGCTGATCGCGGCCGCCATCGACTCCCTCGAGGCGTCGGGCCAGTTCCACGACGACCAGGACACGCTCTTCGAGTCCGAGGCGCTGCACGTCGAGCCGACGCTGTTCGACGGCGGGGTGATCACCAACCCGCAGGAGCTGCTGTTCCGGGCGATCACCGGCGACGAGGCGGCGCAGACGGCGCTCCAGGCGGCCGCCGAGCAGCATGGCGTGAAGGTGGCGTTCTCGCCGGATCAGCTGCTGCAGGCGCTGGACGCCGAGGGCAAGGAGATCCCGGCTGATGTGCGCGAGCTCCTCGAGAGCCTGAGCGAGGAGGGCGTCGGGCTCAGCTTCGACATCCATGGTAAGCAGGAAGACGAGGAGGGCTGACCGGTGAGCGCCGAAGAGTTCGACATCGATCTGACGAACTACGACGCCGAGCAGGCCAAGAAGATCGTCAGCTCGGCCAAGTCGCTGGGCGACCTCGAGGGCTGGGAGGGTTTCGAGGCTGAGCAGCAGCGCAAGGCGTACGAGGGCGAGCACCACCCGGGTGCCGAGCACTCGCGCGAGGAGCAGGCTCCGGCCTGGGACGACCAGCGCGGCTTCTGGGAGCTGTGGAGCGAGGAGTCTATCTGGAAGGCGAAGCTACTGCTCGACTCCGAGCGGGTGCAGCCACTGCGCACGCCGAACGGCTGGACGGTGGAGGGCAGCGAGCTCTACACGGTCCGCAAGCTCGGTAGCGAGGAGGTCCTCGAGGTGCCCTGGTACACCTGCAACTGCCCGAACGGCAGCGCGCGCGGTGGCCGGCCCTCGTGTTACCACACGGCCGCGGTCGCCGCACTCGACCTCGCCATCGATCTCTCCGGAGTTACCAAGCCGGAGAAGAGACGCCCCTCACGGGGCTGAGATGTCCGGGACGGACGGGTCGGCTTCGGCCGGACGCAGATCCCGGAACCCGTCAGCGACAACGCAACGACAGGCCGCCTGGCCAGGCACCTGTCGCAGAGGCGACGTCGGGATCCCTGACGGGGTGAAAATGAGCCGTATGCCTGGCCTGAGCCTCGTGCTCAGCAACCGCGCCCGAGGAAAGCATCACTCGGGAGCCGGCCGCTGGAAGCGCTGCAGAGCAACCAGCCGTAGTAGGAGCCGCACGCAGACGACAGTCGCAGCGGATGGGGTGACGCCCGGGCCCAACCGAGGTCAGTAGATAGTCCGGAAGCGCCCATTCTCTTCGGAGGGTGGGCGCTTTCGTGTGTCGATGCGACGACATGCGTAGTACGGAGCCGGATCTGTAGTACGGTACCCCTGTGACCGACATCCCC
>Ga0224712_10000059_pt1 | contig 16854 bp, 14 predicted proteins | sample DielMetaTC5pm2_FD_171474 | JGI IMG/M metagenome (GOLD analysis project Ga0224712, IMG submission 171474) | Corn rhizosphere microbial communities from Kellogg Biological Station, Michigan, USA - Diel MetaT C5pm-2 (Metagenome Metatranscriptome)... | ecosystem: Host-associated > Plants > Roots >...
GCGGCGACGGCTGGGCCGGCCGCTCTCCGTCACTCGTCACGTCGCGTCGGCCTCCGCGTCCGGCTCAGCGTTCCGAGCCACCGCGACCACCGACTGAGTCTCGGGCAGGTTGATCAACCGCACGCCCATAGTCTGCCGCCCGGTCCGCCGTACCTCTCCGGCAGTGGTGCGGATGACGCCGCCGTCGGAACGGATGGCGAACAGCTCGTCCTCGGGCTTGACCACGAGAGCGCCGACGAGTTGACCGCGGGTCGAGACGATCTTCGCCGTGAACACACCCCGGCCACCGCGGCCCTGCGGGCTGTACTCCTTCACCCGCGTCCGCTTCGCGAACCCACCGTCGGTCGCGACCAGCAGGTCGACCTCGCCTTCGTCGGATCCGAGTACGACGACGTCCATCGAGAGCAACTCGTCGCCCTCGGCGAACCGCATCCCGATGACGCCCGAGGTCTGCCGGCCCATCGGCCGCAGCGTCTCGTCGCCGCCGTGGAACCGGATCGACATCGCCTTACGCGAGACGAGCAGCAGATCGTCGTCGGCCGACATCAGCGCCGCCGAGATGAGCTCGTCGCCCTCGCGCAGGTTGATCGCGATGACCCCGCCGGTGCGGTTCGAGTCGAAGTCGGTCAATGCCGTCTTCTTCACGAGACCGAACTTGGTCGCGAGGACGAGGTACGGCGCCGCGGTGTAGTCCTTGATCGTCATGACCTGGGCGATGCGCTCGTCCGGTTGGAAGCCGAGGATGTTCGCGACGTGCTGACCGCGCGCCGCCCGGCCGGCCTCCTGCAACTCGTGTGCCTTCGCTCGATAGACCCGGCCCTTGTTCGTGAAGAAGAGGATCCAGTGATGGGTCGTCGTGACGAAGAAGTGGTCGACGATGTCGTCCTGCTTGAGCGTCGCGCCGGCGACGCCCTTGCCGCCACGGCGCTGTGACCGGTAGAGATCGGTCTTCGTCCGCTTGGCATAGCCGCCGCGCGTGATCGTGACGACGACGTCTTCCTCGGCGATCAGGTCCTCCATGGACATGTCGCCCTCGTACGCGACCAGCCGCGAGCGCCGCTCGTCGCCGTACTTCTCCGCGATCTCGCCGAGTTCTTCGCTGACGATCCCGCGCTGGCGAGCGTCGCTGGCGAGGATCGCCTGACACTCGGCGATGATCGCCATTTCCTTGTCGTAGTTGTCCTGCAGCCGCTGCCGTTCGAGTGCGGCGAGCCGGCGCAGCTGCATGTCGAGGATTGCCGTCGCTTGGATCTCGTCGATGTCGAGCAGTGCCATCAGGCCGCTGCGCGCGGCTTCGGCCGACTCGCTCGCACGGATCAGCGCGATGACCTCGTCGATCCGGTCCTGCGCTTTGAGCAACCCGCGCAAGATGTGCGCGCGTTCCTCGGCTTCGCGCAACCGGTACCGCGTACGGCGTTGGATGACCTCGATCTGGTGCGCGACGTAGTACCGGATCATCTGGCCGACGTTCAGCGTGCGCGGCACGCCGTCGACCAGCGCCATCATGTTGGCGCCGAACGTGTCCTGTAGTTGCGTGTGCTTGTACAGGTTGTTGAGCACGACCTTCGCGATCGCGTCGCGCTTGAGCACGATGACGAGCCGCTGCCCGGTGCGCGCACTCGATTCGTCTTTGACGTCGGCGATGCCGGCGACCTTGCCGTCGCGGACGAGGTCGGCGATCTTCTCGGCCAGCGCGTCGCGGTTGACCTGGTAGGGCAGCTCGGTGACGACGAGCTGTTGGCGACCGCGCGAGTCCTCTTCGGCCCCGACGACCGCGCGCATCCGGATCGAACCGCGGCCGGTACGCAGCGCCTGATCGATGCCGTCGCGCCCGACGATCAACGCGCCGGTCGGGAAGTCCGGCCCCTTGATCCGCTCGACGGAGGCCTGGAGCAGCTCCTCGTCCGTGGCGTCGGGATGCTCGAGGAACCATTGGACCGCCGCGGAAACCTCGACGAGGTTGTGCGGTGGGACGTTGGTCGCCATGCCGACCGCGATGCCGGCCGAGCCGTTGACGAGCAGGTTCGGGAACCGGCTGGGCAGGACGACCGGCTCCTGGCCACGCTGGTCGTAGTTGGGCGCGAAGTCGACCGTGTCCTCGCCGATGTCGCGCAGCAGCTCCATCGCCAGCGGCGCCATCCGGCACTCGGTGTAGCGCGGCGCGGCCGGCGGGTCGTTGCCCGGCGAGCCGAAGTTGCCCTGCCCGTCGACGAGCGGCAGCCGCATGGCCCACGGTTGCGCGAGCCGCACCAACGTGTCGTAGATCGGCTGGTCACCGTGCGGGTGATAGTTGCCCATCACCTCGCCGATGACGCGGGTGCACTTGTAGTAGCCGCGGTCGGGGCGGTAGCCCCCGTCGTACATCGCGTAGAGGACGCGGCGGTGGACCGGCTTCAAGCCGTCGCGAACGTCCGGCAGCGCGCGCGACACGATGACCGACATCGCATAGTCGAGGAAGCTGCGCTGCATCTCCATCTCGAGCCCGACGGGCTCGACCCGGTCGTGCGGCGGCGGTGTGGTCAGGTCAGACGTCAAGGAGCTGTCCTTTCTGCGTTCCTCGCCTTAGATGTCGAGGAACCGAACATCTTTCGCGTTACGGGTGATGAAAGACCGGCGGGCGTCGACGTCCTCGCCCATCAACACGCTGAACAGCTCGTCGGCGGTCGCGGCGTCGTCGAGGGTGACCTGCAGCAGCACCCGGGTGGCCGGGTTCATCGTCGTCTCCCACAGTTCGCCGGCGTTCATCTCCCCGAGGCCCTTGTAGCGCTGGACCGGGTCTTCCTTCGGCAGCTTCTTGCCCGCTTCGGTGCCGGCGGTGATCAAGCCGTCGCGCTCCGAGTCGCTGTAGGCGTAGTCGGGCTCGTTCGGCTTGTTCCACTTGATCTTGTACAGCGGCGGCTGGGCGAGGTAGACGTGACCGGCCTCGATCAGCGGCTTCATGAACCGGAACAGCAAGGTCAACAGCAGCGTGCGGATGTGCTGGCCGTCGACGTCGGCGTCCGCCATCAGGATGATCTTGTGGTAGCGCAGCTTCGCGATGTCGAAGTCGTCGTGGATGCCGGTGCCGAGAGCGGTGATGAGCGCCTGCACTTCGGTGTTCTGCAGGACGCGGTCGATCCGCGCCTTCTCGACATTGATGATCTTCCCGCGGATCGGGAGGATCGCCTGATTCATCGGGTTGCGGCCACCCTTCGCCGATCCACCCGCGCTGTCGCCTTCGACGACGTAGAGCTCGCACTCCTCCGGGTTGTTCGACTGGCAGTCGGCGAGCTTGCCGGGCAGACCGGCTGATTCGAGCAGTCCCTTGCGGCCGCGGGCGAGATCGCGAGCCTTGCGCGCGGCCATCCGCGCCTGCGCCGCCTGCGCCGCTTTCTGTACGACGACCTTGCCCTCACGCGGATTGCGCTCGAACCAGGATCCGAGCCAGTCGTTGCAGGCCTTCTGCACGAACGACTTCGCCTCGGTGTTGCCGAGCTTCGTCTTCGTCTGGCCCTCGAACTGCGGGTTCGCGATCTTCACCGAGACGATCGCGGTGAGTCCTTCGCGGATGTCGTCGCCGGTGAGGTTGTCGTCCTTCTCCTTGAGGATCTTCTGGTCGCGGGCGAACTTGTTGACGACGGTCGTCAGCGCCGCGCGGAAACCCTCTTCGTGGGTGCCGCCCTCGTGGGTGTTGATCGTGTTGGCGAAGGTGTAGACCGACTCGGCGTAGGTGCCGTTCCACTGCATCGCGACTTCGAGCGCCATGCCCTCGCCGTCGTTGGTGAAGTGGATGACCGACTCGTGCACCGAGCTCTTGGTCGCGTTGAGGTGCTTGACGAAATCCTCGAGCCCGCCCTTGTAGTGGTAGACGACCTCGGTCGGAACCTCTTCGCGCTCGTCCCGCAAGGTGATCGACAGGCCGGCGTTGAGGAACGCCATCTCCTGCAGCCGGCGCGAGAGCGTCTCGAACGAGTACGTCGTCGTCTCGAAGATGGTCGAATCGGCCCAGAACGTGACGGTCGTCCCGGTCGCCTTCGTCGCGGCGCCCTTCTTCAGCGGCGTAAGTGCTTTGCCGCCGTCGCCGTACGTCTGGGTCCAGACGAAACCGTCCCGCATGATCTCGACGTCGAGCCGGCTGGACAGTGCGTTGACGACGGAGACGCCGACGCCGTGCAGCCCGCCCGAGACCGCGTAGGACTTGCCGTCGAACTTGCCCCCGGCGTGCAACGTCGTCAGGACGACCTCGACGGCGGGCCGCTTCTCAACCGGATGCCGGTCGACCGGAATACCGCGGCCGTTGTCGACCACCCGCACACCGCCGTCGGCGAGCAGGATGCACAGGATGGTGTCGGCGTAGCCGGCCAACGCCTCGTCGACAGCGTTGTCGACCACCTCGTAGACCAGGTGGTGCAGGCCCCGCTCGCCGGTGGACCCGATGTACATACCCGGGCGTTTGCGGACAGCTTCGAGACCTTCGAGGACCGTGATGGACTTGGCGTCGTAGGACAACAAGACTCCAGAGCGTCGGCCGCGCCCAGACGCGCGTCAGTGACGCGCGAGGGCGTGGATGTCCCTCAAGTCTACGCCGAAGCCGCGTCAGAATGGGCCTTCGCGGGCACCTGTGGACGCGCGTGGCGCGCCCGCGCGGTCGGGACAATGTCCCCCTACGCAAGCCAGGGCTTGACAACCGTCCGAAAGCCGCTCAGCCATAGGTGTCGCGCGGCCCGCGTCCGCTCACCCGCAGCGGGCCGTGCCGCCAGTCCGGCGCGGTCGGGCCGTGCACCCGCAACCGCTGGACGACGCCCGGCCCGAGATCGGCCGCGAGCCGGCCGAGAATGGCCGGCGCGAGCAGCCGGATCTGGGTCGCCCACGCCGTCGACTCGGCGACGCAGGTGAGGACGCCGGCTTCGAGTCGCTCCGGCCGGCAGTGATCGGCGACCTCGGCGCCGACGATGTCCGGCCACCGCGCGGGAATCCCGTTGGTCCGCAACGTTTCTTCCCAATCCCGCTCGCGGACGAGGTCTCCCACCGACGCCGCCAGCAGGGCCGGGTCGCGCCCGTCGGGCCCCGGCCCGCTCCACGGCTGGCTCTCCGGATCGGTACGGCGGCGGGGCGGTCGCGGTCGCGGCGCGCTCTTGCGGGCCCGGTCGAGCAGCCGGCGGCCGCGCTCGCCCGGCAGCGCGACCTCCTTGTCATCTGACACGAGTCACCCGGCCACCCTCGACGTCGAACCGCGCGCCGGCCAGCGCCTCCGGCACGTCCGCCGCCACCGCCGCCGTGACCAGCACCTGCTCGGCCGGTGCGACCACCTCCGCGAGTTGCGTACGGCGAGACTCGTCGAGCTCGGCGAACACGTCGTCGAGAATGAGCACCGGCTCGCCACCATCGCTGCGGAGCAGGTCGTACGCCGCCAACCGCAGCGCGAGCGCCACCGACCACGACTCCCCGTGGCTCGCGTACCCCTTCGCCGGCAACTCGCCGAGGGTCAGCACGATGTCGTCGCGGTGCGGCCCGACGAGAGTGATGCCGCGGTCGAGTTCCTGCTCGCGCACCGCGGCCAAGCCGGCCGCGAGCGCCGCGGCCAGCAGCTCGCGGTCTGCCGTTTGCGCGACGTCGTCCGGCAGCGACGACTTGTAGCCCACGCCCACCGGCCCGCCGCCACGGCTTACCGCGGTGTAGGCCTTGTCCAGCAGCGGCCGCAACGCCTCGACGAGGTCGTGCCGGCCGGCCAGCAGCGCCGCACCCGCCTCGGCGAGGTGCTCGTCCCAGACGTCGAGGGTTCGCAGGGCGGACCCGCCCTGCCGGCGCGCGGCCGACGCCGACTTGAGCAGCGCGTTGCGCTGCTTGAGGACCCGGTCATAGTCCGAGCGCACCGCGGCGTACCGCGGGAACCGCGCAACGAGGAGGTCGTCGAGGAACCGCCGCCGGTCGCTCGGGTCGCCCTTGACCAGCGCCAGATCCTCGGGCGCGAAGAGGACGGTCCGCAGTGCGCCGAGGATCTCGCGCGGCTTCGGCACCGCGCCGCCACCGAGGCGTGCGCGGTTGACCCGGCCGGGAGTGATCTCGATCTCCACCGAGGTGTCCCGCCCGTCCCGGACGACGACGGCGCGAACGATCGCCCGCTCCGCGCCGGCCCGCACGAGCGGCGCGTCCAGCGCGACTCGATGGCTGCCGAGCGTCGCGAGGTAGCCCAACGCCTCGACGAGATTGGTCTTGCCCTGCCCGTTCGGACCGACCAGCGCCGTGACGCCCGGTTCGAGGTCGAGGCTCGCCTCGTCGTACGAGCGGAAGTCGGTGACCGACAGGTGCCTGACGTACATGCAGTGCCGGGCGCTAGTCCGAGGCCGAGCCGGGGTTCGGCGCCGCCGGGTCGGGCTCCGCGCCGGGAGTGTCGGCACCGGCCTCGCCGACACCCTTCTCGACCATGCCGGCCGCCGCGGTGACCGGATGCCCGCCGAACTGGTTGCGCAGCGCGGCGATCATCTTCATCGCCGGCGAGTCGTCCTGCCGCGAGGCGAACCGGGCATAGAGCGCGGAGGTGATGACCGGCAGCGGTACGGCGTGGTCGACCGCGGCTTGCACCGTCCACCGGCCTTCACCGGAGTCCTCGGCGTAACCGCGCAGCGCGTCCAAGTGCTCGTCCGCGTCAAGCGCGCGGACGGCGAGGTCGAGCAGCCAGGACCGGATGACGGTGCCGGACTGCCACGACCGCAGCACTTGGCGCACGTCGGTGACGAGATCGGTCGCTTCGAGCAGCTCCCAGCCCTCGGCGTAGGCCTGCATCAGTCCGTACTCGATGCCGTTGTGGACCATCTTCGCGAAGTGGCCGGCGCCGACGGAACCGGCGTGGACGAACCCGGTGTCGCCGGTCGGCTTGAGCGTCGAGAAGATCGGCATGAGCAGCGCGACATGCTCGTCGGTGCCGCCGCACATGAGGCCGTAGCCCTCGGTCAGGCCCCACACCCCGCCGGAGACGCCGCAGTCGACGAAGCCGATCCCTCTGGTCGCGAGGTCTTCGGCGTGGCGGATGTCGTCGGTGTAGCGCGAGTTCCCGCCGTCGACGACCACGTCGCCCGGTTCGAGCAGTCCGCCGAGCGCGGCGATCGTCTCGTACGTCGGAGCCCCGGCCGGAACCATCACCCAGACCAGCCGCGGTGTCGGCAGGGCCTTGACCAGCTCCTCGAGCGACTCGACGTCGCGCTTGCTCTGCGGCGACTGGTCGAACCCGACGATCGTGTGCCCGTCGCGGCGCAGCCGCTCGGCCATGTTCGCGCCCATCCGGCCAAGACCGATCATGCCAAGAGTCGCCATAGGTCAATTCCTACCCGGCGAGCCGAACCGGCATGAGCAGGTAGCGGTAGTCGCCGCTCGCCTCGTCGCCGGCCTTCCCGGTCAGCACGGCCGGCTTGGTCGGCCCGGTGAAGGACAGCCGCGCCTCGTCCGAGTCGATCGCGCCGAGCCCGTCGAGCAGGTACGTGGGGTTGAACGCGATGGTCAGCGGCTCGCCCTCGAACGACGCCGGCAACGCCTCCGCGGCCTCTGCCTCGTCGAGCCCGCCGGCCTCCAGTACGACGCCCCCTTCGGAGAACGACAGCCGCACCGGCGACGTCCGTGAGGCGACCAGCGAGACGCGGCGTACCGCATCGGTCAGCGCCGCCGCCTCGATCGCGGCGGTCGCGTTGAAAGCGTCCGGCAGCAGCGAGCGGTACTTCGGGAACTCGCCGTCGAGCAGCCGCGTCGTCGTCCGGCGCGAACCGCCGGAAAGGCCGAGCAGGCCCCCTTCGCCCGATCCGCCGCCGGCTCCCGCGGTAGCCAGTGCGAGCGTGACCTCGGCTCCGGACGTCAACGACTTCGCCGCTTCCGCCAGCGTCCGGGCCGGCACCAGCGCGGTGGCCTGCAGGGACGGATCGATCGGCTTCCACCGCAGGGTCCGTACGGCGAGCCGGTAGCGGTCGGTCGCCGCGAGCGTGACGTCTTCGCCGTCGATCTCGATCCGTACGCCGGTCAGGACCGGCAGCGTGTCGTCGCGACCGGCCGCGACGGCGACCGAGCCGACGGCGGCCGCGAACGCATCGCTGCCGATGGTCCCGGCCACCTCCGGCATCGTCGGCAGCGACGGGTACTCGTCGAGCGGCAGCGTCGGCAGCGTGAACCGGGCGGTGCCGCAGGTCAACTGCACCCGCGCGCCCTCGGTGGCGAGGTCGACCGGCTGATCGGGCAGGCTGCGGGTGATGTCGGCAAGCAGGCGGCCGGGGACGAGGACGGCACCCGCCTCGGCGACCGTCACCTCCAACTCAGCCTCGGCCGACACCTCGTAGTCGAACCCGGACAGCCGCAGCGCGCCGTCCCCGCCGGCGTCCAGCCGCAGCCCGGCCAGCACCGGCAACTGCGTCTTCTGCGGCAGGATTCGCGCGGCCCAGGCGACGGCGTCGGCGAGGATGTCGCGCTCGACCCGAATCTTCATGCGTGCTCCCACAGGGTTGGTCGTCCCCACAGTGTCGTGAGAAGGAATGACAGAAATTGAGAAGACGAAGTTGTCGTCGGGCCGGTGCATGCTGTGGACGACGGGTAAATGTGCTGGTCAGCGGCTTGCGCGAACATCCGAGGCAATGTTGACAGACGACTGGCGTCGGCTGGATTCCGGTGGACGGGCTCGCTGCCGGCGCGCTGTCCCCCGACGTCCACAGGGTTGTCCCCAGCCTGTGCACGCGTTCGAGATGTCGTCGTGATCACCGTCTGGTTGCGCCTAGCCCCGTGCCTGCGACTTGATCCGGTTGGTGAGCTCGCTGACCTGGTTGTAGACGGAGCGGCGCTCCGCCATCAGCGAGCGGATCTTGCGGTCGGCGTGCATGACGGTCGTGTGGTCGCGGCCGCCGAACTGCTGACCGATTTTCGGCAGCGACAGGTCGGTGAGCTCCCGGCAGAGGTACATCGCGATCTGCCGCGCGGTGACCAGGACCCGGCTGCGGGACGAACCGCACAGGTCCTCCATCGTCACACCGAAGTACGCCGCGGTCTGGGCCATGATCGTTGCCGAGGTGATCTCCGGTCCGCTGGCGTCGGCGATGAGGTCTTTGAGCACGACCTCGGCGAGGGCCAGGTCGACGTTCTGCCGGTTGAGGCTCGCGAACGCCGTGACCCGGATAAGGGCGCCTTCCAACTCGCGGATGTTGCTCGCGATCTTGCCGGCGATGAACTCCAGTACCTCGGGCGGTGCGTCGAGCCGTTCCTGCGCCGCCTTCTTCCGCAGGATCGCGATGCGGGTCTCGAGCTCGGGCGGCTGGACGTCGGTGATCAGGCCCCACTCGAACCGGTTGCGCAGCCGGTCTTCCAGGGTGACCAACTGCTTCGGCGGCCGGTCGCTGGAGATCACGATCTGCTTGTTGGCGTTGTGCAGGGTGTTGAAGGTGTGGAAGAACTCTTCCTGCGTCTGCTCCTTGTTCTCCAGGAACTGGATGTCGTCGACGAGCAGTACGTCGATCTCGCGGTAGCGCTTGCGGAAGCCTTCACCCCGCCCGTCGCGGATCGAGTTGATGAAGTCGTTGGTGAATTCCTCGGAGCTGACGTACCGAACCCGGTGGCCGGCGAACAGGTGCTGGGTGTAGTGGCCGATCGCATGCAGCAGGTGCGTCTTGCCCAGGCCCGACTCGCCGTAGATGAACAGTGGGTTGTAGGCCTTGGCCGGTGCTTCGGCGACGGCGACCGCCGCTGCATGCGCGAACCGGTTGCTGGAGCCGATCACGAAGGTGTCGAACTGGTACTTCGGGTTCAGCCGGCTGCCCCCGCTGACCGGGTCGAGCGGGCGCGGCAGCACGGTCGGCGGGGGCGCGAGGGCCTCGAGTGGGGCCGGTTCGTCCGCCGGGGGCGCCGACTCCGGCTCGACCGTCACGGCGACCCGGACGTCGCGGCCGAGTTGTCGGGACAGCGCCGCCACGATCACGTCGCGCAGTTTGGTGTCGAGGATGTCGCGGGCGAAGTCGTTCGGCGCCGCGAGCACCGCCGTGTCCTGCACGAGGGCCAGCGGCTTGGTGAGCCGCATCCACGCGCGGTGCTGCGCCGGAAGGACATCGTCGCCGAGCTCCGCGATCGCCCGGGTCCATACGGCGTCGAGGTCGATCGGGTCGGCTGTCGTTACGGCGTCGGTCGAATTCGCCACTGCGCGCGCTCCCGGGCCTCGATCATGCGGGACAAACCGGGACGGACCCGGCTATAGACCGGCGGCGTCGGGATGTCGTCCACAATCACGTCCACAGACTGTGGACTGCTGTGACCGAACAGGGGCGTGACGAGGGAAGGGCCGGTAGGCGACGAACGTAACAGCGGTGTCGAGGCAGCTTCAAGCGGTTCTCCACAACGCGCCAAGAAACTGTGCGCGTCCGTCGGCGTGTCGGCTTGACCGGTCTCCCGTAGGGTTCGGTGGGGCGCGGTTTGACCGGTCGGTACGCCGCCCGTAACGTGGACAGCGCCCCTCTGCGGGCTGCGCCAGCATGCCCTTCCCTCTCGCTGCACTGGTTCGGTGCAGGACGTTTGGAGCACTTCCGTGAGCAAGCGGACCTTCCAGCCGAATAACCGGCGCCGGGCAAAGACCCACGGCTTCCGGCTGCGCATGCGTACCCGAGCCGGGCGCGCCATCCTCGCCGCTCGCCGCCGCAAGGGCCGCGAGCGACTGTCGGCCTGAGCGCCGGCTCCGTGCTTCCCGCCGCGGCGCGCCTGCGCCGCCGCGCCGAGTTCACCGCCACCGTGCGCGACGGCGTCCGAGCGGGCGCCGGCGCGGTGGTCCTGCACCTGCGGGTCGCGACCGATGCCGGGTCGGTGTCGCCGCGGGTGGGTTTCGTCGTATCCCGGTCTGTCGGCACCGCTGTCGTCCGCAATCGGGTACGGCGCCGGCTCCGTCACCTCGTCCGTCCGCGCCTCGTCGAGCTGCCCGCGGGCAGCGACCTCGTCGTCCGCGCGACGCCGGCGTCCGCCAGTGCCAGCGGCGCCGAACTGGAGCGGCAACTCGACCGCGGTCTCGCCACTGCTCTCGCCCGGGCCGGCCGATGAGGCCGCTGCTCGTCGGCATGATCCGCGCCTACCGGTTGCTGATCGCACCGCTTCTCGGGCCACGCTGCCGGTTCGCACCGTCCTGCAGCGCGTATGCGCTCGAAGCGCTGGAAACACACGGCGCGCTGCGCGGTAGCTGGCTCACCCTGCGGCGGCTCGGCCGCTGCCATCCGTTCCACCGCGGCGGGGTCGACCCGGTGCCGCCGGTGAGCCCGAATCGGGCCGCGAGGCCGGAGGCCTTCTCGTGGGAATTCTAGACCCGTTCTACAACGCGGTCGCGTGGCTGATCGTGCACATCCACGACGGGATGGCGCCGATCTTCGGAGCCGGATCCGGCGCTGCCTGGGCACTGTCGATCGTGCTGCTCACGATGGCGATGCGGCTGCTGTTGTTCCCGCTGTTCGTCAAGCAGATCAAGAGCCAGCGGGCGATGAGCGCGCTGCAGCCGCAGATGAAGGAACTGCAGGCCAAGTACAAGAACGACAAAGAGCGCCTCAACCAGGAGATGATGGCGCTTTGGCGCGAGAACGGGACAAACCCGCTCGCCGGCTGCTTGCCGGTCGTGGTCCAGATCCCGGTGTTCTTCGCCCTCTTCCGCGTGCTCAACAGCCTGCACCCCAACAAGGGGTGCGTCGACGTTCACGCCGCCGGCTGTTTCTCACCGCACTTCAACGGCATCCTCACCGCTCACCTCACCCAGCAGGCGTCGCTCGCGAAGGTCTTCGGCGTACCGATCGGCGCGTCGTTCACCTCCAGCAGTCACACGCTGGCGCTGCTCCATGCGAGCGCGACCTCCGTCAAGACGCTCTCGGTGATTCTCATCGTGGTGATGGCCGCGTCGACGTTCGTCACCCAGCGCCAACTCCTGGCCCGCAACGCGGCCTCGGGCATGGCGCAGATGCCGCAACAGCAGAAGACGCTGCTCTACGTGCTGCCGCTGATCTTCGCCGCGTTCGGCTTCAAGTTCCCGCTCGGGGTGCTGCTCTACTGGCTGACGACCAACTTCTGGAGCATGGCGCAGCAGGCGGTGGTCATCCGCCGACTCGACGCGGCCCCCGCTGTCGCCGGCCCGTCGACGACCGTCCTCGGTCCGCCGCCCGGCGCCCGCCCCGGTCGGGTTCGACCGGCACGCCCGGCGCTGTCGCCCGAGGTCGGCGACGTCCCGCCGAAGCCCGAGCCCTCTGCCCAGTCGGGTTCCAACGGCTCCAGCGAGGCGAGCGGTGCGAACCGGCCCGGCACGAATGGTGCCAAACCGGCCGGACGACCTACACCAAACCACCCGAACCGCAACCGCAAGAAGCGCAAGCGCGGCCGCTGATGACGCGGCCTGATGACCAGGAGGACAACGTGACCGAGCAGGACCAGCCGGGCGTGCCGAACGACGACGCGTCCTCTCCGGCGTCGACGGGGACCGCCGACGTGTCACTGCTCGAGCGTGAAGGCGACATCGCTGCCGACTACCTCGAAGCCCTGCTCGACATCGCCGACCTCGACGGCGACATCGACATCGACGTCGAGGGCTCCCGCGCCGCGGTTTCCATCGTTGGCGCCGATCTGAGCCGGCTCGTGGGTTCCGACGGGGAGACGCTCGAGGCGTTGCAGGAGCTGACCCGGCTCGCGGTGCACCGCGAGACCGGTGTGCGCAGCCGGCTGATGCTCGACATCGGCGGGCACCGGGCGCGCCGGCGCAGCGAGCTCGCCGAACTGGGTCGGGCCCGGGCCGAGACGGTGCGCGACACCGGCGAGACCATCCGGCTCGACCCGATGACGCCGTTCGAGCGCAAGGTCGTCCATGACGCCGTCGCGAGTGTCGACGGCGTGATCAGCGAGTCAGAGGGCGAGGAGCCCGAGCGGCGGATTGTCATCCGTCGCGGGTGACGGGAGACCCCGCCCCGAGTGTCGAGGCGATGCCGGAACAGGCGCGCACGATCTTCGGCCCGCGCCTGGCGGACGCCATCCGCTACGTCGAGCTGCTCGCCACCGACGGCGTCGAGCGCGGCCTGATCGGCCCGGCTGAACGCCCCAGACTCTGGACCCGTCACGTCCTGAACAGCGCCGCCGTCAGTGCCGCGCTGCCCGACTCGCCCCGGTTGCGACTGGTGGATGTGGGGTCCGGTGCCGGTTTGCCGGGAATTCCGCTCGCGCTGGCGCGCCCAGATCTGACGGTGACCTTGCTGGAGCCCCTCGCCCGCCGCGTCTCCTTCTTGGCGGAGGCGGTGCAGGCCCTCACCCTCGACGCAGAGGTCCTGCGCGGGCGAGCGGAGGACGTCGCATCGCCGCGGTGGGACGTCGCGGTAGCACGGGCGGTCGCCCCGCTCGAGCGCCTGCTGGCGCTGTCGGACCACCTGGTGCAGGCTGGCGGCATGCTCCTCGCCGTGAAGGGCCGGTCCGCGAGCGACGAGGTCACTGCCGCGGCGGCCGCGATCGGCAAACGAAGCACTCGGCCGGCGGAGATCCTGACGCTGGGCGACGAGGTCGTGGGCGCTACTGTCGTCCGCGTGCTGCTCGATCGCTCCCGCCCGCAACCGAGTCGCCGCGCGACCCCGACCAGTCGCGGGGGGCGCTGATGGGGCTGGGCTGGCCGAAATCATCCGGTGCTAGCGGCTCTCCGTTGGGCTGGCCGCCCGAGGAGACTCCAGAGCTCGACGAGCCAGAAGCCGACGACGTCGTACAAGAGGGTATTCGTCCGGTCAGTCCCGACACTGTTTCACGTGAAACCGAGCAGGACGCCGACGTTTCACGTGAAACACCGCCCCTCGCGGACGCGGACGAAGGCGGCATGGCGGAGACCGCCACCACTGCCGCGCCGGCTCCGCCCACCGGCACGTGGCCGTTGCCGCAGGCCTGCCGGGTCATCGGTGTCGCGAACCAGAAGGGCGGCGTCGGCAAGACCACCAGCACGGTGAATCTCTCGGTCGCCTTGGCCCAGCATGGAGCCCGGGTCCTCGTCGTCGATCTCGACCCGCAAGGCAACACGTCCACAGCCTTCAGTGTCGAGCACCGCGAGGGGACGCCGTCGATCTACGACGTTCTCGTGCACGGTCGTCCGTTGAGCGAGGTCGCCGCGCCCGTCGATGGTGTTTCGCGACTGCACTGCGCGCCCGCGACGATCGACCTCGCGGGCGCGGAGATCGAGTTGGTCTCCATGGTGGCCCGCGAGACTCGACTGGCGAAGGCGCTCGCCACGGCGGCGGCGGACTACGACTACGTGTTCATCGACTGCCCACCGTCGCTTGGACTGCTTACCGTGAACGCGTTGGTGGCCGCGCGTGAGGTGCTCATCCCGATTCAGTGCGAGTTCTATGCGCTGGAGGGACTGAGCCAGCTGCTGCGCAACATCGAACTCGTGCGCGCTCACCTCAACACGTCGCTGCACGTGTCGACCATCTTGCTGACGATGTACGACGCGAGGACAAGGCTGGCCGAACAGGTCGCGGACGAGGTTCGCAACCACTTCGGCCCGGTCGTCCTCGCTGAGTCGATCCCGCGCAGCGTGCGCATCTCCGAAGCGCCGGGGTATGGGCAGTCCGTCATGACCTACGACCCGAGCTCGCGCGGCGCTCGGGCCTACGCTCAAGCCGCCTATGAACTGGCCAGCCGGGCCGAGACCGGGGAAGGGACGTCATCGTGAACGTGCGTCGCGGAGGCTTGGGTCGAGGTCTCGGCGCTCTCATCCCGACCGGACCGGCCGAGGAAGAGGCGCTGGGCGCCCGGCTCGAGGAGATCGCGCTCGACGCGATCGAGCCGAACCCGCGCCAGCCGCGGGAGGTGTTCGACCCGGATGCGCTCGCCGAGTTGGTGGCCAGCATCCAGGCCGTCGGAGTGCTCCAGCCGGTCGTCGTACGCGAAGTGGAGCCCAACCGCTATCAGCTGGTCATGGGCGAGCGGCGCTGGCGCGCGACGCGCGAAGCCGGGCTCGCGACTATTCCGGCAATTGTGCGTGAAACCGCCGATGACGCGTTACTGCGCGACGCGCTGCTGGAGAACCTGCACCGCCAGCAGCTCAATCCGCTCGAAGAGGCGGCGGCCTACCAGCAGTTGCTCGACGAGTTCGGCACTACCCACGAGCAGCTCGCCGATCGAATCGGCCGGTCGCGATCCCACGTCAGCAACACCCTGCGCCTGATGAACCTCGCGCCGGCCGTCCAACGTCGGGTGGCCGCGGGCGTGCTGTCGGCGGGGCACGCGCGAGCGCTGCTGGGTGTTACCGACCACGACGCCCAGGCGCGGCTCGCCGATCGTGTCGTTGCCGAGGGGCTGTCAGTTCGGTCGGTCGAGGAGCTGGTCGCGGTCGGCGAGCCGGGTACGGCGGCGACCCGCGCCGCTCGGACGAAACGCGCGCAGCCGGCCGAGCTCGGCGCGGTCGCGGAACTGCTGTCCGAGGTGCTCGACACCCGGGTCAAGATCGAGCTTGGTCGCAACCGGGGGAAGCTGGTCGTCGAGTTCGCCACGATGGAAGACCTCGAACGCGTCCTCAGCCAGATCGCTCCCGGCGTTCTGCAGCCGGGCGATCTCAGCGGACCCCCGCCCGCACGCGAAGAACAGGGGCAAGGCGAAGAACGGCACGAGGATCACGGCCACGGCGAGCAGCACGGCGAGCACTCGTCGCACTAACGCAGCGTAAAGGCGCGGCTACTGCGTGCGCTGAGTTTCCAAGAACCGGGCCAGCCGACCCAGGGCATCGGCGAGGTCCTCGACCGCCGGCAAGGTGACAATCCGGACGTGGTCGGGCGACGGCCAGTTGAACCCGGTGCCGTGGCCGATCATCACGTGCTCGGCGCGCAGGAAATCCACCACGAACCGCTCGTCGTCCGCGATCGGATACACCGCCGGATCCAGGCGCGGGAAGACGTAGAGTGCGCCGAGCGGCGTTGTGCACGAAACGCCCGGAATGTCGTTGAGCATGCGTACCGCGAGGTCGCGCTGATCGTGCAGCCGGCCGCCCGGCAGGACGAGTGAGCCGATGTCGCGCGGGCCGCCCAACGCCGCCTGGATGCCGTGCTGCGCGGGGACGTTCGGGCACAGGCGCATGTTCGCGAGCAGCGTCAGCCCCTCCAGGAAGCTGTGGGCATGCTCCGTCGGCCCGGACACGACCGCCCAGCCGGCGCGATAGCCGGCGACGCGGTAGGCCTTCGACAGGCCGTTGAACGTCACGCAGAGCAGGTCCGGCGCGAGCGCCGCGAGCGCGTGGTGCTGGGCGCCGTCGTACAGGATCTGGTCGTAGATCTCGTCGGCGAGCAGCAGCAGGCCGTGCTCGCGGGCGAGGTCGACCATCCGCTCGAGGACTTCTCGGGGGTAGACGGCGCCGGTCGGGTTGTTCGGATTGATGACGACGAGCGCCTTCGTCCGGTCGGTGATCTTGCGCTCGAGATCGTCGAGGGCGGGCAGCCAGTCGGCGGCCTCGTCGCAGAGGTAGTGCACCGCGCGCCCGCCGGTCAACGTGGTGATCGCGGTCCACAGCGGGTAGTCGGGCGCCGGCACGAGCACTTCGTCGCCGTCGTTCAACAGGGCCTGCAAGGTCATCGTGATCAGCTCGGAGACGCCGTTGCCGAGCCAGACGTCCTCGACGTCGATGCCGTCGATGCCCTTGCCCTGGTGGTACTGCACCACGGCGCGGCGCGCGGTCAGGATGCCCTTGCTCTCACTGTATCCCTGCGCGGTCGCGAGCGTGCGGGCCATGTCCGCGACGATCTCGTCCGGCGCGTCGAATCCGAAGGGTGCCGGGTTGCCGATGTTCAGCCGGAGGATCCGGTGGCCCTCGGCTTCGAGCCGCATCGCCTCCGCGAGCACCGGCCCGCGCACGTCGTAGGCGACCCCGGCGAGTTTTTCGGA
>Ga0224712_10000060_pt1 | contig 16598 bp, 22 predicted proteins | sample DielMetaTC5pm2_FD_171474 | JGI IMG/M metagenome (GOLD analysis project Ga0224712, IMG submission 171474) | Corn rhizosphere microbial communities from Kellogg Biological Station, Michigan, USA - Diel MetaT C5pm-2 (Metagenome Metatranscriptome)... | ecosystem: Host-associated > Plants > Roots >...
CGACGAGCTCTACGGTGCCTACCTCGCCTGCCCGTGGGCAGGTGACTGTGTCGATGTCATCGCCCGCACCGTCACTGCCGGCGGCGTCACGATCGCCCCGGAGATGGACGAGGACGCCGCCCAGACACCGAAACCCACCGCCGAGGTGGTCGCCGCGCAGACGTTGCTGGACTTCGTCAACCCGCGTGAGGACATCGTCCAGCTGGCCCGCGGCTCGATCGCCGACGAAGGCGTGTTCGGCGACGCGTTCCTCGAAGTCGTCTGGTTCGCCGCAGTGCCGGTCGCGATCTACTCTCTCGACGCGCCGAGCATGATCCCGCTCGCCGACGAGCACGGCACCATCTACGGCTACACCCAGAACCTCGACCCGAGCCGCACCGTCGACTTCGACCCGCACGAGGTCATCCACGTCTCCCTCGACGCGCCCCGAGGCGGCCTGTACGGGGTCGGGCCGACGCAGAAGAACATCATCCCGATCACCGCGTGGCTGTTCACCGCCGGACTGCTCAAAGAGACGATGCGCAAGGGCAACCCGTCCGACATGCACTTCGACTACCCGCTTGAGGTGTCGCAGAAGGACATCGACCGCGACATCGCCAAGTACATGGTGCAGAACGTCGGCATCGCCAACCTGGGCCGGCCGAAGGTCACCCGCGGTGGCGCGACCGCCACCGAGCTCGCGGTGAACTCGATCAAGGACTACGTCGAGACGCTGAACAACCTGCGCGACACGATCGTGTCCGGCTACGGCGTCCCTCCGTCCAAGGTCGGGATCATCGAGTCGGGCAACCTGGGTGGCGGCACCGGCACCGAGCAGGACAAGACGTTCCGGGTCAACACCTGCGGCCCGATGGGCGCGGCGTGGCTGGAGAAGGTCACCTTCCACCTGCTGCGGGAAGGGTTCGGCGTCGAGGGTTGGCGCGCCCAGTTCGGCGAGATGGACTGGCGGGACGACAAGACCGTCGAGGACATCCGTGACATGCGGGTGCGCAACGGGTCCTGGACGATCAACCGGGCCCGCGCCGACATCGGTGAGCCCGCTGCCGTGGGTGGCGACGAGCCGGTGCTGGTCGACCGGCAGAACATGGTACTGGTCCGTGACCTTGCCCCCTACTCGAAGGCTGCGGTGGCCGCGCTGGCCGCGAAGGGCGAGCAGGTCCAGACGACCTCGATCCCTGCCCCGCAGGAGTCGGTGGTCGAGAACGCGTCCGGTGTCATGGTCGCGCTGTTCCCGCCCGCCGACGTCGCTGCCTCTCTCGCGGTCGATGACGGGCTGGACTTCTCCGAACTTCACCTGACTCTGGCTTACCTGTCCGGTGACGGGGTCGACGTCGACGCGCTAGAAGCGGTCGTGCGCGCCTGGGGGCTGACCACGCCGCCGATGGAGATGACCGTCTCCGGGGTGGGGTTGTTCGCCGGCGTGGACGACGTCCCGCCGGTCACCTACGCCAGCGTCGACTGTGCCGCGTTGCCCGCGGCCCGGCAACGGCTGGTGGAGATGCTCACCGCAGCCGGCCTGCCGGTCTCGACCGCTCACGGGTTCACTCCGCACATGACCTTGGCCTACGCCGATGTCATCGCGACCGCACCGCGCGAGGTGGTGTCGTTCGACGCTGGGTCGGTGTCGGTGTGTGTGGCTGACCGCCGCACTGCCTACCCGATGGTGGGTGCGCCCGCGACCGAGGCGGAGCTTGCTGCCGCGGAGGCGTGGACGCGGGACTACGAGACACGACGCGCGCAGGCGTTGGTGGAACTCTGATGTGGTGGCTGCCGCAGATGGTCGCCGAGCATGCCGAGCAGGTCGCCGCGCCGACCGTCGTTGCTGCCCGCCCTGAGGAATACGTCACCCCGAAGGTCGGCGGCACCAACGACCCAATGCTCGACGCGCTCATCGACCTCACCAACGAGGTGAGTCCGCTGGTCGCCTGCCGGATCCTGTTCGCCCGCTACCTCGAAGTCGACAGCCCGCAACCCCTGGCCAGCGACGAGACGCACAACCCGTGCCCAGACGGTCACTCCGACACGTTCGACTGGCTGTCTCCCCGTAACACGATGCACCAGCTGTGCCGACGTTGCGGACGGCCGGCGTGACCTGCCCGTTGTGTTACGCGTCGCTCGACGGCGCGGTTGACACCGGGTCGGGTGTGCAGTGCCCGTCGTGCAATCACTTGTGGCGTATCGCTGACGGTGTCGTGTGTGCGACCAACCCGCGTCGTGACGGCCCGCTCACTGCCGAGGGTGCCGCCGCACTGGTGTCGAAAGAGGTGGCCCGATGATCGCTCTCGCGTTGCTGGTCGTGCTCTGCTGGCTCGGTGCGGTCGTAGCCGCGATCTACGGTCTGTCCCGACTTGCCGAGACGTCGCTGTTCACCTGGGAGGACGACGAATGAGCGCCGCTGGTACCACCGACGACCCGAACGACCCGCGCCTGACTCGTGGCGTCGACAACGCCCCGCGCGAGCAGAACGAGGTCTACCTCGTGCTCAGCGACGAGGAACGCGCCAAGGGTTTCGTTCGGCCGCTTCGCCGCAAGTACGTCCACCACTACTGGCTCGATAGCCGCACCGATCCACTTCCTGTCGTGCTCACAACGCTGGACGGTCTCGGCGGATGCGGTGCGCTGACGACGATGGGCCTTGCACTGTGCGAGACCTATGCGCGCGACCCGAACTTCTACGGCGCCACGTACTGCGTCGGCTGCGAGATGCACCGTCCGGTCAGCGAGTTCCGATGGGATGAGGACGGCGCGGTCGTCGGCTCATGAACACGGCGTTCGCCACTGGCTACGCCGAAGACGGCATCCTCCCCGTCCCCGCCTGGGTCAAGGCCATCGCTGAAACCGTCGTCACCCTCCCCGACGCGACCGCGACCCACGCCGGACGGCTCGAAGGCCGTAGGGCGGGGCTCGAGAGACGCCGCCAACGCCTCTACGCCGCGCACCGTGCCTCACTGCTCACCTACTCCGCCGCCCTCGCCGCCGCGGTGAACGCCGACGACCTGAACGACCAGCTGCAACAGCACGACCGCAAGGACCGCAGAGCCGTCGCGCTCGCCGTGCTGATGCGCACCATGCTCACCACCGACGGGCTGACCCTCGGATGGCATCGCGCCAACGCCGCCGCCTACGCCGACGCGACCGCCGAAGGGCAGGCGCAAGCCGCTGCCGCACCGAACGGTGGCCCGGCCTCACCGCGCACCGTGCATCCGGTCGCACCGCTGGTCAGTGGTGTCGCCTGGCAGCACGGCAAGGTCTGGACCGACCAGCAACTCGACGGTCTCGCCGGTGATCTTGCCGGGGCGAAGGACGCGCTGCAGATCCGCACCGTGCTCACCGCCGGGCGTGGGGTCACGTTCTACCTCGAAGACCAGATGCACGCCGCCGCTGTCACCGGCTTCTCGGTGATGGTCGACGCCCGCAACGCCACCTTGTCGTTCATCACGATGGGCGACGGCCGGGTGTGCGCGGTGTGCGACTCCTACGCGGCCGGTTCGCCGTATGACCCGGCCGACTTCCCCGAACCTCCGGTGCACGGCGCCTGCCGCTGCTGGCCGGAACAGTACGCCCTCGCCGCCTGACCCCCGGAGCCATCGTGACCCTGCACCTCGGCAAGCGTGACCACGTCCATGACCCGCGCGACCTTCTCCTGGCCCGCTACACCGCCGAGCTACCGCCGCTGCCCTCCGGGCCGCTCGGGCACGCGAACCTGCTGCCTGCGGACGGCTGGGGGATGCTCGGCAACGACACGGCCGGCGACTGTGTTTGGGCCGGTGGCGACCACGAAGAGATGCTCTGGAACGCCGAAGCGAAACGCACCGTCACCTTCACCACCGACGACGCGATCGGTGACTACTCGGCGTGCACCGGCTACAACCCGGCCGACCCGTCGACCGACCAGGGCACCGACATGCGCACCGCCATGCTCTACCGCAAGAGCACCGGCCTGCTCGACGCGACCGGCAAGCGGCACAAGATCGAAGCGTTCACCGCGCTCGCCGCCGGTGACCTGAACCAGATCAAGACCTCACTGCTGCTGTTCTCGGTCGCGGCGGTCGGCATCCAGTTCCCCGGCTACGCGATGGACCAGTTCAACGCCGGGCAGCCGTGGACCGTCAAGCGCGGGTCGATCGAAGGCGGCCACTACGTGCCGGTCGTCTACTTCGATCCGACCACCGGCTACTTCTGGTGTGTCACCTGGGGCCGGATCCAGCTGGTCACCCCGGCGTTCCTCGCCAAGTACATGGACGAAGCGTATGCGCCGCTGGCTGTCGACGCCCGCAAGCGTGGGAAGACGCTGGACGGTTTCAACTACACCGAGCTCAAAGCGGACCTCCGCTCCCTCGCTGCCTGACTAGGAGTCGCGTTGTCTGCCTACTGGACCAACCACGGCAAGGCCGACGTCATGTCGGGCGGGATCTCCGGGCGTCAGTTTCGTCTCGTCCTGGTCACCTCCGCCCCGGCCAGTGCGGGTGTGGCGGCGGACCTGAACGTCACGGCGGACATCACGGCGGACGAGTGCACCTTCACCAACTACGCCCGGCAGACTCTCGCTTCGGTCGCGGTCACCGAGGACGACACGAACGACTGGGCGAAGCTGGCTGCGTCCGACCCGTCGACCTACACGGCTGCGGGTGGCGCGACCAACAACACCATCGTCGGCGCGTGGGTGGTCCGGCGTATCACGACCGGTTCGGACACCGACGCCTCGGACATCTTGTGGTGCTTTCTGGGCTTGCCGTCCGGGCAGCCGACGAACGGCGGGGACATCAACCTGCACTTCGGTGCCAACGGGATTTCGACGGGTGCCTGATGACGCTTCTAGGTTGGTTGACCAACCCCGCTGCATACCCCGGTGCGTAACGGATGGCCGACCAGAAGATCACCGACCTCACGGCACTGACCGGGGCGAATCTCGCCACGGGCGACCAGTTCGTCATGGTCGACGTGTCCGACACCACGATGGACGCGACCGGTACCGACAAGAAGATGTCGGCTGCTGAACTAATCGCGGGAGTCGCGGTTCTGTGCCAGATCGGCGACCCCCACGTCGGTGACGCACGGTCACGAAAGAGCCGTCGACGACTGGAAGGACGCCCACAGGCGAAGCCGTCGACGGCCACAACCAGTGTGCCCAGGGCGGTCTGAGCGATGCCAGCACCCGTCGTCTACAAGTCGTCTGACACATCGGCGCCGACGCTCTCCGGCACGACGGGCAGCCTGGTTGCCCTGCTTGATGCCTGTCTCGTCAACGGCTACGGCTCGAAGTCCGCGGCCGGTTGGACGAAGGCATTCAGCGCGACCAACAAAGGCTCCTACCTGGGTAGCGCCGGGCACTATCTTGACGTAGATGACTCGGGCGCTGGGTCGGGCGTCGCGAAAGAGGCGAACGTCCGCGGCTACGAGGCCATGACCGCTGTCGCGACAGGAACTGGACCGTTCCCGACGACATCGCAAGCCGCCTCACCGGGTCTCTATGTCCGTAAGAGCGCCACAGCAGACGCCACGTCGCGCGGGTGGGTGCTGATCGCGGACGGGACCACCTTCCATTTCTTCGCTCTCACCGGCGACGGACCCGGGTTCTACGCGGGGTTTTCGTTCGGCCGGTTCTACTCGTTCAAGACAGGTGACACCTACCGTTCCTGCATCTTCGCGCACACGGCGACGGGGTCGGCGACGAGCACAGGTCCGGAGATCACAGCGCTTCAGACTTCCATCACCGGCACAACCAGCGGGCTTTACGCGCCGCGGATCGCCGCAGGCACGGGCACTTCAACCAATCAGGGCCTGCTCGGGTTCAGCACGAGCGTGCTCAGCAGCCCCGGGACAGGGCCGAACCCGACCGATGGGAATGTCTACATTTCGCGGCTGTTCGTCGCGGACGGTGGCTCCGGCGACGGTGGGCTGCGCGGCTACCTGCGGGGCATCTACCAGATCATCACCGCCAGCGCCCTGAACGACGGCGACACGTTCACTGGTGCAGGTGACTTCGCTGGCCGCACCTTCACTGTCCTCAAGCGTTCGCTCAGCGGGGCGTACTTCGCGCTGGAAACATCCGCCTGGGATTCGTCGAGCTGAATCAATGGCTGACCTCGGCGTCGTAGGCGCAAGCCTCTCAGCGCGACGCAGCGCAAGTTACACACCGTCAGCACTGGGCGTTCTCGGTGGGGTCAACTACACAGCGAAAGATGCCGAGCCCCTCCCGTTTTCGGTACCTAGCACCGTTGATGTGACGTTAGACACGGCGTCGCTCACCCTCGCCGCGCAGAACGCAACGGCCACCCCGGCCGCCGTCGACGCCACTCTCGACCAAGCCGAACTCTCACTCACGGGACAGGTGGTCAACGCCATCCCCGGCCCGACCGGACAGACCCTCGACGCCGCAGTCCTCACCCTGACCGCGCACGACGGATCCACTACAGCGGGCGCGACGTCCACCACTTTGACGAGCGCCGTCCTCACCCTGACCGGCCAGCAACCCATCGTCACCCCCGGCCCGGCGACCGGCATCCTAGCCAGCGCGACACTCACCCTCACCGCGCAGCCGACCACCACCGCACCCGGTGCCGTCACCGTCACCCTGCCGACCGGCACCCTGACCCTCACCCCGAACAACCTCACCACCGAACCGAGTCCGGTCGACGTCACCCTCGACGCCGCGAACCTCGACCTCACCGCGCAGGAGATCGTCGGCGGCGGCCCACTACTTCCGGTCGTGTTCGTCGTCCGCGACCACCCGTCCGGCTGGATCATCACCGGCCGCCGCTCCCGCTGGACCGTCCGCCCCGCGACCTCGAACTGGCGAACGGAGCCGCGGTGAAAGAGCAGTGGGCCGCCAGTCTGGAGTTCCACCGCTGGGCCGTCGCCGCGACTCTCGACGGCGCACCGCACGACCCGACGCAGGACCCGCTCACCTTCGCCCTGTCCACCGCCACCGACGCAGACCCGGTCGCACCGACTGACGGATTCGTCAACGGCCAGTGGGAAACCGAGGCACCCAGCGTGTACGTCGCGTGCCTGCTCTGTGGCCCGGGCGGCGCGGTCGCACCGACTCCGGGCACGTACTACGTCTGGATGAAGGTCACCGACTCCCCCGAGTCCCCGCTCCGTCTCGTCGACACACTGAAGGTGCGCTGATGGCCACCATCGAAGGCGTTTTCCTCGCCCCCGGCGTCAGTAAGAACGGCCGGCTCTACACGAAGGAAGCCATCGGCCGCGCCGTCACCCGGATGCGTAACCGGCTGTCCTCCGGCGGGCCGCCGATCACCATGCTCACCCATCACGCCGCCGGGGACGACTCCACCCGCATCGCCGCCCGCGTCACCGACGTCTGGGCCGACGCATCTGGCGCCGCGCACTGGCGCGCAGTACTCGCCGAGAACACCGCAGGCCGTGACATCGCCGCGCTCGTCACCCCCGAGCAGCCGTTCCTGTCCAACGTGTCCATCCGCGGATGGTGGGTCGGTCCGGTCCGCACCGAGACCGTCGACGGCACCGAACTCGACGTCGCCGATGACATCGAGGTCGACGGCATCGACTTCACCAAGAACCCCGGCGTCACCGCCGCCCGGATCACCTCGGCCGAGACCGAGACCCGCTCCTACATCACGGAAAGCGTGGAGGTTCGCCTCATGACCGAAACGACCGAGGCGACCTACGCCGACCCCGGATACCGCAACGGCGAGAAGCGACTGCCGCTCGGCAACCGCCGTGAGATCCTCGCCGCCTGGGCCGTCTCACAGACCGACGAGACCTACACGCCCAACCAGATCAAACGCATCCGCGGCCGGGTCAAAGCCGCCGCCGACAAGGCGGGGTTCGACGTCGTCGCCGAGACCGACGCGCAGATCGCCGTCACCACCGAGGCGCTGGAAGAGGCGTACGCGTCGATGAACCTCGATGCCGGCGCCGGGGACATCCGCGTCTCCGGCTACGTCAATGACCCGTCGCAGCTGACCGCGGTCGCCCGCAAGGTCGCGTTGGCCGCGCTTGCCGGGATGGCCGCACTCGACCCCGATCAAGACGGCGACATCGACATCGACCCCGCCGACGAAACTGCCCCGGCCGCGCCCGCGGTCGAGGAGACCATCGACAAGGAGGCCCTTGTGGGCACCGAGACCACCACGGCCACCGAGTCGGCCGTTCCCGCACCGCCCAAGCCGTTCGACCAGATGAACGAGCAGGAACTGCGCGAGTACGCGGCGTCCCTGCACACCAAGCCGGTCGAAGAGACCGAGACGCCGGAAGGCGAGACGACTGAGACCGTCGTCGCGCCGCTCACCGCGGACAACGTCAAGACCATCGTCGCCGAGGCCATCGCCGAAGCCGTCAAGGCCCTCGGCGAGAAGCCGGCCGAAGAGACGACCGAGACGGCAGAGGTCAGCGAGCGCGACGCGCTCAAGGCCGAGGTCACCAAAGAGGTCGTCGCCGAGGTCGCGCAGATGATCGCCAAGTCCGGCATGCGCAAGGGCCTGGTCAAGGTCGCCGAGACCGACGAGCCGGCCAAGCCACTGCACACCATGACCGACGAAGAGTTCCGCGCCTACCGCAACGACACGCTCGGCGCGCTGCTCCCCTCCTGATCACACCCTTCACCACAACCCCAACCGACCGCCGCTTAGCGGTGCCGCCACGGCAGTGATGGTCACGCAGGCCTCGTCATCCGACGGGGCCTTTGTCATGACCTGAAAGGGGCTCTCATGAGCACCGAGCTCGAGGAGGCGCTGACCGCCGCTGGCGTGTCCGCACTCATCCAGAAGCAGATCGACCCCCTCCTGCTGGAGTACCAACGCCGCTACGCACCACTGTTGCGCGCGCTGCCCTCCATCAAGTGGGGATCGACGCGCTACAACTTCAACCAGCGCACCTCTCGGGTGCCTGGCGGCGCTGTCCGTGACGGCGGCGCACGACCGGTCGGCGCGAGCGTCTACGCGCAGTCCGGCTTCGACGTCAAGAACTTCCAGGCCGTCGGTGCCGTCACCGGCTTCGCCCAGGAAGTGACCCGCGACCTCATCGGCGACCTGCGCGCCCGTGAGATCGAAGGCGCCGTCCAGTCCCTGCTGTGGGACCTGGAGACCTCCGTCTGCTGGGGTAACGCCGCGTCCACCAACGACGGCGCCTACCCGAACTTCGACGGTCTGGACACCCAGGCGTCGACGTTCTCCGGCACCGGCCAGAACGCGGTCGACACGTCCTCGACGGTCGCAGCGTTCTCCCTCGCCCACCTCGACCAGCTGATCGACCTCGTCGAGTCCAACGCCTCCGCCCCGGTGGAAGGCAGCGACTGGATGTTCGTCACGTCATCCACGGTCAACTCGAAGTTGGCGCAGGTGTTGCAGAACCAGCAGCGCTTCGTGCAGTCCGGTCTGGGCACCGTCGAGGTCGCATCCGGCCTCATCGTGCCGAGCTACCGCAACGTGCCGGTGGTCAAGTCGTCGTTCCTCAACGCGCGTTCGATCGCGATGACCACGGTGTCCTCGGCGACGGCCACCACTGGTGGGACGCTCGCGGCCGGCACCTACAAGTACGTCGTGTCCGCGGTCATCGCCCGGATGGGTGAGACCGAGGCCAGCGCCGAGGTGTCACAGACGACCTCCGGCTCCACGTCGACGGTGACGCTGTCGTTCACCCCGCCGACCGGCTTCGAGAACGGCACCGCGCTGGTCTACAAGGTCTACCGGACCAGCGGGTCGACCGGCACCGAGACACTGCTCGGCTACGTCGATGCGGTCGTCGGTCTTGCCGGTGACGGTGTCACCCCGATCGTTGCCACGTCGATCGTCGACACCGGCACCGCCTTGGTGCCGCAGAACGGTGCGACAGTTCCCTCCACGTTGCCGACGTCGTACTACGGCACGAACACCGGTCACAAGCCGCGTGTCACCGGCGGTGAGGACATCTACCTCATCTCCCGCAACCGTGACAACGTGATCCGGCCGTTCGTCCGGGACATCACCCCGGTGGACGTCTACCCGACGACCTCCAGCCCGGACAGCCTGCCGTTCGCGCTCGTGTCCGACACCTGTCTCGCGGTCCGCGCCCCGAAGTACATGGGTCGCTACCGCAATGTAACTGCCTCGATCGCCCCGTCCTAACCGGGACGACACGCCGTCACGTTAACCGATAGTGACCCTGCTTACTTGTAGGGTTGCTAGGTGACTGAATGCGTGATCGAAGGCTGCGACGCCCCGCGTAAGACACGGGGCATGTGCAACAAGCACTACCTGCGCTGGTGGTCCGCCACCGACTCTGCCAGCAGGCAACCGCCCGACGTGTCTCTCACGTCACGGTGGGAGCCGGTGGTGGATCGCCTGCGTCGCTACATCGCCGAACAGCCGAACGGTTGCTGGCACTGGACGGGGCACGTCAATGCCTACGGGTACGGCCAAACGAAGATTTCTGGTCGCATGCGGATGGCGCATCGTGCGATGTACGAGGCCGCTCGCGGCGCGATTCCACCGCAACACGACCTCGACCATCGGTGCCACAACAACGATCCCGACTGCCATGCAGGCACGCGTTGTCCGCATCGACGTTGCGTCAACCCAGATCACCTAGAGCCGGTACGCCGGGTCGTCAATAACGACCGTCAACAGGAGCACAAAACGCACTGTCGTCACGGACATCCCCTGTCCGGCGACAACCTGCTGGTTGACGCACGAGGTGCCCGGCAATGTCGGGCATGTTCACGCCGCCGCAGCGCGGAACACCGCTCGCGCTTCGGGGCTCCCTGACCTGAGTGGGCCGGTCCCGGGGGGAGGGTCGGCCCACTCAGCACCCCTCGAAGGAGCGACATGACGCAGTTGCGCAAGGACCAGCCGGGCTCCGCGCCCGGTGGCTATACCTGGGAAGGACCGGACGACGTCGTCGACGTCCCGCCGGACCTCGCCCACGAGCTACTCCGCCAGCCCGACGGCGGTTTCCACGAGGTGTTCGACACCGACACGGACGCGGGAGCAGCGGCAGCCGAGCAGGAGGCCAAGGAAACGGCCGAGCGTGAGGCGGCAGCGAAGGAAGCGCAGGAGACCGAGCGGCCGAAGATCCCGACCCACAAGGCGGACCTGCAGGCACTCGCCCGCGAGCTCGAACTGTCCGACGAGGGAACGGTCCCCGAGTTGACCGCGCGGATCGAGGCGCACTACGCCGCGAAGACGCCGATCACCGAGCCCGACCCGAACGCACATTCCTAAGTCGAGCGGAGGCGAGTCATGACCGCGCTCGCCTCCGCCACCGACGTCACCGATCTCGGCTACGGCACCCTCGTCCGCGGCATTGCTCCCCCCGCGCTGGACAAGCTGGTCGCCCGGGCCTCGCGCACCGTCGAGTCGAAGTGCACCCGGCGGTTCGCCCCGTTCACCATCACCGAAAGCGTCCGCGCCGACGGCATCGACCCGGCCGCCATCGAGACCGCCGGCTGGCCGCTCGACCTCATCGCCGCTCTCGGTCAGTCGCGTTCCCGCGCCTACGGCGAGTCCACCCTCGTCCGCGACGTGTGGCTGTCCGAGTACGCGCCGATCTACCCGGAGTTGTGGACCTACTCGAACGTGTCGATCGTGCTCGCCCGGGCCTTCGGCGACACCCAGGACGTGCTGGCATCCTCGCTGGAAGGGCCCGAACCCGACTCCGGGCATTTCCGGTTCCGGCTCGGCACCTTCGTCCCGATCGGCACCACCGTGCGGATCACCTACTCCGGCGGCTACACCGTGTCGATCCCGGACGATCTCGTCCAGGCCACCGTCATGCAGACCGCGCTGTTCGCTGTGCTCGCCGCCGAGCCGCAGCAACGCAAAGATTTCAAGGGCAGCCTCGACGAACTGAAAGGCCAGATCGACGACCTGCTCTGCCCGTATCAGCGATGACCGTCCTGCAGATCGTCCCCGTCGACGGGGGCCTCGCCGACGTGCTCACCGCCTGGGAGTCCCGGGTCCTGTCGATCGCGAAGGCCTACACCGCGATCGTCGCCGACTTCCACATGATCGAGGCGCGCAGGTTCAACGCCGAGGGTCCCGGCTGGGAGCCGCTCGCCGGCCCGACCGTCGCTGACCGTGAACGCCTCGGCTACGGCGGGGAGCATCCGATCCTGGTCCGCACCGACCGGCTCGCCCTGTCGCTGACCCGCTCCGAAGGTGCGGAGAGCGGCGACAGCGTGTTCCGGGTCGAACCTGACGGGTTCTTCGTCGGCACCGCCGTCCCGTACGCGCACTGGCATCAGACCGGCGGCACCACCGAGGACCGGCCACCGAAACGGCAGCTGGTCGAGATCAGCGAGCCGGACAAGGTCCGGTGGATGAGCATCCTCGGCCGTTACCTCGCCCACGGCGCGCTCGACGTCGTCGTCACCTCCCCGGCAGGGCCGCGATGAGCGACAACCCGTTCTTCCCGGCCACCGGAGTGTTCGACAGCATCGTCACCCCGGCCGACGTCCGTGCCGCTGCCCGCGACACCCTCAAGGTCTGGCTGTCCACCTACATCACCGAGGTCGGCCGGCAGAAGGGCCTCGAACTCGACCCGATCCAGGACTGGACCGTCCGTCAGCAGTACCGCACCCTGTCGATCGGCGAGTCCCCGGCCTGCTGGGTCACCGGCCTCGGCACCCTGGCCAAACCCACCCGCAAAGGCGACGGCACCTACCTCGTCCCGTGGGGCATCGAGGTCGACGTTCTCGTCTGGGGCGACGACTTCGAAGCCACCGAGGACCTCGTCGGCCACTACGCCGCCGCCTGCATCGCCACCCTCGTCCAGCATCAGGACCTCGGCGGCATCGCCGAGACGACCACCTGGACCGGCTACCGCTACACCGAGGTCGAGCACTCCTCGACCCGCACCCTCGGCGTTGGCCGGCTCACCTTCACGGTGACCGTCGACAACGTCGTCAACTCCTCGGCCGGGCCGTCCGACCCCACCGTCCCGGTGACCGTGCCGCCACTTGTCCAGACCGTCGCCGTCAACGTGCAGGAGCAACCGTGACCCGCAAGAAAGAGCCGGAGCCCACACAGACATACGGCGTGGTCGCCACCCACCCGATCGACCTCCCGGGCGGCCGGGAGGGCGTCCCCGGCCAGCAAGTGACGTTGGCCGCCGAGGACGCCGCACCACTGCTCGCCGACGGCCATCTGGTGCCGATCGAGCCGAACCTGTCCGACCCCGTCGAGACCGCGACCAAGTAGGAGAACGCAATGACCGCACCTGGCGTGACCGTCACGGTCTCGAACGCCCCGGCACCGTCGGCCAACCCCGGCGACACCGGCACCTATTTCCTCATCGGCGCCTCCCAGCGGGGCCCGGTCGGGTCCGTCATCGAGATCGACTCGATGGCCGACTTCGCCACCAAGCTCGGCGCCCGGCTGTCCACCTCGCTCGCGTATGACTGCGCGGACATCTTCTTCCGCGAGGGCGGCTCGAGGATCCTGTTCTCCCGCTACACCGGACCGGCGGCGGCGAAGGCCACCCTGACGCTGGTCGACCGCGCCGGCAGCCCGCTGAACACGTTGCGGGTGGACGCCACTCCTGGTTCGGACGGCAACAACATCAAGGTGTCGGTCGCCAACGGCTCGGTCGCCAACACGTTCGTCATCTCGGTGCTCTACAACAACGTCGTCGTCGAGACCTCGACGCTGTGCGGTGCACCGGCGGACGCTGCCGCGTGGAGCACGAAGTCGAACTACGTCACCATCACCGACCTCGCGTCCGCGACCGCCGCGCCGAACAACAACCCGGCCGTCATCTCCGCCACCGCGCTGACCGGCGGCTCCGACGACATCTCGAACATCACCGACACGCAGAAGGTCAACGCGGTGGCGGTGTTCACCGGCGACCTCGGTCCCGGCCAGATCTCGGTGTCCGGTTCGACGTCGTCGACCGTGCACGCCGCGGTGTATGCCAACGCGATCGCCAACAACCGGGTGGCGCTGCTCGACGCGACCGACACGGCGACCGCCTCGACGATCACCGCGCTCGCGGCCACCGACCAGGCGGCAGCGAGCGACGCGTCCTACGGCACGCTGCTCGCACCGTGGGTGACCTACCCGCCGGTCGCCACCGGCACCGCGGTCGTCCCGCCGCCGCGCACCGTCCCGCCGAGCGCGTGCGTCGCCGCGCTGATGGCCCGTAACGACGGGGTGAACGACGCCAACCGCGCCGCAGCCGGCCAGAACGGCTTGCTCACCGCCGCGCTCGGTGTCACCCGCACCTATGTCGACAGTGACCTCGACGCGCTCAACACGGCCGGTGTGTGCGTCATCCGCAACGTCACCAACGGCGGCGGCATTCAGCTGTACGGCTACCGGTCGCTGTCCCTCGACCCCAACTGGGTGGACCTGGCCAACGTCCGGTTCCGGATGCAGCTGGTGTTCGAGGGACAGACCATCGGCCAGGGCTTCATGTTCGCCCAAATCGACGGTCAGGGTCACACCATCGCCGCGTTCAACGGTGCGCTGGCCGCGAACCTCGCCGGCCACTGGGCCGCGGGCTCGCTGTACGGCGCCACCGCCGACCAGGCGTTCGCGGTCAACACCGACGCGACCGTCAACACCCCGACGACGATCGCCAACCGGGAACTGCACGCTGTGCAGTCGGTGAAGATGTCGCCGTCCGCCGAGCACGTCTTCGAGACCATCGTCCGCTACCCGGTCACCACGCCGCTCGCGGCCTGACACAGAAGAAAGGGTCACTGAGCGATGAGCACCAAGCAGCAGTACTTGTATACGGTCACCGTGGACGGCCAGGTCATCGGCGTCTTCGACACCATGACCGGCGGCGACGCACTCGCCCCGTCGGCCAAGCACCGTCCGGGCGGGATGGGGCCGGAGAAGTCCTTCGCCGCGCTCGCGTCCTACTCCACCGTCACCGTCTCCCGCGTCTACGAACGTGAGCGGGACCACGCGCTGCTCAAGCAGCTGACCGGTAAGGCCGGTCTGGTCAAGGGCAGCGTGTCCGAGCAGCCGCTCGGCTCCGACGGCAAGGCGTGGGGCAAGCCGACGATCTACGCCGGCCGGTTCCTCGGCGTGAAGCGCGGCGACGGTGATTCCACCTCGTCCGACCCGCGCATGTTCGAGCTCGACATCGACCCCGTGACGGTGACGTAGCCACATTCACGCTCAATTCCTAGTTCGCAGTACCTCCTCTCCCCCTAGGAGTACTTCATGACCGCGACCGTCACCACCGGTGAGACACCGGCTGCCGCCGGGTCGCCGCTCGCGTCCCTGCGTGACCGCAAGGCCAAACTCGTCGAGAAGCTCTACCTCGACCTGAAAGTGCCGAGATGGGACGACGACGGCGGCCCGGCGATCTTCGTGCGCTACCACCCGGCGAAGCTCGGCAAGGTCGCCAGCGCATCCACCTTGCGCGAGAAGCAGCGCAAGCAGTGGGGCGACGACTGGGCGCTGATCGCCCAGGCCGACGTCCTCATTGACTGCTGCGCCGGCATCTACGCGTCGGAGAACGGCAAGCGCGCCGACGACCCCGAGGTCGGTGACGTCTACAGTCTGCGCCCCGGTGACCCGACCGGCGACTGGACGACCTTCGACCCTGACCTGGCTGCCAACCTCGGGCTGGACGAGCATGCTGGGGCGGTTGCCACCTGCCGGGCGCTTTACCTCACGGAAGGTGACCTCACCCTCGCCTACACCGCGCTGATCGCCTGGTCCGGCGACGTCTCCGACGACACGGAGGAGACGAACCGGGGAAACTAGCCGACGACCCCGCCGTGAAGACGGCGGCGGTCGCGATGCTCCTCGGCTGGTCCGACCCGGTAGGGCTGATGGCACTGTCCCCCGAGGACTACGAGATCGCGTTCCAGATCATCGACAAAGCGTCCAAAATGGACGGCGAACGACGTCAAGCCGAACTCAAGGCCCTCGCCGAGAGCATCGGCAACCATGTGGGCGGAATCGTGTCGCGCCAGATCACCGCGCTGGCCAAAGCCCTGCGATAATCGACCGATGCGGCCATCACGCCGAGCGGTCCGCCGGGTGCTGCACGACGTCGCCCTGGCCATGCCACCTCACGACGAGGTGCGCCTGGTCGGCGCGTTCAACCAGGCACTGTCCGTCGACAGCCTCGACGACGTGCCCGCGTCGATGGTGCTCGACTTCGCCGGCATCCACACCGCCACCGAACTGCTGGCCGTCATGCGCGGCCTGTCCACCTCCTCGGTGGTCGCCGCGCTCGGCTGGGCTGTGAACGCCTACGACGCCACCGCGGACGACGTCCGGGCGTGCGTTGTCATCGCCGCCGCCGACCAGACGCACCCGATCCCACCTTCACTACTGACCTGACCGACCGTTCCCGGAGGACCTCATGTCCGGGAACATCGAGGAGGTCGGCGCCCGGCTGATCCTGGCCGGCAAGCGGCAGATGCTCGCCGGTCTCAAAGAGGTCAAGACCGCCACCAAGGACCTGACCGCGACCACGGTCAAGGGCAGCGAAGAGATCGCCGCCGCGCAGAAGGCGCAAGCCGCTGCCGCCGCCGAGTATGCGAAGGCGTCGCAGGCGTCCGCCGATGCGGTCACCAAGGCGATGGCGGCCCGCAACGCCGCGGTCAAGGCTGCCGCCGGCACCGACGCCGACGCTGCTGCCGCCGCGAAGGCGTACAGCGCGGCGATGGA
>Ga0224712_10000061_pt1 | contig 16515 bp, 15 predicted proteins | sample DielMetaTC5pm2_FD_171474 | JGI IMG/M metagenome (GOLD analysis project Ga0224712, IMG submission 171474) | Corn rhizosphere microbial communities from Kellogg Biological Station, Michigan, USA - Diel MetaT C5pm-2 (Metagenome Metatranscriptome)... | ecosystem: Host-associated > Plants > Roots >...
GCGACGCCGCGAGTCGAACAACACGGAATGCGCGAATTGCCCAATGCCGGGCATCGGCCGGCTCAAAGCTGAACGTCATGGTTGTCTCCTAGTCCTCATGCGTCGGGAAGACGCAACGGCTCGGGCTTTTCAGGCCCGATCTATGGTCCGCTCTGCGGCGGCTTCGCTATGCTGCGGTTTGCGGCTTTGGCGGATGTCTCCGCGAGCCGGGTTCGTCGGCGTCACCCGTTTTCGGTCGACGCGCTTATTCATGGATGAACGTATTATTCATATACGGACGATATAACGTCAAGGACGACGTTCGCCCGTGTTTTCCCTTAGTGCATCAAGCTGTGAGGAAGCGACGCCAGTGAAACCAGCCAAGCAAACCGCCGCAAACGAAGCGGCGCCGGACGGCGCCACCGACGAAGCCGAGCGTTACCGCGCGCCGGCGCTCGACAAGGGGCTCGACATCCTTGAGCTGTTGTCCGAACAAAAGGAAGGATTGACCCGCGCCGAGATCATGAAAGCGCTGGGACGCAACGCGAGCGAGATCTACCGGATGCTCGAGCGGCTCGTCGCCCGGCAATACGTGATGCGCTCGACGGCCGGCGATCGGTACTCGCTGAGCCTGAAACTATTTGCGCTCGCGCACCGGCACCCCCCGATGAACCGGTTCATCGCCGAAGCATTGCCCGTGATGCAGGCCTTCGCCGAAACCGCCGAACAGTCGTGTCACCTGACGCTCTACGATCGGGGCAACCTGCTCGTGATCGCTCAGGTCGACGGCCCCGGCACGTGGGGTCTGTCGATTCGTCTCGGCTCGCGCGTCGGATTGGTCGATACTGCCTCGGGCCAAGTCATGCTCGCATTTCAAAGCGAGGCCGAGCGAAGGCGCATGCTCGCGGAGCATACGAAGGTCAAGGGAGAAATCGCGCTCGGCGATGCGGCGCTCGCGGCGCTGCTCACGTCGATCCGCGAGCGAGGACACCTGCGCAAGGACAGCGCGCAGACCTTCGGCGTGACCGACGTCACGTTCCCGATCCTCGGCCCGTCGGGGAATGCGATGGCCTGTCTCACGACGCCTTACATGCGACGCATCGACGAGTACGTCGCGCCCTCGCTCGATGACGTGACCACGATGCTCGACGCGGCGGCGCGCAAACTGTCGATGCACGAGGCGAGCTAGCGACACGACGCAGCGCACGCAAAAAGGCCGAGGCGTACCCTCGGGACGCTGAACATCGATTTCTTAGCCGGAGGGTTGACTGTCTATCTATTAGTAGATAAAGTGACGTGCATGGAAACGACAAAGACGGTGCGCGAACAGATCCTCGATCATGCGATCACGCTCATGATGCTGCGCGGCTACAACGGCTTCAGCTACCGCGATTTGTCCGAGCTCGTCGGCGTGAAAACGTCGAGCATCCATTACTACTTCCCGTCGAAAGACGATCTGGTGCTCGAGGCCGTTCATGCCTATACGCAGGAAGTGCAACGCGCGGTTGGAACCATCGACGTTGCCCTGCCGGCCGCGGCCAAGCTCGCCAAATTCGCGAAGATGTTCGGTCGCACGCTCGGCGATGGCGATCATATTTGTCTATGCGGCATGCTTGCCTCGGACATCGAAACCTTGCCCGAGCCTGTCCGCGTAGCTGTGCAGGCGTTTTTCAGGGCGAACGAGGCCTGGCTCGCCGATATCTTCGCCGAAGGGATGCGCGATGGCACGCTCGCCTCGAACGCCCAGCCCGATCAAGCGGCGCGAGCCTTCTTCGCGGCATTGCAGGGCGCTGGATTGGCGAGCCGGTTGTTCCGCGCCAAGAGCCGGCTCGAGGAAGTGGAAGCGTCGTTCAAGTCGTCGAAGTAGGCGTTGGCAGAAGGACAGAAGCAAGGGGCGCAGGACAGCGCCCCGTTTTAGGGTTGATTCATCTATCTTCTGATAGATAGATGTGGCATTGAATCGTTGCTACCCGCAACGGGAGAAGTACCCCTGTGCAGTAGGGTTTTGCGCATGGCCTATCTTTTACGAACGCAGGCGCAGCGCACCCCCCACCTTCATTCATTGAGAGGAGCTACACCATGTCGATCGAAAAAGTTCTCTATCGTGCCCATGCTCGCGCAACGGGTGGCCGTGACGGACGCGCCGTCGTTCCCGACAGCGGCCTGGATCTGCGTTTGACGACGCCGCGCGAACTGGGCGGCGCGGGAGGCGACGGCGCGAATCCCGAGCAACTCTTCGCGGCCGGCTACAGCGCGTGTTTCATCGGTGCGATGAAGTTCGTCGCGGCGCGCGAGAAGATCGCCTTGCCGCAGGATGTGGCGATCGACGGCAGCGTCGGCATTGGCCAGATTCCGAACGGCTTCGGCATCGAGGTCGAATTGAAGATCTCGCTTCCGGGCATGGACCGCGCCGCGGCCCAAGCGCTGATCGAAAAGGCGCACGTCGTCTGCCCGTATTCGAATGCGACGCGCAATAACATCGACGTGACGCTCACGCTCGTTTGAGTTTGCGGTCACGCCTGAAGAAAAACGCCCAGGCTTCACCGGCCTGGGCAAACACCACCGGAAACCCCAGCGGCTCGGAGACGATCGTTGTCGCATGGCAATGCGAACACGGTCGGGGTTCGGCGATCCGCCGAGGCGAATCGCCGAACCGTCCGTTGCGCCGTACTCGCTCCTTAGTTGTGCTGATAAACGGGCGGCGAGTACGTGCTGACGACGCCGTCGTTCGTGCGGCTGCCGGCTTGCGAGGCGCCCTCCACGCTGGGCCCATAGCCGCTCGTATCGGTTTGCGCGACGCCTTGCTGTGCATTGACGCGTTGTTGAGCGGCTTGGATGTTTTCCGGATAGTGTTGCCAATCGCGCGGGTTGTAGCCGGCTTGTTCGAGACGCACCAGATCGGCGCGCACTTGGTCGCGCGTGAGCGGTTGGTTCGATTGAGCGAAAGCGGCCACGGGGGCGACGAGGGCGACGGCAACGGCGATTTGCTTAATGAGTGCGTTCATGATGACTACCTCCGAAATACTTTTTTAAGGGGCTGCGACACGGTTGTGTGCAGCAGGTGAAGGCAGTGTAGGCTTAGGGTCTTCCCGGATAAATATGGGAATTCGGAATTCATTGGTGCGTGTGGAATAACAATCCTGGCCCGCCGCTCGCGGCCGGCTTGCACGATCCGAAGCGCCGCGGCGCGACTTGTTCGACAATGACGCGGCAGTGACCACTCGAAAAGAGAACGATACGGAGGGAGGCGTCCTATGGACCGCTTCGTTGCAATGAAGGTGTTCGCGCGAGTCGTCGAGTCGCATAGTTTCGTGAAGGCCGCCGAATCGCTGCATATGGCGGCTCCCCAAGTGTCGCGGATCGTCCAGGCGCTCGAGGCGCACCTCGGTGCACGCTTGCTCAACCGCACGACGCGCAGCATCAGCGTGACCGACGACGGCGAGGCTTACTACCAGCGCTGCATTCGCGTGCTGGCGGAAGTCGACGAGATGGAAGCCGAGCTCACGCATGCGAAGCTCAATCCCAAGGGGCGTTTGAAGGTGAATCTGCCGGCGCTCGTCGCCAAGCTGGTCATCATTCCTGCCCTGCCCGCGTTTTTCGAGCAGTATCCCGACATCGAGATCGAGATGGGGTTGAGCGATCGTCAAGTCGATATCGTCGAAGAAGGCGTCGATTGCGTGATCCGCACGGGCGAACTCGAAGATTCGGGGCTCGTGGCGCGGCGCCTCGGCAATATGCGGCGGGTGACGTGCGCTTCGCCGGCTTACCTCGAGAAATACGGCGAGCCGAAAACGATCGACGATTTGCGCGAGCATATCGGCGTCAATTACGTATCGAGCAATACGGGGCGCGTGCGCAGTTGGGACTACATGGTGGGCGGCCGCGTCGAGGCGATCGATATGCGCGGCATGATCGCGGTGAACGACGTCGATGCCTATGTGTCGTGTGGCCTGCACGGCCTCGGATTGCTCAAGACGGCGATTTTCCCGATTGCTCGGTATCTCGAGAGCGGCGAACTGAAAGAAGTGTTGACCGGCTATTGCTCGCCGCCTCGGGCGATTTCCATCATGTATGCGCGCAACCGGCACTTGCCGCGCAAGGTCCGAGTGTTTGCCGATTGGGTGCAGGCGCTTTTCGCTAGCGAGCCGTTGATGCAGACCGCCCTCAAGGCAGCGCCGAGCGTGGACGCTGCGGAAGCCGCATAGCGCATAGCCAAGCACGGGGCGACAAAAAACCCGCAAGCCTTTCGGTTATGCGGGTTTTTGTGGCGGGTAGGCACACACATAAGCGAGTACCGACCGATGCCGTTCACGAACGATGGTGGGTGCTGAGAGGCTCGAACTCCCGACCTACGCCTTGTAAGGGCGCCGCTCTACCAACTGAGCTAAGCACCCGTTCGTGAAGCTTTGCTTTCTGCTGTGTTCGCGAACCTCAAGAAATCCGCAAGCAGCGAGCCCGCTAGTTTAGCGCATCTTTTAGGGCTTTGCCAGGCTTAAATTTGGGCACCTTCGCGGCCTTGATCTTGATCGCAGCGCCCGTCCGCGGGTTGCGGCCCGTGCGCGCCGTGCGCTTGCCAACGGCAAAGGTGCCGAAGCCGACAAGGGTCACGGTGCTGCCCTTCTTCAGCGCACCTTTGACTCCGCCGATCACTGCGTCGAGCGCGCGTCCGGCTGCTGCTTTGGATAGATCCGCTTGTTGTGCAATGTGGTCGATCAGTTCCGTCTTGTTCATCCGAGTCCCCGATGATGAATGTTGGACAATCGCGCGGGCGCTTCGACGTGCCCGAAAGAAAGCGCAGCCATGCTGCGCCGGCCCATTAAAAGTGGCCGAAACTGCCGTGTCAACAGGGGTTGCGCCTGATCTATCCCCGTCTGCGCAACGGCTTCCAAGTTCAAACGTGCGTATCGGCGCATAGTGCGCGGGCATAAAAAAACCGCGAGCGGCGTGGGTCACGCCGTCGCGGTTTTACCGGTTAGCCGCCTGAGCGGCGCTCGGTCAGTGCTTCACGACTTCCGTCGTAGCCCCATCCTTGGCCGCATCGGCCACGGGCGCAGCCTTCACTTCTTCCTCGACCAACGGCTCAGGCACGCGTTCCAACGCGAGTTCGAGCACCTTGTCGACCCACCGCACCGGCACGATCTCGATCGCATTCTTCACGTTATCGGGGATATCCGCCAAATCCTTGACGTTCTCCTCGGGGATCAGAACGAGCTTGATGCCGCCGCGATGCGCCGCCAACAGCTTTTCCTTGAGCCCGCCGATCGGCAGCACTTCACCGCGCAGCGTGATCTCGCCCGTCATTGCCACGTTCGCACGCACGGGGATACCCGTGAGCACCGAGACGAGCGCCGTCGTCATCGCGATACCGGCGGACGGACCGTCCTTCGGCGTCGCGCCTTCGGGCACGTGGATGTGAATGTCCTGCTTCTCGAACGCTTCATCCTTGATGCCCAACCGCCGCGAACGCGAGCGCACCACCGACCGCGCCGCTTCGACCGACTCCTTCATGACGTCGCCGAGCGAACCCGTGCGGAGGACATTGCCCTTGCCCGGCATCACCGCCGCTTCGATCGTCAGCAAATCGCCGCCGACTTCCGTCCAAGCGAGGCCCGTGACCTGACCGATCTGGTTTTCCTTCGCCGCCAGACCGAAGTCGTACTTGCGCACGCCAAGGAAGGTATCGAGGTTGCCGCCGTCGACCTTGATCGCGCCTTCGGCCTTCTTCAGCAACAGCATCTTCACGACCTTGCGGCAGATCTTCGACACTTCGCGCTCGAGCGAACGCACGCCCGCCTCACGCGTGTAGTAGCGAATGATGTCGCGGATCGCGGCCTCGGTCACTTCGACCTCGCCTTCGCGCAGCCCGTTGTTCTTCTTCTGCTTCGGCAGCAGGTAGCGTTGCGAAATGCTGACCTTCTCGTCTTCCGTGTAGCCCGACAAGCGGATCACTTCCATCCGGTCGAGCAGCGGCGGCGGGATGTTCAGCGAGTTCGAGGTGGCGACGAACATCACATCCGACAGGTCGAAATCGACTTCGACGTAGTGATCGGCGAACGTATGGTTCTGCTCGGGATCGAGCACTTCGAGCAGCGCCGACGACGGATCGCCGCGGAAATCCATGCCCATCTTGTCGACTTCGTCGAGCAAGAACAGCGGATTGCGCACGCCGACCTTCGTGAGGCTTTGCAAGATCTTGCCCGGCATCGAGCCGATGTACGTGCGGCGGTGGCCGCGAATCTCGGCTTCGTCGCGCACGCCGCCCAATGCCATGCGCACGAACTTGCGGTTCGTCGCACGTGCGATCGACTGGCCGAGCGAGGTCTTACCCACGCCAGGAGGCCCAACGAGGCAAAGAATCGGCGCCTTCACCTTGTCCACGCGTTGTTGCACGGCGAGGTACTCGAGAATGCGTTCTTTCACCTTCTCTAGGCCGAAGTGGTCTTCGTCGAGCACGCGCTCCGCATTCGAGAGGTCGTTGTTGACCTTGCTCTTCTTGCGCCACGGCAACGCGATGAGCGTGTCGATGTAGTTGCGCACGACAGTGGCTTCGGCCGACATCGGCGACATCAGCTTGAGCTTCTTGAGCTCGGAATCGGCCTTCTTCTTGGCCTCTTTCGGCATACGCGCGGCTTCGATGCGCTTCTCGAGCTCTTCGAGGTCCGCGCCCTCTTCGCCCTCGCCGAGTTCCTTCTGAATCGCCTTGACCTGCTCGTTCAGGTAGTACTCGCGTTGGCTCTTCTCCATTTGGCGCTTCACGCGGCCGCGGATGCGCTTTTCGACTTGGAGAATGTCGATCTCGGCCTCGAGCTGGGCGAGCAGGTGCTCGAGCCGTTCCACGACCGGGAACATCTCGAGAATGTGCTGCTTCTGATCGAGCTTGAGCGGCAAATGCGCCGCGATCGTATCGGCCAGGCGCCCCGCTTCATCGATGCCCGCGAGCGAGGTCAAGATCTCGGGCGGGATCTTCTTGTTCAACTTCACGTATTGGTCGAACTGAGACACGATCGCGCGGCGCAGCGCCTCGGTCTCGGCGCTATCGGCGTGATCGGGCTCGAGCGGCATGACTTCGCAGGAAAATTGCGTTTCCTGCTCTTCGATCGACAGCGTCTTGGCTCGCTGCAACCCCTCGACGAGCACTTTCACGGTGCCGTCGGGCAGTTTCAACATTTGCAGGATGTTGGCGATACACCCCACTTCATACATGTCTTTTTCGGTCGGCTCGTCCTTGGCCGCGGTCTTTTGCGCGACAAGCATGATGTGCTTGCCGCCCTCCATCGCGACTTCGAGCGCCTTGATCGATTTGGGACGCCCCACGAACAGCGGGATAACCATATGCGGGAATACGACTACGTCTCGCAACGGCAGCAGCGGGAGCGTGATGCGCTCTTGAGGAAGGAGTTGGGTTCCTGACATTTCATTTCCCCATGGATGGAATCAGTTCGTTCGGTAGTTGAGGCCCGCGGTACGAATTGCAAGCCTACGCGTGTGGGAAAAGTTCAGTGAATCGAGAAGCGGTCAGTGTTACCCACAAGATAAACGAAAAAAGCCGTTCACGTCTCCATGAACGGCCATTCCTGAGAAAGCTTTAGGCTAATCAATTCGAGCCTGCGACCTTGGGTGCTTCTTCGTAGATGAGAAGGGGCTTGCCGTCGCCATCGATGACGTTATCGTCGATGATGACCTTGCTGACCCCTTTCATCGCCGGCAGTTCGTACATGACGTCGAGCAATGCCTGTTCCAAAATCGAACGCAGGCCACGCGCGCCCGTCTTACGTCGAATCGCCTTGCGCGCCACGGCCTGCAGCGCATCGGGACGGATCTCGAGCTCGACGCGCTCCATCGCAAAGAGCTTGTTGTACTGTTTGACGAGCGCGTTCTTCGGCTCGACCAGGATTTTCATCAGCGCCGTTTCGTCCAGCTTGCCGAGCGTCGCGACCACGGGCAAACGTCCGATCAACTCGGGGATCAACCCGAATTTGATTAGATCCTCCGGCTCGACTTCGCGGAGCACTTCGCCCGCATCGCGCTCCTGCTTGCTCTTGACGCTCGCGCCGAAGCCGATGCCCGTCTTTTCGGTGCGATCGGTGATGACCTTCTCGAGGCCATCGAACGCACCGCCGCAGACGAACAAAATGTTCGTCGTGTCGACCTGGATGAAGTCCTGGTTCGGGTGCTTGCGCCCGCCTTGCGGCGGCACGGACGCCATCGTGCCCTCGACGAGCTTGAGGAGCGCCTGCTGCACGCCCTCGCCCGAGACGTCGCGCGTGATCGACGGATTGTCCGATTTGCGGCTGATCTTATCGATTTCGTCGATATAGACGATCCCGCGCTGGGCCTTCTCGACCTCGTAGTTGCAGTTTTGCAGCAGCTTTTGAATGATGTTCTCGACATCTTCGCCCACGTAGCCGGCTTCCGTCAGCGTGGTGGCGTCGGCGATCACGAACGGGACGTTCAAAAGACGCGCCAGCGTCTGCGCGAGCAATGTCTTGCCCGATCCGGTGGGGCCGATCAGCAGAATATTGCTCTTGGACAGCTCGACCTCGTCTTTCTTGTCGAGATGCTTGAGCCGCTTGTAGTGGTTGTACACCGCTACAGCCAAAATCTTCTTCGCGCGCTCCTGCCCGATCACGTATTGATCGAGAATGTCGCGAATCTCTTGCGGGCTCGGCAAGTCGGATTTGGACAAGCCTGCGTCCGGGCCAGCCCCTGCGGCCTCGTCGCGAATGATCTCGTTGCACAGGTCGATGCATTCATCGCAGATGAACACCGACGGGCCGGCGATGAGTTTTTTCACCTCATGCTGGCTTTTGCCGCAGAACGAGCAATACAGCAGCTTTTCGCTGTTCGAACCTTTCTTGTCCGCCATGGATATACGAGCCTCCGGACACTCGAATGACAGGCACGCCGATCGCCGCCCCTAACACAGGGTCGGATCGAATCGGCCGGCCGGCGTACGGGAAACGCATTGGCGTCCCCGGCGTCGGCGCCCAGAACTATTATCGACCATTTCTGACATCGCTTGAGTCGGCCGTCCCACATGTGCGGGAAGATGCCGACTGTCGTCGATGTTTATGGGCGCTTTTGTAGAACCTGATCGATGAGGCCGTACGCCCGCGCGTCCTCGCCCGACATGAAATTGTCGCGATCGGTATCGCGCGAGATGCGCTCGACCGGCTGCCCGGTATGGTGCGCGAGCAGTTGATTGAGCCGTTCTTTCAGGTAGAGAATCTCGCGGGCTTGAATCTCGATATCTGACGCCTGGCCGCGGGCCCCGCCAAGCGGCTGGTGAATCATCACCCGCGCGTTCGGCAACGCGAAACGTTTCTCCTTCGCACCCGCCGCAAGCAGGAATGCGCCCATGCTGGCCGCGAGCCCCATGCAAAGCGTCGAGACGTCGGGCTTGATGAACTGCATCGTGTCGTAGATCGCCATCCCGGCCGAAACCGAGCCGCCCGGGCTGTTGATATAGAGGCTGATGTCCTTGTCGGGATTCTCGCTCTCGAGAAACAGCAACTGAGCCACGACGAGATTGGCCGTTTGGTCGTTGACTTCGCCGACCATGAACACCACGCGCTCCTTCAATAGGCGCGAGTAGATGTCGTACGAACGCTCGCCACGGCCGCTCGTTTCGACGACGATCGGAACGAGCCCCAGCGCCTGCGCCTCGAAATCGCGCGGCGCATTCGAAGCCAACGTGTCCAACAGTTGAGCGCGAGAGATCATGCAAAGGGTCCTTGTTCGGAATGGGTCTTGAAACGGCGGGAAGACGGCCCGCGCTCACTGCCGCAATGCATCATGAAATCACCGCGGCATGAAAAACGGCGTGAGGCCGTCACTCCGACAGCCTGCACGCCGCTTTGGCGATGCCTTACGCTTGCGCCGAGGCGCCCGCCAATGCTTCGAAGCTGACTTCCTTGTCCGTCACCTTCGCCTTGCCGAGAACGAATTCGACGACGTTGCTTTCAACGACGTACGCTTCCATTTCCGCCAGGCGTTGCTTGTTCGAATAATACCAGCGGATCACTTCCTTCGGGTCTTCGTAGCTTTTCGCGAATTCCTCGACTTCCGCGCGGATTTGCTCGGGCTTCGCCTCGAGGCCGTTTTCCTTCACGAGCTCGGCCAATACGAGGCCCAGCTTCACGCGACGCTCGGCTTGCTCCTTGAACATTTCGGCCGGAATCGGCGCGGTCTGCGCATTGGGCACGCCGCGTTGCATGAGATCTTGCCTCGCCATTTCGACCAGACGCTGCTGGTCTTGCTCGATCAGCGCGTTCGGCACTTCGAGCTCGGCGACCTTGAGCAGCGCATCCATCACTTGGTTCTTCACCAGCGATTGCGTGCGGCGCTTTGCCTCCCGCTCGAGGTTGTCCTTGATCTCTGCGCGCATTTTAGCCAGATCGCCGTCGGCCACGCCGAGCGACTTCGCGAACTCGGCATCGACTTCGGGCAGATGCGGCCATTCGATCTTCTTCATCGTGATCGTGAACTGCGCCGTCTTACCGGCGACATCCTTGCCGTGATAGTCCTCGGGGAACTTCAGATCGAACTCGCGCGCTTGGCCGACCGACAAACCCGTTGCGGCTTGCTCGAATTCGGGCAGCATGCGGCCTTCGCCCAACACGAACACGAAATCTTCCGCGGTGCCGCCTTCGAACGCCACACCGTCGAGCTTGCCGACGAAATCGACCGTGACGCGATCGCCGCTCTTGGCCGAGGTGTCCGCGCCGCCGTCGCCATGCTCGCCGGTCTCGCCGCGCGCGTGGTAATGCACGCGCTGCTTGCGCAGGATGTCCAGCGTGCGATCGACTTCGGCTTCGGTGATTTGCGTCACCGCGCGCTCGACTTCGGCGCTCGACAAATCGCCGAGCTTCACTTCCGGATACACCTCGAACGTGGCATCGAACGCGTAGGAATCTTCCCCCGCGTCTTCCTTCGGACTGAAGCTCGGCTGGCCGGCGACGCGCAGATTTTCAGCGCGGCTGATGTCGAAGAACTGCTTGCCCACCTTGTCGCTCAGCACCTCGGCTTCGACTTGCCCCGCGTACTGCTGCGTCACCATCTTCAGCGGCACTTTGCCCGGGCGGAAGCCCGGCATGCGGACGTTCTTCGCGAGTTGGCGGATGCGCGAATCGATCTCCTTCTGCACGGTGTCTTTCGGCAGGGAAATCGTCACACGGCGTTCAAGCTTGCCGAGGTTCTCAACAACGTTAGCCATGGCTTCAATCGTCCTAAATTGTTCAAGCGAATCGGGTATCTTCGCCGTGCCCACGTGTTGCGCTTCGCCCAAAAAAAGCGCCGCAATCACCGCCGGAAGCTGCCTGAGGCTGACCGCCAGCGGCACGGTTGGATCGGAAGAATCGAATATTCTAGCAAACTATTGATCGGTGGCCCCGATTTGGCATTGCATCCGTGCACGATGGCCTACGCTGGCGTTCGGGCAGGCGCGTGGCGCATGAGCGAGGTTCGCGGCATCGGCGCATGAGCGGCGTCCGATGTCTGTCATGCCGCCGTGTCTATCCGGCGAGGCGCTAGGCCTGATAAGCTCGCACCGAATCAAACCTCTAATATCGAGCGCCGCGGCACGACCGCGGCCCCGTTCGTTTCCGGAGACATCATGCCTCGCAGCGCCCCCATCGTCGTCATTGCCCCCGACTCGTTCAAAGGCTCGCTGAGCGCGCAGGAAGTGGCGCAGGCCATCGCGCAAGGCGTCAAGCGCGCGCTGCCCGACGCCCAGGTGCGCCTGTGCCCCATGGCCGACGGCGGCGAAGGCACGCTCGACGCAATGCTCGCGCAAGGCGGCGAGCGGCGCCTGTTGCGCGTGCAAGGCGCGTCGCAAATCGAGCGCGAGGCCGCCGCGGGCTTGCTGGCCGATGGCAGCGCAATCGTAGAAACGGCCGAGGTCGTCGGCATCACCGATGCCGTCGCTATGCAGACGGACGTCGAAGCGCGCAGCACGCGCGGTATGGGCGAAGCGATTGCCCTCTTGCTCGATGCCGGTGCGCGGCGCTTCTTCGTCGCACTCGGAGGCAGCAGCACGAACGACGGCGGCGCGGGGCTGCTCGTCGGCCTCGGCGTGAAGCTGTTGGACGCCGACGGGCGCGAACTCGAACCGACGCCGCGCGCACTCGCGGCGCTTGCGCGCGTGGATGCGTCGGGGTTCGACGCGCGGCTCGCGCAGGCCTCGTTCGTCGCCATGTCCGACGTCGACAACCCGCTGACGGGCGAGCACGGCGCGACGGCCGTCTTCGGCCCGCAAAAAGGCGTGAAGGCCGATCGCATCGATGCACTCGACGCGGTCCTCGCTCATTTCGCCGAACAGGCGGAAGCGGCGCTCGGGCGGCGCGCTCGCGACCTGCCCGGCGCGGGGGCGGCCGGAGGGCTGGGCTTCGCGCTGCATTTGCTCGGCGCCCGGTTCGAGCCCGGCGCGGAAGTCGTCGCGGCGCAGGTGGGCCTTGACGCCGCGCTCGAGCATGCGGACTGGCTGATCACCGGCGAAGGCCGCTCCGACACCCAAACGCTGCACGGCAAAGCGCCCTTCATCGCTTGCCGGCATGCACGCGCGGCGGGCGTGCCGGCCACCCTGCTCTCGGGCGGCGTCGATCCGAACGCCCTCGCTCGCCTCGCCGAGCATTTCGCCGGATGTTTCTCGCCCGCCCCCGGCCCTATCGCGCTCGACGCCGCAATTCGCGATGCCGCGCGCTTGCTCGCCAACGAAGCGCAGCAATTGGCTCAGTTGAAATTCGGCGCTTGACGGAGATGCGGCGTCGGCACGCATGCGCGAACGTCGTGAAATGCCGCGTTGACCGCCGCGCCGGATGCGGCAACAATCGCCCGAATAGTTTTTCACCGCCTCTCTTTCGACAGGATCGACGACCTCATGAAGGCTGCCGCCAAAGCCGGGCTAGAGCAATTCTTGACCTACCGCATGCATGTGTTGAACAAGCTGTCGGACCGCGGGATTAGCGAGCGCTATCAAACCAAGCTCGACATTACGCTGCCGGAGGCACGCGTCATCGCATCGGTGGGCTCGTTCGGCCCGTTCTCGATCATGGACTTGGCCAAGCATGCCAATCTGGACAAGAGCCAAGCCAGCCGGGCAGCGGAGGCGCTCATCAAACGCGGGCTCGTTCAACGCGAAGCTAGCATCGACGACGGTCGCGTGGTATTGATCTCGCTCACGCAGGAAGGACGTGCGCTGTATCGCAAAGTGATGCCGATCGCGCGCAAGTGGAATGCCGATCTGTTCAGTTGCTTGAGCGATGCGGAGCGGGAGGCGCTCGGGCGAATGTTCGACAAGGTCATCGCGCGGGCGCAAGCCGATGGCTAGGGCCGGTCGGGCATGGACGGCGCCCAATGCGATGGGCAACGCCGCGTCGTGACAGCCGAGGCTGTCGGCAGCGTTTCCGATATCGCTCGTCGCCTTGTATGCCATCGACTATCCGGCTCGGCGTTTCTTCAAAAGGAAGCGCCTCGCGACAGCGCTCGTCGCCTGAAAGACTGAGCCTGAATGACAAATGCCCGCAAAAGCGGGCATTTGTCTTGTTACTGGTGCGAGGAGCGGGACTCGAACCCGCACACCATTGCTGGCGTCAGGACCTAAACCTGGTGCGTCTACCAATTTCGCCATCCTCGCGCCGAAGCGCCCTGCTTGTCGCACGGTGCTTCGATGTCAGGCTCGCTTCCGGCGCCGTGGGAACGGCGCGACGATCTTACGATCGAAAGCGTAAACGCGAGATTCTAACTCATTCGCGCGCCGTTGTGTCGATGAGTCGAAGATGGCGGCGTTCCGCTCGCCGCAGCGCCCCTCCCGCGCCCATCGTTCGACTCCACCATCGAGGCGGCGGCACGCATGCCCCGGTCTTGCGCGATAGGTTCGCAAAATTGGTTGTGCGCACAACTAGTTTGAACTATTCTGCCCTGCAATAGCGGGCACGAGCCGCACCCTGGAGGTTGCATGAACGAGATCGAGCGTGCGTTACGTGTCCAACTCGCAGGCACATACCGTGTCTTCGCCATGCTCGGCTGGACCGAACTCATCTACAACCACATCACGCTGCGCGTGCCAGGTCCGCACACGCATTTCCTCATCAACCCCTTCGGGCTGCACTACACCGAGGTTACGGCGTCCAATCTCGTCAAGATCGATCTCGATGGCAACGTCGTGGGCGAGTCGGCCCGGCGCGTCAACCCAGCCGGGTTCGTCGTGCATGCCGCCATCCATCGCGCTGTGCCCGATGCGCATTGCGTGATGCATACACACACCACGGCGGGCCTCGCCGTCGCATGCTCCGAGGCCGGTCTGGAGAATTCGAACTTTTATTCGGCGCAACTCGATGGCGTGGTCGCTTATCACGACTTCGAGGGCATCACGGTGCGTGAGGACGAAGGGCCGAGGCTCGTTGCCAATCTCGGCCGGAAGCGGCTCATGATCTTGCGCAATCATGGTCTGCTCGCCGCCGGATCGACGATCGCTCAGGCCTTCGCCCGGCTATGGACCCTAAACCGCGCATGCGAAATCCAATTGGCGACAGCGGCGCTCGGCCGTGCCCGTCACATGGCGCCCGACGTCGCAGCGCGCTGCACGCGCGATGCCTTGCAGTTCGATCCCGCATACGGCGCCGGGCAAGACGTGCTTGACGCCCTACTGCGTCAAGCCGATAAGATCGATCCGTCCTACAAGGAGTAACGCGATGAATCTACCTGACCGGCGCGGCGCCCAGCCCATGCGCGTCGCCGTGGTGGGCGCCGGTGCGATCGGCGGCCTGCTCGCCGCGGCGCTCGCCCGTGCGGGCCAGCGCGTGTCGGTGCTCGCGCGCGGCGCGACGTTGACCGCGATTCGTGAGAACGGCATTCGCATCCGCGCACACGACGGCTCGATCGGCGCAGTGCGCGTAGAGGCCAGCGACGATGCGGCCGCGCTGGGCGCGCAAGACTTCGTGGTCCTTGCGTTGAAGGCTCAAGCGCTGCCCGGTCTCGCAGCTTCGCTGCAGCCGCTCGTCGCAGGCGATACAGCCATCGTTTCCGCCATGAATGGTCTGCCGTGGTGGTTTCTGCACGGCCTGGGCGCGCCGCTCGACACCGAGCCCCTTGCCGCCGTCGACCCGGGCGGCTGCGTCTCGGCCGTCCTGCCGGCCGCCCGCGCGCTCGGCTGCGTCGTGCATTTGTCGGCGGCCAACGAAGCACCCGGCATCGTCAAACGCGGACGCGGCAATCGGCTCATCGTCGGCGCCGCCAACGCCGGCCGCGCGGGCGAGGCGCGCAGCTTCGCCTCAACGCTCGCGGCAGGCGGCTTCGACGTGGAGGTCGCCGAGGACATCCGCGCTGAAATCTGGGCGAAGCTTTGGGGCAACATGAACATGAATCCGCTCAGCGCTTTGACCGGTTCCACCTCCGACCGTTTGCTCGACGATCCGCTCACGCATACGCTCGCGCTGCGGATGATGGAAGAAGCCGACGCGATCGGGCGACGCCTCGGGTTATCGACCGGGATGTCGGCGCAGGAGCGTGTCGCCGTGACGCGCGAACTGGGCGCGTTCAAGACGTCGATGCTCCAAGACCTGGAAGCAGGCCGCCCGCTCGAAGTCGATCCGATTCTGGGCGTATTCCCCGAGCTAGGCCGCAAGCTCGGCCTGGTCACACCGTTTTGCGATGCAGTGCTCGGCTTGCTGCGTCAACGAGCCGCGAACAACGGCTTGTGAGCGACGCATGGGGTCGAGCGGCGAGCGCTCATCTGAACGCCCCTGCCGATAGCGATAGTCACTGTCTCACGCATCGATTTGTTCGTAGGCGTCGCGGCCGGCACGGGCAAGATCGCGCCAAAGCGCCGCGGGGCAAACATGGCCCAGGGCGCGGCGACCCAGCAGTTCGTCGCACAGCACGGCCAGGCGTCGAAACGAAGCCATCGGTTCGCTCTCGCGCCTTGCGCGCGCGCCGAGCACAATGCTGGCATCGCTCATGGCGCGCTCGAGCGCATGCCATTGGGCGTCTTGAACCGGCTGCCCATGGGCGCCCAATTGTGCGGCAGCACCGGATATGAGAAACAACGCGCGCAACGCGGCGTGCGCCTGCGTGGCGGCAGCCGTGTCACCATGGGTCGCAATTGATTCCATAGACGTAGTGGCGAGAGACATATCGGGGCGTGACGAGGCGTGCAACACGTAGCCGCGCAACTGCCGGCAGCATCTCGATTGCGAGTGCTCAAGGGATTACGGCGTCAGGCCCTTTTACTTTAGATAGGGTAAACACCGGGGACGATGATCAATGCTCGTCGGGCGCGCGGCCCAACCCATGGCGCACTGTGTGTAGCGGATCAAAGCGGCATCGTCTTCGAGCGCAAGCTTCTCGAAGATTTTTTACGCGTACTGATCGTCTGCGGCGTGAGGTCGAGCTCGTCTGCAATACATCGGCCGCAATGCACTCGCCATCAGCGTCGCTTGATGCGGGCGTCGTAGCCCGCTTCATACAGCGCAACGAGGAACTCTTCCGGATAGAGCCACGAGTCGACGTCGATCGCTCGCGTGCGAGCATCCAGCGTCA
>Ga0224712_10000064_pt1 | contig 16264 bp, 1 predicted proteins | sample DielMetaTC5pm2_FD_171474 | JGI IMG/M metagenome (GOLD analysis project Ga0224712, IMG submission 171474) | Corn rhizosphere microbial communities from Kellogg Biological Station, Michigan, USA - Diel MetaT C5pm-2 (Metagenome Metatranscriptome)... | ecosystem: Host-associated > Plants > Roots >...
CTGCCCAACCTAAACAACTCAACAAAAAAACAAAATTACAAACATGCCTCACTACAACCACACATACAAACAACAAACAAACAAAAATACTTCCAATAACATTTTAAAACAACAAGCCCCCTTCATCAGGTGTAAAAATCACCTGATGAAGAAATATGGGAACATGACTGACGAGATCAGCTTTATTGACAAACAAATAAAAGATCTTTTAGCGTCAGGCAATAAAAAATCTATATTAGATATAGCGTCACGTCATTGGCTTATTGTTAAAAACTTGAAAAAGTTCAATAAGGTAATAAAAAAAATAATCTTCTCTATTACCATGAATCCCATATATCAATTTATAAATGAAGAAATTGAAATTTTAGAAGAAGATTTTAAAAAAAATACTGATTTGTTAAAACAAGTAATCTGTTATTATGTTGATGAAGACAAATCATTTGATAAAAATTTATATGAAGAAATTTTATCAAATTGTGTAACATTACCGACATTTCAGGTCTTAATTGATGATTACGAAGAATTAATGCAAAATAAAAACAATTTTAGCGCGTTAAGCCAGCATAATTTTTTTGTTGAATTATTAAAAATAAACTTGAATGATATAGAAGATGTTAAAAACAGTTTGCCTGACAAAAATGTTATTACTTTAAACAATAATTCAGAATTAATAAATGAATCATTGACGGAATTTAATTATGATGAAAACATAAATACAAACACAATTTCAGATAAACCTGACATAGTTGAAAACGAAACTGAAAACAAAAATAATGATCAGGAATATTATATTGGCATGTCAAAAGAAACTTTTAACAATTTATGTGAAAATTACTTAGATGATATAACTTTAATTGATGAATATGAAAATTTTATTGATATACCATTAGGAGAAAAAGGAATTGAAATTAACACCCTTTCTGAAATGGTCAGTTTCAAAAGATATGAAGATTCTATATTTTGCGACATATATTGGGTTAAAGACAATTATTATCATTTAGATGAAATTGACAACAATGACAATGATGGTGATTACCTTGTCATGGACGAAGCTTTAACTCAAATTGAAGAAGGAAACAAATTTGGAATTTATTATGATGAATTAGTTGTCAAACCAGTTGAAACTGATGATAGTAATGAAAATAAAAGTGAAACAATATTATTAATTGAAAATTTTTTAAAAACAAAGAAAGACATCAATATGAGAATTAAAAGTAATGGTTTTGTATTGAACATTTTTGAACTCAAAAATCAACCAAAAAAAATAATAACCTTTATGGAAAATTTAGCTTATGCACATTATGATGTAACAACACTTAAAAATTATAAAAATGTGCCTTATGATTATAATTTCACAGGGTATGCTACCGAAGCGTTATTAAACTTAAGTTATTTTGAATTATTAGATGAAATACGTGAACCTTATGAAAAACCAAGAAACAAGATTTCTGTTAATGAATATAAATATAATAAAAATATGATTGTAGGAAGTGATGAAGAAGGGTATTGTTTCTTAGATTTATTTTTTGAAACATACACTCAAGGTGATGATTGGTCAGTTAGAGATGACACTTGGAGAGAATTTAGAGATAGAGCTGTTAAAATGGCTAAAGAGATGGGTTTTGCTTCTGAAATGGACTTACAAGAATTGGCCAGTTATATTAAAGATGAGGAATGCTTAGCAACTTTAGATATAATGAAACAGCCTGACGATCGTTTGCATATTTATCAAATTAGAAAACATAATTATAGATTAAGTGATTTTACAGAAGAATCAAAAAAAAATAGCACCACTTATGAAGCTGTTTTAGCAGGTGTTAAAATGCAACAAGAAATGACAGAAAACCATATTAAAAAATTAAAATATCAAGATTTGGATATAGAAGACAGAGAAATTTTCACAAGAGACAGTTTGGTATGGTGGTGTAATGAAATGAAAATCAGAAATGAAATGCCTCCTGACTCAGGTTATAGTGAGGAGTTTCCTAATTTGTTTTACATGGGTACCGATGAAAACTTAATTAAAAATAAGTTACATTACAATTTGAATTGCAATGAAAACATTTTAGAAACTACAAATTCTGAAAAAGTTGTTGATACAGAAATCAAAAATTCTAAATATAAACTATGTAATGCCAAAGTTGGATACATAACTGAACTTGAAGACATAGAAGAAACATTTATACAAACTGTTCAAGACAATTTAAATAAAAATCGAACTTTTGCAGATAAAATACATGATTATGATGCAGAAGCTTTAGACAGATATTTTAAAGCCAAAAGCAAAAAAACCTTTTATATATCAGGAAACCCAAATAAGGAAGCACTTCAATTTTTGCAGACAACTTTTTCTCAATTCAAACTAATAAAATCAAGTTCCACACCAAGGCCTCATGCAGTACACAGTAATTCAAGGAATTTGATAGAAAAAGAAATATTAAATTTTTATGGTGAAAATGCCGCTGTGTTTGATTTAGGAGGAAATTTTTACAGACACATTAAAAATGGAAATTTTAATGTTCATAGTTGTTTTAGAGTCAATGATCATGAAGAGGAAGCAAGAAAGATTAAAATGCTTGCTAATTTGCACAATTATATTATCAAAAAACGCAAAAAATTGTCTGAATTAAGACTGGAAGGAACAATCAAACCTGCTCAAAAAGAATTAGAAGCAAAATTGAGTCAAATTAACATAAACAATCAAAATTATTTTTGTTTTAATTCAGGACATGAATGTAAAGGAGAAACAGTTTCCAATGTGAATTATGGTATGAGCATTGATTCATTATATGATGTAACAATGGAACAACTTGCTGAGTGGCATATTAGTAAAAAAATAATTATGGCAACACATGCTTTGACTTTACCTTATGATTATCATTTCAAAGATGAAGGTAAATTAATGTTTAATGAAGGTTATTGGCAAAAAAACAATGGAAATTTAATGTTAACTTTTAATGGTCAATCCAATGTGTACACTAACAAATTGGAAAATATAAATAAACTTTTGGAAAAACCATTGCATGTATTCAAAAATTTTGGAATATATGTCAAATCTGAAGGCTATAGAGGTATTCATTTAATTGTTACAACATATATAATTGATAAAAAATATATTAGAGATGAAATGATTAATCATACCATCTGGCTTACACCAGATACAAATTTAGTACATTATAAAGTTCCAATAGTGGACCCTACATCAACTAAATCATTATTAATGTCAGAACCCTTTAAAATTATTAATGTTTTAATTAATTTGGACATGTTAACTTTATTAGAAAATAAACTATTAGCTCACAATTTTTCATTTAATCAATTATTAGAGTATGCAAGAAGCTTAAAATTTAGTGTTTATCACACAAGTACAGGTAGAGTGAGTCGGTTCACACAGGATGTTGATGAAGTCTTTTATCATGCAACAATTGCATGGAACAATCATCATAAAATATATGCTTCTTTAATTCCCGCTATTAAGTTAGCTGACAATTTCAATAGGGAACAGACTTATATAAAAGCTTTAAGTGATGCAATGTTAAATTTTGGAAAATCTGTTATCAATAGTGTAGATCCTACAATGTCTGATGAATTTGTTTTGAATGACTTTGTTAATATGTTTAAAAATACTGAACAGCCATTATTTAATATTAAAAAACTCAAAAGTTCTGATTTTATGCCATTTTATGACGTAATAAATAGAATTGAAAATGGTTGCCATTCATACATAACACAAAGTAAAGCCACAGTTTACAATTCAACTCTTGAAAAAACATTTGACATAACGGATTTATTCAATGATGATTCAGCAAATAAAACTGCTTTTGATGACATGGCAAAAAATTTCAAAGGAAAAACCAAACTTAAAAAAACCGTAACTTGTACACCAAAACAACAATGTAAGCATGTGCATTATAACTTAGATGAACATGTAGATCCTTTTTCATTATATGCTATTATTGATGATTGCAAGTGTTGTGGAATAAAAAGTACTTTAATTGGAAAATTCTGTTATATTTGCACTAAAAATGTGAGATGTAGACCTAGTTTATTTTGTCCGCACAAACATAATTTGATTACTGATCATTGTTGTGGCAAACAAAATTGCATGTGTGAAAAAAAATATTTGTGTGATTGTTGTAAAGAAAAATCATTATTTAAAGAATGCATTGTTTGTGTTGAAGGCAATTTAAATGAAGGTATGAATGAAAATCAAAAAAATGAAAAACAAAAAAATAAAAACGAGGAAAAAAACAAATCAGAAGGTCCAAAGAATGACTCAAATAACTTTGAACGTGGAGAAAGAGATTTTCAAGATTTTGATGAAGACATTAATCCAAATAGGAAAAAAACTCAAGAACCAGAAAGAGAAACATTGGAAACTGAAAATAAAAATGTGTTTGAACAAATCAATACCCTTTACAATATTGATAAAAAAAAATATAAAAAATTGAACAAATTTTCTGTAGATAGCAGTCATGAAAGTTACTTTATTAATTATATTAATGTAATTTTATCTTTGTGTGAAAATGATGATAATGAAATAATTAAAAAATATGAGTTAAATGATTTCATAAATGAAGATGGAGTCAATTTTTATGAATTATATGATGTTAACAGCAAAATTACTACTAATGAATTACAGATGTATTCAGATGTGGTTAATAAACTTTATAAATATTATGTAAAATTATTAGATGAAGAATTTAATCATGAAGAAGAAACATCAAACTCCAATTCAGCATCAACATCATCAGTTTCATCAGAGGAAGAAAATAAACAAGATTTTAAGGAAAAAGAAAAAAGTGATCAAGCTATTGGGAAAATAAAATCACAAATTGAAAAAATTATTGAAGACAATTTAATTTTTTCACCATATATACCATTAAAAGACAAACCCAATGTGAAACAATCATATGGAAATATCAATTTTGGTGGCATTACATCTGATTACGATTATGAATCTGTAATCAACTCATTTGATGAAATAGATTTGAGTATAATAGAAAATTACTTAAAAGTTGATTATTCAGTTTTTGAAGATTATCATGTTGATTTTGACTTCACCAAAAATTTTGGAGAATTTTGTAATTATGAAGGATATAATGGTGAACTGTTAACAAAAAATTATTATCAATCAAATGAAAACCCTAATAAAAAAATTATTCTAGCTAAATGTGTGCCAACAAATTTGATGACAGTTAAATATGTCTTGAGTAAATCTGAACGTGCAGATATACTGTTGCCAGGAATAATGAGATGTTTCAATAGCTTTTTAAATGAAAAAACAGAATTTTTCCACACGACCTCTACAGTTGAATTATGTTTATTGTTGGTTTTAATTTGTTGTAAAGCCATTAAAGATGAGGAGTCTATTAATACTATTTTGGAATACACAAACCTCTATAAAACAGGGAAAATAGAAGAAGGCCATGAACAAATAGCTTTGTTGGATTTACTTAAAAATCTGCATCCCCAAATTTCAATAATTTTAAATCCTTTTATATTTTATTATGATAAAGCAAATAATTTTCCTCATGTAAAAACGTATGTTAAAGAGATTTACCAGCAATTAATGACTTATATCAAAACTGTTACGTTAAAAGCAGATCAAATTTATGAAATCATGGAACTAGAAACGAAATTATTAACTCTAGTCCAATCTACAAGTGAAGAAAATAATGAGAAAGAAAATAATGAGAAATATAATGATACAAGTAATAACAAACCTGAAAACATTATAAACGAAGAAAAATTAAACACTGTTGAGTTTGAAATCTCAACATTAAACAGCAGCATGTTGATTTATGAAGTAATTGAAAAACTCAATGTTGGAGAAAAATTAAAATATAGCGTTTTTCCAAATTTAAAAATAAACAGGTTTTTCAGGCTGGGAAAAGTAGAATTAACTCATCGAGAGCCAACAGTTGGTGATGGAAAATGCGGGTGGCATGCTTTACAAAAAACCTTTAAATTGAATGATAAAGCTTATGATCAACTTTGTTTTTTGACTAGGAAAACTGAATTTTATGATACTAATGATCTATTGATGTTTGCCATATCAAATAATTTGAACTTGTGTGTTTTAAGCGTAGAACATTCCATTGGTATTAAAAACAATGAATCAGATTATTTTGGTGTAATATTACATAGTAGAGCCATTAAAAAAGATTATTCTCATTTTGAAAGTGTTAACATTAAACCAATCACTTATTGCAATGATTTATTACACAGTAATGTTTTGGATTATGAATTGTTTAAAGAATTGACTTTTTTTCTGTCTAAAAACACCGTATCACTGAATATAAATGACTATGAAGTTGATAATGAATTCAAAGATTACATAAATTTCAGATTAGATGTTTCAGCAGATTTAGTTTCTTTCAAACAAAAAAATTCTTATCTTTCATTTAAATTCGATGACAATTTGCATTTGGAAGGAACATTAAATCCAGATAATGCTACAAATTATAAATCATATGTGAAGCAGTTAGATAGTAAAGTGTTTTTAAACACAGCATATGCAGGATTTGGTAAATCTTTGTTCTATTGGGAAAAATTTTGCGAAAGAGAACATTGCATGATTGTGGTTCCAACAAAAATTGCTGTTATAAAGTTGAAAGAATCATTAGAAAATTGTTATGGAAATAAAGTTAAAATTTCATACAACATTGATTCACAACTCATTAAAAATTACCAAACTGATGACAAACCTGATATTAACATTAGAACTTATGGCTCATTAACAACTTATTTGCATTACAATCCTGAAAATTATATCAAAAATTTAATGTTAGATGAAATTCACACATTGACACCTGAATATTTACATATTTACGAATTAATTATTGAAAAATTAGGAAAAAATCAAATAGGCAAATTAATGCTTTGTTCTGCAACAATTAATGAAGATTTAACATTGCACAAAAGCAAAAGCTCAATAAAAATACATGAATATAGGTACTTTGATTTAGAAGAAATATTAAATGACATAGATTATATTAATGAGAAAACTATAGTGGTTTTTAGGTCTACAAATAATGCAAATTTTTACAGCTCAAGGCATCCACATACAGTTGTTGATAGTAAAATATATTCAAAAAATCCAAACATTTTCAATAATAATACAGCTACAATATTTGATTATGAAACTGAAAAGGAAAAATTAACACCAAGCCGTTTATATTTTGTTACAGATTTTATTGAATCTTCAGTTACAATAACTGATTTGATTAATGTGATTGACACTGGAAAAAGATTAAGAAAAGATATTACATTGAACAGAATTGTTAAAAATTCAAATATTAAATTGATTCCTGAGGATTATCAATGGCACAATAAAATACAAGCAAGACATAGAGTGGGCAGAACTAAACCTGGCAATTATTATGGTTTAATTTATTATAAAGAAAATAATTTTAATTTATTAGAAAGCATTGAATTGTGTGCATTCACAAATATTCCTATAGATGAAAAATATAAAAGTGATATTAAGACATTTATAGAAACAGATTTTGTATTACAACCAGAAGATGTTGATGAAATAATTAAAACATATGAAGATATAGATGGAAATTCAATTGATGTGGATAATAATAATGCTGAAGATTGGAAAGAAAGTAGAAAAGATTTTTATAGAAGTTTAAATAATGTCAACAAAAATAATCCTGAATTTACACAGTATAATATTGATGAATGTGTTTATTTGAGTGAAAGAGTGAGCACAGAAAAAGGAACAATTACTGATACAATGAGAGAAAATTTTGATTATATGATTAGGTTACAAAAAATTATTAAAACTAAATATGAAAAGAAACAAATGAACAAATTATGTACAAATCAAAATTTTAGTGATGTTATTTTTGATTTTTTCAAATACATTAAAGTTGAAAATCTCAAAAAACCAAATGATAAAAATGATACACATGAACAAACATTGCCTGTGAGTTTAACAACTGAAAAAATCATAAACAAAAGTGTGATGACATGTTCAAATTGTAAACAAACATGCTTACAAACATCAGGAGTGTCTTGTAGTAACTGTTCAAACTTTTCAAGCAATTATCGAATCAACTTAAATAATTACAATCATTTTATTAAAACATTTGATGTTGATTTTTGCTTTAACAAATGCTATAATTTGAGCATGAAAATAAACACGGAAAAAATTTTAAGCAATCAAATAACTTTATCAAATTTTGAATTTTGGATACACAATCTACTGTTGGCCATAAATGATAAGCGTGTTTTGTTATCTAATGTTAAAGTCAATAACATTAGTGACACTGAAAAATATTTTGATTCAGTGATTGTCGTAAAAGTTTTTGATAATGATGATATGGATGATATAGTTAAAAATCACAATTTACACAATAATGAAGAAGTAGCAGTGATTTATGAAGACAAAAAATTTATCAAAACAGTTTCTTCTAACACAATTCCTATAGATAGCTTAGAACAAGTTAAATTTATAGTTATATTAAAAGAAAAGATTTATTATTTAAAACAATTAATTTTAAAGTACATCAATTCATTAGAATTAAACAATAAACAAGCATTATTTAGCAATTTTGATGCTGTTATTAAAAAAGCCAAACATATTAATGGTGTGAGTGGATCTGGGAAAACCTTTTCATCAATGCCTTATGAAAAAGGAACAAGCGTTGTGGTCAAACAAATCAATCTCAAAAATAAAATTAAAAAAATAAATACAGAAGCCAATGTGGAAGTTCAAACTTCTTCGTTTTATTTGAACAACAAACAATGGTATAAAAACGTTGTTGTAGAAGAAGCTACTTTATTTAGTTGGCAAGAATTATTTTTGATGTTTAACCATGCACAGAATTTCACATTCATTTATGATATGAATCAGATTTCACATAATACAGAAGAAAGTGGTTTAGGCTCAACTTTACCTTTAAATAATTATTATGACAAAAAATTAACAGAAACCAAAAGGTTTGGTCAAGCCACTTGCAGATTCGTTAAAAAAACCGTAAATATTGACATAACTTCTAAAAAATTAGATGATGTGGTTGAGATTTTTTCAATTGATAACAGTACATTAACTACAGAAATAATCTCTAAAATACTTGTTAAATCAGGGCAGTTGGACATGTTAATAACATTAAGTAACAATGATATTTTGAAATACAAAAAAGTTTTTGATTTGCCAATGACAACAATTGAAAAATCACAAGGTTCAGATTATGATAATGTGTGCTTGATCATTCCATATATTGACTCCTACATTTTGAAGAAATCATTTCAATACACAGCTTACACCAGACATAAAAAAAGGTTAACAATAATAACAACTCGTTATTGTTATGATAAATTGGGTTATCAAAATGTTAGTGAGTATCGGAAAACTTTTAATTTAAATGAAAATGCTGGTATAAAACCTGATTTAATATCAAACTTGTATACAGCATTTGAAGAACAATTTAATTTTGGTTATTTTCAAGAACATTTCAAATTTAATTTTGAAAATATAAATTCAGAAAATGTTTTTGTTAAATTGATAAAATTTGTTTATGAATTTTTAATTAAATTATTTAATTTTTTAAAAAACAGTTCAGAAGCAATGGTAAACAAAATAAATGAAATTTTGATCAAAATTGTAGAATTGTTGTTGGAAACTGATTTCATTCACTATTTTGACAATATAATTATATCTATATTAAAAGCTTTAAACATTAAAAAAGACAAAGGAAAAAACAAAACTGAAGAATATTTTGAAGATGAAACATTTGAAGAAGAAACTACAAATCCTGATTTTGAAAAAAATTTTGAAGAACAATTCAATGAATGGTGTAAGAAAAATAACATTGACCCAACTTCAGGAAAACATAAACATGGGGAAAGTAGTGAACAAGGTGGTTTTTTCTTTTATAAATTTTTTGTAAATAAAAATTTTTTTGATAATTTAAAAGAAAACAATTACATGCTTTACAGTTTTCTTAAATTATTTAAACAAACTCTAACTGGAATTTACACAGTTTGTATTGAAATGCCTGCTAAATTTTATTCAGAAATATTGTATAAATTATTACCTAAAAAACCTTTAAATATATATTATCATAACAATAATTTAAATTTTTCATTAAGATTAGTCGTTATTTCAGAAACTTTGTTTGTTAATCATTTCAATTCAGAAAATAAAATTTTGTATAAAATTAGTGAAGGAAATTATTTTGCACATGATTCAGTTTTTGAAAACATGATGAAAAATTATTCAAGATCAAAAAATATATTGTTTTATGAAGTTTTTGAAATCAAAGAAGAATTAGACACTAAATTTCCCTTACGTAATTCAATATTGTTGGTGAATGAAGATGGAACTGAAATTTTAAATTATCATGTTATTAATGACAGTAGAATAATTTCAGACAAAATATTTGAAATTATCATAAGTTTGAGTTTAAAATACAATTGTACTATAAACAAATCACATGTTGGTTATTCTTATGAATATTTAATCACAACCAATAAAAACACTCAACTCAAAAAATTAATAGATCATCTTACATTACTTTCTATAAATGCTAAATTATATCTTGACATATTAGCCGATTATATTATTTTAGATGATGCCAATATTTGTAAAGATATTCTTTATTTAAGAATGGAAAATATGATTAATTTGGAACTACAAAAAGTTTTTGAAGATGAAAGTGCAGGATCTTTATTAGCTTTATTGTTAGGTATTAGTAATGTGGCTGTAATAGGTTTAGTTTTGAAATATTTTTATGATAAATTACAAGCTGACTTATCTGACATAGACATAAACTTGGATAAATTTTTCAGTAATAAAAGCCAATCATTTTATCACAAACAATCTTTTAATGATCAGAGCGATTTTAATCCTAACACGAAACAAAATGACAATTCAAATGAAAATGGAAAAAAAACCGACATTCCTTTGAATCAAAATGATGATAAAGAAGGAAATAACAGTAATGACTCAGAAAATTCAAATAGTAATAACAGCCAAAATAAAGGAAAACAAAAGATGAGTGATAAAGAATATGAAAAGGCTTATGGAACAATTCCACAAACAGCAACAATAAAGGAATTAGAAGATAAACTAACTCCTGAATACATTAAAACTTTTAAAGAAACAGCTAGCAAAGGTCATCAATTTGATTATAGGTTAAACATTGTTAATTCTTACATGATACCAATGATTCGCAAATTGGCCAGTGAAGAAGATGTGCCTCCACAACTTTACGTTGATGTTATTAATAATTTAAACTCAACAAAAGCTTACTTTATAGCCAATTCAAATTTGTTGAGATTCAACAATATCAAAACATTGTATTTAGCTTACTGTAATAATACTATCTTAACAGACTCACAAATTAGACAAATAGAATATTCGATCGTTTCACAACCAACTTGCAATATAACAACTGAATTAAACCATAAAGAATTATGCAAACAATTATTTATGATAGATAATATTAGATATGTTCCATTAGCCAAATTTGTGGAAAAACACACACTAAATTATATGTTAGATCATATGAAGAGAAAGAACAAAAGGCATGGTTTGCACCAAGACAGCTTGGACAATATTTTAAATTCTAAAAATAGTCAAGGAAAAAAAGACAATTTTGAATCTGGCGGGGCTTACAAATTATATGATTTCATACAATTCCTAATATTAAAATTTGAAAAATTGAAAAAACCTTTCAAAAATTTTGGTGATTTAATCAAAAAAGTATTCATTTCAATTAAAAATTACTTTAATTCTTTTGTTGAATGGTGTAAAAATCAATTTTTGTCAAAAGACAAAGCCTACACATATAGTGATGGCAAATGGCATGAATTTGTGGTCAAAACATGGGAAGAAGAATTGGAAGACATTCTTAAAAATTTAAATGATGCGGATGATGAACCAAATGCTACTAAATTCATGAAAGAAAAACAGGAAATTATTGATTTGATCACAACCCATAAATTAATTGCTGATGATAACTATGTGATACCAAATTTTAATGATGACGAACTGAAAAGCGCAATTAAAAAAAACAATGGGATATACTCAAATGAAAAAGAGAAATATTTGATAGTTATTCCAGTTTTAATTAGTAATATAACTGTCGAAATTTCAGTACATGATCATTATATACATTGTACAGGTGCTGGAGCTCATTTTCTTTTAATCAGATCTACAAATAGGTTGTATGTGTCACAAAATAAAATTGCTAAGCTAATAACCATAGTAGTGGTTAATTTAATGAAAAATGAAGTTGGTGGTTTTATAGGGAAACAAAAAATTATAACTATATTTGAATTAATTAATGCTATTGTAACAGCAATTAAAAAATTTTTTTATGATATAATTTATGGAAAAAAAACAGAAGAAAGTTCAGAATTATTTAAAGATTTAAATGAAACACTCAATCAAAAAATGAAACAAAACAATATTGAAATGTCTAAATTAAATTATTTGTTTAATATAATTGTGAAAAAACAAAAAAACTTAATTGATCCAAACATCACATATAAGTTAAGAGAAAATGATTTATACATTCGAATAAATCTCCATGAATCTATTGAGTTCAATTTATATAGTTTTGATGACACATTAAAAGTTTTGTCAAATTATGCTAATATGAGCGAAAAATACCAGGATATGGCTGCATTATTTATTAATCAATTAACAATGTTAATTAATGATCAAATAAGCTATAAAACTATTAGAAACACTTTATACTCAGATTTTGACATAAGTGACAAAAACTATTATAAAAACCTAATGAATAACACAGCTGATATAGAATATTCACCTGAAATTTTATTAAAATTATTTTCAAATGGAAAAAAATTGAAAAGAAGAAATTTATTTGATTATAAATCTTTCATGGAAACTTATAGAAGAGAAAAATCATCTTTTATTATAAGAGAAGAAGATTTTAAAAAAATCCAAAATGAATTTATCAACAGTTTTTTGAATTTAACTCATGGGGCAGACAATGAAATGTCAGTTTATTATGATCAAGAACAAATAAACACATTCATGTCATATAGAATGGATCCAGTTCATTTAAATGACCCAGAAAAAACTGTCAGTTTGTTTGTTAAAAAAATGAAATTAATGTTAAAAAGAACTAAAAGTAGATCAAATTACTTTATTGTCACTGGAAAAAATTTTTCATTGTTCATGGACAAAGATGATAGTATAAGAATGTTTTTCATATATGAAAATAATACAATTTATTTTTATTATCCTTATTCATTAGAATTATTTAATGTAAACATGTTTAAAATCACAACAATTTTGGGAGATTTTCAAAAATATTATCCTTCAGCAAGAAAATATGGCACAAGCAATATGTATGACACAGCTTATGAAGGATTTGCAGAAAATGGGGGAAAATTTAGTTTCATATCCATTTTAGTAGAAATTTTAACATTAATTAAAACATTAACTTTTACCATTTCATCTGAATTAGTCAAAATCAAAAATATAGCTCAAGTTATGATATGCAAAAAAAGTCAATGTTTCTGTGCTGATTTTTCAAATTCTTTTTTTCCTTTAAAAGAAACAAAAGAATTATTTCAAGATTGTATTATATCATTAAACTTAATGAAAATAAATAATTGGTTTTATGAATCAGGTGTAGATTACAAATTTATCTTTTATTGGGATGTGCAGAAGTTGACTTATATTTTGAGAATTGGTTACACTGATACTATACCTGAACGACTCAAAGTTTTTTTGAAAGAGTTCAAAACAAAATTACATAACAGAATGAATAAATATTGTTCTGGAAATTATGAGAACAAAAAAATGTGGAATTTCAACAATGAAGACTTAGATGAAGCAGCTGGTGCCAAATTCACCAACATGTTAAACAGATTTATCAACTATGACGATAACGACGTGATTGAAAATATTCCACCTGACATGAGAATTAAATTAACAGTAATAGAAGAACTGTTGTTTCCAAAAGATTGCAGCTCAATACATAATGAAGAGGATTTGATTAAAGTATCTGAAAATAAACAATTTGGCAAAATGAATGATGTGTCAGGTTTGAATATTAGTAATTTTGAAATTGATTCAAACCTTAGCTCAAATAAATCAAAGAAATTGATTTTAGTTGCTCATGCAGGATTTGGCAAATCTACCTTTATAAAAGAAAATACTGATTTGTTAATTGCGGATATAGATGATTACAATAACCCTTTACAGTGGTTAAAACTGAGTCATGCAATAAACCCACCTAGCATCTTTGAGTCATACACAGTTGAAGAATATAAGAAAATATTGGACAATTTAATTTATTTTAGCAAATTTAAGATAATTTTTATTCCAGCTTTCGACATTGTTAGTGATAAGATTTTGAAAGATGATAATGTCATAATATATTGTATGAATGATCCTAAACCTTATTTTGAAAGAGGTTATCAATGTATGAGAAATGAAAATATAATTAAAAGTTTTAAGACAAAAGTTGAAATTTTAAAATGCAATAAAATCAAAAATATTAAAAAAAGATTTAAAATATTCAAATTGGACAAAAATTTTAATCATTATGAAAAAAAAAAAAAATACAATGGGAATGCAAATTTTGACAAGTTGATTAAAAAACACTACGATGTTAAAACAATTTTGTTAAGAGTTGCGGTTAATTATTTTTTAAAATACACACATAGCTTATTGTTTGATAAAAAAAATGTAAACAGTCTAAATGCTGAACAATCAATTTTAGACATTTTATTTTATGAAAATACACAGGCTTGTGAAGAAATTATCTATAGCAAAATGATGAAAAACTTATATAGAATCAATGAAGGAGATTATCATGATAATAAAATACAAGTTGGTTATTTAAACTATGAACCGTCATTGTCAAGACCAGGCAATTTTTCCCAATATACTAGCACTAGCAGGGCATTCACACAAAAGTTATTGTTGAGGGAAAATTTAAGAAAATATAAAATGACTCATGATGTTCAACTGAAATATTTCAAAAATAGTTACTTCAACAATGAGAGTGAAAGTTTAATCAAATTGTTTAACGAAAGAAAAATGTGTATAAACACTAGATTAATAGAACAGTGGTTGATTGGTAGAAAAACAAAAAGAATCAACAACAGCATAGACAAGCTTTTAAATCAGGACAGAGATTTTATTATTAATAGGATAAACATCTATGAAAAACAAGAAAACATTACCAAAGGTGATTTATTTCACAATTATAATGACATTTTAAACCGATTAGTTTTATGGAATCCATACAGTATGACTGCTTTGTTTGCACCTTTTTTTAGTATGCTTAAAAACCGTTTTAAACATTTACTTAAATCAAACGTTATTTATGCGGAAGGTTATGATTTAAATGAATTGAACAAAAAAATAAATACTTATAAACATAATAAAAATGATGTATATTTTGAAAGTGATTTAAGCAAACAAGACAGACAAACAGATTCACATTCTTTAGATTTTGAAAAAAATGTTTACATCAACGTTTTGGGAGGATCATCTGAAATAATTGATTATTATTTCAAACAACATGAAAATACATATGTGAGTACAAAATATTTTAAAACTTTTTTGCCACCAATGCGACACACAGGTCAAACTACAGTGGGTTTTGGGAACATCATAAACAATATGAGAACTTATTCAAAATTTTTTTCAGAAAAAAATTTTAAATTTTTATTATTACTAGGAGATGACTTACTGAGTGTTTTGGAAAGTGTAACAGATCAAGAAGTAAAAGATTTGTCTACACACACACAAGTGTATCACAATATGAGAAGCACATACCGAACTGATGCATTGTCTGGCATTTTTTGTCAATTAATATGTAGTCATGACATATTTGGTAATTATATGATAGTACCTAATGTTATAAGGTTGGAGGATAGGTTAAGAAGTTTTTACAAAATTAATTTAGATTATGAGGATCAATTTAAAGCCAAAATAATAAATTTTACTTGGATGATAGGAAAAAATGATCAAACTGTAAATATATGCAGAAAGTATGCAGTTGATCCGCCAGAAGACAGAATATATGATTTACAAACAATTTTAATTTTTAATGACAGATATCATAAAATAGGAATTAACAAAGTCGAACAAATATACAATAACATGATATATGTGTTCAACAATCCAAAATTACACACAGTTGATTTCTTCATTTATAAATAAATGATTAATTGAAATTCTCTTTTTTAGCCATTATAAGAACGAGTTTTTTTCTGACTTTTTGGTTGTTGAGAATTTTGTTGAGCTTTACTC
>Ga0224712_10000065_pt1 | contig 16222 bp, 12 predicted proteins | sample DielMetaTC5pm2_FD_171474 | JGI IMG/M metagenome (GOLD analysis project Ga0224712, IMG submission 171474) | Corn rhizosphere microbial communities from Kellogg Biological Station, Michigan, USA - Diel MetaT C5pm-2 (Metagenome Metatranscriptome)... | ecosystem: Host-associated > Plants > Roots >...
CCGCAATGGATCGCAAAGCCTGCGGCCGCGCATTCCGGCAATCAACCGCGCGAAACGGGAAACAAGGCTGACAAAAGCCATACCTCAATTCGCGCCACCAGACGTTCGAATGAAAATGCACGCGATCGCCTGCCGTGCCTTGTTCTTCCGCGAAGCCTGCCTCATCGGTCACATGGAATTGAAGACCCGCCCAAAGCTGATCTTCAGCAAAAAATGTCGCAAGCGTTGTATCGGGAGAGCTCATATCACAATCGGGCAAGTATTCTTATCTTTATGCAGTTCCTCTACAGGTCGCTATAGTTGATGAGCTGTATGTGCTGCTGCTCGGCGATGCGCTTCAGTTCCGGGTCGATCAGGATGTCCAGCTCGAGCTCACGGCGGTCGCGCAGGTAGTCCGCTTGCGGAAAGCCGCGATCGCGCAGGCCGGGATGGCAGCAGAATTCGAACGATCCGCTCCCGACGTTCGCGAACGTGCTACGCCAGCCTTCGCGCAGACGCGCGACATCGTTACGATATTCGGGACGCGCAACCAGGCAAAAATCCGGCATGGACAGTCTGCGAAACGCGGCGCGCTGCAGGACCTGCATGTAGGCGAGCAGCGCGAACCGGCGGTACGCCGGTCCGCCGTGGCACTGCGGCAAGATGCCGTTCGCGGGCGCTACAGTATGTCGCGGCGTGCGGATGCGGCGAACACCCTCGGCCATGACCGCACGGCGAAACGCATTCACTGCGGCCGGGTAAAGGTGCACGTGGTAGTGGCTGTCAGCGTGGGTGGGTTCCACGCCGCGTGCCCGCGCCCACCGAATTTGCGCGCGAAATTCGGCCAGGATCTCGCGACCTGAAACCCGCCACCGCAAGAGGCGTCTGGCCATTTCTGGCGCGGGATGGAAATTGCCATCATGCCCCACCAGGCTAGGCACCTGCGACGCGGGCAGAACCGGCGCGCCGCTGCACAGGTTCAGGTGGATGCCTACGCCCATGCGGGGAGTCTGCCGGGCCTGCTCGATCGCATACTCGCTCGCCGGCTGATTTACCAGCAACGACGTACTGGTGACCACACCCTCCTCATGCGCCCGGAGAATCCCGTCAGTGATGCCATACGTCCAGCCGAAGTCGTCGGCATTGATGATGAGTCTTGCGGTGCTCAAGCATACCTCGGTTGGCTTCCAAGCAGGTCCAGGTACAGCGCTACGATCTTCAGCATTTCTTTGTCCCAGACCAACTTCTCGCGGGCTACGTTGCGGAGCGTTGCGCCCGGATCGTTACCCGCATCAATAGCGCTTAGGGCCCGCAGAACAGTCTCGGCATAATCCATTGCTGATCCACCGTGCAGAACGTCGAGATACCTCGTGGCGCTCGCCCCTTCCAACACGGAGTCCAGCACCGGCATGGAGGAACAGACGACCGCACACCCGGCAGCCATGTATTCGCAAAGCTTCACCGGAAGGGCAACTTGGAGATGCGGGTCCGCCCAGGGATGAACATCAATGCCAACACGCGAGTTACCCAGGAGAGCAGGCAGGTCCTTGTAGCCCGTGTAGGGGAGAACCGTACAGTTGCCCGGTAGTCGAGCCTTAAGCGCATTTCTCAGTTGGCCGCTCATGCCAATGATGAGGACGCGCGTCTGCGGCCGGCGCGCCTGAATATGTTCCAGGACCTCGCACAAGAACTGTCCACGGCGGTCGTTCAGGGTCCCCAGGTGAACGACGTCATACTCCCGCTGTGCGGGGGCGCGTGCCACTCGCGCGCACTGTTCGAAAAATTCCTTCGTCACAAAGTTGAACGCCGTTGCTGTCCTAACGGCGGAAAACTTCTTGGTAAGCGGCGGAGTGACCCCCACCACGCCGTGCGCCAATCGCACTAGCAGCTTTTCCAACGTGTCGACCGCGATCTTTACGACAGGCTTCAGGTATTTCGGGATCCAGCTCCGGATCAGCATGAGATTCGCGAAGTCTTCGTGCACGTCATAGATGAAGACGGTTTTTGGCCACCACAGCCGCGCCAACGGGAGGATCATAAGCATCTCGGCGTCGTGAAAATGGACGACATCGCAAGTTTCGCGGCGGGCGTTCCAGAAACAATGCCAGGGTTGTAACAGGAACCTGTTTAAGCGAGAGCGGGGTACGGGCGCGGGGATTACGGACACATCGTCGGGCGGTGACTTGGTAATCATTGCAACCAGCGTAACGGCTGCTCCGAGCCGCCGCAGACTGCTGGCATGGCGGGCGTACACCCGTGAGTCCATCGCATCATGACCCGAAGTCAGCACCAGAACGCGAACCGATTCCAGCGGACGGGGTGCGGCGACTATATTCCCGTTTTCCGCTTCTGCCGGGATTACCGGGTTCAGCGGTAGGGGGCTAGACTGCATCGAACGCGACCAGTTCTACTCCTGCATCAGCCGCCAACTTTCGCAAGGCGCTGTTTTTCAGCACTTCCAATTCGCGCTGCCTCTCATCGAGGTAGTACGACCAGCGCCGTAACGTGTCGTCGGGGTACGCAGGATGACAGTAAATCTCGAATGTGCCGTCGGGAAGGTTGCGCAAGATACGCGCCCAGTTTTCGTATCGCGCCTTGTTGCCGGTCCCGGCATAGCCAACCGTAATGAGCATATCGGCCATGTGCATGCCCGCGGCACGTGCCTTCTCCATCTGGCGCTGCCGGTAACAATGCACCAGCCAAACATGCGGTTTTGTCAGGTAGGTTCGCAGCCGCGCGGTACGGGGCTCAGCGGCTTCCAGGCACACGAGCGAAGCGTTGTTGCGCATCCGGCAGAGTCCCCAGCGTTTTGCAATCCGCAGAAACATATCCAGGTAGTTCAGATGGCTGTTCGCCTGAGAGTCCAGATGAGTTAGGCGGTCGCCGACAAGTTGCCGGACGCGGGCCACCTGCGCGTTGAACTCGGCTTCCAGTTCAGTTTCAGATATTTTGCCAAGGTAGAGCAGGCGAAAAAACCGGGAGTTATGGAAGTTGCCGGCGGCGTCGATCAGCGAGGGCACCTGCGAACCCAGACACGGTTGGCCCACCATTGGATTCAGGTGCACTCCGACACTGATGTGCGGAAACTCCGCTACCAGTTCGCGGACACGCTCCACATCAGGGAAGTTTGCGTTCACGCTGATGCTGGAGATGAAACCGCCAGCGCGGACAGCGTCCAGGATGCCCTCCGTGGCCCCTGGCCCAAAGCCGAACCCATCGGCGTTTACGATCAGCCTGCGTGTCATCGCTACCGCACCGGGCTAGCGCGCCGGCTTCCACTGCCCTGAAGTTTTGCCAAGCGCGCATTGCAGAGTGGCCAGCAACGCGGCCATATTTGCGATGCAGAATGACGCCGGCACGGACCATAGCCGCTGCAGGCGCCGAGACCGCACGGCTGGGCCGATCGCCGCCAGGAGGTAAAAGACGACCTGCAACACGAGCAGCACCGCAAATGCTCTGCGGGATAGCAGGAACAAGTTAGCAATAAACGCGACCAGCAGAAAATAAGGTACGAGCCACCGCAGCAACTTATGCGACCACAGTGCGATAGCGACTCCGCCGGTCCGGAATGGGTTAAGGGCCTCGCGATAATGAAGCAGCCCAAGCAAGTCCTTGCTGATGACGCGGCGGCGCATGGCGAGAATTGCTGTCAGCCGGTTTTGCGTCAGTTTTGTTTCCACGTGTGCTCCTGGTTCGGCGATGGTGCGAAAGCCCCGGATGGCGGCCTGCAGCGGCAGAACGAAATCGTCGCCAAAATTACGCTGCAAAGGCGCCCATAAATTGCGCCGGATAGCAAAGAACGATCCTGATGCCATGGCCAATAATCCGCGGCTGCTCTCCTGCAATTGCAGCCACGATTCGTAGCGGAGATACAATCCTTCGTTGTTCGTCACGTTGTTTTCGCCTTCGTTCCCATAGATCGGCCGCGCCGTTACCACTCCCACGGTTGGATCGGCGAAGTTCTCGATAACGGTGCTGACGGCATCGGGGGCGGCAAAACAGTCGGCATCGGTGAACAACAGAATGTCGCCGGAACTGCGGTTCACCAGTTCATTCTGAACGGCGCTCTTGCCGCATTGTGTCGCGCCTTCATACAAAACCGCCCAGTCGCAGCCGCGAACGATCGCGGCTGTGCGATCGCTGCAGCCATCCGCGCCCACAAGCACTTCCACCAGCTCCAGGGGATACGCGAACGCGGCAACATTCGCAAGCTTCGCTGCGATTACGCTTTCTTCGTTGTGCGCGGCGATGATGACGCTCAGTTTCGGACGAATCGGACCGCGCCGTACGGGTTTACGTCTTGCCAGCGAGCCTGTCGCCAGCAAAAGCGGGTAGCCGGCATAGATATAAACGATGATGGAGGCTGAGACCCAAAACGCCAGCAATGATATACATAACGGCATGGCTATGCGGCTGTACGCTCCAACACCGTTCCCGCTCTTTGCAGGATGAGCGGCATTTTGCCCCCGGGCCGGAGGATCGGCTCTGCCGCGAGTTCAACATTGATCCGCATGCCGTCGCCCAACACGTGGCGAAGGCGGGCGCATACAGTGTTCAATTCCTCAGCCGCCGAGTGGCCGCTGCCAACACCACGCACAGTCACCTGCCCGGGATGATCCTGGACGAACTGGCAAAATCTCAGCGTCGCCAGTCCTTTGAGCAGTTGGTTCAGGGCGCGCGGAGAAAAAATCAGCCCGTTCGAGCCGCGGAGCAGATCGCTGTCGCGAGTGATGGTGGGATGTATCAGGGGGAACGGTCGTCCACAGCCGCACTCACGGAGAACCCAGCAGCCGCGGTCGCCAATGCGATATCGAATCAGCGGCATGACTCGATTTACCAGGCTCGTCCACACCAGATATCCCTCTTCTCCCGGCGGCACGGGCCGGTTATCTTTGTCGAGGATCTCAACATAGCCCCACTCAGGTATGAGGTGCATGTTGCCGAGTTCGCATTCATGCATCAACCCGCACAGTTCCGTGTTTCCGTAGAGGTCATAAACTTTTGTTTGAAACGCGGCCTCGATGCGCGCTCGCACAAACCCATACAGTGGTTCGCCATCCGTAAACACCGCGCGCATGGGGATCGTCTTGCCGCGCTCCAGAAAGAATTCGGCCAAAATGCCGAGAACAGAAGGAAACCCTTCCACCACAGCACCGGAGTTACGTATCAGGAACGCGATGTAATCCTCCGCTGTCGCTTCCGAGAGGTGGAAAATGCTCATCAGGATCTGGCGTTCCGCCAAGTTGTACGTCCAGAACGGAGGTTTGGTTCGGCCCGGCGGAGCAACGCGGCTGCCGAAAAACGTTATGCGACGATTTTGCCCGGGCTGAACGCCAAACCACGACCAGTGTCGCAACCGGAACGCCCAAGCCGAGCCCATCAAGGCTCGGGTATATGCGACTGTGAGACTGGCGCCGGTGGTCCCGGTTGTGCTGACACGGATGATGTCCTCCGGGCGCACCTCCGACGAAATGAACGCGTCCGCATGGCTGCGGACTTCTGCCCGCTGCAATACCGGGAGGCAGCTCAATGAGCTTTCCACGTCATTCCGCTCCAGAGGCGGATAATCTCGATAGTACGGAACGTTGCGGCGGGCATATTCCAGGCTGCTATGCAGGCCGTCGCGCTGGTACTCACGCATCCGCTCTGCGGACCACGATTCGTGCTCGCGCAGCGCATTCCGCAAGCTGTATGTGTCTGTATTGTACCGGTGGCGTGTGAGCACCCATCCGCGGGCGGTCGTGAGGAGGTTCTGAACTGGTGGCGGAAACTTTTCATAAATCGGCTGCAGCAGACCTGCGTTCTGTCTCAACCAATGTTCCGCGTTTAGTCTTGCCACGTGAGCTCCTGCTCTGCCAGAGTGGTCGCGCTGTTCGAATAGCCGCCGGCGAGTCGGCGTAAGACGAACGGGAGACCCATGAGCAACCAGATGTCGCGATTGTCGTTAATATTGCCGGACTTTATCATCTGAATGCTGTCGAACATGATCAGCGCAAGCACTGCAACTGAGAGCTGGCGAAAGGGAAATCCGCGGTCCATGATCTGCTGCACGCCTTCCCAACCAGCCCACAGCAATTGCGCCAGGAAAATGCAAAGGGCGAGGAGGCCGAGTTCGGCAGCGATCTCAACCAGCAGGTTGTGCGGCCAGCCGAACAGAAGAGGGTTGCGGGAGAAAAACGCGTATCCGCCAACCCCGACTCCGGTTGCGGGATGTTCCCATATGAGCCGCGAGCCGAGCTCCAGCATGTCGGTGCGCAAACCCATCGCGGCGTTGGGGTTTTCGGTTAGTAGAGTGGAGAGGTAACGATACGACGCATGCGGAATCGAGAAGAGACTCAGCCCGCCGAGTAAACCGGCCGCCCCGATTAGCACCACATCGGCGATCAGAGCACGGTAAACGAACAGGCCGTAGATCACGCAGGCAGCCACACCAATCGCGGCGCCTCTGGCGCCGGAGCCAACCAGCGCGATGATCAGCACCGCCAATACGGGGTACAAGAGAATGCGCCTCCAGAAACGCAGACCCGGCACAATCATGGTCCAAAGGATTGCAATCGCGAAGCCGGCGGCGACTCCCAATTGCAAGGTCAGACCACCCGGCGCGACCAGGCGGTCATAACCGCCGAGACCCCGCAATGAATAAGCGGAGATCCCGATCCCGAACAGCACCAGGGTGTACAGAAACAGAGTTACTTTTCGCGCGGAGTCCAGAATGACAAAGGGAGCCAGCGCCGAAACGCCCCCCAGGGTTATAAAGCGGGCCGTCTTGTCTAGCCCCGCGCCGAAATCAGGCGTATACAGCAAGCTGAACAGCATCAGCAGGCTGAGTGGTGCATATGAAAGGTAGCCGGGCCATAGCTGCGGCAATCGGCGCGCCTGGAGCACTTTGAACACGCATGCGAGCACAAGAATAGCTGCTACTGCTACTGTCAGATCGATGGGAAGGAATGCCGAGAGCGTCGGATTCCCCTTCACTGCGCCAACGCTCACGAAGGCTGCCAGCGCGACTTCGGGCCATACGAACAGCGGAAGGCCGGCAAGCAGCCCGATGCCGCCCAGCAGCAGCCGCAAGGGGGCGATCGGCGACACCGCGAGCGCAATTGCGGAACACGCCGCCAGCAGGGCAGCACCATAGATGGCCTTCACGTGAACGGGCGCATCGAGAGGACGTTCTATTGTGGTCTGATAGGAGATCACGGGAGTACGAAATGCGACTCAGGCCGCCAAGGATATTCTCGTCGGCTGCCGCAGGACACGATCCAACTGCTCGCAGACCTCCTGCACCTGCGCTTCAGTCATGGAAGAGAAAAACGGAAGCGCCAGCGATGTATCGGCCGCGCGTTGCGTATGCGGCAGATCCGCCGTGGCCTGCGGGACAAGCTCCGAAATATAGCTCTGGCGATGAATGGGAGGGAAGTACGCCTGGCAGCCAACCCCGTTGGCGCGCAGACGGGTGATCACATCGTCTCGAAAGTGCTTGTCACCGGCGACGCGCACGGGGTATACGAACCAGCTGCGCCGGCACTGCGGGGCGCTGACGGGAAGCTTCAGAGCACGCTCTTCTCTGAGACTTTCCGTGTACCGTTGCGCCACCTGCTCACGAGCCGCGAGCAGGTCATTGATCCGCTCCAGTTGCGCCAGGCCAATGGCGGCATGCACGTCGCTCATGCGGTAGTTGTAGCCCAGCCTCGAGTGTTGCAGCCAGCCGACAGTGTCGTCCCGTCCCTGGTTGCACATGCTTCGGCACAAACAGGCAATGCGCTCGTTATCGGTGACAATCATGCCGCCCTCGCCGGTGGTCATCTGCTTATTGGGGTAGAAGGCGAACGTGCCAATGTCGCCGAAGGTTCCGACTTTCCGGCCGGCGTACGTGGCGCCGATTGCCTCACAGGCATCTTCGATCAAGGCGAGGTGGAATTCCGTGGCAATTTCGGAAAGTGCCTCCATGTTGCACGGCAATCCGAAGACATGGACCGGAAGAATGGCCTTCACCCGGCGGCCGGTCTGTCGATCCAGAACCTGGCGGCCTGCGACCGTACACTTTCCCTCCAGGAAGGCGCGCACGGCGCGGGGATCCAGGTTCAAGGTTTCGGGATCGATGTCGATGAAGCGTGGCATCGCGCGCTCATAGAGCAGGCAATTCGTAGAAGCGACAAAACTGAACGAAGTTGTGATGACCTCATCGCCGCTACCGATGTGCAATGCCCGGACTGCGAGGTGCAAGGCGGCTGTGCCGCTGCTGGTGGCGACCGCAAAACGCGTGCCCGTATAAGCGGCAAATTTGTCTTCGAATTCGCGCAAGCGGGCGCCCAGGCTGAGAACGCCGCTGCGCAGAACCTCGCATACGCGCGCGACTTCTCCTTCCTGAATATCTGGTTTCGATAGTGGAATCACGTCTATGCTCCGGCTCAGTAACGCACTGGCTTGCCGTAATAAGCGTAGGTCTCGTTGATATGAACTCCGTTGATCACAACAGCGGATACGGGGGAGTGTATCTGCCGCAAAATCTCCACCATGCGGTCCACGCCATTACGTGTAGTCGATCCGTAGCGCGCTACGATGATGACTGCATCCGCGAGCGGTGCCAGGGCACGAGCATCGGCGTAACCGAGCATCGGCGCCGAATCGATCACAGTATAAGTAAAGCGCTCCCGAAGTTGGCGCAACAAGTCTGCTGCGGCCGTTGACATGAGGGCGGCACTGGCGGGCCCGTTTATCTCACCGGCGGGCATGACCGTCAACGCAGGCATCTTCTCATGATCGCGCAATGCGCGATCGACAGGGACCTCCCCACTCAGGACCTCGCAGACGCCGGGTTGGGGATCGATCCCCAGACTCTGGGCGACCGATGGCCGCCGAACGTCTGCATCGACGAGACAAGTGGGCGCGAGTTCGGCTAGCGCTGCTGCCAGGTTCACCGACAGAGTGGTTTTTCCCTCTTGTGCAAACGCGGAAACAACCAGGAGCACCTGCGGAGTGCGTTCGGTACCAGAGAGTAGCACCGAAGCCGCAACGGCGCGTACCGCTTCTGCTTCCAGCGAATCGGGGCGCTCAAGGACAAATGGATCTACCTGAGGTGCGGGCCCCCCAGCCTGTGCTGCGACCGGCCCTGGGCTGCGCCCGACCACCACGTGGCTCGATGGAGACCGTAGCCGCGGAATGAGCCCCACAGCGGGCAGCCCGACGCTTTGTGCCACCTCTTCGGGCGAGCGGATGCTGCTATCCAGGCGGTCGCGGACAAACGCCAGGAACAATCCTCCAAGAATGCCAAAAGTAAGAGCCACGCCGAGGTTACGCAGCGGCTTCGGCCGTGTCGGGTGTGTCAGTAAGGCCGCGTTCTCCAGCACGCGGATGTTGCTGGATTTTGAGGCGGCCGCGATTCCAGCTTCTTTGATCCGGGCGTAAAGCGCGTTGTACAGATCGGTGTTGGCTTGGGCGTCGTGCTTGAGCACGTTGTAGTCGCCCAGTTCGCTGAATCCTCCCATCGCTTCATTCAGCTGCCGCTGCATCAGTTGCTCGCGTGCGTTCGCCGCACGATAGCTGGTTTTGATTCCATCCATGATGGAATTCCGTTGCTGCTGCAATTGGTGTTCGAGTTCATGGACGGAATTCTCAAGCTTCCGCACGGTGGGGTGGTTCTTTCCATAAATTACTGATGCCTGCGAAAGTTCCGTTTGGGTGTCGGCTAGTTTCTTCGTAAGCTCTTGCACCACCGGGTTATCGCGCACCTGTGGCAGGGAGTCGCCGCTGCCTTCGTTGATGCTGCGCGCAAAAGACTCGAGTTGGATTCGGTCGGCCTGCGCCTGCGTGAGCTGCCGGTTCAGTGTTTGCACCTTGTCAGCAATGGTGCTCTGCTCGCTTCCGACGTCGCCAATGGCGTGTTTCTTCTCGTAGTCGGCGAGCGCCTGAGTGGACTTGTCGGCCTGGTTCCGAATGTCGGCAAGTTGACGGGACAGCCACTCAGAGGATTGAGTTACGGCATCGAAGCGGCTCCGATAATGTCTTTCCATGTAGGCGGAAAGGATGGCATTGACCACGTCACGAGAGAGGCGCGCGTCGTGGCTGGAAAAGCTCACTTCGATGATGCGCGACTCCTTGAGCGGTACGACGTTGGTATGCGACCGCAGGTAATCAAGAGCAGCGCGCTCGGCAGGACTCACCCCATCCTCGATTTCACCGTGGGAAGCCTGTTTTTCCACGAACTCGGGCCGCAAGTCGAGTCGCAGCTGGCGCACGACGTCGAGCGCCAAGGCATCGCCATGCAAAACCTCAATCTCGGTCGCGATGATGCGGTCCAGATCAACCTCTCCGGCGCTGCCATTTTGCAAAGAGAAGACTTCTGAGCCAGGCGGGTCGACTTCCAGACGTCCCACGGGAGCGTACGTCGGTTTCATCAGCAGCGTGACTAGCATTGCCCCCGCAACCACCAGGGATGCGAAGCCGGCGGCCAACAGCCAGTGCCGGCGGAAGGCCGCCAGGATCGACGAAAACTGGTTTCCTCCCGACCGTTCTGCCTGCGGCTTTCCTCCTGGACCTCGCACGAGAGAAGGAGACACTCGTCTGGGATCAGGTCTGAAATCCCGATAACCCTGATGAAGAAGCTCGTAGTTTCTACTCATTGCGGCTCGCGACTGCGCAGTCCTTTGCTGATTCTTTCGTCGGCGGAAATAAGAGAGCTTTCGCGGTCCCAAAGAGGATTTGGAAGTCCACGAGCAGGGACCGGCGCTGCACGTACTCAATGCCGAGGCGGATTTTGTCCGGCAGGATGTGCTGGCGATAGGTAAGTCTGGGATCCGCGCAGCCCCGCAGAATTTCGTCTTCGTGCGGATACTTCACTGCGGCCCAATTCGTCAGGCCTGGGTGCACAGAGAGCAACAGCTGCTGCTCTCGCGCCGTGAACAGAGCGACATCTTCAGAAAGCTCCGGTCGCGGCCCCACCAGGCTCATCTCACCCCGCAGGACATTGACTAACTGCGGCAATTCGTCCAACTTGTAGTGCCTGAGCACGGCGCCGAGGCGTGTGATCCTGGGGTCGTCTGAGGCGGTTTCCGAACCACCCAACCGTTCCGCATCCTGGACCATTGTGCGCAGCTTCAACATTTCAAATGGCCGGCCGAACCTCCCAACGCGCTTGCCACGGTAAAGAGCAGGTCCGGGTGACTGCAGGCGGATGGCGATTGCCAGTACCAGCAGAGCCGGGCTCACCACCAGAAGTCCCAGGGAAGCCAGCACTACATCCACCGCACGCTTGGCAAGATGCCCCCCGCGGGGCACAATCTCATTCACTGCAATTACGGGTGTCTCCGGCATGGCTACGATCCAACATGCGACCGAAATGGAGCGGCTGGCAGGCAACTAAGCTGCACTCTCGAGGGCAGAAAATGACGCTGACGCACGGCGCTGCTCCCAGCCAATATCGTGGCGGTCTACTTCGCACATGGCCAGCAGTTCCGGGCTGGGCGAGTACTCGGGAACGATCTGCTGCAGCTTGTCGATCAGCCGGGCTACATTTTTCGACTCCACGAGAAACGCAAGGTCGTTCATCCAGCTGCGGACTTCCGCCTGTGACACAGCGCGCCCGCGGATCGTGCAAATCCGATCGTGAGCCGTGGGCATCGTGCCCTCGCCATCGCTGGAGAGCTGCTCGTTGAGTTTTTCGCCCGGCCGCAACCCGGTGAAGACGATGTCAATGTCGCGACGCGGCTTCAGCCCCGAGAGGCGGATCATATTCTCCGCTAGCTCGACGATGCGCACCGGCTGGCCCATTTTCAGCATGAAGATCTCACCGCTCTTTGCCTGCATTGTGGCCGCCTGCAGCACCAGTTGCGCGGCCTCGGGAATCGTCATCAGGAACCGAGTGGCTTCCGGGTGAGTCACCGTTACCGGGCCGCCGCGAGCGATTTGCTGGGCGAAGATCGGAACCACGCTGCCGTTGCTTCCGAGCACATTGCCGAAACGGACGGCCAGAAAGCGCGTGCCATTCTGCATCGCGAGCACGATCAGTTCTCCGATCCGTTTCGTCACACCCATCACGTTGGTCGGGTTGACGGCCTTGTCAGTGGAGATGAACACGAATCTTTCCGCCGCATACTGCGCCGCCAGCAACGCGACATTGTATGTTCCGAAGACATTGTTCGTGACCGCCTGGAAGCAGTGCCTCTCCATGATGGGCACGTGTTTGTACGCCGCCGCGTGGAACACCTGTTGCGGCTTGAAATGCGCGAATACATCCCGCAGCAGACCGACATCCAGGATGTCAGCGATCACCGGAGTGCATTTCACCTCCGGCACGCTTGCGGCGAGTTCCGTGCAGATCTCAAACAACGGACTTTCTGCTCTTTCCACCAGCACCAGTTGCGCCGGGCGGAACCGCGCAACCTGCCGGCTGATTTCGGACCCGATCGAGCCGGCTGCGCCGGTGATCAATACGGTTTTATTCTCGAGAGAACTCCTGATCCTCGCAGTTTCCAGGTTCACGGGTTGCCGCCCCAGCAGGTCCTCGACGCTGGCTGTTCGCACATGTGAAACTGCGCTGCCATGTATGCGGTGCCGTGCAGCGGGAAGAATTTTGACCTCCACCTGGCGCTCATGGCAGATTTCGAAGATCTGCTCCGTCAGCCGACCATGCACCGATGGCATGGCGATCAGAACGCATACCGCGCCCCACTTGTCGAGGTACGTTGCCAGACTGCTTATGGGGCCTACCACCTTGATACCGTGAATCCTGATTCCCCACTTGCTCCTGTCATCGTCAACAAAGCCGATCGGCTGGTATCCAAGGTCAGGGTTGTTCAGCAACTCACGCGTAATGTTGGTGCCGGCCTGGCCCGCGCCGGCGATGAGCATCCGCTTTCGCACCGGGGCAGTTGGGTTCGCCGTCCGGCGGTGTACAGCCTCGCGATAGGCGCGAACCGCGAAACGGGCACCGCCTATCGTAACGATGGTCAGCAGAAAGTCTATCGCGATGACTGAACGTGGGAACCAGACCGGGGAAGCGATGCGCACCATTAGAGCGAAAGCCAGGGAACTCACGACCGCTGCCTTCAGAATAGACACAAGGTCTGTGAAGCCGGCGTACCTCCACCAGCCACGCAGCAGACCAAAAGCGTAAAACACGATCAGCTTGATTGCGATCAGCACCCCTACTGTGTGAATGAACTCGGCGCGTGCCGGCGCTCCCACCTTGCCGTCAAACCGGAGGAAGTAGCTGAAATAGTACGTGCTGACGATGAGCACGGTTTGGCAGGCCGCGATAATGGCTCGGCGACAACTGATACCGAAGCTATCGTCGCGCCCGAGAGCACGGGCGAGTGGGCGCACAAAGAAATTCATGGGAGTTTTTGCAGTGGTCCGGCCGGCCGTTTGGCCCTCAGTAACGGATGATCTTGTAGACATTGGCGCGGGAAGTGTTGCGTGGTTCTAATCGTGGGTATTTGGGTGAAGAAAATCTGGAGAAAATAAAGTTTCTCCACAACGCAGTCATCGTTTGATTTCTGAATTGAGCTTGAATTTGATCTGCACCCACGTGGCGGCTGGGCGATCACCCGCGGAACCGGGTGCGTACTGCCATTGTCGCGCTGCGTTCTGCGCTGCCTCTCTCAGCAGAATATTTCCGCTTATTGCCCGCGCGTTACGCACCTTCCCGCTGGAATCAATCTGCAATTGGAGCAGCACATCTCCTTCAACGTGTCTCAATTTCGCCAAATCCGGGTATTCCGGCTGGACAACTTTGATCGGTTGCAGAGACGGGGTCTGCTGCACATCAGTGCCTCCGTCCATGCTGATGCCTGTATTCGGATCGGCAGCACTTTCTGTGGTCTGATGGCGAACATCAGCTTCTAACGTGGGAAGGGGAAGCGGGACGCTAGTCAGGCTCTCAGCGGGTACGGTGATGTTGGTTGCGGGTATTTCTTTGTCCGCGTTTGCAGTTGGGTGAATCCGGGATGGAGTGTTTGGGACGGTTTCCACAATCGAGGCCCTGGAGTAAGGTTTGTCATCTGCAGGATTCGAACTCATTTTTCCGGCGACCATCGCTGTGTCAAGCTGCGTAGCCACCAAGTCACCATGCCGATCATTATTATCAGGAGAGACAGTTCTGTGATCGGTACTTGAAGGAGTGACTGGTATGGTATTCGTCGCCTGATGCGCTAGACGTTTAGAGGGAAGGTTACTCCAGAGGGTCCATGATCCCATCGTGATCAGGATGAACGAGAGCACTGCGAGCAAGACTGTGAACCGATCGAACTTCAAATTTCGAACAGCCGATGCACCACGTTCAAATCCGAGATATTTGTGATATCTGCTAACTCTGCTGGGCCTGGAGACACCGGTGCTGATCCTACGGGGTGGAACAGACTCTTTTGCCTTCGAACCTGGTGATTGCGCGGCCGAGCCGTCCGCCGCCGATATCAAGGAACTTCGAAACCGCTTTTCCTTTGCGTGCGCTGATAGGTCCGGCATCTCAGGTCTTGAAACTTTCTGAGGCATCGCTTTCGGCTCGGGAAAGTACCTTTCTTCAGAAAAAAATAAGTCGGGCACCGCGCTCGGGCCGGCCGGTCTTTTGATGGGTGGAGACTGGCTCAAAAAGTTTTCAGTTGGGCTCGGGGAATGTGTCAAGTCGAGGTCTTTTGCCGCCTGCTGCACCAGCATTGAGCTGATGTGCGGCTCGCCCATGGCGTACGCGAGATAGAGCGCGCGATGGCACAGGGAATTTATCACTCGCGGAACGCCCTTGCTTTCCTTAGCAACATCACTGAGCGCTTCCGGCGAGAAAAGAGTGTCAGCCAGGCTGCATCCCGCAACTCTCAGCCGATACGTTATATAGCCATCGATCTCTTCCGGAGCTAAGGGGTTGAGCCGGCAGATGGTCGAAACCCTCTGCGCCAGTTGCGACAGTTCTGTTCCGAGCAGTGTCTCTCCGAGCCGCGCTGAGCCGGCCAGGATGATATGCAGGAGCTTGGCTGTGGGAGTTTCGAAATCAGAAAGCAGCCGGACTGCCTCCAGCGAAGAATGGTGCAGATTTTGTGCCTCGTCAATAAAGATCAGCACCTTGCGTCGAGCCCGTGCTTCGTTCACCAGCATTTCCGCAAGCTGCTGGTGCAAAAAAACCTCATCGTGCGTTGCATTCTGCAGTCCAAGATCCGCAGCCAGATAACGGAGCAGCTCATGGCGTCTGCACTGGGTTTGAAAGATAAATGCTGTCCGCGCCTTGTCGCGGTATTGCGACAAGATTTGAAGCAACAGAGTCGTTTTTCCCATCCCAGGATCTCCGAGGAGCACGGTGAACCCCAGATTTGACTCTATGGAATCAATGATGGATTGCAGGGCTTCACGGTGCATTCTTGAAGAAAAAAGGAACGCCGGATTGGGTGTGACACCGAATGGCGATTCGCGAAATCCAAAGTACCTGAGAAATTGGCTACTTCTATCATTGGCGTTCGCCAGATCCGGTCCTTGCACCGGGCCAGGCCTCAAGCCGTTGTCTATATAAGTCGCGGACATTGGAACCAAGCGCGCACCTTGTATTAAACCTTAGTGCAGCGCCTCGACCTCCTCTGCGTCTAGGGTTACTGCGACTGAGCGGGTCATCCATTCGAACGAAACAATCACGTGCACCCTGTTTTTTATTTCCACGACGATGCCCTCCAATCCAACCAGAGGACCTGCTGTTACGCGAACACGCCGTCCAGACTGAAGGTAAACGTGCGGCTCAGCTCTACCCAGAGCAGTGGCTTTCCTGAGCGCATCAATCTGCGAATCGGGCACAACCGCTGGAGCACCTTTGAAAGAGACCAGAGATACCACCCCTGGAAGCGCGAGCACGCGAAGACGCTCTGCAAGTGCCATTCTGACGAAAACATAAGAAGGGAACAGAGGCAGAAGTACTTCAGCGCGGCGTCGTTTCCAGTGCCGCTGCACCGCGTACAAGGGAAGGAATGCTGTGATGCCACGTTGCTGGCACTGCTCCGCGAGATATTTTTCGTGACGGCTGCAGGTGTACGCGACATACCAGTTTTCATTCAATAACTCTTGCGGGCAGGAATTAACCTCCACTATTAACTCCTTTTAATGAATTTCGAGGCAATCTCTACTCCGAGCGCGCACGATCTCTACGCAGAGTTATGTCGCGTAATGAATAACAACAGTCAAAGCTCACGCCGGGATCCAACGAGCATAGCTTCGCCACCTTGACTACATTAGGAGTATCTAAGACTTGCTGAGGCTCGGTACAGCAAGACAATCG
>Ga0224712_10000066_pt1 | contig 16035 bp, 10 predicted proteins | sample DielMetaTC5pm2_FD_171474 | JGI IMG/M metagenome (GOLD analysis project Ga0224712, IMG submission 171474) | Corn rhizosphere microbial communities from Kellogg Biological Station, Michigan, USA - Diel MetaT C5pm-2 (Metagenome Metatranscriptome)... | ecosystem: Host-associated > Plants > Roots >...
CAGGAATAGAAAGATTTAATTAGAAAAAGGAAGGAATTATACTTTATAGCCTCCTGCCATTCTAGGATTTTTACTACTCTCTCCTCCTTAATTAATCTGAGTTTCTTTCTATAGGTTTGGAATAGAATTGGGATCCTTAAAAGAAGCAGAAGACAGGGAAGAAGTACTAAAAAAAAGAAATAGGAGGACAATCCCTCCTCTAATAGATAGAAAGCACTAAGGCTAAAAATAGAGGAAAGAATAAAAGTAATATAGGAATCTTTCCTAAGGAATTTAGATAGTTCTCCTTTCTTTAGAGTTCCCTTGAAGAGATTTTCAAAAAGAGCTCTAACAGGATTACTTTTCTTTCCTGACCCTTCTGATCTGCTTGATAATAACTTAATGGATTCCATTTTAGAGAAGATTTAACCTCTACTTTTCTTTAAGCCTTCTTAGCAGCTCCATCTACTAGAGGCTTACTGGAAATGTTCTTGCTATTCCGTAGCTGTTCCTTTTCAAATTCTTCAAAGGTTCTTGTAAGCAAATAACCAACAGTATAACGATAACCAGAAAGAATACTATCTCTCTCTAATCGAGTAAAGATTAGGAGCAATTGACCAATATCTCTATAGATATTCTTAGTCTTAGTAAGAATTCTAGAGAGCAACTCTATCTGGTAATTAACGTTTATATCTGTCATCTATTCTATTATATTATCCTTCTCAAAATTGAATCCTGTACCAACAGGGATAGAAGTTCCAAAAATAATACTTTCCTCTATACCTCTTAGATTATCCTCTGCCCCTCCTATAATAGCATGAGTAAGAACCTTTGAAGCTTCTTGGAAGCTTGCAGAGGAGATTACACTCTCAGAATAGAGACTAGCCTTAGTTAGACTTCTTAGGACGTTATCAGCTTCTGGGCCTTTCTTTCCAATCTTATTTAAGGCTCTTACTTCATCCATAAATTGTCTTAGACTCACTACCTCTCCTACTGTTAATTCCTCAGAATCTTCCTCAGAAGTTATCACAACAAAATTAGAAAGCTTCTTAATAATGATTTCAAAATGCTTCCTATCAACTGTAATACCATTATCTACATAGATCTGTTCTACTGCAGCTAGAATAGCCTCTCTAGTAAGTTTTAGACCAAAGAGATGAAGATATTCTGAGAAATTGATACTTCCTTTTGTTAGCTTATCTCCCTTCTTAACAATGTCTCCATCCTTCACTATCAGACTCTTCTTCTTAATTAAGATCTTATCCAATACTCTTAGATCAGAAGATTGATCTAGGAAATTCACTGTATAGATATTCTTCTTAGTATCTATAGCAATACTTAACTTAGCATCCTGTTTAGAAATCACAGCATAATCCTGATTCTCTCTTAGCTCCAGAATATTCTGGATCCTTTGTAGGTCACCAGTAATTTCAGCAGATTCAAAGAAATTAACACTCTTAGAGAGGATAGCCCCCTTCTCTACCAATTCCCCATGATTGAAAATGATAATACTATTCATAGGAATAAGAGTACTTTGAACTGTCTGTGCAGTTTTATCCACAATACGTAGATCAAAATCCTTGATAGCCTTTCTTTCTACATGCTCTGATCTTTCCTCTCTTTGTGTTAAATCCTCTGGATATTTTAAGATACCACTATGGAAGGCACAACTAAACTTTATGTCAGTATTCTTAGAGAAGAGTAATTGATTGACTTCTACCTTCTCTCCATCCTTTACTGCTAGGATAGAATAATCTTCTGCTAAGTATTCCTTCTCCTCAACGAATATTCTTCCACCAAAAGGAAGATAGTAGGTAGAGCTCCTTCTATCATAGAAAATTTCAGCCTCAATTCTTATCCTACCTGCTCTATCAGAGAAAATTTTTATCTCAGCTGTTTTACCTTCTGCAACAGCACCAACGTGGAAAGTTCTCATGGTAAACTGCATACCAGGTTCTGCAATAGATTGAGAAGCAATTAGACCACACGGTTCCCCTACTTGAACTCTCTTCCATTTAGAAAGATCCATTCCGTAACAGGCAGCACATACACCACTCTCTACCTTGCAATCAAAAACTGTCCTTATTTTTACTCCAGTAATCTCCTTCCTTGCTAGCGCTTCCTTTATTATCTTTAGATGATCTGGTTCTATCATTTCTCCTTTAGTTAAGGAGAGTCCTGTAATATTTAAATCTTCTGCAAGAGTACGACCAACTATATGCCTTATATTTCTTTCCTCTATCAGAGTAAAACTTTCTGTATAGCAATCTTCTATTTCTATTACGATACCATGACTAGACATAACTAATCTCCTATACCAATATCCAACAGGAGCTGTTCTTAGAGATTTATCGGCTGAACCTTTTCTTCCTCCTGGTAGAACAGTATAGGCCTCAATAGGACTAAATCCATCACGGAAACTTGAGGTAATACCCCTTGTAACAATACGACCTTCAGCATCCCTTACCAATCCCTTAGCTCCAGAGAGCTGACGGAATTGTTGAAGATTACCTCTAGCACCAGATTGCATCATAACATAGAGAGGATTTAATGGATGGAATTCCTCTAACATTCCTTGAGAGATTTTATTAACTAATTCACTTACCTTAATAACCTTCATATAATCCCTTTCAGTAGAAACGATCTTACCCTTCTTGAAGTCCTGTTCTACCTCACTAATTTCATTCAAACATTTCTTGGTTAATTCCTCTCTTCCTTTTGGAATAACCATCTTGGAAAGAGAGATAGTTAATCCAGCTAGATAGGCATATTCGAAGCCAAAATCCTTAATAGCATCTAGTAATTCAGCTACTCTACCAAACCCATATTTCTTATAGATTTTGTAGGCTAATTCATGGAACATACCACGGGAGAAAATAATTTCATAGTTCCTAAATTCTTCTGGAAGGAAATTATTGATTAGGACACGTCCTATTGTTGTTCTTACCTCTCTTCCTTTATAGATCAATCTAATTGGTTCATTTAGGAAGATTACCTTATTTTCAAAAGCTCCTTCTACATCTCTTGTAGAATAGAAGATCCTTTCCTTACCATTATAGGCCTCATCAATAATAGAAACATAATAGCAGGCCATCATTATTTCCCGAACTGGGCCGGCAATCAATTTACCACTAGCTGGAGAGAAAATATTCTCTAGGAAATAGAGTAGAAGAGCTGCTTCTATTTGCCCTTCATTAGTTAGGACTAAGTGAATAGCTCCTTGATCTCCATCGAAATCGGCATTTAAGGCTCCACAGGCTAGAGGGTGAATCATAATAGCCTTACCCTCTATAATTACACCATCGAAGGCTAACATACTGATACGGTGGAGAGAAGGTTGACGGTTAAAAATAAACTTCTTTCCAATAATAGCTTTTTTTAGGACTGGCCAGATAGAATCATCAAGTTTATCTATCAATTTTTCTGCTCCATTCATATTCTTAGCCATATCATCTGTTATTAAATGTCTTATTACAAAGATCTTGCAGAGCTCTAGAGCCATTGTCTTAGGAATTCCAATCTGATTCATCTTCAGATCAGAACCAACAATAAGAACAGAACGTCCAGAGTAATCTACTCTTTTACCAAGTAGGTTCTTTCTGAATTCTCCCTCCTTTCCTTTTAATCTATCAGCTAGGGACTTAAAATGTTTTGTCTTAGTACCAAGTGGAAAGGCCGATCTAGAATTTTCAAAATAATTATCAACTGAAAACTGTAGAGCATTAGCTGCTTCATACTGTAATTCAATTGGTACATTAAGAGAGATATAGCTAGCTAATTTAGAGTTACGGTTTATAACATTCCTAAGAAGATTATTTAAATCATTTACCCCAGCAATTCCTCCTGGTAGAAGAATAATAGGACGTAGAGCTGCTGGACAGACAGGCAGAACCTCAATAACCATATTGACTGGATTAATACCAGATCTCAGGAACTTATTAACATACTTTAATACCTTAAAAATCCCCTTCCTTCTTGTACTATTCTTTGGAAGAGAGGCCAATTGGTTAAGTAGAGCTTCCTTCTTCTTCTTCAGATCTAATTTTTCTAGACAACGTTTGATACCCTCTGCACCAATACCAGTCTCTAGACCAAGCTTCTCCTTCTTATCTGCAGGAAGATCGACTTGGATTACTTCATAATCAGCATAGGAGGAGCTTCCTTTTGTTACAACAATAAACTTCTGATGTAGAACAACATTAGCTATATTATCCTGTGATTGACCAAGGAGAGAGGCAAGAATATCAGAATAACGATAGTACCAGCAGTGAACTACTGGCTTCTCAAGAGGAATATGGGCCATTCTTTCTCTTCTTACAGAGGAGGAGGTAACTTCTACCCCACAGGAAGGACACCTTACACCAGCATACTTTTGAGTTGTATATTTACCACAGGAACAGGACCAATTCTTCCTCGTACCAAAAATATCTTCTCCATGAAGGCCACCAGAGATTGGTTGGAAATTCCTATAGGAAACAGTTTCAGACTCAGTCACAGCACCGTGAGACCAGGAAAGAATATCCTCCTTAGAGGCTAGACTTAATTTAACTTTAGCAATACTAACTCCACTGACAGAGCAATCTTCTATAGTTAGTTCCTCTCCTTTCTTAAAAGAGAAGTCTAATATACTTTTATCTTCTCTTTCCTTTTCTCTACCCCTACCTTTGATAAATCCTTTTCTACTGGAGGATTTTATAGAGTCCTTCCCGATTTTCTTAGTAGCTACGTTCATTCTGATCTCCTCCTCATAACTTTATTAGATTTCCATGCTTATCATAGATATCGACCTTAATACAGAGACTTTGCATTATCTTTACTAGGATCTTAGTGGATTCTGGTACACCAGCCTGTGGAAGAGGATTACCATTTATAATACTAGCATAGGTTTTATTTCTTCCAGCTATATCATCAGATCTAAGGGTAATAGTTTCTAGAGTAATACCCTTGGCACCATACCCAGCAAGAGCCCATAATTCCATTTCTCCATCCCTTTGACCCCCTGTAGAAGTCCTACCACTAATCGGTTGTTGAGAAATTAGAGAATATTTTCCAACAGAACGACAATAGATCTTCTTATCTACTAAGTGATTTAGCTTAAAGATATATTGATAACCTACCATTACTAAAGAATCAAGATACTCTCCAGTTCTACCATCAATTAGAGGTACAGTACTATCCCTACTTTCATTTGCCATTTCTAATAGATTAAAGATAGATTCCTCTGATACATTATTAAAGGCCTTAGATATACACTCCAAATCTAGTTTCTTTAGACCTAATCCAGCAGTAGATTCAGAGATCTGTCCCGGATTTAGACGAGAAGGTACACCAAGAGGATTAAATACAACTTCAATCGGTGTACCATCCTTCATGAATGGCATATCCTGCTGTTTCATAATAAGAGCAATTATTCCCTTATTACCATGACGCCCACAGAGCTTATCTCCAACTTTGGGTCTTCTTGTTGTTGTTACAGAGACTTTTATCTTAAATAGAAGACCAGAATGCAGCATGTTTGATATACTATCTTCAAACCTAATAACCTTTACATCAGTTACAATACCACTTTCTCCATATGGTAGAACAAGAGAAGTATTCTTCGTTTCATGACCCTTATTTCTAGTACTTCCTATTAGAACACTCCTAATTAATTTTTCTGGTCCAGAATTGCCAGTTGATTCTATTGGAGTTAATTTACCGACTAAGATATCTCCTGCTTTAACAAAAGAACCAATCTTTACAATACCATCTGGCCCTAGTTTCTCTAAGGACTCTAGACTAGCATTAGGAAGATTCTTTGTTAATTCTTCATCTCCAATAAGGTTCTTAGTAAAATCAACTTCAAACTCCTCTACATGAGTAGAATCCAGAGCTCCTCTCTGTACCAAGGAATCACTTATAATAATGGCATCTTCAAAATTTCCTTTCATACTCACATAGGCAACTAAAGCATTGATACCTAGGGCTAAGATTCCATTCTTACTTGAAGCATTATCAGCTAGGACAGCTCCTTTCTTAACCTTGTCTCCTATCCTATAGATTGGAGTATTCTGTCTTAGAGTACTTTGGTTAGTCCTCTTAAAATTAAGTAGGGGGAATTCTATTTCCTGTCCAGCTTTAGTCTTAAAGATGATCTTATTAGCATCACTATACTTAATAACTCCATCCTCTGGAGCAATTGGAACATCAAAAGACTGTTTAACTACTCTCTCTTCCATTCCTGTCCTTACCATTGGTATTTCCTTCCTAACAAGAGGTACAGCCTGCTTATACATATTGGTACCAGTGGTACCACGATTAGCGTCATTATGAGCTAGGAATGGTATTAGGGCAGAGGAGATAGAAATAAAATTATCACTAGAGATTTCAGCAAGATCTACTTCCTCTCTATTTACATTGACAGAATTAGTATAGTTAGTCCTGCATTCAACAATCTTCTCCTGTATCATTCCATTCTTATCTAGAGAGAATCTATTGGAAAGAGCAATTAATTTACTCTTTTCCTCAAAGACTGTTAGATAGACTAAACTCTTCTGTACCTTACCAGCCTTAACTGGAAAGAATGGAGTTTCTATAAATCCAAAGTCGTTTATTCTACTATAGACAGTAAGGGAACCGATTAGACCAATATTCTGTCCTTCTGGTGTTTCTATAGGACAGATCTTACCAAAGAAAGAGGGTTGAATATCCCTAGTCTGCATACTTACAATTTTTTTGCTATCTACATTGGTACTAGATTCAATAAAAAATATTCTTCTCTTCTGTGTTATATCAGCAAGAAGATTTATCTGAATAGCAAAATGAGAGAGAGGAGATTGTAGGAAGAAGTTATTTATTGAAGTTTGAAATTGATTACTACCAAGAAGATAGAGATAGACTTCCTCCTCAGTCATATCACCCTCTTTCTCCTTCTTTCCACCATGTTTACTCTTCTTAACATCGAAAGTTCTATTTGAGGATGGCTTCTTAACTCCTCCTATTTCTGGTTTATTCCTGACCTTATCCTCTAGAAGCTCTAATCTATCAGAAATTTTCTTTCTGAATTGAAGTAGGTTTTGATAAATATGATTGATAAGATTTTCTCCAATCTCTTTAACTCTCTTCTCCTCCATATTATTGATATCATCCTCCTCTCTTCTATTTCCAGCTAGATAGAAAACTTCCTGTAATATCCTTAAAATATCCTGTCTTACTAGATAACTTTCCTTTAATAATTTTGAATCTGTATGAAGTTTTTTATTTAAAATAAATCTTCCAATTAACCCAAGATCAAAAATTTCATTCTTAAATAGGTTTCTTTCCTCCTCAGTAGAGAAAAAGACTGACTGAATAAGGCTATTATTATAGTCCTTATCATTTATAGTGGACTCATCTAGTAAGGTTCCTACAAAGGCATCATTTTCAAAAGGAGAGAGAAAAATATTCTTAAAATCAGAGAGCTTTAAATTATTCTCTCCTGTATCCATTTTACCTAGAACAATAACCTTACTATCACCCTCTACCTTAAAGATAAGATTATGACTGTTCTCTATTCTATTTTTTAACTCCTCTGCATTCTTAACCTTTACTGGTTCAGCAATACTCTGGATAAAATCCAATCTACTCTTAAAAACTCCAGCTTTTAATAGAAGAGGAAGGAGAGGAAAGTTAAAAAACTTGTTATAGACTACCTGTACTGGCTTGGAACGATTTATTACTAGCTCTAATTTTCTACCTGTAGTTGGAAAAATTTCAGCAGAAAAGGAATTCGAGGTACGAGATCTTCTAAAAAAGACACCATAGGAACGAGAGAATTTATCCAGAATAACTCTTTCTACTCCATTCAGTATGAAAGAAGCATTCTGAGTAAGAGTAGGTAGATTAAATAAATAGACAGAGCTAACCCATTCCTTCTCCTCTATTTTTACCTTAAATTGGATTCTAATCTTGGATTCTAGACTACCAGAATTGACTCTTATCTTCTCTACTTCAACTGAAGAAAGGTTAGGAGCAATAACTTCATAACCAGTAAGAACAATCTCTGATAGCCCACTCTTGGATTTAATAGCGAGAAAGTCCTTAAGGTAACGATAGAGAGAGAAACTATAATTTGAGTCTTTCTCTATAAAGTTTTTATAACTCTTAAACTTATGATCTAATAGACCACTAAGCTCATCTTCAAACCCAGAGAGATCTGGTTCAAAATATTTTCTATCTTCAAAAAGCTTTTTCCTTTCTACATTCATAGATTCCTTTCTCTTCTATCTCTAACAGAAATTGTTTAGTGATTATTTCCCACTATTTTATTTCTACTTCTACAGCTAATCCAGCAAATTTCTTAGCTAGATCCTCAGCTTCAGTCCTACTTATATTACTCTTCAAAACTTGAGATTGCTTCTCAGTATTTAGCTTATCTATTACTGCCTTAGCAGCAATAAGGCTATCTAGACTACAAACAGTTTTAATAACATTCATAACCTTAATCCTGTCATCTAAAGCAACACTCTTTAAGAGTAGGTTAACAGTAGAAGTAGCCTTAGCACCTTGCGTTTCTGTATCACTAGAAGATTGAGCAGAAGGAGCAGAAGCAATTTGAGATAGATCTAGTCCATTCTCTGTTACCAGAAGGTCTAGGAGCTCCTTTAATTCCAGAACTGTAAGAGAGTTTATCTGATCTAGAAGCTCTCTAATCTTCTTATTTTCCTTCTGAACTGCCATATAAAAATCTCCCCTAACAACCCATTCTTATTAAGTCAAAGGATATTATACTCATCAATTTCCCAAACTAAAAATTTAAAGAAAGAGCAATAAAAATCTTCTAATCTCTACGCTGCTCTTTTTGCAACCAACATCTCTATAGACTTAGCCATAATAAATACAGAAGATTTAAGCATAGAAGCAAGACTAATTAAAAGACCAGATCGGTTCTTGAAAGGTAGAAGAGGAGAGAGTAAATCATAGGGAAGAAATAATTTCCTATCAATAGAGATTCCAATAATTTTAACAGAGGATGGAAAAAGAGAGGCCTCCTTTCTAACTACTTCAATAAAATCTAGTTTTGTGTTGAAAAAACCAAAGACTAGACAGGAGGAACTAACTTCAGCCAAGTTTTCTATTATGCTATTATCAACTTCTAAATCCTTAGCAAATTTCTGAAGGAGTTTCCTCTTTATTGCAATAAAATGAACATCCTTAGAGACCTTTCTTAGATTTACCATTGAATTTACTGTAGCCGTTGCAGTATCTAAAACAAGAAAATTCCCATTCATAGAGAAAACCTTCTTCATCCTCTCCAATAGAATCTTATTTCTCTCCTTTAAGCTTATCTTCTTCATCTTTAAAATATTCTTTTAACCTTACTACCGAAGGATTGTATTGAGATACCATTCAAGATTAATCTTAGTTTCATTAGTGGAAATTGAAAGAAAGAGTTTAAGTGAGAGAAGAGAAAATCAAAGTTTTTTTCTATTCCTTCTGTTCCTTGACTACTAAATGGAAAGTTAATAGAAGAGGAGGAGGCAAATTTAAGTAGTAATCCTTTCTCTAGAAAATGGATTGCTTTACCTTTGGAATCCTTCTCCACTACGATTTTAGAGAGATCAATTTCATTTGTAGGTCTTGTTCTAAACTCTTTTATAAATTCCTCCTTCAATTTCTTATTCTCAAAAACAAAATAAATCTTTTTACTAAGTTCCTCTACTATCCTTTCCTTATCTAGTACTACCTCCTCAGTTGAATTCCCGTCATTAGAAAGAAGCAATCTCCTATTACTTTCAACAAAGATAAGCTTTCTTCTTAATCCTACAATTTCTGGAAAGAGAATAACAGAGGTAAAGTTCTTAATCGATTTCTCCAAATTCTTTTTCAATCCTTTGAGATTGAAGCTAAGACAAATTTCTATTACCTTACCATTAGGAATATCCTTTAGACTATCTAGAAAGCTCTGCTTAAGTAAAGAAAGATCCAGAACTACACCCTTACTATTTTTCATTAACCATCTACCTCTTCTATTCCCATACTTTTAGCTGTTGCTTTCACGATACTGATAGCCTTCTCCAGATCAGAAGTATTCATATCCTCCTTCTTAAGCTCAGCTATAGCTAGAATATCTCCCTTAGTGATTTTAGCTACAGGATTCTTAGCATTGGATGCTCCTTTCTCAATCTTGCTCTTCATCTTAATGAGGCTAGATGTAACTGGACTTCTAACTTCAAAAGTAAAAGTTTTGTCCTCTAGAAAAGTAAAATGAATGGGAACATTAAAAGAGATCAACCCCTTCTGTTCTATTGCTGATTTAATATCTGAAATAACCTTACCAAGATTAGCTTTTATCTTAAATTGAGAGAAAAGAGCACCAATCTTAGCTGTCTCTATATTTCCCTTCTCTACATTCATTACAACTCTACTTTTTTTCATTTCAACTACCTAAATATTATTCTTCTTTTACCCTAAAATTTGGCTTATCACTAAAAACTACTCTAACTAATCTATTAAAACATTCAAAGAAAAAGACATTTTGCTTAATATAGGTTCTAGTAGATAGAAGAAGCTTATCCTTCCACTTTGGTTGATCATCGATAAACACCTTTAAGACTTTCTCCCCAGGAAGGATATCCATGAAGTTCATAAAATGAGGGGAGGCTCCTCTTTTTTCTCTTCCTCCACTCTGCAGAGGTGAAGTAGATGAAGTAGAATTATTATTCCTAATCTCCTCCTGTACTACATCAGCTCTATTTATAGCTCCACTTTCCTTCTCAATCTTTCTATTTCTGACTGAAATCTCATACTGCTTAGAAGATTCTTTTAATTGTTCTATCTCCTTATCAGAAAGAAAGACTGGAGCATTCTCTGATTGATTTCTTAATATTTTAAAACCGGCCAATCTATCTATTACTTCAATTATTTCCTTTGCCTTCTCCTCCATCTCCTTATCAAATCTAAGGTAGAAATAACCAGGTGTAAGATTCTTTCTCCTAGAGGATTGAGAAGGATTGAAGATCTCAAATTTAAAACTTCCTACTCCTTTCAGAACAAAGGAATCATGAATTAACTTGATCAGGACATCTATTTTTTTTATTTCAGCCTTAATTAATAACCACCTAAAACTCAACTTTTCTTTGACTCTCCCATTTTTCTTATGGTATCAGATAAGTTGTCCTCTTTGAATAGAGAGAAATTTTGATTCTTGTAGGTAAGAGAGTGAAGAGAAGATATTAGAGTAAAGGATATTATTACAAGAATAGAGGAGAGAAGGAAGAAAAAAAGTCTTTCATAGTTTATATCTATCGAGAATTTAAAACGATCTTTCATAATAAGTAAAATCTATAGGTTTTTATATCTAAAAGAAATAATTTGGCGGAGAGAATGGGATTCGAACCCATGCTTCCAAAATGGAAACTTGCTTTCCAAGCAAGCGCCTTAGGCCACTCAGCCATCTCTCCGTGGCAGGCCTAGAGGGATTCAAACCCTCCTCTTCAGTTTTGGAGACTGATACTCTAATCTAATGAGCTATAGGCCTACAATTTTTGTTGGTACAAATAATTAGAGCATTATTTTGTCCCTTAGAAAAGAAAATCAGAGAAAAATATTATTTTAATAATCTATTAAAATAGGAGGGAATAGAATCTAATTGAATAAGTTCTGAAACTCCATTTCTTAGATCAATTAATTTCACTAAATTCTCTCTACTCTCCTTCTCTCCTACTACAGCATAGTAATGAAACTTCTCACGCTTTAATCTACTTATTTCTGAACTTAAATGGCTAGAAAGACCTCTATTCGGTAGAACCTTAAGAACATAGTCTAGGGAGAGAAAGTTATCACTAGACATTCTATTCAACTCCATTTGTAATCCTGCTATCTTTGCCTTCTCTACTCCATCAATAACTAGTAAACAGAGCTGTCTATCAGAAAGAACTAGAGGAAGATAGCCTCTATTTTTCTCTAGAAGAACAGCGAGAAATCTCTCAATACTACCAAGACAGGCACTATGTAATACAATACTATGATCTTTAATTCCTAACCTTTGTGTAAGATTAAAATCTAATTGTATTGTAGCTAACTGCCATCTCTTACCCTCTAGATCAGTTATAGCGAAATCGATTTTTGGGCCGTAGAAAGCACCATCTCCTTCCTTAATATCATAGGAACAATTAAAGGAAGTAATTGTTTCTCTTAGAATACTCTCATACTCCTTCCATATCTCTTCTTTTCCTATAAATTTCTCTGGTCGAGTAGAAATAGAAATAGAAAGATCTAGACATTCAAAAGTATTTCTGTAGTTCATAACTATAGTGACAAACAGTTCCTTTAAATTCTTTCTTACCTCCTCAGAACTAGAACAGAAAATATGAGAATCATCCTGAGTAAAAGTAGAGACTCTCTTTAGACCATCCTTTACACCACTAAGCTCCTTCCGAAAGACCTTGCCAAATTCAAAGATTTTCACAGTTTCAGTGGTTCTAAAGAAATTTTTAAGAAATATAGAGGCAGAAGGACATCCCATTGGTTTCAATAGGATACTTTGTTCCTCCTTTCTCTCTAGGATAAACATATTCTGTAGATAATTTGAAAGATGCCCACTAGCCTCCCAAAGGTCAGATTTATAGAATAGAGGGGTAGAAATAACATTATAGCCCTTCTCTAGCTTCTGTAGGAGAAGCCTTCTCTTTAACTTCTCAACAATCTTTATAAAGGAATAGAAATAGAAAGGTTCATAAGGAGCATTGATTGGATCAAAGAAGAAATAGGATAATTCCAATCCTACTCTCTTATGTTCATAGGTTATTAAATCCTTCTGTTCAGCCTCCTTTCTTTCCTCCTCTGAATCAAATAACTTAAAAGAAAAGATTATCTTCTTCTCTCTCAAACAAGAAGATAGTAGTAATAAATTACTAAAATTTAAATCATAACTCGATCTATCTATTGATAGATCTTCCTCTATATTGCTAAAAACCCTCTTTAATAGTTCTCCTCTAGTATTAAATACTTTTCTTTGCTTTAGAAAAGAGGAAAGAAAGGAACTTATTTTCTGATAGCAATCCTCTCTTGGATCTATCTCTAACTCAATACTAAAATTTGGTTCAGAATAGAAAAACTTCTTTCTACCTAGTTCTAATCCATCCTCTATTAGGGCTTGAATGAGGAAATAGGAAATAACGATTGCATTCTCTCTACTCTTTACATCATAGAGTAGACTGATACCTTCTCTATACTTCGATATTGGTAGTATCTTCCTCTCCTCTATACAAAATACTTTATTACTTTTTTCTATCATGATAAAAATTTAACTAAATGCTCTGGATCTCCTTCTCCAGATTTCCACCAAATTCTAATAGACTCTCATCTGTATACTGGTCAGAGACCAATTGTAGACTAAAAGGGATATTAAATTCATTCCTAAGTCTTAGAATAGGAAAGCAGACTGAGGGAAGATAAGATAGATTTGCTATCACAGTAAAGACATCAAGGAATTTTAAATCCTTCTTCTTACTTAGAAACTCCTCCTTGGAAATTGAAAGAAGAGTTGTAGTTGGAAGTAGAAAAACCTTTCTCCCAAGAATCTCCTTTAGTTCTATTTCCATTCTCTTTCTTTCCAATCTCATCTCCTGATAGAGATTTATTCTTCCAATCTCGCTCCATAGGAAGGTAGAAAGAGCTCTTCTCCCCTCCTCCAATCTATCTTTTACAACTTGACTAAAGTTACTATAACTTTCCTTCTGAAATTTCTTAAAATTACCAGAATGATTATTTAGTTTGTAATAGAAAAGAGAGGAAAAAAAACGAGAGAGATTACTTAGAAGTTCTGAGGAGGAAATTACTCTATAGATCTCTAAACCTCTATTAAAAAGCTCCTCAACCTTTGGATCATCTATGATCTCAATTGAAGCTCGATTGCTAAACCAATTAAGAATACTTAGATAGGAATCAGCTATAAATGGTTCACTAAATTTCCTTACTATTCTGTCAGAAAGAAATAGGAGCTTCTCTGAGGAGAAGTCAATGTTATTCTTCCTTTCAGTCGTAATATTATCCTTTCTATCCTCTCCCTTAACTAAATTGAAGAGGTACTCTATTTTCTTGATATCCTTACCAAAGATTCCAATCTGATCCATTGAACTAGAGAACAGAATAAGACCCCATCTAGAAATCCTACCCCAGGAGGGCTTAAAAGCTGCTATTCCATTATAGGCTGCTGGTAATCTAACACTACCTCCTGTATCAGATCCGAAGGAAAAATCTGATAATCCAGCTGCTACGGCTAGGGCACTACCACTACTTGAACCACCAGGTATTAAATCACTATTAAGAAAATTAACTGGTCTTTGATGAATAGTATTCAGTCCAGAAGAACCTACAGCAAATTCATCCATATTGGTAATTCCATTTATTACTATATCTCCACTCGCTAGAGCTTTCTCCACTACTGTTGCACTAAACGGAGCAATAAAATTAGAAAGAACTTTGGAACAGCAATCGACTTTCTGACCCTTAACTAGAATATTGGCTTTTACAGCTAGACGAAGTTTACTCTCCTCCTCTAGAAGGTTAGAAATAAAAGCCCCAAGATTATTATTTTTCATCTTTTGTAGCTACCATTTCCTCCTTATTAAAAAGGATTCCACCAAGAACTACTAGATGAGTAGATTCAGAAGCAGAAATAGTATTCCTACCCTGAGCATATCTCTTCTGAGGAGAGATTACAGAGAGATCAACAGATTTAACTATTAGAGAGCTATTCCTCCTATCTAGGAGAAAGATACAGATTTCCTTATCTTCAGAGAAGGAAAAGGCTAATTTTACTCTATCCTTCTGATTTAGTTTTATACCCTTTGATCCAGCTGCTCTTCTACTATGAGGAGTAAGGCTAGGTGCCTCTAGGATTTTTAGCTTACCACCAGAAGTTAAAATTATAATTGGTTCCCCTTTCTTAAATTTTAAGAAGCTAATAAGCTTCTTATCCTTTCTTCCTACAGTAACACCCTTAGCATTCCGAGAAACTTTCCTGATTTCACTCTCAGAGAAGAGATTAATTTTTCCATCCTCACTTAGGACAAGAATAGAATCTCCTCCTTTTAGAAGAAGAATGGAGAGAATCCTATCTCCTTTCTCTAGCCTCATTAGATTTAATATAGAGGATCTATTTCTTAATAATTCACTAGCTAGAACCTTGACTGCTTTACCCTTCTCTGTTCCAAGAAGAATAAAGGATTTCTCTACCTCCTCTTCCTCTAGAGCAAAAATAGCAAGAACCTTCTCCCCAAAATTGAACTTTAGATAGGCTTCTAGGTTAAGATAATCTAGTTCATCTACTCTATCAAATTCCAGTTCTAAAATTTTTTTCTTAATGAATCTTCCAGAACTAGTTACAGCAAGTAGGTAGGATTTATTACTAGAGTAGAAGGAGAATAATTGATCTTTTTCTGAGAAGGAGAAGAGAGATTTACTGAATTTTATCTCCTTACCACGATTAAAAACACTTTTATACTTATTTGGTAGGAATGGAACTCTAAATAGGATATTGTCTCTCTGATAGAAATAGAGATGCTTCTCCTCTGGAATGATCTCCTCTAGACTTACATTCTCCAGATTGCCTGGTAGGATTTCTGTTCTTCTCTTTAAGTTGAATAACTTACTTTGAGTAATTAATCTCTCACTCACATAACGATTCAGCTCCATCTCCTTATTCTTCAAAAGGATCTCTAATCTAGAAATCTCTTTCTCTACTATAGCAAATCTATCTTTTACTTCCTTCTCCTCTAGATTAGTTAGCTTAGAAAGACTCATCCTAAGAACATGAGCAACTTGCACGGGATTTAGCTTAAACTCACTTCCTAATTTCTCTCTAGCCTCATTTAGATCCTTAGCTCCTTTTAGTATCTGTATTACTGCATCAATATTTTCAATAGCAACTAGAAAAGCCTCTAACATTTGAGCCTCCTCTCTTAATTTCTTGAGATCAAATGTTAGTTCTAATTTCGTAACTTTATAGAGATGTTGCATAAATTTCTCTAAAAAGATCTTTAAATTAATTATTTCTGGCTTTCCATCTATTAAGCTAATAAAACTGATAGGAAA
>Ga0224712_10000068_pt1 | contig 15870 bp, 13 predicted proteins | sample DielMetaTC5pm2_FD_171474 | JGI IMG/M metagenome (GOLD analysis project Ga0224712, IMG submission 171474) | Corn rhizosphere microbial communities from Kellogg Biological Station, Michigan, USA - Diel MetaT C5pm-2 (Metagenome Metatranscriptome)... | ecosystem: Host-associated > Plants > Roots >...
CGACGACCTTTCGCATATCGGCTTGGCGGTGCGCCACGCGATGCGCGGGTTGCGTCACGTGAGCCCGTCGCTGCGCACGGCGCTCGAGCGGGCGTCGGCTGGCGGAGGCGGCGTGGCGTCTTTGCCCGCGTTGTCGCCTCGGTAGATCGAAGTCGTGCGCCTATTCGCTTCGGGGCTCAGCGTGAGCGAAATCGGCCTTCAATTGAATCGCAGCATCAAGACGATCAGCTCGCACAAGATGACGGCGCTGCGCAAACTGGGCTTGACGGGCGATGCGCAGCTCATCGAATACGCTCGTGTGAACGGTTTGAGTCACGGCGGCCTCGCGCGCGGCGAGCCGGTGCATCGCCGCGGACGCTGGCGTGTGGAGCCGCTTGCGGAGCGCGGCGGCCCGAAGGGCCGGTGCGAGGTGCGAAGAAAGCGAGCGGCGCGCGCGTAGGCTGTACGTTGGCGCCGCCGCGTACCGCGTGAGGCCGGGCGCCTCACGCGCTTTGGCTTGCGTTACTGCGGCGTGGCGGTTGCGCCGCCATGCGCGGTCGACCACTCTGCCGGCGCGTGCAGGAACTTCTCGACTTCGTCGAGCGTTTTCGAATCGAAATAGCCCGACGCTTTCGCGACGCGCAGCACGTCCCACCAGGTGGCGAGCGCGTGCAAGTCGACGTCGATGTCTTTGAGCACCGAGACGCTTTCTTTGAAGATGTTGTAGTGAAACAGCACGAAGCAGTGATTGACGCGCGCGCCGGCGGTGCGCAGCGCGTTGATGAAATTGATCTTGCTGCGGCTGTCGGTGGTCAGATCCTCGACGAGCAGGACGCGCGAGCCTTCCTCCAGATGCCCCTCGATTTGCGCATTGCGGCCGAAGCCCTTCGGCTTTTTGCGCACGTACTGCATCGGCACCATCATGCGGTCGGCGATCCACGCGGCGAACGGAATGCCGGCCGTTTCGCCGCCGGCCACGGCGTCGATCTGCTCGTAGCCGACATCGCGCAAGATCGTCGTTTCGGCCATTTCCATCAGCGCGCGGCGCACGCGCGGGTAGGAAATCAGCTTGCGGCAGTCGATGTAGACGGGGCTGGCCCACCCCGAGGTAAAGATGAACGGCTTTTCGGCGTTGAAATGCACGGCTTGCACTTCGAGCAGAATCTTGGCGGTCGTATCCGAGATCGTTTGGCGATCGAGGCCTGTCATGGGCGAATCCTTGGATGATGGGCGTGAGGTGGGCGGTTTGCCCGTTGGCGCAGGCGTATTTGCTGCGCGCGTAGGCGTGTATTTTACCCGACTTCCGAACCCGGCCCGCTGGAAACCGAGATTAGGGGGTGTACACTAGGCGCCCCGCGAAACGCTCTCGCGCCGTCTGCCCCACCCCCCGGCAGGCGCGGCGCCGCGCCCAAACGGCGCAAGCATCGACTGCCGCAGCCGCTACCTTGCCGGCGTGCCCGGCGCGGCCTCGGCGTGAGCGTGCCGGCCAAATTCAATTACGTCTCGCAGGCTCAAATATGGACGAACAACTGAAGCAAAGCGCCCTCGCATATCACCAGAATCCCAAGCCGGGCAAGATCTCGGTCACGCCCACCAAGCCGCTGTCGAACCAGCTCGACCTCTCGCTCGCATATTCGCCGGGCGTGGCGGCGGCTTGCGAGGCGATTCACGCCGATCCGCTGGACGCGCAAAAGTACACGTCGCGCGGCAATCTCGTCGGCGTCGTGACCAACGGCACGGCGGTGCTCGGCCTCGGCAACATCGGCCCGCTCGCCGCCAAGCCCGTCATGGAAGGCAAGGGGTGCCTGTTCAAGAAGTTCGCCGGCATCGACGTGTTCGACATCGAACTGTCCGAGTCCGACCCCGACAAGCTGGTCGAGGCGATCGCCATGCTCGAGCCCACGCTCGGCGGCATCAACCTCGAGGACATCAAAGCGCCCGAGTGCTTCTATATCGAGCAGAAGCTGCGCGAGCGCATGAAAATTCCCGTCTTCCACGACGATCAGCACGGCACGGCCATCATTGCGTCGGCCGCCATCCTGAACGGCTTGAAAGTGGTGGGCAAGGAGCTGTCGAAGGTCAAGCTCGTCTGCTCGGGGGCGGGCGCCGCCGCGATCGCTTGTCTCGACTTGCTCGTGAAGCTGGGGCTGTCCAAAGAGAACGTCCTGGTCGCCGATTCGAAGGGCGTCATCTACGAAGGCCGGGGCAATCTGGATCCGTCCAAGGCGCGCTACGCGGCCGTGACCGACGCACGCACGCTGGCCGATGCGATCAAATCGGCCGATGTCTTCCTCGGCTGCTCTAGCGCGGGCGTGCTCAAGCCCGAGATGGTCAAGGAGATGGGCCAGAAGCCGCTCATCTTGGCGCTTGCCAACCCCGAGCCCGAGATTCGTCCGGAAGACGCGAAAGCCGTGCGCCCCGACGCCATCATCGCCACGGGTCGCTCCGACTATCCGAATCAGGTCAACAACGTCCTGTGCTTTCCGTTTATCTTCCGCGGGGCGCTCGATGTCGGCGCGACCACGATCACCGAAGAGATGAAGCTCGCTTGCGTGCGCGCGATCGCCGAGCTGGCTGAAGAAACGGATCAGGGCGACGAAGTGGCCAAAGCATACGAAGGCCATTCGCTCGAATTCGGCCCTGAGTATTTGATTCCGAAGCCGTTCGATCCGCGTCTCATCATCAAAATTGCGCCGGCCGTCGCGCAAGCGGCGATGGATTCGGGCGTGGCCACGCGTCCGATCCAAGATATGGACGCTTATCGCGAGCAACTTGGCACGACGGTCTATCGCACGGGCATGGTCATGCGGCCTGTGTTTGCCGCGGCCAAGAAGAATGCCGCGCGCATCGTCTTCGCCGAGGGTGAGGACGAGCGCGTGCTGCGCGCCGCGCAATTCGTGCTGATGGAGAAAATCGCCAAGCCGATCATCGTCGGCCGGCCGTCGGTCGTCGATATGCGCTTGAAGAAAATGGGCTCGAAGCTGAAGGCCGGCACGGACTTCGAGATCGTCGATCCCGAGGACGATCCGCGCTTCACGCAAAGCTGGCAGCTGTATCACGAGCTCGGCGCGCGCGACGGCGTCACGCCCGAGATCGCGAAGGCCGCGATGCGCAAGTTCAACACGCTGATCGGCGCGATCCTGATTCGCCTGGGCCAAGCCGACGGCATGATCTGCGGCATGATCGACACGTATCACAGTCACTTGAAGTACATCGAGCAAGTGCTCGGCCGCGCGCCGCAAGCCGAGCACTATGCGGCGATGAACCTGTTGATGCTGCCGGGCCGCAATCTGTTCATCTGCGATACGTACGTCAACGAAGTGCCGAGCGCCGAGCAGTTGGCCGATATGGCGATTCTGGCCGCGCGGGAAATCGAGCGTTTCGGCATCGTACCGAAGATCGCGCTGCTGTCGAACTCGAACTTCGGCAGCGCGCCGTCGTCGACGTCGCAGCGGATGGCGGCCGCGCGCAAGATGATCGCGGAGCGCGCGCCGCACCTCGAAGTCGACGGTGAAATGCACGGCGATGCGGCGTTGTCCGAAGTCATCCGCAAGCAGTCGTTCCCGGGCACGACGCTCGCGGGCGAAGCGAACCTGCTGTTGATGCCGAACGTCGAAGCCGCGAACATCGCCTACAATCTGCTGAAGATGGTCGGCGGCGAAGGTGTGACGGTGGGGCCGTTCTTGCTCGGCGCGGATAAGCCCGTGCATATCCTCACGCCTGCGGCGACGGTGCGGCGGATCATCAATATGACGGCGGTCGCCGCGGCGAACGTGCGGGCGGAGTAACCCGCGGGAAGGTGCGGCCGCGCTAGGCGCAGGCGGTACGCACCTGAGCGCTGAAGCCAAACAAAATGGCGGCTGTCGTGACGAACAGCCGCCATTTTTTCATGCCGATCGGAGCGGGCAGGCGCGGCCGACGGGACTACGGGCCGATGAGTGGCGCTTACGCCGCGTGGCGCGTCGCACCGCCGTCAGGCTTGCGCCACTTGGCGATGAGCTCATTCCACTTCACCCGCACCGCCTTCAGGTTGTTTTCCTTCACATGCCCGTAGCCGCGGATCCCATCGGGCAGATTCGCCAGTTCGATCGCGAGCGCGACGTTCTCGGCTTTGAGCCCGGCGATCAACTCGCGCACGAGCCCTTCGTACTCGCCGATCAACGCTCGCTCCGTGCGGCGCTCTTCCGTCTTGCCGAACATGTCGAAGGCCGAGCCGCGCAGGAACTTCATCTTCGCGATCAACTTGAACGCGGACAACATCCACGGCCCGTACTGCTTCTTCACGAGATGCCCCTTGGCGTCCTTCTTCGCAAGGAGCGGCGGCGCGAGATGGTAGTTCAGCTTCCAATCGCCTTCGAACTGCTCCTTCAGTTTCGCGAGGAACGCCGGATCCGTCTGCAGGCGCGCGACCTCGTACTCGTCCTTGTACGCCATCAGCTTGTACAGATTGCGCGCGACGGCTTCCGTCAACGGCTCGCTGACGGCGCTGCCGTCGTTGAGCGCGCGTTCGGCAGCCCGCACTTGCGAGACGAGGCTTTCGTAGCGCTTGGCGTACGCCGCATCCTGGTAAGCGGTCAGAAGCTCGATGCGCTTGGCGATCAACGCGTCGACCGACTTCTTCGTATGCAGCGAGATCACCGTCGCGCCCGCGTCCTGCCCGCCCGCGGCCGGCTTGGCAGCGCGTTCGACGCTCGCCAAGTCGTGCGCCGCGCGCCGGCCCCATTCGAATGCGGCGAGGTTCTTCTCCACTTGAACGGCGTTGAGCTCGATCGCGCGCGCGAGCGAGCGATGCGAGAGCGGCAGCCACCCGCGCTGCCATGCATAGCCGAGCACGAACGGGTTGGTGTAGATCGCATCGCCGAGCAATGCGACGGCGAAGCGATTTGCATCGATGAGATCGACGTGCTCGCCGGCAGCCGCACGGACATCCTGCTCCGTGCTCGTGCCGGGGAAGGTCCAATTCGGATTCTTGATGAACTCGGCCGTCGGCGTTTTCGAGCTGTTGACGACCACGCGTGTCAGCCCGAACTTCATGCGCGAGGTGCATTCGTCGCTAGCCGTGACGATGGCGTCACAGCCGATCACGAGATTCGCCTCGCCCATCGCAATGCGCGTGGCATGGATGTCGGTGGGCGTATTGGCGATCTGCACGTGGCTCATCACGGCGCCGCCCTTTTGCGCGAGACCGGTTACGTCGAGCACGGTCACGCCCTTTTGCTCCAAGTGCGCGGCCATCCCGAGCAGCGCGCCGATCGTCACGACACCCGTGCCGCCCACGCCCGTGACGAGCACGCCGTACGGGCGCGCGATTTCGGGCAACGTCGGCTCCGGGACGGCCGGTAGATCGCTGCTGGCCTTCGCGCTGACCGCCTTGGGCTTGCGCAACTGCCCGCCTTCCACCGTCACGAAGCTCGGGCAAAAGCCCTTCAAGCACGAGAAGTCCTTGTTGCAGCTCGATTGATTGATCTGCCGTTTGGTGCCCAGTTCGGTTTCGAGCGGCTCGACCGACAAGCAGTTCGACTGCACCGAGCAATCGCCGCAGCCTTCGCAGACCGCTTCGTTGATGACGACGCGCCGCGCCGGATCGGGGAACTCGCCTTTCTTGCGGCGACGGCGTTTCTCGGTCGCGCAGGTCTGGTCGTAGACGAGGATCGTCGTGCCTTCGATCTCGCGCAACTCGCGCTGCACCTCGTCGAGCTGATCGCGATGGTGGATCGTCACGCCCGGGGCGAGCAGCGTCGTGCCGTGGTACTTCTGCGGCTCGTCGGTGACGATGACGATCTTCTTCGCCCCTTCCGCGGCAAGTTGATGCGTGATCTGAGGCACGGTCAACACGCCGTCGACGGGCTGACCGCCCGTCATCGCCACGGCATCGTTGTAGAGAATCTTGTAGGTGATGTTCGCCTGGGCCGCAATCGCCGCCCGAATCGCCAGCAGTCCCGAATGGAAGTAGGTGCCGTCGCCGAGATTGGCGAACACGTGCTTTTCGTTCGTGAACGGCGCCTGGCCCGTCCATGCCACGCCTTCGCCGCCCATTTGGCTGAACGTGCTCGTATTGCGGTCCATCCAGACCGTCATGTAGTGGCAACCGATGCCGGCCATCGCGCGCGAGCCGTCGGGCACATTCGTCGATGTGTTGTGCGGGCAGCCGGAGCAGAACCACGGTTTGCGTTCGGCGGTGACGCGCGGCTTGGCCAGCGCTTTTTCCTTGGCCTCGATCACGGCGATGCGCGCCGCGATGCGCTCGCGCACATCGGAGGGCAATTCGAATTTCTCGAGACGCGTCGCGATCGCCTTGGCAATCAGCGCGGGCGAAAGCTCGTAGTGCGCGGGCAGCAGCCAGTTACCCATCGGCACGGACCACTCGCCGCCCGCGCCGTCCTTCTCGTCGAACTTGCCGAACACGCGTGGGCGCTGCGCGTCGGGCCAGTTGTACAGCTCTTCCTTGATCGCGTATTCGAGAATCTGGCGTTTCTCTTCGACGACGAGAATCTCGTCGAGCCCGCGCGCGAAGGCTTGCGCGCCTTGCGCTTCGAGCGGCCAGACGCAGCCCACTTTATAGAGCCGAATGCCGATGCGCGCGCAGGTCTCGTCGTCCAGACCAAGGTCGACGAGCGCCTGGCGTACGTCGAGATACGCCTTGCCGCCCGTCATGATGCCGAAGCGGGCCTGCGGCGAGTCGATCTCGACACGGTCGAGCTTGTTGGCGCGCACATAAGCGAGCGCTGCGTACCACTTGTAGTCGAGCAGCCGCGCTTCTTGCACGAGCGGCGGATCGGGCCAGCGGATGTTCAGGCCGCCGTCGGGCATGGCGAAATCGGTCGGCAGCACGATTTGCATGCGATGCGGATCGATATCGACCGAAGCCGACGATTCGACAACGTCCGTCACGCATTTCATCGCCACCCATAGGCCCGAGTAGCGGCTCATCGCCCAGCCATGCAGGCCGAAATCGAGGTATTCCTGGACGTTCGACGGAAAGAGGACCGGTAGGCCGCAGGCTTTGAAGATATGTTCGGATTGGTGCGCGAGCGTCGAGGACTTGCAGGCGTGGTCGTCGCCGGCGAGCACCAGCACGCCGCCATGGCGCGAGGAGCCGGCCGAGTTGCCGTGCTTGAGCACGTCGCCGGAGCGATCGACGCCGGGGCCCTTGCCGTACCACATCGAGAACACCCCGTCGTACTTCGCGCCGGGGTAGAGATTGACTTGCTGCGTGCCCCAGACGGCCGTCGCGGCGAGATCTTCGTTGATCCCGGGTTGGAACACGACATGGTTGGAGGCCAGATGCTGTTTGGCCTTCCACAGGGCGAGGTCGAGGCCGCCGAGCGGCGAGCCGCGATAGCCGGAGATGAAACCGGCTGTGTTGAGTCCGGCGGTTTGGTCGCGGGCGTGTTGCAGCATCGGCAGACGCACCAGCGCCTGGATGCCGCTCATATAAGCGCGGCCGCGTTCGAGCGTGTATTTGTCGTCGAGCGTGACGGAAGATAGCGCAGCTTCGAGCGAGGCTCGCTGACCTGCGTCCAGCGGGGCATTCATTATGTTGACTCCTCAACCCTGTTTGGGATCACCAAAACGTCTCAGCCTGGCGCATCTTGTGGATGCTTCGGCCGGGGCCGCCATATTGGCGGATTTTTTGCGATGGTAGCACTGGTGGAAACCCGCCGCAGCAGTCAAAAATAGTGCCACCGCTTATCTGGCAAGACTTCCCCGGCGGTCCAATATCTCGAAAATGGCGCGTGACACAGCTGTGTCACGCGCGCGTTTCCTTCTGTAACGCCCGTAACGTGTTGTGTAAAGGGTGGAGCGAGCGTGCCCGACCTGGTCTAATTTCCCCACCTGCCGCTCATTGGCGGGCACGCGGCCCGACCCACATTGGGATGGATGGCTGCGCGAGGCGCCCCGGCGGATGGCTTGCCATGGCGCCCTTAAATATAAGGAGTACAGATGGAAAAGCGACACGTTCAGACCTTCCTCATGATTTCCGCGGCATTTTTCGCGATGAGCTTGCCGGCGCGTCAGGCGCAAGCCGGCGTGATCGCGGCGGCCGTATCGCGCACGATGGCGCAGGCCGGCATCGGCGCGAGCCCGGCCGAGGCATGGGCCGCGTCGCTCGGTGAGGGGAAGGCGGCGCGCACGCCGTTCGCGGCACGGCCGATTGCACGGGCCAGCCGCGCGCATGCATCGAGCGTCGAGGCGGCCACCGCCAAGCGTGAAGACGCTAGCGCGGCTGCGAATACGATGCCGGTCGCCTTGATGTGATCGCATTGCCGCGCTGTGTAGCCGCGGCGGCTTCGCCCACCGCGGCGATTGCCGCGGCGCACCCCTCCGAGCTCCTTCCAGCGCGGCAGCGTTCCGCCGTCGCGCATCCCATCTTTCAGGCCTTGTCCTGCACCACGCCGCGGCGAATTTGATCGAGTTCGATCGATTCGAACAGCGCCTTGAAGTTGCCTTCCCCGAACCCCTGGTTGCCCTTGCGCTGAATGATCTCGAAGAAGATCGGGCCGATTTGGTTCTCGGTGAAGATCTGCAATAGCAGGCCGCCCTTCTCGCCGTCGATCAAAATCTTGCGTTTCTTGAGCTCGTCGAGCGGCTCGCCGTGCCCCGGGATGCGACGATCGACGAGTTCGTAATAGGTGTCGATCGTATCGAGCAGCTTGATGCCGGTCGAGCGTAGCCCGTCCACGGTCCGATAGATGTCGGACGAGCCGAGCGCAATGTGTTGAATGCCTTCGCCGTGGTAAGCGTCGAGGTATTCCTGAATCTGGCCCGCTGTCTCCGAGCCTTCCTCGTTGATCGGAATGCGGATCTTGCCGCAGGGCGAAGTCATCGCTTTGGATTTGACGCCCGTCACCTTGCCTTCGATGTCGAAATAGCGGATTTCGCGAAAATTGAACAGCCGCTCGTAGAAGGCCGCCCATTCCTGCATGCGTCCGCGATGGACGTTGTGCGTCAAGTGATCGATGTAGGTGAGGCCGTGGCCGACCGGACGCGCCGCGGCGCCCGGAATCGGTTCGAAGTCGACGTCGTAGATATCGATATCGCCGACGCTGCCCGCGGGAGCCCCATTCTTGCCGCGCCAACGATCGACGAAGTAGATCAGCGAGTCGCCGATCCCTTTGATGGCGGGAATGTTCAGCTCCATCGGGCCGGTCTTGTTGTCGAAGCCCCAGGCGCCGAGGTCGAGCGCGCGCTTGTAGGCCTTGGCGGCGTCCTGTACCCGGAACGCGATGGCGCAGATCGACGGCCCATGCAGGCGCGCGAAGCGCTGAGCGAACGAATCGGGTTCGGCGTTGATGATGAAATTGATCTCGCCTTGCCGGTACAGCGTCACGTCTTTGTGCCGATGGCGGGCGATCGCAGTAAAGCCCATTTGCTCGAACAGTTTGCCGAGCGCCTTCGGATCGGGCGCCGTGTATTCGATGAATTCGAAGCCGTCCGTGCCGACAGGGTTATCCCACGTTTGAACCTGCATGCTTGTCTCCGTCTCTCCGGTCTGGGTGTGGCCTAGCGTCGCAGGCCACGAGGAATAGACGCAAGTGTATAGCGACGGTCGCAACAAAAATTTGCGAACTCGTTCGGCGTCGACTACGATTGCGCAACTTTCTGTCTCAATAAACCCGAGAGGAATAAAAAGATGGCCGAGATCGAATTGGATGCCGTCGACAGGCGCATTCTCGCCTTTTTGCAGGAAAACGGGCGCGCATCCAACCAGGACATCGCGGAGCGCGTCAACCTCTCGCCGAGCCCGTGCCTAAGGCGTATTCGACGGCTCGAAGAAGCGGGCGTGATACGCGGCTACGTCGCCCTGCTCGATCCGCAAAAGCTGGGCCTTGGGTTGCTCGCTTACGTCAACGTTCGCCTGGAGAAACGTGGCGGTGCGACGGGGCATGCCGGGACGACGCACGCCGAGCTCTTTCGAGCGGCCGTGCAATCGTGGCCGGAAGTGGTCGCCTGTCATGCGATGACCGGGGAGATGGACTACTTGCTGCGCGTGCAGGTCAAAGACATGATCCATTTTTCTCGCTTCGTGCAGGATCAACTGCTGCACCATCCGTCCGTCATCGACGTCAAGACGAGTTTCGCGTTGGAATCGTTCAAAGAGACGACCGCTTTGCCGATCCTATGATCGATCGGCGCGCTATGGTGGCCGTGTGCAAGCGAGGAGGAGGAGAGGGCGGCGAGGCTGCCGAAGCCGCCTCGCCGCGCGCACCGCACAGGGGAGCGCGGTGCGCTAGGGGAGAGTCTTGAACAGTCTTGAACAGCTTTGAGCGGCCTCGAATAGCCTCGAGAGGGCGCGATGAACCGCGGCGCTTGATCAGGCGAGCGCCTCTGCCGGCATCATCGCCTCGATGATGCGCGCCGTATTGCGGGCTTGGCGCTTGATCGCATAGTCGAACACCGCCGCTTGCTCTTGCAGCATCTCGGTGATGATGCTGGTTTGATCGGCCGGCGGCAGCGTCAGGTACGCATCGGCGCTGCCATAGGCGTACTCGATCTTCATCCCGGCCTTCTTGGCGATGTGCATCATCGTCGTATTGCGCGACAGGCAGTACATATAGAGCGTCGTGACGCGCGTATTGCGCCCATGCATCGCCGCGCGCGCGAACAGCTTGGAGCCGACGCCCATTGCGCGCGAGCTTTCGAGCACGGACACGCCGAACTCGGCGGTGCGATTTTCGCCTTCGGCCGGCAAGTAGGCGAGATGGCCCACGCCTACAAGATCAAGCCCGCGATCGTATACGCCGAAGACCTTGTCGCGCGAGAAATCGATCGATTGCACGTAGTGTTCGATCACATGATCGGGCGCGGCCTGACCGAAGCGCAGGAGACGATCGTCCACGTTGAGTGCGAGAAAGTGCGTCAACAGTGGGTCGCGGTCGCCCGCCGTCAACTCACGCACGAGCACGGACTCACGATGCGCCGCTTGCGCACGGCGCTCGTGCTGCTTGGTCGACGCGGCGGCGCGGATAGAGGGCTGCGGGTTCATCGTGGGTTCTCCTTTCGTCGTGCGTCCGTTGCTGCGACGCAATGCGAATTCTACCCGATGCGCATCGGTGTCACTAGGGAAAACCCGAGTGCAACCCCGAGACCATCCTCTATTAGCGCCTTAGAAGGCGCCTAAGTCATTGAATTTTAGGCAAAAACTTCTGTGTTGCGGCGACGCGTCGCGTCATTTTGACCGATGCTAGGCTGATGTTTTCATGTTGCGGTGCAGCGTTAGCCTCGTGCGCTCGTGGCCCCGTCACTCGCCGTTGGGACGAGACCGCGCTCCAGCACCTGCACGACTTGATCGGCAAACTCGCGGTAACCGAGGCGCCCGCCCGGCTTGAGCCAGGTGAAGGTCCAATTGATCATGCCGAACACCATCATGGTCAGCGCCGTCTGGTTGTCTTTCGTGACGCGGTCCGGGTACGCGCGCGCGAGTTGGCGGGCGAACGCGGCGACGATGTCGCGCTGACGATCGAGGATGACTTCCCGTTGGCTTTCGACGAGATATTTGACGTCGTTGAGCAGCGCGACGTGCCGGCTGTGCGAGGTCTCGTACTCGATCAGAAAGGCTCGCACGAGTTCGGCGAACGTTTCGCGCTCGGACAGAGCGCGCCGTTGGCTCGAGCCCTCCACCTCGGCGATGATCAGCATCAGCCGCTTGGTGTAGCGGTCGAGCAGATCGAACAGGATCGCTTCCTTGCTCTCGTAGTAGTGATAAAGCCGTGCTTTCGAGGTGCCGCTGGCCGCGGCCAGTTCGGCCATCGAAGTGCTGGGATAGCTCGTTTGCGCGAAGGCGCTGGCGGCGAGTTCGAGGATCTGCTCGCGCTGGGTGTCGTGATCGGGTGCTCGGGTACGGGCCATGGTTGTGTCGTCGTTGGGGGCCGGCCCAGGCGCAAGAATCGCGTTGGAATCGTATTGATCGTTGCTTTTGCGCGCTAGGCGGCGGGGAGCCGCCGCGCAGCGCGGCCTCGGACCGCCGGGCGCTAGTTTAAGCGAAACGCGGATGCGTCAAGCGCGCGGCCGGTCCGGGGTTCAACGCTCGTCGTAGCTGACGACGACGCGTTCGCTGACGGGATGGCACTGGCACGTCAGCACGAAGCCGTCGCGAAGCTCCTGTGCTTCGAGGGTGTAGTTCTTGTCCATCTTGACTTCCCCTTCGAGCACTTTCGCCCGGCATGTGCAGCAAACGCCGCCCTTGCAGGCATACGGCAGCGCGAGACCGGCGTGCAAGCCCACATCGAGCAGGCTCGCCCCTTCATACGGCAGCCGCATCTTGCGGCGCTTGCCGTCGATGACGATCTCCAGTTCGGCGGCCGGCGTGTCGTCGGTGATCTCGACGACAGGCGCGCCCGCTTGCGGCAACGGCGTTCCGAAGCGTTCGACGTGAATCTTCGATTGCGCCACGCCCGCCGCCTTCAGCGCCGCTTCGGCTGCATCCATCATCGGCGCGGGCCCGCAAATGAACGCTTCGTCGACCGCGGACGCGGGAACGAGCATATCGAGAAACGCGGCGCATTTCGCTTGATCGAGCACGCCGTTGAAGAGCTCGACGTCCTGCATATCGTCGGACAGCACGTGATACAGGACGAAGCGGTTCATGTAGCGATTCTTCAGATCCTCGAGTTCTTCCGCGAACATGATCGCATCGACGCTGCGGTTGCCGTAGATCAGCGTGAAGGTGCTGCGCGGCTCGAGTTCGAGCGTCGTTTTCACGATCGCGAGTACGGGCGTGATTCCGGAGCCGCCGGCGAAAGCCACATATTGCTTGCCCTGTTCGGCGTTCAGATGCGTGAAGAAGCGGCCGTCGGGCGTCATGACTTCGATCGTATGACCGGCCTGCAGCGTGTCGAAGGCGAAGTTGGAGAAGCGGCCGCCGCGCACGCGCTTGATGCCGATGCGCAATTCGCCGTCTCGGTCGTAGTCGGTGACGCCGACGCAGATCGAATAAGAGCGCCGCGTTTCCTCGCCATCGACGTGTGCCTTCAGCGTCACGAATTGACCTTGCGTGAAGCGATATTGCTCGCGCAGTTCGGGCGGCACTTCGAACGAGACGGAAACCGCGTCGGCGGTTTCGGGCCGCACCTCGCGGATGCGCAGCGAATGGAATTGCGGGGTCGTCATGGGTTCAGTAGGGTTTGAAGTAATCGAAGGGTTCGCGGCAATCGAGGCAGCGGTAAAGGGCTTTGCACGCGGTCGAGCCGAACTGCGCCAAGCGCTCGGTGTGAGCGGAGCCGCAGCGCGGGCAGGCGGGGGCGGCAACGGGGCGCGGGACGAAGCGGACCGCTCGCTCGTGCACAGGCGCGGCTCCGCACTGTCCGCCGGGCGGCGCGATCCCGTACGCGCGCAGTTTCTCGCGCGCCTCGTCCGTGATCCAGTCGGTCGTCCATGCGGGGGCGAGGACGGTCTTGATCCGATGCGGCTTCAAGCCCGCGCGATCGAGCGCTTGCCCGATGTCCTCGGCGATATGCGCCATGGCGGGGCATCCCGAGTACGTCGGCGTAATGACGATTTCGACCGCGCCATCTTCGGCCCGCTCGACGCCGCGCAAAATCCCCAGTTCTCTGATCGATACGACCGGAATTTCCGGGTCCGGCACCGATTCGAGCACCGCCCAAGCGCGGGCGAGGTCAACATCCTCGTTCGGTGGCGGAGGTGAATCGGCGCGGTCGACGTGATCGGGACTGCTTAACATTGGACAAACCTCAAACGGGGCGAATGTCGGATGGGCTCGATCACCAGATCGCGCCGGGATGCTGGCGTGCAATGCTTTGCATTTCCGCGAGCAGAAATCCCATGTGCTCGGAGTGTTCGCCGTGCTTGCCCGTGGTCACGTGTTGCACCGGCTCGGGCAGCGTCAGCGTGGCCTCGGCCAACGTCGCTTGCACGTCGCGTTGCCAGTCCGATTCGAAATCGGCGGCTCGCACGCCGATACCGGCTGCCGCTACGGCATCCTCGAGCGTGTCGGGCGCGAAGCATTCGCGCATGTACGGCATCAAATGGTCGAGCGCCGCCTGCGCGCGCCGATGCGAGTCGTCCGTGCCGTCCCCGAGCCGAATCAGCCACTCACGGGCATGCTCGAGCTGATAGCGCGTTTCTTTGATCGACTTCGATGCGATCGCGGCGAGCTGCGCGTCCTTCGAGCGTTCGAGTGCGCTCCAGATATGAGCCATCAGCGCGGTGTAGAGGTAATTGCGCACGATGGTCACCGCGTAATCGCGATCGCTGCGGGCCGTGCCGCTGAGTGGCCCGCAATGAGGCAGTTCGACCAACGTGTAGTTGGCGAACTCGCGCTCGGCGCGAAAGTACGCGTAGTCGTCCTCGGTCTTCTTCGAACCGGTGAGCACATGCTCGAGCGTCGCGGCGTGCGAGTAGAGCATGCGCGCCTGACCGATGAGATCGAGGCTCATATTGGCGAGCGCGATGTCTTCTTCGAGCACCGGCCCGTGTCCGCACCACTCGGCGTTGCGCTGGCCGAGGATCAGCGCGTTGTCCGCGAGCCGCAGCACGTAGGAAAGATGTTCGGGCGTGGTCGTCATGACTTTCTTACATGTGGTTGACTGCGTCGGGCAGCGTATAGAACGTCGGGTGCCGGTAGATCTTGTCGCCGGCCGGCTCGAATAGATCGGCTTTCTCGCTCGGGTCCGAAGCCGTGATCGCAGCGGCCGGCACGACCCAGATGCTCACGCCTTCCTGGCGCCGCGTGTAGACATCGCGCGCCATGCGCAGCGCCATCGACGCGTCGGCGGCGTGCAGGCTGCCGCAATGCTTATGGTCGAGGCCCTGCTTGCTGCGCACGAACACTTCCCAAATCGGCCATTCCTTGTTCATGAATTCACTCCTGGATGCTTGATAGAACGAAGCGCTTGCGTGAGGCGCGACGCCTCAGGCCGCCGCTTGTTGTGCGCGGCGTTGCTGTTTTTCGGCATGAGCGAGCGCGGCTTCGCGTACCCACGCGCCGTCCTCGTGCGCCTTGACGCGCGTGGCGAGGCGCTCCTTGTTACAGGGGCCGTCGCCGCCCACGACGCGCCAAAACTCTTCCCAATCGATTGCGCCGTAGTCGTAATGGCCGCGGGCCTCGTTCCATTTGAGGTCGGGGTCGGGCAGCGTGACGCCGAGCACTTTGGCTTGCTCGACCGTGGCGTCGACGAACTTTTGCCGCAGATCGTCGTTCGAGATGCGTTTGATGCCCCACTTCGCCGACTGATTGCTGTGAACGGAATCCTTGTCGCTCGGGCCGAACATCATCAACACGGGCCACCACCACCGATCGACGGCTTGCTGCACGAGCTCGCGTTGAGCAGGCGTGCCTTTCATCATCGCGAGCAGCGCGTCGTAGCCCTGACGCTGGTGGAACGACTCTTCCTTGCAAATGCGGATCATGGCTCGGGCATAGGGGCCATACGTGCAGCGGCACAGCGGAATCTGATTCATGATCGCGGCGCCGTCGACAAGCCAGCCGATGACGCCGACATCGGCCCAGGTAGGCGTCGGATAGTTGAAGATGCTCGAGTATTTGGCGCGGCCGCTGTGCAGCGCGTCGACGAGCTCGTCGCGCGCGACGCCGAGCGTCTCGCATGCGCTATACAGGTACAGCCCGTGGCCGCCTTCGTCTTGCACCTTCGCGAGCAGGATGGCCTTGCGCTTGAGACTGGGCGCGCGCGAGATCCAGTTGCCCTCGGGCAACATGCCGACGATCTCCGAATGCGCGTGTTGCGAGATTTGCCGCATCAGGGTCTTGCGATAGGCGTCCGGCATCCAGTCCTGCGGTTCGATCTTGCCGTCGGCGTCGACGACGGCGTCGAAGCGTTGCTGCTCGGGCGTGCTCGCGCTCGCATCGAGCGCCGCCACATTGCCCGGAATATCGAGGGATTGCGTATACATGGGGAGCGATCTCGTCCTGAG
>Ga0224712_10000072_pt1 | contig 15459 bp, 17 predicted proteins | sample DielMetaTC5pm2_FD_171474 | JGI IMG/M metagenome (GOLD analysis project Ga0224712, IMG submission 171474) | Corn rhizosphere microbial communities from Kellogg Biological Station, Michigan, USA - Diel MetaT C5pm-2 (Metagenome Metatranscriptome)... | ecosystem: Host-associated > Plants > Roots >...
GGAATTATACGTTGATAATAAAATTATAGCAATACAATCATTATGACAGACACATTAACACCCAAACAATCCGTAAGTCCTGAAATATACATTGGGCTTCACGACAGCACAAAAGCAGACATACACTTGGCAAGGTTCAACTGGATCAACATTATTGTCTGTGACTACTTTAAAATTTCACCGCATAAGGTTAAGGAAACAAGCCGAAAGCGAGAAGTAGTCAAAGTCAGGCAAATAGCCATGTATTTAATGGCAAAGCATTCTAAAATTACATTAAAAAATATAGGGGAGCATTTCGGGGGTAAAAACCACTCAACTGTTATCTACGCTAAACAAACCGTAGAAGATTTAATGGACAGCGATAAGAAATACAAAGCAGACGTATTAGCTATCGAACAACTTTTAAAACTTAACTGATGAATACCACTCAACTTAAAACAGAAAACATGCTTTTCTTTTTCAGCAAGAACGTTGTATACCTGCGCAGAAAAAATAAGATGACGCAACAGCAATTTGCTGATACCATTGGTATGAAAAGATGCACAATTGGTGCGATAGAGGAAGGTAGAGCATTAGGGATAGAAACAGTTTACAATATCTCCCGCAAGTACGATGTATCAATTGACGAGCTAATAACAACAGACATTTCTAAAACCAAGAATGCAAAGAAAGTTGAAGAAATAGGCTTTGACAGTAATACTATTAAGGCAATTGCTTTGGAACAGTCAGGAAAACTACCCAACCAAACTGCACAGGAACTTTTGCAGAATGCCGACAAGATTTTAAAGTGGCTGACTGAAAAACAGGAAAATCTTAACTTGGTTAATACAGGGGACAAAAAATAGGAATAAATATATTTGAAATACAGCAACTTACAACTAACTTTATGCTAAAATTAAACTTCAACTGAAATGAGTACCATAAAACAAACACTCGGAAACATGCTTGAGCATCCTTCATTCAAGGTTGCCCTGATGCAATATCAGGAAGGTAACTCAAAAGATATGCTTATCATGCTTATCAACTATAGCGCACATCTTTTAGAAATAGCGCAACGCAATTGCGGACACACTGCCGCTAAGTACATGAAAGTAAAGATGAATGCCTCAGACATTAAAAAGAAGATTGTCAACCACGAACCACCCACCAACCTTGCCATGAGCTTTGGCAAACAACAGAAACCCGCAATTACTATTTCCCGCTACGGACTTGTTACAGGAATTAATAACGAAGCCATTTTAAAGTTTGGGTATTTCGCTGATGATGTGGTTGGCGCAGATATAAATAACCTGATTGATTACGAAGATATACACGAACTAATATTTGCTCCCGGAAAGGTTGAAAACATGGAAGTAACTATTGGTTCAAGGGATGGCGATAAGAATATTTACCTGTCAGCGATAAAGAACTCAGACGAACAAGGCAATACGATAGGTGCTACCCTCTACCTGAATGACGAAATAAGCGCAATAGAGCTTGTCAGAGCGATTGAAACAGAAGAGTGCAAGGTTGTATCCATAAACAGAAAGAAAGTTGCTAAAATCGCTCCTAATCAGCTCGGTCTTTGGGATGATTTTTTTAAATTGGCACAATAACAAATTTCTTAAATATGATTATAGTTGATAGAAAAACATTTTTAAAACTGCCAAAGAAAACACTCTATTGTAAGTATGACCATCCGGGTAACTTCGGTAGCCTAGAAATTAAAGAAAGTGATGTATCTGATAATTGGGGTAATGATTGGGAACATTCATCCCTCAATATGTTTTTAAAAGAACCATATGACAACATAGATAAAGAGTTTGAAATAACTGTCGGTACAGAACTGGAATTTGATTTTGATGTATGGTCGAGAGATGGGTTGTATGAGAATGAGCAACTATTTGCAATTTTAAATAATGATGATATAAAAAAGATGATAGATAAATTATCATCTTGTATTAAATAAGATGTGTTCAAAAATATAACAAAAGAGGCTGTTCAATTAATGGACAGCCTCTTTTGCATTTTCAGAAGTCAGTGAGCATTAAGTGTTCATTTTAGTGATTACACTTGATACACTATCGTTAACTAAATAACGGCCATGTGTTTTTAACGACCTTCCATTTGAATACTGAACGTTAATAACAGCATTTACACCTGATTGAGTACCGTAATACGGTTTAACGTTCCTGATAGTACCTACTGCAATTCCGCCTACATAAGATGGGGTGATGCTACTTTGATTGTCCCCCGGCTGCGACATGATTGTCACAGAGATAATTTGAGCCATACGCTTAAATTTTAATTGTTAAACAATTTATTGATTACCCAAAAGTACCCCTCAAAATCACGTCATTTTAATCACCAATTTGCGTTCAGCAACAGAGAACAAGGTTTGTAAATAAACCAATAAAGATATTTAGGGTGAGGCGGCTTTTCTTTCACGAGTCTGTTCTGACGTTGCTGTTTAAACAAGCTTCACCCTACTTTTTGAGTTATGATGCAGATAAAAAATAGTTTAGGTCTAATTGGAGATGCCATAAATACATACGGTATCATGCGTGACCTTTCACAGGCTAACGGAGGATTAGAAGTTGCTATACATCCAGAGGCAAAATGGTTTTTTGACCTACTCCCACCTGAACTCAATATCAAGGTAGTTGATTGGGTAGGGAATGATGCTAAAGAACTTGATTTAGTAGGTGCCTTTAACTTCTCTCATACTTCTGACTTGCACATGAGCCAATGCTACCACTATCAGTTTGGCTTAGCTACCCCTACTGCACCTATAAGACCTGTTTTGAATGTACCTGATTTGGATGTCCCGGTCTATGACTACCTATTGTCTCCTTTCAGCAGAAGCTTGCCTATTGAGCAAAAATGGGATATGCCCAATTGGGAGCAGTTGGCAAATAGGCTTAAAGAGCAGGGGTATGAAGTTGCGGTATTGGGTAATAGCCAGTATGACCAAAAGTTTAAGAATATAACTAACGAGCAGGATAGACCAATTGCTGAAGTTCTTAATATGATTAAGAAATGCAGGAAGGGTTTAGTAAGTGTGGTGACCGGAACTTCTCACTTGGCTTATGCAATGGAAACTAAAAACTATCTACTCAATAATCAGGGCGGCAAATGGGGGGTGAATCCTGATGCCATAAGTATAGAAACTTATATCCCCAATATCTCAGTAGACGAAGTATTAAACCTAATCATACAAAACTAATGGAGCTAAGAACATTAATCACTCAGGACAGGCTTGACGGACTTTTAAGATGCGCCAAAATGGTTCCTAAAGGAGTATGGGCAGAATGTGGAGTTTATAAAGGTGGTTCATTAAAGTGGCTTGCTCACCACTTTCCTGAACAAAAGATCATAGGGTACGACACCTTTGAGGGGCTACCGAAAGAACAATGGAACGAAAGGGAAATACACAAGGCCGGAGAGTTCAACGACACTTCTTTTGAGGGCGTTTCGGAATACCTGAATAACTATAAAAATGTAACGGTCATAAAAGGTTTATTCCCTCAAACAGCAGTTACTACCAATTACTCATTTGTGCATGTTGACTTTGACTTTTACGAAGGAATAAAAGCTTGTCTTGACTTCTTTTATCCAAAGTTAGTTGATGGCGGTATCATGGTATTCGATGATTACGGGTGGCCTAATTGCCCCGGTGTGGCTGAAGCTCTTAAGGACTCTAAAGTAATACCTACAGCGGACTATCAGGTAGCATTAATCAAATGAAAAAGAAAGTACTATACCACGCTTTAAATGATTCTGATGCGACTTCATTTTATCGTATTAGCGGTGTATTGCCTTATATCCAAAATCAAGATTTTGAGCTTGTAGATGGGTCAGGTATCAACGATTGGAGCTGGGCATCATTTATCGGCATATCAGTTTTTATTTTCCAAAGACCATTTACCCAAGAACATGCTAATTTAATTTTATTGGCAAAAGATATGGGTGTAAAAGTCATATTGGACTATGACGATGATTTGCTGAATCTGGATATATATAACGGCACATTTGAGCTGTATAATCTCAATAGAAGCTATTGCATGAGGTGTATAAGACTGGCCGATGAAGTGTGGGTATCAACAGAGGGTATTAAAAAGTCATTCGGTAAGTTAAACAAGAATATCCACGTCATTAAAAATGCTCATAATGACTTTCTGTTTCCTGTAAAAGATAAAGTTCCATTCAATAAAAAATCCAAAAATGTGATTTGGAGAGGCGGTGGAAGCCATGAGGCAGATGTATACGAAGTGGCAGACCAGTTGGTAAAAGTTATTAATGGAAACCCTGACTGGAACTTCAACTTTTGGGGGCATAGGTTTACATTTTTGGAGCAAAGATGCGGAGAAAACTATATCTGCCGTATGGGAATGAGCTTGATGCAATACTTCAAGGCATTGAGAGAGTACAACCCATGTATTGCTATTTATCCCCTCTCAAATACTCCATTTAATCAGTCGAAAAGTAATATCTGTTGGATAGAAACTACCTATGTAGGAGCCGCTTTTTTTGGAAATATAGGTTTACCTGAGTTTAATAAAAAATGTATCGTAGATATAAACAAATTAGACAAGATGCGTCAGTTTGAAGAAGCTGACTTGGTAAATATGATTTCGTGGGATTACATTGAAGAACATCTACTCCTAAGTAACATCAATAAAATTCGTGAAGAAAGGATAATAGCTAATTTATGATTGACATTAACAACATACGCATCCTGTCAAATTATGTGTTGGTACTTCCCGATAAGGACTTTGAAACCTACCAGTTTTCGGCAAAAGAAACAGGTATTTACTCACCGCTAGTATTCAAAGACGAGCAGGGGCATGAACATTCGGCTAAACAGCAACATCTTTCTGTATCAGGGGAAGTTTATGGCGTTCCTGAAAAGCTACTGTTTAATGCTGAGCGAATATGGGACATTCAGGACAGGACAGGTTTAAGAAATGGTGCATGGGTAAGAAACAGGGAGTGGCAATCGGAAATAGACGAATTAAGGACTAAATCAGTAAGGTTTAACGTGCCAATTGAGTTGAAAAAAGGCGACAGGGTTTACTTTGAGTATACCGCTCACAGGGATGCAGACGCACAAGGTCTTTGGGTACAAACCGACTTAGGTTTAATGATGCTGATTAAGTACGATAGCCTCATTTTGGCTAAACGCGGTGAAGATACTGTAATGCTTAATGGCTACGTCCTTGTTGAAAACGAAAAGGCAGAAGTTGAACAGATTGAGAATGGTGTATTAGGAACTCAGACCGATAGCGGATTAGTATTGCTACAAGGAAATAAGGTTGATAAAAAGACACGCACCAATGCAGTTGCTAAGGTTGTTCACTCAGGTGCGCCCGTAAGTTGTTATTTGGATTTCAGGGGTATCAAAGAGAAACAAGCTGCCACAGGAGATACTATTTTATACGACCCGCGATATGCCCGTGAGCTTGAATATGGACTGCATCAGGTGTTCTCAGGGCGCAAATTACGTATGATACAGCGCAAAGATATTTACGGTATTTTTAATTGATATGAGTTACGATTTAAGCAAGTGCCTTGTAAACTTTACCGAATGCCCCGAAGGTATCAGACTGGTTGAACAGTTCCCGGCACTTTCGGCATTTAAGGAGTTCCAGGATTGCCAGGATGAGAACTTTATCAAAATAGCTATCTGTACTGGCGACCCTGAAAGTCCATTTATCAAAATAAAAGATAGGGAATTGATGCTAAAGGCCGTATTTCAATTCATAGTCTTAAGTATTGATACCGAAGAAGAAAAGAATTTTTACTACGAAGTATTTAACTATCAGCATCAAGAGGTATTAGAATGCTTTGCTGCATACCTGAGAGCTTGCCATGATATAGATTGGACGGAATATCAGGCTACCAAACAAACTTATGATGTTCTCGTGGCAGAAGCAAATAGGCCAAGAGGTAAAGAAGAGGATATAGATAAATTTATTAAAAGGCGTGTTAATATCCAAAATCACTTAAAATCAATCGGTGAAGATTTAAAAAAGGCTGAGGCTAAGATTTTTCCAGATAGTAAGGCTGCGCGGGAAATCGCTATGCTTGAGAATAAAAAAATTATCACTTACGCTGAAAAATACGCTGAAGAACATACCCATATATGATAGACTGGAGCAAGAGAATAAGTAAGGATGATAAGTATATCGATATGCAGGGATTACCCTATTACTCTCTGCATTGGGATAAAAATTCAAAAGTTGTTCATGTTTACGAATACGATGTAGTTCTACCCGCTGAGCCACCCGATGAACATTGCGTAAATTATGGCCTATCTGAGTATGACCAAATATTCAGGCGTACCTTTATTCCTAAACAGGTATTAAATCCTAATGGAAATTTCGGTCGTGATAGTTGGAAACAAAAGGATATAGACGATTTTATTGATGCCGAATGGAATAGAAGGAGACACGGAATTTGGATGTTCATAAAGGGTAAAAAGACCTATATCCCGCCACTCCTTTACATGAAGATGAACTACTGGAAATCAATAACTGGTATCGAGTTCATCTACAAATTTTCTGATTGGGAGTTTTTTATCTTTTGGATGCACTGTGTTTATGATCCTGCTTGTGATGGCATGGCCGACTTTAAGTGCCGTCAGTTAGGGGATACAGAAAACGTAATCCTTATTATGTGGGAGTATGGAAGCAGGGTAAGAGGTACTATAAATACCATCCAGTCCTGCATCAATGAAACTCACGCTAAGAAAACATATTTCAGACTTGTACACGGGCATAAGAAAATGATTTACTACTTCCGTCCGCTTAATCAAGGTACGGAAGATCCCAAAAAAGGACTTAACTTAAGCTATCCGGCACAGCATCAAACATATGCTTCAATTAAGGAGAAGATCAAAACGGGTGAGTTAGTAAATAGGTCATCATCTGAAGATTATGAATACCCTGAAATCAATTCTCAGTTTTATTTTGGCCCTTCAAAAGTAAGTGAAAACGACGGTTCTACTGTTGGCAGGGGGTATTGTGATGAGTTTGGCAAATCGGATGGTAAGTTAGATCCTGTTGAGTGGATAAGGGTAATGCGGGAAGCCGCCCATAGCCGTATTCTGAATAAGAAGATGGGTATGTTATTGATGACCTCTACAGTTGAGGAAATTACACCCGAAAGTCTTATTTGGGCAATGAAAATATGGACACAGGCCGACCCTTCAAAGCGTACAATAGACGGTAAAACTGCTAACGGTCTTTATAGGATTTTTAGAAATGCTATTGATAGAGGTGAGGTGGACAGATGGGGTTTCCCGTTAAAAGAAAAGATTATTGAGCAAATCAATAGCGCAGTAAAAATATTGATGGAAGCCGGTGACGTTAAGGGCGTTATTAGCTTCAGGAGAAAGAATTGTTTGACTATTGAGGATGTATTCAGAGGGGCAAATGAAAACTCACAATTCGATATTGAAAAGTTAGAAGCACGATACTTCTACGTTATGAATGAAGCCCCTAAAAGCTTATATGTACGCGGAAACATAAAGTGGAAAGATGATATTAAAGATACAGTAGCTATTTGGGAACCAAATTCAAAGGGAAGGTGGATTATATCTAAACACCCTAAAGACTTCGGTTTACAGGAGAATGCGAAAGTAGCGCATATCATTTCGCCTAAACCCGCAAATACGAAGCAGTTCAGTATGGGTGTGGACCCGATCGAGCAGAAGGATGTTTTAGACGATGAACCTTCTAAGTTTGGTATGGCCGTATTCAGGAATTTAGATGAGGATATAGACGGTTTAAAAGAACGTTATTACCAATTTAATGATGAAGCTCGTGGTATCCGTATAGGCGACCCTGTAGACGGAGGGGCTTACTTTATTACCAATAGATTTGTTTGCACGTACCTTTATCGGCATAATGACCCTAAGCAGTGTTTTGAGGACTTTATTTTAACAGCAGTATATTATGGGACAGATGCTGTAATAGAAAAGAATAAGTCTGCCGCACTTCAAACATACTTATCACTTCGTGGATATGATATGTATATCACAGAAAAGCCAAATGCCAATGCCAATTATAGGGGGCAACAAGAACGCGATGGTATTACCGCACATACAGGTACAATTGACGAATATTTCAGCTTATTAACCACCTTAACATGCCAATGGTGGAATACCATAGATCATCCAGACCTGTTAGAACAGTTATTATCTATGAATTGGGGTAATAAGGGTAAAAAGGACTTAGGTGTTGCGGCGGGATGGGCGCTTAAGGCATCTACTATTCCGAGATCAAGGAAACAAACGTCAGCACCACAAACTGAAATCCACCATTTTACCGAGAACTACGTATAGAAAATCGCTTTTACCTAATCCCTACTTTTACTTACAATTATGGCAGAAGAATATCTTAAGATAGAGGATTTTAAAGGTAAGCAATATAAATATTCATACCCAAGTGATAATATTGACCCTGCTTTAAAAAAGCAAAAAGACTGGTATCTATCGGTTTGCAGAGCCATGATGTGCGACTACGCCTCAAATTATTGTTACGTACCCTTTGAGTTTGGGCAAAAGAGAAGCTATGTTACTTTACGCCAATATGCTACAGGCCAACAATCACCTGATAAACTTAAAGATTCCCTTATAGGTAAAAGCAAAAAGAGGCAAGACGGAACATACCCAACTAAAATGAATATCAGTTGGGATAACTACTACATATTACCCAAGATGTTTGACATTATGCGTGAGCGTAATATGAAAACAGAGTATGATGTAGAAGTTTCATGTATAGATGAAGATAGCCTTGCTACCAAAGAGGCTGAAAGAGCCTTTTTTAAATATCTCCTGCATCCGCAAACACAAGCATTCTTAGCTACCTCAGACTATAAATTATCACCTGACCAAAACCCACAAAACATGGGTATGCGTAATCAGGCAGATGTAGACTTATACTTTGAGACAGGTGGTTATACGATGCAGCGTGAAATGGCCTGTATAGCAGCCTGCCTTAAGACTAAAATGGTGTCCAACTATAAGGTTAATCAGGATGCCGCATTAGATGATTTAATTATCACTTCCCTTTCAGGATTTAAAACATATATCGAAAAGTCAACAAAACTGGTAAAAATCAGGAAAGTGATTTGCGACAGGGCGGTAATACCCTATTCAGAGTTAAATGATTTTTCAGATATAACGAGAGCCGGGGAAATCAGGGTAATGACCATTGCCGACATCAGGCGCGAAAACCCCAATTTATCAGGTGATGACTTATTATACTTAGCTAAGTCATTTCAATGGTATAATCAGGGATTTAACTATAGTACCGCATCAGCGAGGTTTTCAGAATTAAACAGGTTTAACGGCACAAACTCTATTGATATTGACCCGATAAGTCGCGTCAGGATTATGGTACTCGATGCCCAATGGCTAAGCACTGATATAGAAACCAATCTCAAGAACGTACGTGGTGATGGTAGCATTTTTTATAAATCTATCCCCTATAGCTTCCAGCAGGACGACAAGAGCAAAAAAAATGGTGATGAAGTAATTCGTAAAAACGTAATCAGGAAATATTATGCCAATTGGATCATAGGGACTGAAATGTTCCTCAACTTCGGAGTTTGCGAGGACGTGGTTTATTACGGTGAGGATGGGAATAAAACCCCAAGACTTGACTACTTCTTTGTGAAAACAGGTAATGCCTCTTTGGTAGAACGCTGTATAGCCTTAGTCGATGATATTGATATGGCTATCATCAAACAGCGGAACACATTAGCTACCGTCCCTGCCGCGCCTGGTATGGCAATCCAAAAGGACCTTATTGAGAACGTCTTCCTAAATGGTATTCGGCAACAGCCGGAAGATATATTACAAGCCCTGATAGAAAAAGGTGTGTTGTATTATAACGGACTTGATGATCATGGCAAACCCCTGTATATGGCCGGGGGTGCAAAGCCTATAGACTTTTTAGATGTAACCAAAATAGTAGGGACTTTACAAGTTTATGGTAATATCATAGTTGAAAAAGTTAATGAGATAAGAGAGGTATTAGGTATTCCGCAGGGTACAGACGGTTCTACACCCCAACAGTATGATGGATTGGGCAAAACACAATTGTCACTACAAGCATCAAACGCAGCCCTATACCCAACATTTAATGCCTATCAGACCTTGTTCAAGAATACATTCGAGGATGTTATTAAGAAATGGCAGATTGTCGCTAAAGATACGGGAGCTAAAATAGGGTTCTCTCCATTGGGAGCAAAAAGCCTGAAAGTCCTTGAGTTAGGAAAAGACTTTAGCAATGCAGAGTTTAACATTCAGGTGCAGATGGGCGTTACTGACGAACAGAAACGCGAGTTGATGCAAAGCATAGCCGCACAAAAAGCATTGGGCGACCAAACCAACGGAGCGCAAGGCTTAAGTCCGGCAGAATACATGTATATCTACGATAGAGTAATCGGCGGTAATATCAGGGAAGCCATGTATGTAATGGCTCAAATACAACAGAAAAAGGCACAGGTGGCAGCACAGCAGAAGCACCAGGATATACAGTCAAACGCACAGGCACAACAGGCATCAGCACAGCAAAAAGGTCAGATTGACCAGCAGAATATCGTTACCAAAGGACAAGTTGATGGTAAGAACGATGTAATGATGGAGTTGGTGAAAGGATTGATGGAGCAGAATAAGAGCATTATGGACAACTTCATGAAGTCACAGGCTGATATGGGGAAACCTGTTAGTGCTGATGCAGCACAAGCGCATGTGGCAGCCAATAATCAGCAAATAGGTGCTATAGTACAAAGTCAGGTTCAGCCGCAGGATCAGCAACAGGCACAACCCGAAGCACAACCACAAGATATGTCACAGATGCAACCACAAGACGCAGCATAAAATACCCATTTCCCTGTTTTAGTTAGTTAGTTGAGAGCCGATTCAGTTTAAATACTGGACGGCTTTTTTGCTTAAAAATGGTACCCAAAATCATGTTGAAACGGCAGGTATTTTTGATATAGAAGAAAACAGCAATATGAGCAATGTAGATGAAATGCTAATCAATTCCCTTTCTGCACAAGTGGGAGGAAACACAGAAACTACTAATCAGCAAGGTTCCGAGATGGAAAATGCCAATGGTGGTGAACAAATCCAACCCGAAGGTGCAGTACAAACAGCAGAAACTGGAAATACTTCCGTGATGGAAAATCAAGGTCAAGCGCAAACACAGGGGAACGAGGCAACTAATACCAATAACCAACAAGAACAACCTGTAGTAGACTATGACAAAGTTGTAGGAGAGCTTACAGGCGGTTTATTTAGGAATGCCGAAGAGTTTAAAGCCTCTTTGCCGAAGTTCAGCGAGTATGACAGGTTAAAGCAGGAACGGGATGAGTTTGAAAGTAAAACAAAGCAAGACCCGTTTGCTAACCCTTATGTTAAAAAGCTCAATGAACTGTTAGTTGGTGGTGCTTCAGCAGATCAGATTGAAAATTTTCATAAAATCAATAAAGTAGGTGATATATCTGCCTTGTCTCCATTGGATGCTAAACTAGCTAAAATGGTACTGGTAGATGGATGGCGCGAAAGCGTAGCGCAGCTTGCCTTAAATCAGGAGTTCCCTTTAGAGGACTATGAAGAAGGTAGCCCTGAACGGACTATCATGGAGGAAAAGCTACGTCTTTCAGCAGAAGCCGATAAGAAATCCTTAGAGCAGTTCAAGTCTGACAACTCGGTAGTAAGTACCCAAAATGCAGAGCAGATACAATTACAGGCCGCAGCAAAGCAAAAAGAGCATGATGACTATGTTCGCGCTAATGTGCCACAGATTGCATCCCAAATTCAGGGCATGGGTGAGATTGAGTTTAAAGTAAAGGACGGTCAGCCGTTAAAGATGAAGTTCGATTATCCGCAGGAATTTAAAGCTCAGATGGGCGATAAACTATTCGAGTACTTCAGTGATGGTCAGACACCTATTACACAGGAAACGGTAGCTCAGGCATTCAAGGCTATTAACGCCACCTATTTGGACGAGAACTTCCCCAAAATCAGTCAAAGGATTTATGAGACTGCATGGAATGCAGCATTGGAGTTCGCTACCAATAAATATGAAAATAAATCGGGTCTGCCACAATCATCACAGGTAAATCCGCAAGGGGCAAATACACAACAAGCATACGGTGACTTCTTAAAAGGGTTGGTTGGATCAAATTAAAAGATTTCCAAACACTTTAAAAACTAAAAATCAATGCCGTACACTAATTCAAATTTAGAAAAAGGTAACGTAAACAACGGTACTAACAACCCGCCTACCCACGTAGAAGGTGGCTATGGTGATGTCTTTATCTTGGGTTCTACCCTGTTAGCTGACAACCCGCAAATCCTACCTGAATACTTTAAACAGGCAGGTTATGGCGTATCAACATTGGCTAAGATCAGAGCCTTTAAATTCGGTCGCCTGAACATGAGCAGAGCCGTACAAGGGCCTGTTACGCAGCACTATGAAAAACCACGTCCAAACAACCTGATTGTATTGGGTTCTGTAGTAAGTGTAATTGACGCAAAGACAGTAAAAGTTTACCTGACAGCCGACCAAATGGATCAGGAAACCAACTACGCAGGTCAGACAGTATATTACTCACGCCCACGTATCACTGAAATTTGGTCATTGGGTAATGGTAATAAATACCGTGTTATTGACAAAGATATTACCACTAACCCTGCTTTACATGCTGTTACCTTACAGTGTGGCGTAGGTGCTACCGCAGCCGCAGATATTGTGCAGGGTGCAAAACTGTTCTACGTAGCTCCGGGTAAAGGTGAGGCAACAGGTCAGATTTCATCACTAAGAAGCACTCAGTACAAATACCAGAACACCTTCCATATCTTGGATGAAACGCACTTGGTATCAGGCACTAATATGACCACTGAGGTAAGGTTTAAACCAGTTCCCGGCTCTAACCTGCTTTACCTTGAAGGTCTGAAGGATGCTGAAATGCGTCACGAGATGGCAAAAGGTAACGTGTGGATGTTCGGCTCTCAGGCTACTAACTGGACTGACTTTTCCAGCCCATTAAATACCAATGTTCCGGTAGGTGGTACTGAAGGTCTTGTGGATTATGCCCGTAAATGGGGATATGACTTTGCCTATGACCCGGCTAACTTAACTGAGGATGACTTGTACGCTATTTCATCATATTACAATGATGTGCGTATCTCAGCCTCAGAGGTAATGTTGTTTGAAGGTTATAATGTGAATATCAACTTCCAGAAAGCGTTTGCCGACAAGATCAACTACACTTGGGTTGCTGGCGTATCAGACCGTTATATGTCAGATGCTGTTCGCCGCGCTCAGTCACTGGATAATGGTTTCAGCACCGAGGGTATGTTCCTGAACTTAGGAATTGATGGTTTCCGTGTAGGTAACTTAACATTCCTGCAAACTAAGGCAGAGGAGTTCTCCAATGCACAAGGTCCCGGTGCAGTAGGCTTTAAAGACGTGTTCATTGCTGTACCATTCGGTAAATCATCTGAAGAAGATGCACAAGGCGTACCATATGTAGGTTATGAGTATCGTGGTACTGATGGCTATAGCCGTGAAAACGAAGTGTGGATCAACGCAGGTGCAGGTAACGGTCGTGCGGTAACCAGTGCCGGAGAGATCAAAGCTATTTTTGCGAAATCTACTCAGTATGACGTTCAAAACACGTATATGAGATCAGAAATTGCGGCTCACTTTGCTTTAGGATCTTCATTTGTACTTGGACACCCTGAATCAATGGCTTTATAATAGCAGTTCCATAAAAAAGTGTTTAAGTAGGCCGCTATCCTTAATTGGGTAGCGGTTTTTTGCTTTTATGCCCCTCAAAAATCATATCCATAAATGGATATTTTTATAACATGAAATCAGAGCATATAAAGTTTGATGACGACACTATACAATTCCTGAATGACTATAAACAAAGTCATGGTGTCAGCAAACAGGCTTTTATAGAAATGGCTGTAAAAAAGGAAATTATTAATATAAAAGCAGAATTAAAACTAAGAGAACATGTTAACACTAAATGATGAAGTAATAGCAAGAGACAAGCTTTGCGAGAAATTCGGCATAGATTACAAGAAAATTGAAAAGCGCCCTGAGTTTGAAGGATTGGGTGGTTGGACAGACCATGCTAACGGGGGCAAAAAAAGGTTTAACGGTGGCTATAGCAAGCTTGCTCGTTTTTGGGTAGAAGATAAGGCTACCAAAATGCCGTTGGAGATACGTTATTCGGTTTCTCGTGTTTACCGTAAAGAAATGGATGGTTACGACTACCAGCCTAAACGTATCGAAATACCAGGCGAAGGAATGCAGCTTTCAGAGGACTTGGATTTGGCAGTATTTACTTTTCTGCATCCCTCTTGTGCCTTAAGCCCGTTCAGAAAAGGTAAATCAAACTTTGAGTTTGTTGATGCACAGGCAAGAGCAGAAAAAGAAATTGACGAATTAGACACATTGGGTGAAGCGTTGGTACATGCTAAATCTATTTCAGGACATAATGCCGTTATTTTGGCGAAGGGATTAGGTATTGCAGGGGTGGATACAATGGAGCCAAAATCAATTACCGCAGCATTGATGAAATTTGCACAGCAAAATCCGGCTATCTACCTGCAAAAGAAAGACCAGCAGTTAACCATGATCGAAGGGCGTATAGAACACTTTATCGATAAAGGCATATTTGATATGCAGCATATCGGTCAGGTGAGAAGATGGGTATGGAAGTCAGGCGAACGTGAAGGGCAGACCATTGTAGATGTGTTTAACACTACTGCCAATGCAAGGGAAGCCCTTAAAAACCATATTAAGCAGAACATGGCCGAATATATGTTCGAGTTAAACAATATGGGCGAAACGGTGAGTGCCAATGAAGCTGCCTTAAACTACCTGAACAGTATTAAGGATGAAAGCGGTGAATCCATAGGTAATAATCTTCCGGCTCATTTAGCTAATATTGGTAAGAACGGGATGTTGCCCACTAATTTTAACGAGGCAACAAATTACCTTACCCGTTTGTTAGATAAAAGGCCGTCAAACCCTGTGATTTCCAAATTCCTGAAAGCGGTTCAAGAGGAAGGATTGACAGAAGAAGGTGTAAACGGCTGGATTGAAGAAAACATTAAAAAGTAAAGTATCATGGCGAAAAAGAAAGCGCAGCAGCAGGAACCACAATTAGAAGGTGGCGCAGTTCCTGAAGGAGAAAATGAAGAGGCTATTCCTCAATTATCAGAATCCGACAAAGAAGATTTGGCAGATGGAGATTATGAGGCACCCGAAAATGGGTTAGTACACGGTTTAGACTGGGCACCGTAAAGAATCTAGTTAATTAGGTTGTCATGACCCCGATTGCAGTATAACACTGGTCGGGGTGAGGTTGAAATCAAATTAGCTAGCGTATAAGAAGTAGGTGGTCAGAAGGTAGGGTGACCGCAAAGGAATCACAAATATACCA
>Ga0224712_10000074_pt1 | contig 15340 bp, 16 predicted proteins | sample DielMetaTC5pm2_FD_171474 | JGI IMG/M metagenome (GOLD analysis project Ga0224712, IMG submission 171474) | Corn rhizosphere microbial communities from Kellogg Biological Station, Michigan, USA - Diel MetaT C5pm-2 (Metagenome Metatranscriptome)... | ecosystem: Host-associated > Plants > Roots >...
AGGGCAGTAGCTCAATTGGCAGAGTCCCGGTCTCCAAAACCGGTGGTTGGGGGTTCGAGTCCCTCCTGCCCTGCCAGGCAAGACCAGCGGCACCGCAAGACCAGCACCACCCGCATCACTCGTGACGGCGACAGGAGGAGGCCAGGTGACGCAGACGAGCGAACGCACCCCTGCGCCGTCGCCGGCCGGTGGCGGCCGCGGCGCAAAGCGGCCTGGCGTCGGCACCCGCCTGTCGACCTACAACCGGCAGGTCGTCGCCGAGTTGCGCAAGGTCATCTGGCCGACCCGCAACGAGTTGGTGACCTACACCGTCGTCTCGCTCGTGTTCGTCACTGCGATGGTGGCGCTCGTCGCGCTCTACGACCTCGTGTTCACCAAGGGCGTGCTGTCGATCTTCGGCTGATCGCGCCCGTGAACACCACGAGACCTCGAGGTAACCCCACACCGTGACCGAGTACCCCACCACGTCGTCGCCCGACGAGCCGGAACTGCTCAGCGAGCAGGCCGAGGCAATCGAGGCGACCGACGAGACCGACACCGCCGACGTCCCGGCCGGTGAGGGCGACGGCGTCGTCCCGGCGACCGAGGCCGGCTCCGGCGCGGACACGGTCGAGGAGTACGACGCCCTCGGCGGTTCCGAGGACGACGCGCCCGGCTACCTCCAGCCGGACGACGACGCAGCCGAGGCCGTCGAGGTCGCGCCGTCGGACAACGGTCTCGTCGTCGAGGACGCGGACGAGGACCCGGTCGAGGCGTTCCGCTCGCGGCTGTCGTCGCTGCCCGGCGACTGGTACGTCGTGCACACCTACGCGGGCTACGAGAACAAGGTGAAGGCCAACCTGGAGAGCCGGATCGCCTCGCTCAACATGGAGGACTACATCTTCCAGATCGAGGTCCCGACCCAGGAAGAGACGCAGATCAAGCAGGGCAAGCGCCAGGTCGTGCAGTCGAAGATCTTCCCGGGTTACGTGCTCGTGCGGATGGACCTCACCGACGAGTCGTGGTCCGCGGTGAAGAACACCCCGAGCGTCACCGGCTTCGTCGGCACGACCCACCCGACGCCACTGTCGACCGACGACGTCGTGAAGTTCCTCGCGCCGAAGCCCAAGGAAGCGAAGAAGGCCGAGGCGCCGAAGGTCATCGACTTCCGTATCGGCGATTCCGTCACGGTGATGGACGGGCCGTTCGCGACCCTGCCGGCGACGATCGTCGAGATCAACGCCGAAGCGCAGCGCCTCAAGGTGCTGGTCTCCATCTTCGGCCGGGAGACCCCGGTCGAGCTGTCGTTCAGTCAAGTCTCGAAGATCTAGGACTCCTTATGCCTACGAAGAAGAAGGTCGCCGGCCTCATCAAGCTGCAGATCCAGGCCGGTGCCGCGACGCCGGCGCCGCCGGTCGGGCCCGCGCTCGGCCAGCACGGCGTGAACATCATGGAGTTCTGCAAGCAGTACAACGCCGCGACCGAGGCCCAGCGCGGCAACGTCGTACCGGTCGAGATCACGGTCTACGAAGACCGGTCGTTCACGTTCGTGACGAAGACGCCGCCGGCCGCGCGGCTCATCCTCAAGGCGGCCGGGGTCGACAAGGGCTCGGGCGAGCCGCACAAGACGAAGGTCGCGACGATCAGCCGCGCGCAGGTCCGCGAGATCGCGCAGACCAAGCTCGAAGACCTCAACGCCAACGACATCGACGCGGCCGAGAAGATCATCGCCGGCACCGCGCGATCGATGGGCATCACGGTTACGGAGTAGGCGCCTAGACTCATTCCGGCAGTCAGTGGGAGGACCGCACCGAGCGGCCCGCCATCACCACAAGGAGAAGCACATGGCAAAGCGCAGCAAGTCCTACGAGCAGGCGTCCGCACTGATCGACCGGGAGAAGCTCTACACCCCGGCCGAGGCGGTCAAGCTGGCGAAGCAGACCACGACGACGAAACGGTTCGACGCGACCGTCGAAGTCGCGATGCGTCTCGGCGTCGACCCCCGCAAGGCCGACCAGATGGTCCGCGGCACCGTCTCGCTCCCGCACGGCACCGGCAAGACCGCGCGGGTCGCGGTGTTCGCGACCGGCGACAAGGCCGAGGAAGCTCGCGCGGCCGGCGCCGACATCGTCGGCGGTGACGACCTCATCGCGCAGGTCGAAGGCGGCATGCTCGACTTCGACGCGGCGGTCTCGACGCCGGACCTCATGGGCAAGGTCGGCCGGCTCGGCCGCGTGCTCGGCCCGCGCGGGCTCATGCCGAACCCGAAGACCGGCACCGTGACGATGGACGTCGCCAAGGCCGTGACCGACATCAAGGGCGGCAAGATCGAGTACCGCGTCGACCGCCAGGCCAACCTGCACTTCGTGATCGGCAAGACCTCGTTCAGCGAGGACCAGCTGCTCGACAACTACATCGCGGCGCTCGACGAGGTGCTGCGGGCGAAGCCGTCGACCGCGAAGGGCCGCTACCTCAAGAAGATCGCGATGTCGACGACGATGGGCCCCGGCATTCCGGTCGACCCGATGAAGACCCGCAACCTGCACGACGGCGAGGGCGCTGCGGCAGACGCCGCGCCGGACGAGTGACCGTAAAACCCTGCTAACCTGTACGACGCCGAAGACCGCCGGTAGCCGCCCGCCAGGGCGGCGCAAATCCAGCGCAGGTGAGTGGAACGCCGTACGACGGAGCTTTCCGTCCGACGCCCCGCGCATCTGCGTGGGGCGTTTTTCGGTTCACGAGACCGAACGGAAGGAGACCGACTGATGGCAAGGCCCGACAAGGCCGCCGCGGTCGCCGAGCTCACCGACGCGTTTCGCGACTCGTCGGCGGCGGTGCTCACCGAGTACCGCGGCCTGACCGTCGCGCAGCTCAAGGAGCTTCGCCGCTCCCTGGCGCCGAACGCGACGTACGCCGTCGTCAAGAACACGTTGACGAAGATCGCCGCCCGCGAGGCCGGCGTCGACGCCTTCGAGTCGTTGCTCGAAGGACCGTCGGCGATCGCGTTCATCAGCGGTGACCCGGTCGACGTGGCGAAGAGCCTGCGCGACTTCGGCAAGAACCACCCGCTGCTCGTCATCAAGGGCGGCGTGCTCGAGGGCCGGTCGATCAGCGCGGACGACGTGCGCAAGCTCGCCGAACTCGAGTCGCGCGAGGTCCTGCTCGCGAAGCTCGCCGGGGCGATGAAGGCGTCGCTGCAGCAGGCGGTCAGCCTGTTCGCCGCGCCGCTGTCGCAGATGGCCCGGCTCGCCGCAGCGCTGGAGGAGAAGGCGAAGGCCGACCCGAGCGTGCTCCGGGGCGGTGCCGGTACGCCGCCGGCTGCGCCGGAGGCCGAGGCGGCAGCCGAGCCAGCCGCGGCCGACGCGGCAGCGACCGACGAGGCAGCGACCGACGAGACACCGGTCGCCGACGAGGCCGCGCCGGCCAGCGAGACGAACGAAGCCACTGCCGAGGCGGACGCCGCCGACGGCGAGACGTCCACCAGCGAAGCAACGGAACAGGAGTAACCCACCATGGCGAAGATCGCTACTGACGACCTGCTCGAGGCGTTCAAGGAGATGTCGCTGATCGAGCTGTCCGAGTTCGTGAAGCAGTTCGAGGAGACCTTCGGCGTCACCGCGGCCGCGCCGGTCGCGGTCGCGGCCGCTCCGGCGGGCGGCGGCGGTGCCGCGGCCGAGGCTGCCGAGGAGCAGGACGAGTTCGACGTCGTCCTCGACGGTGCCGGCGACAAGAAGATCCAGGTCATCAAGGTCGTGCGCGAGCTGACCAGCCTGGGCCTCAAGGAGGCCAAGGACCTCGTTGACGGCGCGCCGAAGACCGTCCTCGAGAAGGTCAACAAGGAAGCGGCCGACAAGGCGAAGGCCGCGCTCGAAGAGGCCGGCGCTTCCGTCTCGGTCAAGTAAGACCCGCCGTACGTCGGCAATCGCGCGCTGGTTCTCCCTTAGGGACGAACCGGCGCGCGATTGCCATCTCCGGGTGCTCGGCGGAATGTGACGCCGGTCACGCGTGCGGGTACTAACCCGCGCGGGACCGGGCTCACCCGTAAGTACTACTCCCGGGTAGCCTTGGCTCTGTGACGGCGATCACAGGAAATTCGCTGCGCCTGTCGAAGTCCGTCGAGGTAATACCCGGAAAGGCAGGCGTTCGTGGGCGTTGACATCAGAGTCGAAGGACTGACCAAGTCCTTCGGCCGCCAGGTCATCTGGGAGAACGTCTCGCTCACCCTGCCCAAGGGTGAGATCTCCGTGCTTCTCGGCCCGTCCGGCACCGGCAAGTCCGTCTTCCTCAAGCACCTCGTCGGCCTGCTCCGGCCCGACCGCGGCCACGTCTTCATCGAGGGCAAGGACGTCCCCAACGTCTCCGAGCGCCACCTCTACGAGATTCGCAAGATGTTCGGCGTGCTGTTCCAGGACGGCGCGCTGTTCGGCTCGATGACCATCTACGACAACGTCGCCTTCCCGCTGCGCGAGCACACCAAGAAGGGCGAGTCCGAGATCAAGCGGATCGTCATGGAGAAGCTCGAGCTCACCGGCCTCATCGGCGCGGAGACGAAGCTGCCGGGCGAGATCTCCGGCGGCATGCGCAAGCGGGCCGGTCTCGCCCGCGCGCTCGTTCTCGACCCGCAGATCCTGCTGTTCGACGAGCCCGACTCGGGCCTCGACCCGGTCCGTACGGCGTACCTCAACCAGCTCATCGTCGACCTCAACGCGCAGATCGAGGCGACGATGCTGATCGTCACCCACGACGTCAACACCGCGCGCACGGTGCCGGACAACATCGGCCTGCTCTACCGCCGCCACCTCGCGATGTTCGGGCCGCGGGAGATGCTGCTGTCGAGCCAGGAGCCGGTCGTCCGCCAGTTCCTCAACGCCCGCCGGCAAGGCCCGATCGGCATGGCCGAGGAGAAGGACGCCGCCGAGCTCGAGGCCGAGCGGGAAGAGGGCGAGGAGATCCCGCCGCTGCCGCCGATCCCGCCGCAGATCGGTCCGAGCAACGGCCAGACCCGCCGGACCCAGCGCGCGGCCGGCCAGTGGCTGAAGGAGAACGGCGTCACCCCGCCGCCCGGCTCGTTCACCGGCGCGGACGGGTACGGCGAGGCCGCGGCCCCGACCGCACCGCCGGCGACGACAGAGCGTCCGCGGCGACCGTCGCGTGACGACGAGCGTGACGGCGGCGCCGTACGGCTCTTGTCTCGCCCGCGCGAGTCCGCGCCCGAGGCTCCGGCCGGCCGGACCCAGCCGATCCGGCGCCCCGCGGCCAAGACCACCGTGTCGGAGACGAGCGGCGCGGCGAAGACCACTGCGACCAAGAAGACGGCTACGAAGAAGACCTCCGCCAAGAAGGCGGCAGCGAAGAAGTCCGCGGCGAGGAAGACCACGTCCGGTGAGGGTGATTCGTGAGCTCGGCCACCTTCACCGCACCACTGCGTCAGAGCGGCAGCTTCTTCGCGCTCTGCCTCGACACGTTCGTGATGTTCTTTCGCTCGGTCCGCCACCTGCGGTTCCAGTGGCGGGAGGCGATCGAGCAGGGCTGGTTCCTCGCCAGCGTCACGATCCTGCCGACCGCGCTCGTCTCCATCCCGTTCGGTGCGGTCATCGCCCTGCAGATCGGCAACCTGTCGCGACAGGTCGGCGCGCAGTCGTTCACCGGCTCGGCCGCCGTACTCGCGATCGTCCGCGAAGCCGCGCCGATCGTCTGCGCGCTGCTCATCGCCGGTGCCGGCGGCTCCGCGATCTGCGCCGACCTCGGCAGCCGCAAGATCCGCGACGAGATCGACGCGATGGAGGTGCTCGGCATCTCACCGATCGAGCGCCTCGTCGTGCCGCGGGTCATCGCCTCGATGTTCGTCGCGGTGCTGCTCAACGGCCTCGTGTCGGTCGTCGGCGTCATCGGCGGTTACACGTTCAACGTGCTGCTCCAGCACGGCACGCCCGGCGCCTACATCGCGTCGTTCACCGCGCTCGCGCAGTTGCCCGACCTGTGGGTCGGCGAACTCAAGGCGCTGATGTTCGGTGCGCTTGCGGCGCTGGTCGCGTCGTACAAGGGGTTGAACCCGAAGGGCGGGCCGAAGGGCGTCGGTGACGCGGTCAACCAGTCCGTGATCATCACGTTCATGTTGCTGTTCCTGGTCAACTTCGTGGTGACGACGATCTACTTCCAGGTCATCCCGCAGAAGGCCATTTAGTGACCGCCGCCCAGGACCCGAGCCCCCGCTGCCGCGCCGACGCCGCGACTGGCGGCGTTGTCCTCGTCGTGCGTAGCGCCACGACGCACTCCTCGTCCGCCTTGCCATCCGCACCGTCGATCGCGACATCGACGGCACTGGCCCCGGGCGGAGGTCACTGATGGCGACCACGACTCCGGTCACGCTGCCGCGGCCGCTGCGGCTGCTGCGGCCTGTCGTCACCCGGCCGCTCGACATTCTCGAGGACCTCGGCGAACAGCTGTCGTTCTTCGGTCGCGCGCTTGCGTGGCTGCCGCGCGCGCTTCCGGCGTACTGGAAAGAGATCGTCCGGCTGATCGCGGAAGTGAGCCTCGGCTCCGGTGCGCTCGCGGTCATCGCCGGGTCGGTCGGGGTCATCGGCTTCCTGACGTTCTTCACCGGCACCGAGGTCGGCCTCGAGGGCTACCAAGGCCTCAACCAGATCGGCATCTCGGCGTTCGCCGGCTTCGTGTCGGCCTACTTCAACACCCGTGAGATCGCGCCGCTGGTCGCCGGTCTCGGCCTCACCGCGACCGTCGGCGCGGGCTTCACCGCGCAACTCGGCGCCATGCGGATCAGCGAGGAGATCGACGCGCTCGAGGTCATGGGCATCCCCTCGGTGCCCTACCTCGTCACCACCCGGATCATCGCCGGCCTCGTCGCGGTCATCCCGCTGTACGTCGTCGGTCTGGTATTCAGCTACTTCGCGACGAAGTTCATCGTCGTCGACTACTTCCACCAGTCCGGCGGCACCTACGACCACTACTTCCATCAGTTCCTGGTGCCGGTCGACGTCTTCTACTCGTTCCTCAAGGTCATCATCTTCAGCGTCGTCATCATGCTGATCCACTGCTACTACGGCTACTTCGCCCGCGGTGGTCCGGCGGGTGTGGGTGTCGCGGTCGGCCGCGCGGTGCGTACGTCGATCGTCGCGATCAACATCATCGACCTGTTCCTGTCGCTGGCGCTCTGGGGTGCCAACACGACCGTCCGGATCGCGGGATAGCGCCATGGCCCGGACCGAGCGCGGACTGCGCATCAAGCGACGCCTCCAGGGAGTGGGTTTCCTGGTCGTCGTCGCGATGCTGCTCGGTCTGACGGTCGCGATCTACAACAAGGCGCTGCCGGGTCAGGGCGGCGACACCGTCACGTTGCAGGTCGGCCGGATCGGCAACCAGCTGGTCGTGCCCGCGGACGTCAAGCTCGACGGCATCATCATCGGCCGGGTCAGCGACGCGCACACCGACGGTGTGAACACCACGCTGACGCTGAAGATCGACGACAGCCGGATGAAGGCCATTCCGGCCGACGTCGTCGCGCGCATCCTGCCGAAGACGCTGTTCGGCGAGAAGTACGTCCAGCTCGTCGCGCCCGAGTCGCCGACGGCGAGCGACCACCTGCGCCCCGGTGCGGTCATCTCCGAGGACCACTCGTCGACCGCGATCGAGCTGCAGACGGTGTTCAGCCATCTGGTGCCGTTGCTGCAGACGCTCAAGCCGGCCGAGTTGTCGATCGCGCTGTCCAACCTCGCCGACGCGCTGCACGACCGCGGCGATGCGCTCGGCAAGAACCTCGAACTGGTCAACACCTACTTCTCCCGGTTCAACCAGGACCTGCCGAACTTCAACCACGACATCTCCGCGTTCGCCGACCTCGCCAGCAACTACGCCGACGCGACGCCGGACCTGCTCACGACCCTGCGCAACTTCTCGATCAACGCGCAGACGTTCACGGTGAAGAAGGACACGTACGCGCAGTTCCTGCTCGGCACCCAGGCGTTCGCCCGCGAGGCGACGACGGTCTTCGGCGCCAACGCCACCCGGCTGATCAACCTCGCGAAGGTGAGCAAGCCCGTCCTCGACATGTACGCGTCGTTCTCCGACGTACTCGAGTGCCTGCCGAACGGGCTGGCGATCTACGACCGGACCCGGCTCGAGCAGACCTTCGGCGCCGGCCCTTACCTGCACATCAACCTGACGCCGGTCGGCGACCGCGGCGCGTACACGACGACCGACGCGCCCAAGGCGTCGGACCTCACCAGCACCCATCCGCTGCCGGGCAACGACAACAACTGCTACGGCCTGCCGTACGACGGCGAGAAGTCGGTGCACGCGGTCAACCCGGCGCTGTTCCAGTTCCCCGGCCCGCACCCGGACGGCAACTACAAGTGCGCCGGCTACCAGAACAACCCCGGCTACTTCACCTGCCCGTCCGGCGCCGGTAACACCAGCCCGGTCGGCTCGGCTGCGCAGCAAGGTGTCGGTTCGGTCGGCGAGCAGCAACTGCTGTCGAACCTGTTCGGCCCGATCACCGGCGTGCATTCCGCCGCCGGGCTCGAGGATCTGCTGCTCGGGCCGATGCTGCGCGGCATGAACGTGGCGGTGACCACATGAGGGGTCACACGCTCGGCGCGTTCATCAAGCTGACGACGTTCGCCGTCATCACCATCCTGGCGACGATCGTCCTCGCGGTGACGATCAGCAACAGCACGTACGGCGGCAACCCGAGCACGTTCAAGGCCGACTTCGTCGACGCGACCGACCTGCTGCCCGGCGACAGTGTCCGCGTCGCGGGCGTACGGGTCGGCACGGTGAAGTCGGTCTCCGTCGTACGCCAGCACTTCGCCCGGGTCACGTTCGACGTCGACCATGACGTGCCGGTGCTGATGTCGACGAAGTTCGCGATCCGCTACCTCAATCTCGTCGGCCAGCGCTACGTCGCGGTGCTCGAAGAGCCGGGCGGCGGCGGCAACCAGAACCCGAAGCAGGTCATCGACACCGCCCGGACCGCGCCGGCGCTCGACCTGACCGTGTTGTTCCGCGGCTTCCGGCCGCTGTTCCACGCCTTGAGTCCGGACGAGGTCAACGCGTTCGCGATGGAGATCATCAAGACCCTGCAGGGCGAGGGCGGTGTCGTCGCCGATCTGGCCGCGAAGTCCGCGACGCTCACCAACACCGTCGCCGACCGTGACGCGGTCATCGGCGGGGTCGTCAACAACCTGCTCGCCGTCCTCGACACGGTCGCGAAGCGCAACCAGGGGCTGAACCAAACCGTCGAGCAACTGCAGCGACTCGTGTCCGGTCTGGCCAGCGATCGCAACACGATCGCCGCGTCGCTGCAGAACATCGACGACCTCGCGAGCAACAGCGCGCTGCTGCTGCAAGGGATCCGGCCGTACCTGCCGAGCGACATCACCAGCCTCGGCAACATCGCGAAGAGCCTCGACACGACCCGCAACTGCCCGGGCTACGTCTACCCGATCAGCAACGAGCCGACGTCGACCGCCGTGCCGAAGTTCGCGAAGAACTGCACCAGCGGTCCGAACACCCTCGACGAGTACCTCAAGCGCGCGCCGACGAAGTTGATCCAGATCATCCGTACGGCGACCTACGGTTCGTTCTTCAACTTCTACCTCTGCGACCTCGCCTCCACCGGCGCGCTCGGCTCGGCGACGCTCCCGATCAACTCCCCGGCGTGTGGGTCATGAGGCCGTTCCGCGAGCGCAACCCGCTCCCCATCGGGATCGCCGGCATCGCCGCGATCCTGCTGATCGTGGTGCTGGCGTTCAACGCCAACTCATTGCCGTTCATCGGCGGCGGCGACACCTACCACGCCGACTTCGCCGACGCGGGCGGCCTGAAGACCGGCGACGACGTGCGCATCGCCGGCGTGAAGGTCGGCAAGGTGACCTCGCTGGATCTGCGCGGCGCGATGGTGCGGGTCGGCTTCCAGGTCGGCTCCGGCACCGAGGTCGGCCCGGACACGACCGCCGACATCAAGATCAAGACACTCCTCGGGCAGAAGTACATCGCGCTCACGCCCGACGGTTCAGGGCAGCTCAAGGGCGACATCCCGCTGTCCCGTACGACGACGCCGCTCGACGTCACCGAGGCCTTCATCGGGCTCGGCCAGCGGGTCGGCGAGATCGACACCGGGCAGCTGGCGAAGGCGTTCGACACGATCGCGGCGACGTTCAAGGACACCCCGCCGTACGTGCACTCCTCGCTCGTCGGGCTGCAGCGGCTGTCGACGTCGATCGCGTCGCGCGATTCGCAGCTGAGCCAGCTGCTCGCGGACGCGAACACCGTGACCGAGACGCTCGCCGCACGCGACGCCGAGGTGGCCAAACTCATCAACGACAGCAACCTGATCCTCAACACCGTCTACCAGCAGCGCGCGGTCATCCATAACCTGCTGGTCGACACGTCCGCGGTCGCGCAGCAACTGAGCGGGCTGGTGCGGGAGAACCGCGCGATCATCGGCCCGGCGCTGGCGAATCTCGAGCAGACGCTGACGATCCTGCAGCGCAACCAGGACAACCTCGACGAGACGATTCACCTCGCCGCACCGTTCATCCGCGACTTCACCGACGTACTCGGCAACGGTCGCTGGTTCGAGACGGTGCTGTGGAACCTGCCCGGCGGCGCGGCTCAGGGTTGCTTGCAGGCCGGCGGCCAGAAGATCTGCCCGCCGTTCGCCACCTCGGGAGCGAAGCGATGAGGCGCCGGATCTTCGCGCTGCTGGCGGTGATCGCGCTCGCCGTCGTCGGCACGGTCGCGGCCGCCGAAGCGTCGGGCAGTGGCGGCACGATGCACCTGACCGCGAAGTTCACCCGGACGATCGGTCTCTACCAGGGCAACGACGTCCGCGTGCTCGGCGTGAAGATCGGCACGATCGACAGCATCAAGGTCGACGGCAGCTACGTCGTCGTGAAGATGTCCTACGACGGCAAGTACAAGCTGCCGGCCAAGGTCGGCGCGGTCATCGTGCCGCCGTCGGTGGTGAGCGACCGCTACGTGCAGCTCTCGCCGGTGTACACCGGCGGCGACACGCTGCCGGACAACGCCGTTCTCGGCCTCGACCGCACGGTCGTCCCGCTCGAGTTCGACGAGATCTTCAAGAACCTCGACCAGCTCAACCGTGCGCTCGGCCCGAACGGCGCGAACGCGACCGGCGCGCTGTCCCGGCTGGTCGACACCAGCGCGGCCAACCTCGACGGCAACGGCACGGCGCTGAACGGCGCGCTGAAGGAGTTCTCGGCGGCGATCTCGACGCTGGCCGGCAGCCGCGGCAACCTGTTCGACACCGTCCGCCAACTGCAGCAGTTCACGACGATGCTCGCGCAGAACGACGGTGGCATCCGGGCGTTGAACGCCAACCTCGTGAAGGTCGGCGGCCAGCTCGCCGGCGAGCGCAAGGACCTCGGCGCCGCACTCGCCAACCTGTCGACCGCGCTGCAACTGATCAGCTCCTTCGTCGCCGACAACCGGACCAGGCTGACCTCCGACATCTCCAAGCTCACCAGCGTCACCAACGTGCTGACGAAGGAGAAGGAGGCGGTCGCTGAGATCGTCGACATGGCTCCGTTCGCACTGTCGAACCTCGGCCTAGCCTACGACCCGAAGGCGCACACGCTCGACACCCTCGACGCCGCGAGTGCGGTGTTCAACACGGGCGGCCCGACCGGGCCGGCGAGCTTCGCCTGCCAGGTCGCGACCGCGCTCAACGCGCCGGAGCCGTTCAAGACGCAGGCGTGCACGACGCAGGCAGGTTTCCCGGCGCACCTCACCCAATCGCACGCGCGGAGCCTCGCCGGATTGCTGACGGTGACCCGATGAGCCGCCGGCTGCTGACCCGGGCGATCGCCGCCGCGGCGACCGTCGTCGCGCTGTCCGGCTGCGGCTTCAAGGGTGCCTACTCGCTGCCGTTGCCGGGCGGCAGCGGCACCGGCTCCGTCTACCACGTCAAGGCCGTGTTCACCGACGTACAGGACCTCGTCCCGATGTCGGCGGTACGCGTCAACGACGTCGCGGTCGGCGACGTCACCGGCATCAGTACGACGAACGACGACGGGCAGATCAGGGCCCTCGTCACGATGCGGATCAAGAAGTCGGTGCACCTGCCGGCGAACGCGGTCGCGACGCTCGAACAGACGACGTTGCTCGGCGAGAAGTACGTCGCGCTCGGACCGCCGCCGAACGCGGCACCGGAAGGAACCCTCGCCGACGGCGCGCGGATCGAGGCCAAGGACACATTCGACCTGCCCGACGTCGAGGAGCTGTTCGGGGTGCTCTCCGCCGTACTCAACGGTGGCGACCTGCAGGACATCCAGACGATCAACCTCGAGATCAGCAAGGCGCTCGGCGGTCGCGAGCAGGCGATCCGCTCCGCGCTCTCGCAGGTCGACAAGTTCGTCGCCGACCTCGACGGGCAGCGACAGCAGATCGTGCGCGCACTCGACGAGCTCGACCGGTTCAGCGGCGCGCTGCGCAAGCAGAACAGCGACATCGCGACCGCGCTCGACCACCTCGGCCCGGGGCTGAAGGTGCTGGCCGACGAGCGGGCGCAGTTCACCCGGCTGCTCACCGACCTGTCGAAGTTCGGCCAGGTCGCGACGCACATCATCACCGCGAGCCGGCAGGAGACGATCGCCGGATTGCGCGACCTCAAGCCGATCCTCGGCCACATCGCGGCGGCCGGCACCAACCTGCCGCGGTCGCTGGAACTGCTCATCACGTTCCCGTTCCCGCGCGACATCGGCCACGCGATCCCGGGCGACTACAACGGGCTCTACCTCACCTTCGACGCGGACCCGCTGTTCTGCCTCACGACGCCGTTGCCGGTGAATACCTGCCAGGGCGTGCCGGGATCGGTCGGGACCCGGCCGACCACGCCGAAGGTGCCGGCACCGACGTCGCCGGTGCCCACCCCGACGCTGCCGGTGCCGACGCCGACATTGCCGTCGATCCTCCCGTCGCCGGGCAACCTTCTCGGCCAGTTGCTGGGTGAAGGTCTGCCGGGCGGACTCGGGGGTGCCGCGTGATCCGCCGTACGGTCAAGATCCAGCTGGTGGCCTTCGTGGTCATCTCGCTGCTCGGCATCTACTACGTCGGAGCCAACTACGTCGGCGTGCGGCTGCCGTGGGCGAAGAAGCCGATCAGAGTGACGATGGAGGTCCCCGACACCGGCGGCATCTTCACCAACGCAGCGGTCACCGAACGCGGTGTCGACGTCGGCCGGGTCGGCAAGCTCACCCTGCGCCAGGGTCACGTCGACGTCGAGTTGAAGATCGACCCGGGTCACTCGATCCCGTCCGACCTGCACGCGACGATCGCGAACCTCTCCGCCGTCGGCGAGCAGTACGTCGACCTCGAACCGGACTCCGCGACGGCGACGCCGTTGAAGACCGGCGACATCATCACGTCTGACAAGGTGACGGTCCCGCTCGACGACGCGACGATGCTGGTCAACCTCGACAAGCTCGTCACCAGTGTCGACCGCGCGCATCTGACCACCGTCATCGAGGAGCTCGGGAAGGGCTTCGACAGCCTCGGGCCGGCGCTGCAAGCGCTCATCGACAACGGCAACAAGCTGACCCAGTCGGCGATCGACAGCCTGCCCGCGCAGCTCAAGCTGATCGACGACAGCCGCACCGTGCTCGACACGCAGAACCAGGTCGCGGCCGAGTTCAAGTCGTGGGCGGCGACGTTCCGGTCGTTCTCCGACCAGCTGCGCGTGAGCGATCCCGATCTGCGCAACCTGCTCGACCGCGGCGTCACCGCGTCCGCGCAGCTGACCGCACTGCTGAAGGACAACCAGGCCGCGCTGCCGACACTGCTCGGAAACCTCATCACCTTCAACCAGATCCAGGCCGTGCGGTTGCCGTACGTGAAGGCGACGCTGCAACTGTTCCCGCCGCAGGTCGCGGGTGGTTTCCTCGTGACGCCGGGCGACGGCACGGCGCACTTCGGCATGGTGCAGCAGACGCCGCAGGACCAGCCGCAGAACCCGTGCACGGTCGGCTACTCGTCGACCAAGCTGCGCGGCAACAACGCGGACGGCACCACGCCGCTGGAATGGGGCGGGCCGGCGAACCTCAACGCCTACTGCCAGGACCCGACGACCTCGACCGACAACCGCGGCTCGCGTTACGTCCCGCGCCCGGACAACTTCCAGATCACGAACGCCGACCCGTACCCGGGCCCGGTGTACGGCAAGACGAACCATCCGACGGTGGCCGAGCAGAACAGCGGCGGAACGTTCGGCTCGACCGGCACCGGGTCGTCCTCGTCGTCGGCCGACTCGGTCTTCGCGGTGCCGTACGACCCGACGACGGGGCTGCTCACCGGACTGGACGGCAAGTCCTACCAGCTCGGCTACCACGGTCCGCTTGCCCCGATCTTCGGGTCCAACGCGTGGGAGTGGTTGCTGCTCGCGCCTACGATGCGCTGAGCACACCGTCGGTGGCGCCGCTCGCGTCCGCCGCGTCGATACGGCGTACGACGCCGGTAGGAGGAGTTCGATGAACCGCGCCGCAGCGGTGGCCGTTGGGGTCATCGCCGCTGTCCTCGCCCTGAGCGGTGGTGTGCTGGCCGGGGTGCAGGCGCATCAACTCTCGGACCGGTCCGCGATCGCCGCGAAAGTAAGCCGGCAGAACGACGCGCTCGCCGCCGGCCGGCAGATCGCCGTCGACTTCGTCGCCTACGACTACCGGCACATCGACGCCGATTTCACCCGGGTCGTCGGTGAGTCGGTCGGTGCGCTGAGCAAGGACTTCGCGACGCAGGCCGCCAGCGTGCGCGACCTCATCGTGAAGGCGCAGGCGATCTCGACCGCGACGGTCGCGAGCGCGGCCCTGGTGTCGGCGACCGCGACCAGTGCGCGGGTGCTGATCTCCCTGAACCGCACGATCGTCAACACCTCGGCGCCGAAGGGCCAGAGCAACGCGGTCGATCTGCAGCTCGACCTGGTCAAGCAGCACGGTCGCTGGCTCGCGAGCGCGGTGAAGCCGCTGTGACCGACGAGCCGCGCAACGAGGGGACGCCCGAGCCGAACCCGTCGGTGCCGCCGTCGCCTGAGCCCGGTACGGCGGAGCCCGGTACGCCGGATGCGGCGCCGACTGACGGGGCGCCGATCGACGAGGCGCCGCTCGACGAGTCCGCTGCACCGCAGGCGCCGGCGGGGGACGACGTGACGCCGACCGAGGTCGCGCGGCCTGATGCCGCTGCCGAGGAATCGGCGGAAGCGGACGAGCCGATGACGCCGGCGGTTTCCGAGCCCGAGCCGGCGAACGTGACGCCGTCGGAGCCCCCGGCCGCCGAGGGTTCCCGGTCAATGCCCGCAGAGCCTGAGGGTCGAGACGAGCCGCCGCCGACCAAC
>Ga0224712_10000075_pt1 | contig 15325 bp, 10 predicted proteins | sample DielMetaTC5pm2_FD_171474 | JGI IMG/M metagenome (GOLD analysis project Ga0224712, IMG submission 171474) | Corn rhizosphere microbial communities from Kellogg Biological Station, Michigan, USA - Diel MetaT C5pm-2 (Metagenome Metatranscriptome)... | ecosystem: Host-associated > Plants > Roots >...
CTCGATCATGCGCTCGTGCTCCGCCTGCAGCGCGACGAGGGCATCGGCGCTGAAGTTCAGGAACAGCTTGCCTTCGCATCCGAGTTGCGCAAACGTCGTCGCGCAGGTGCGCGCCGCAGCATGCTCGAGCGCCACGGATTGCCCTTGGCGGGCGGCGCGATCGAACAGCGCGCCCGGCGATTCCAGCGAGGATCCGGCCGGGCCGCGGATGAGCCCTTCGTAACCGAGGATCGTGCCGCCGTCGAAATCGACGATCGGTTGAAACACGGCGGTGAGCGCGCGCCGAGCGATCAGCTCGGTGACGGACGGCTCGCCGCGCGGCGAAGACTGGCTCAATGACATGACGGAACGACAAGCAGGAAAGGATTGGATAGTCGGCTTATCGACCTGGTCGATTGAGAATTGAATGAATTTTTGGTGAAGCGATGCACAGCGGTGGTGCAACGCGGCGCGCCGCTCCTCGGGGCTAGTCGGCGACCGGCTCGCAACCGGGCTGTGCGACTGCGTCGTTCGCCGCGTCGATGCCGACGTGTTCGCGCACGAGATCGGCGATCGCGATCGGCTCGGCTTCCTCGGGCGGGGCCAAGTCGTGCGTGCGCTCCGCGATGACCACGCGGTTGCGGCCGCTGTCCTTCGCATCGAGCAGTGCGCTATCGGCCCGCCGGATCACGCGCTCGATCGGCTCGCCGCGCACGTGTTGCGCGACGCCCACGCTGATGGTCAACGTGACTTCGAACTGGCGCGCATCCTCGATCCGTTTGCGCAACCGCTCGGCGACGCGCGCCGCGTCGTGCTGATCGGCCGCCGGCAGCAGGACGACGAACTCCTCGCCGCCGAAACGGCCGGCGACGTCGGTCGGCCTCATGCTGTCTTGGATATGCCGCGCGATCAGTTGCAGCGCGCGATCGCCCGTGTCGTGGCCGAAGCGATCGTTTACCGACTTGAAGTGATCGGCGTCGATGTACAGCACGGAAAAGGGCTGGCCCAGGCGCTCGGTGCGCAGCAGAATGCGGCGGCCCAGCTCGAACACGCGGCGCCTGCGGGGCAACTGCGTCAGCTCGTCGATGTCGGCGAACGCGCGCAGTTGGCGCTCCAACCGGAAACTTTTCTTTTGCGAGCGCAGCGCGAACAGGTTCGTGACGAGACTCGTCGAAATGGCGATGAACATGGAAAGCACGACGCCGAACTGCTCGACGGCGGGTGGCTTGCTGAGCGCGACCAGCGCAAGCGGGCCGGCAATGGCGAGCGCGGCCGTTGCCGGAAAATCCCATCCGCGCAGCAGCACGGGACTGAAGGTCAGCGGGATCAGCACGAATGCGGGGAGCACGATCAGCATGCCGTCGCCCCATTGCAACGCATGCAGCACGATGCCCGCTTCGAGCGAGGCGATGAAAGCGAGCGCGGCCAGACTCGCTCGCAATCCGCTGCCTTTGGCCCAAGCCACGGCAAGCGAGACCCCCATCGGCAGCGCAGGCAAGGAACTCGCGAGCGCGGCCGGCGCGACGCGTTGATTGTCGAGCCAAGCGTCGCCGATCACGAGCACGACGTAGCCGACGAGCGCCGTCGCGAGCTGCGCGCAGAGAAACGACCACAGGCGATGGGCCGCGTAGTCTTCGAACGATTGGTTATCTTCCGGTGCCTCGATGGTCTTGGCGCGCTGCCCCCGGATGCGCCGTACGCGGCGCGCCGCCCCTTCCTGGCGTTCGTCGTCGGATCGATCCTCGCTGCTCATTTATTTTCTCGCTTGGACGTGCAACTTCGGCATTTACTGAAAAATTTTATCGGCACCCCGTTCCGTCGCGCCATTCTAATAGCGCTAAATGTCGAATGGGACGATTTTAAGAAGATTTATGAATGGCAGTTGGCCGCTCACGGCGACGGAACCCCGTAAGCGTTATCCGGCGGCGCGTGCTCACCATGCGGCGATAACGCGTCCGGTACTTTGGCGGCCGCCTGTTTCATCGAATTTGGGTATCGACGAAACCGCAAACGTTTGCTGTTTGCAATATGCTTTTCCGCCTCCAAAATCTTTGCCCGGGTTATCGTCTTCGCGATTTGGGCCGATTTTCGGCGCAAGCCGATCCGCATACCGCGGTGGGCGCGCCCATGCGGCCCGCGCCGCGCCATTCAGTGTTCGGCGTGCGCCGCCGGCCGCGGCCCTTGATCGTGCGCGGCGCGCGCAGCCCACCGCTGGGCGAGCGCTGCGCAGACCATCAACTGGATTTGATGAAACAGCATGAGCGGCAAGACCACCGCGCCGACGGCCTGCGAGGCGAAGATCACTTTCGCCATGGGGATGCCCGATGCAAGGCTTTTCTTCGAGCCGCAGAAGATGATCGTGATCCGATCTTCGCGATTGAAGCCGAGCCGCTTGCTGGCAAACGAGGTGAGCGCGAGCGCCGCGGCGAGCAACAGCGCGTTGACGACGAACAGCCCCGCCAGCGCGCCGAGCGGCAGGTGCCGCCAAAGGCCCTCGTTGACGGCTTCGCTAAATGCGGTGTAGACGACGAGCAGGATCGAGCCTTGATCGACGAAGCGCAGGACCCGCCGATTGCGGTCGAGCCATGGGCCGATGAGCGGGCGCGACAACTGGCCCGCGATGAACGGCACGAGCAACTGCATGACGATCGCGCCGACGGTGTGCCAACCGGAGCCTGACGCCCCCGCGTGATTGGTGACGATTAGGCTCACGAGCGCGGGCGTGACGAAGATTCCGATGAGGCTCGAGGCCGAGGCGCTGCAGACGGCGGCCGGTACGTTGCCGCGCGCGATCGATGTGAAGGCGATCGAGGATTGAACCGTCGAGGGCAACGTGCAGAGAAACAGGATGCCCATGTAAAGCTCGGGCGTCACGAGCGGGGCGGCGAGCGGCTTCATCGCCAAGCCGAGCAGCGGAAACATGACGAAGGTGCTCACAAGCACGAGCGCGTGCAGCCGCCAATGCGTCGCACCCGCGACGACCGCTTCGCGCGAGAGTTTCGCGCCATGCAGAAAGAACAGCAAACCGACGGCGATATTCGTCAGCCAATTGATGGCCACGGCCGTTTCGCCGCGGCAGGGCAAAATGCTCGCGAGCACCACCGTGCCGATCAATGCGAGCGTGAAGTTGTCCGGCACAAGAAAAGAGGGACGACGCATGAGTAAAGCTTCTCGTAGGCGATAAAAAACGCGCGGCAAAAAACGGCGCATAAAGCTAAAAAAATACGGCGAGCAAAACCGCGGCGGCAGCGGCTGAAAATGGTCGCACGAATACTGCCGCGTCAACAAAACCGCCACAGTAACACCGCGTTACAACGGCGTCGCTCGCCTAACATTTTTTGCCTCGACACCCGAACGGGCGGCCCATAAATTACCCGAAGAGATCCCTCGGAGCACCGATTTATCTGACGACCGCTCGGTAAAGAAGGCGCCCTGCCGCGCGCCGATGCGCGACGGCATCCGAGAGGGTGGTTGGCGAGTGCATCGATCATGGCCGATTCGGCTTTTCATATCTTTTTGCGTTGGGTCGGGGTTGCGTTGTGCGCAGCCGCGACCTCGCTCGCCTATGCTCGGCCGCCGCAGGCTTCGCATGGGGGGCGCGGCGGCCACGGTGGTGCGCCCGCCGGCGCGTTTTGGCGCGCGCCGGCGCCGTCGGCCGGTGCCGCTCCGCGTGGCGGCGGGCAACGCTCGTTCGTCGTCACGACGAGTCCGTACGGTCACGGCGGCCCACGCGTAGCGCCCGCACCGTCGGTCGCCGCGGCCGCCACGCCGTTCCGGCCGGTCAGCGAAGAAGCGCGCGCCCTGGCGCGCGACGGCGGCGCCGCTTACCTGCGCGCGGGCTCCATTCGCGCCGATATCGCCCGCTACAACGAGGAGCGCGGGCCGACTCACCCGCCTCGCCCCCCTTCCGTCGGCGGCCGTCCGCCGCAAACGATGTCCGGCTTCCGTAACTGACGGCCCTGTCAGCGCACCGGTCCGATCCTAGACGGTTCTTTCTGTTCGCTCTGTTGTTGAAGCCCATCTTGCCGACGCGGCTTGCCGTTCGCCGGCTCGAAGCATCGCTGGGCGCCCACGGCCTGTCTCGTGGTGATGCAAATACGCCACACTTTTGCCGCCGAAACCGCGCGTCGAGGTCCCAGGAAAGAAGTCCTCGGACGAAATCATTTTGTCGTCGTGCGCGCGTGCGTCACTATTTCGACCTATCTCGTCCGAACGCTTACGAGCGCGCGTCGGCCCGGTTCTCCGGCCGGTCGCGACGCGCCCGGCAGGCGCCGCGACGGTGCGCGCCGCATCGCATGCGGGCGGCCGCGCCCCGACTGGGCGCGGGCTTAAGCAAACCGCTATACCGGCAATAAGCGGACGTAATTTTGTCCAGAAAAATGGTCCGTAACGATGGACCCGCCCCCGAACTAGCTATTCAAGGCGATACCCAGGCCCCCAGAACGGTTCGCGCGCTTCATTTTTTGACAAAAACAGGAGATCTCATGAACGCCAACGTCAGCCGCGCGCTGAAAACAACGCTTCGTATGGCGGCGCTCGCCGTTTTGGCCGCCGGGGGCGGGATCGCCCACGCGCAATCGAGCGTGCAACTGTATGGGCAAGTTGATGCTTGGGCCGGGATGCAGCAGTTCCCTGGCGGCAAGCGCGCCTGGGTGGAAGGCGGGGGCGGGATGTCGACGTCCTACTGGGGCATGAAGGGCGCCGAAGATTTGGGCAACGGCTATCGCGCCGTCTTCACGTTGGAAGACTTCTTCCTGCCGCAAAGCGGCAACTACGGCCGCTTCTCGGGCGATGCGTTCTTTGCCCGCAACGCCTACGTGGGAATCGAATCGCCCTACGGCACGGTGACGGCTGGCCGGTTGACGACGCACTTGTTCGTCTCGACGATTCTATTCAATCCGTTCATCGACTCGTACACGTTCTCGCCGATGGTCTATCACGTGTTCCTCGGCAACACGGCGGTTCCGACCGGTGCGACGTACGCGACGGATACGGGCGTCGTGGGAGATTCAGGCTGGAACAACGCGGTTCAATATTCCACGCCGAACTACAACGGACTATCGGGCAGCATCATGTACGGGCTGGGCAATCAAGCCGGCAACAACGGCGCGAAGAAGTGGAGCGCGCAGTTCCTCTACTTCCATGGCCCATTCGCTGCGACCGGCGTGTACCAATACGTCAACTTCAACAACGCGCCGAACGACCTGCGCCAGGTCACGCCCTTCGGCACGATCGTGCCGTTCAAGAGCCAGGGCGTGGCGCAGCTCGGCGCCAGCTACGACCTGAAGTTCGTGAAGTTCTACGGCCAGTACATGTATACGAAGAACGACGCGCTGACGGGCGGCGGATGGCACGTGAACACGGGGCAAGGCGGCGTGACCGTGCCCGTGGGGCCGGGCACCGCGATGGCCTCGTACGCGTACTCGCGCGACAGCGGCGGCTTGAATCAAACGCGCCGCACCTGGGCGCTCGGTTACGATTACCCGATGTCCAAGCGGACCGACGTGTACGCGGCTTATATGAACGACCAGATCAGCGGCTTGTCGACGGGCCAAACGCTCGGCGCGGGGATTCGGGCCAAGTTCTGATCGGCCGGGCGCCGCGGCCGTTCCTCGGCGTTCGGGCCAAGGCGGCGGCGATGCGGCCGTGCGGCTAGGTCGGGGCGCTGATGGGTCGATGCGATCGTGCGGTCGATGCCATCGGTGCGGTGAGCCGGTCAGTGCAATCGGCGCTGCAGTTCGCGCCAACTTGCGTGGGTCGGCAGGCCCGCTTCGACCGCCGACGCATCGAGCGGCGCGAGACTGTAGAAAGCCCGCTCCCATCCAGGCACCGGTATCGGCCGAGCAGTTCGCACGACGGGCCGATTCGGCCGATACGCTTGATCGGGCCAAAACAGCGGCATCAGCGATCGCTTTTCCATCCCCTCCCGCATCCAGCCGGGCCCGCCGGCGTCGGCCACCGTATCGCACTGGAATGCCCATTCGTCGGCGTCCCACGCCACGAAAACACTCGGTTTGCCTGCCGCGTCGAACAGGAGCACGGCGTCTTGTTCCGGGCGCCAGTAATATTCGACGAAATTTTCGCGGGCGGCCAAATCGTCGAGGACTTGCACGACTCGAGGATCGCAATATGTGGCCCCCACGCCGTGGACGCCGACGCACCCGCGCAATCTGCAGTGTTTCTTATTCGCCTCGCGTAGTGTGCCGGCCAAGGCGGCCGGCATGGCCGCATCGCGCTTGCGCAGATAAATATCGATGAGCCCCGCGTTGAAGGCATCCACGCCTATCGCCCGCCGCGCCGGTCAACAGGATTTTCGTGCAGACGATATCGCTGATCGACTCGAGAAATTGGATGCCGTCCATCCCCGGCATTTCGTAATCGACGACGACCGCCGCCACTTCTTCGAATCGCATTGGATCGCACAGCGCATCCTTGCCCAGCACATTGCCGCCGCCTCGTTCCAATCGAGAATACGCGTCACCCGCCATTCGGATGAGCGGGACGCTGCGATCTCGCGAACGCATGAAATCGAGCGCCGCCTCGGGTTGCAGAAAAAAACGGTTCAGTTGCCTGTCTCGAAAGATTCCCCTTAATCCATCCAGAAAGTCCGCGCTGTCATCGAGAAAAACCGCAGATGCGGGATAGAACAGCGGCTGCGTGACAAAAGAACTCATACCGGCCTCGTGAAAAAAGAAAAGCGGAGCGACACCGCGGTAGGCGCTCGGCCCCAATTGTTACCGATTACGGCCTTCGACGAATAGGCGCGGTAAGAATCGCACATTCCCCCATGCTTTGGGGAGTGCGCGCTACCGCTCGTAGCAATTTCCGAGGAGTTTATCCATGTTGACGAGAGAAGCCATTCCGCATCTTCTTTCCAACGGTGCGGCGCTGTGGACGCCAGAAGCGCTCGATGTCGCGGCATCCAAGACTTTCCACCATACGATCGACATCTATCTGAAGGACTCCAATTCGTTCATGAACACCTATTTCGCCCGATATTTCGAATGGCAGGGGATCTGCCGCGAACGCTGGTTTTACGAATGCATCGACAATAATCTGCTCGGCGCGGGCGGAGCATTCGTCACGAAACGCGCTCATCAGGAGTATGTTCAGGAGACGTTTCCGTTCCAGCGAGTCGACTGTTATCTGAACACGGTAAAGGTCAGGCAGTGTTCGGCCTATTTGCTGTTTCGGTTCTATGTCGGCGGCCGGCCCGTTTCGATGGGCTATCAGCAGATTCTGTTCGCGGGCCCGGACAAGCGCATTCGGCGTTTCCCCGCCGGCGTAATCGAGCGCGTGACCGAATACGAGCTGGACTTGCCGTCCGATCGGAATTGATCGTCGCCATCCGCCGGGTCGCCCCGACGCGTTAGCGCCGGCCAATGAACGGCGGATCGTGCAGCGCCATGATCCGCCGTTCATCGCGGCTCCGGCAGACGCAGCGTGAAGGTCGTGTGCACGCCGGGCGCCGACTGGCAGGAAATGCCGCCGCCGAACGCTTCGCAGACGCGGCGGCAGAACGTCAAGCCGACGCCGGCCCCTCGTCCGTGAGCCTTCGTCGAGTAGAACGGATCGAAAATCCTGGGCAGCGCGTCGGCGTCGATGCCGCAACCGCTATCGTGGAAGCGCACGACGCAGTAGCCCTCGTGGCGGCGCGCGTCGATTGCGATATCGCCCTTGCCAGCTGCCTGGATTGCATGGATCGCGTTCTTCAACAGATTGAAGAAGACGAAGATCAGCAAGGAATCGGAACCGATGAATTGGAGCGCGGGGTCGATCTGCGCCACCGAAACGAGATTTCGCTCTCCCGCCCGAAACGGATAGCGCTCCAGCGCCGAGTCGATACAGGGGCGGATGGCATGGGCGGAGAATGTGCGCGGATCGAGCCGGTTCAAGGTGAGCGAGGCGAGCGACATCTCGATCACGGTGCTCGTGCTGTCGACCTGACGCCGGATCGCCGATGCAAGCGCAGGCAATCTGTCAGGCTCTTCCCGCAGATCGAGGCCGTCGCCGCATAACCGGTGCTGCACCGCCAGCCGGTAGCCGCGCATCAGTTCGGGCAGCGCGCGGTGCAGTTCGTCGGCATGCAGGCCGATCGTCGCGAGCGGTGTTGCGACTTCGTGCGCGACCGTCGCCAGCATGAGGCGAGGGCTCATCAATCCGTAACGGACGATGGAAACGGCAAGTATGCCGAGGCTGACGGCGATAAAGACAGCGCCGAGCGGGTAGAACGCGTACCCGTAATTCACGGCGTAATCGGTCGCGGCGAGCGAATAAAGGCCGAGGCTAACGAGGCATAAATCGAGCAGCTTCCGGGGCCGTGAGGCGCGTGCTCGACGCGTTTCCCTAATTAGCAGCCAGCCGCTGCGTCCAGCCAGAAAGACCGTTTGCACGACGTGGACCGGATGCAATGGACCGGCCTTCGGGTAGTATCCGAAGAAGAACGAGCGAAAGCCGTCGATCACTTCGTCGCCGCTCAGCAATAACAGCGCAAGCCCCGCACATAGTCCGTAAGACGCCATCAATAACCGTTTTTCCGCGCGCGCTGCGGAAATTTCCACCACGAAGTGATAGAAAGTGGTTGGCAAGAACAAGATGAACAAATAGCCGATCTTCACGAGCAGGCTTGCCATCTCCGGGTCGGTGGTCTGAAACAGAAATGCCCAGGTGGCTTGCCAGACGAATGTTGTCCCGCACATCGCGATAAATGGCGTCGCTACGCGCGTCAAACCCTCGGTTACCAGCACATAAGCGCCGAAACCGAGAAACAACGCCGACACGAAGGCGGGTAATAGCGAGTACATGGTGATCGCGCGTTTTTGTCGTGATGCCGCGGTGAGCCTATTGGTCGGAAGCCGTGGCCCTCAAAAACAGACGAGTCTGTTTCGGGTGGACCGGTTTATATCGGACGATCGCTAAAATCTGGCGAAACGCAGGAGGCGTCGATACGGGCATGTGTCGTTGAGAGGAGAGGGCTATAAATCGCGATCTTAACGTATTCGAATTTCGCCGCGCTCGCTTGATTCCACCTAAACCTAACCCATCATTTCGCGCGCAACGCAATTGTGCTTGCGCGGCACTCGATGGGCCGACATCGCGCCGTTGCCTATACTTCGGACACTAGGTGCGCAGCCGGCATGCGCCAGCGAGGGAACTATGACCGATCTTTCGACGCCGCAACGTCTCGGCCCGGCACGGCCGAGTCCGGCCGCCCGTTTGCGGTTCGTTACGGCCGCTGCGCTGTTCGATGGCCATGACGCCGCGATCAATATCGTCCGGCGCATTTTGCAGGCGAGCGGGGTGGAGGTCGTGCATCTCGGTCATAACCGCTCCGTTGCCGAGGTCGCGCGGGCCGCGCTCGATGAAGACGCCGACGGCGTAGCGGTGTCCAGCTACCAGGGCGGCCACATCGAATATTTCAAGTACCTGGTGGACGCGCTGCGCGATGGCGGGGGCGAACGTATCCGTGTTTTTGGCGGCGGCGGCGGGGTGATCGTGCCCGAGGAGATCGAGGCGCTCGAGCGCTACGGCGTCGAACGCGTTTATTCGCCGCAAGATGGGCAGCGCTTGGGGCTGCAAGGGATGATCGACGACATGATCGCGCGCTGCGGCCGCGCGGCCGCGCTGCCTCCCAGTGCGCTGCCGGCCATCGAGACGCTGGCGCCCATGGGCGCTCGGGCTTGGCGCGCCCTCGCCTCGCTGATCAGCGCACTCGAGGACGATCGCGTCGATCCGGCGCTGCGAGGCGCGCTGCGCGAGCGCGCTCGCGCACAAGGGGCGCTTGCGCCCGTGCTCGGCGTGACAGGCACGGGCGGGGCCGGCAAGTCCTCGTTGACCGATGAGCTCGTGCGGCGTTTCAGGCTCGACTATGGCGACGAACTCGCGATTGCGATCCTCGCGATCGACCCGTCGCGGCGCAAGTCGGGCGGCGCCTTGCTCGGCGATCGGATTCGAATGAACGCAATCGGCGATTGGGGGCGCGGGCCGCGCGTGTTCATGCGCTCGCTCGCGACGCGCGAAGCGGCGACCGAATTGCCCGAGGCCATCCCCGATGCAATCGCGGCCTGCCAAGCGGCGCGCTTCGATCTGATCATCGTCGAGACGTCGGGCATTGGTCAGGGCGACGCCGCGATTGCGCAGGTGGCGGACCGTTCGCTCTACGTGATGACGCCGGAGTTCGGCGCGGCGAGCCAACTCGAAAAAATCGACATGCTCGACTTCGCCGATTTCGTCGCCATCAACAAGTTCGATCGCAGCGGCGCGCTCGATGCGCTGCGCGATGTCGCCAAGCAGATGCAACGCAATCAAGGCGCGTTCGATGTGGCGCCGGACGCCATGCCCGTGTTCGGCACGATCGCCTCGCGTTTCAACGACGAGGGCGTCACGGCGGTTTACCAGCGCATCGCGCCCGCGCTCGGTGAGTGCGGATTGCGCTCGCCCGCGCTCGGGCCGCGTTTGCCGCGCGTCGACGTGCGCCACTCGCGCGAGGGCGGGGCGATCGTGCCCGCGGCGCGCGTTCGGTACTTGTCCGAAATCGCCGCGACGGTGCGCGCCTACCGCGCGCGCGCCGAGGAGCAGGCGCAATGCGCGCGCGAGCGTTGGCAGTTGTGCGAAGCCAAGCGGATGGCGATGTCGACGAGCAACGGGACGGCTCGGAGCGAAGGGGGAAATGACCCTGCGACGCAGGCCTCGGCCGCTGCGAATTCGTCGATTGCTCCGACGGCTTCGACTGCTCCGACCGCCTCGACATCCGATCCGGTCGCCGTCCGCCTCGACGCATTGATTGCCGAGCGCGAAGCGCGGCTCGGCGCGCCCGAGCGGGCATTGCTCGATGCGTGGCCCCATACCGTCGCGCAGTATTCGGGCGAGGAGCGCGTGGTGTCGATCCGCGGTCGCGAAACTCGCACGAAACTGACCGAGACGACGCTGTCCGGCACGCGGTTGCGCAAGGTATCGTTGCCGAAGTTCTCGGATCCCGGCGAGACGCTGCGCTGGTTGATGCTGGAAAACCTGCCGGGCGCGTTCCCCTTCACCGCCGGTGTGTTTCCGTTCAAGCGCGAGAACGAGGATCCCACGCGCATGTTCGCGGGCGTTGGCGACCCGCCGCGCACGAACCGCCGTTTCAAGCTGCTTTCCGAGGGCATGCCGGCGCGCCGTTTATCGACGGCGTTCGATTCGGTCACGCTCTATGGCGAAGACCCCGACGAGCGCCCCGATATCTACGGCAAAATCGGTAACTCGGGCGTATCGGTGGCAACGCTCGACGATATGATCTCGCTCTATGACGGCTTCGATTTGTGCGATCCGGCAACGTCGGTTTCGATGACGATCAACGGTCCCGCACCCACGATCCTCGCGATGTTTTTCAATGCGGCCATCGATCAGCAACTGGAGCGTCTTGGCGCGCAATGCGCCGCGCAAAACCGGGCGCCGAGCGCCGACGAAATCGAGCAAGCGCGCGCCAACGCGTTGCGCGAAGTGCGCGGCACCGTGCAAGCGGACATCCTCAAAGAGGATCAGGGCCAAAACACCTGCATTTTTTCGACCGACTTCAGCCTGAAGCTGATGGGTGACGTGCAGGCTTATTTCATCGAACGCGGCGTGCGCAATTTCTATTCGGTGTCGATCTCCGGCTACCACATCGCCGAGGCGGGGGCCAACCCAATCACGCAACTCGCGTACACGCTCGCCAACGGCTTCACCTACGTCGAAGCCTATTTGGCGCGGGGGCTAGCCATCGACGATTTCGCGCCGAACCTATCGTTCTTTTTCTCGAACGGCATGGAGCCGGAGTACACGGTGCTCGGCCGCGTGGCGCGCCGCATTTGGGCGATCGCTTTGCGGGACAAATACGGCGCTAACGAACGCAGTCAAAAGCTGAAGTACCACGTGCAGACATCGGGCCGGAGCCTGCACGCGCAGGAGATCGAGTTCAACGATATCCGCACGACGCTGCAGGCGCTGATCGCCGTCTATGACAACTGCAACTCACTGCACACGAATGCATTCGACGAAGCGATCACGACGCCGACCGAAGCGTCGGTACGCCGCGCGATGGCCGTGCAGCTGATCATCAATCGGGAGTGGGGCTTGGCGAAGAATCAAAATCCGAACCAAGGCAGCTTCGTCATCGAGGAACTGACCGATCTCGTCGAAGCCGCGGTGCTGGACGAGTTCGACCGGCTGACGGCGCGCGGCGGGGTGCTCGGTGCCATGGAGACGGGCTACCAGCGCGGACGGATTCAAGACGAATCGATGCGTTACGAGCATCGCAAGCACGACGGCTCGTATCCGATCGTGGGCGTGAACACGTTCGTCGGCGAACGAGAACCCGAGCGAACAGGGCCGTTGACTTTGGATCGTTCGACGCGGGAGGAAAAAGAGCGCCAGCGCGAACGGCTGGCGGCTTTTCACGCGCGCCATCGCGATGAAGCGGCGCCGATGCTCGAGCGTTTGCGGCGCGCCGTCATCGATGGGGAGAACGTGTTCGCTGTGCTGATGGACGCGGTGCGCGTCTGTTCGCTCGGACAGATCACGCACGCGTTGTTCGAGGTTGGCGGACAGTACCGGCGCAACATGTGAGCGGCGGCGCGCCATCGCGCCGCGCGCACACGTTCGTTCGACGAATGGATGGCACAGGCCCATTTGCCCATGCTGCGCTTGCCGTTGGTTTGCGCCGCGTAGGCCCGTGCGCTGACCGTCGCGAGCGAGACTGCCGTCTCGCCCTGCAAGGCCTCAGCGCGCCGCGACGAGGCGGGAAAGGGCTGCGTCGTATTCCTGCTTGAGGCGCTCGACCAGCGCCGCCACGGTGGGCACGTCGTCCATCAAGCCGACGCCTTGCCCCGCGCCCCAGATGTCTTTCCACGCTTTGGCTTTGTCGCCGCCGAAATTCATTTTCGTTTTGTCGGACTGTGGCAGCGCCTCGGGATCGAGCCCGGCGTTGACGATGCTCTCGCGGATGTAATTGCCGTGCACACCGGTGAACAAGTTCGTGTAGACGATGTCCGACGCACTTGCGTTGACGATGGCGCGCTTGTAATCGTCGATGGCATGGGCTTCCTGCGTCGCGATGAAGCGCGTGCCCATGTAGGCGAGATCGGCGCCCATCGCTTGGGCCGCGAGAATGGAGCCGCCATTGGCGATCGCCCCCGAGAGCACGATCGGTCCGTCGAAGATGCGCCGCACTTCGCCCACCAGCGCGAACGGCGAAGTCGTGCCCGCGTGCCCGCCCGCACCCGCCGCCACGAGAATCAAACCGTCCACGCCGGCCTCGAGCGCTTTCTGCGCATGACGCAAATTGATCACATCGTGCAGCACGATGCCGCCGTAGCTGTGAACGGCGTCGATGATCTCTCGGGCTGGCGCGCGCAGGCTCGTGATGAAGATCGGCACCTTGTGCTCGACGCATACGCGCACGTCTTGCTCGAGCCGCGCGTTGGACTGATGCACGATTTGATTCACGGCGATCGGCCCGATTCGTGCGGCGGGATGCGCAGACCGATAGGCGGCCAACTCCTCGTTCATCTGCGCGAGCCACTCGTTCAGCAATTCGGCGGGCCGCGCGTTCAGCGCGGGAAACGAGCCGACGATACCGGCCTTGCATTGCGCCAGGACGAGCTCGGGGTAGCTGACGATGAACATCGGCGACGCCACGACAGGCAGCGTCAGATTCTGTAGGACGGGGGGCAGGGCCATGACGCGTGTCTCCTTGCTTTCTAAAAGAACGATCGTTCGATTATAGAGGATGCGAAGCGGCCGATGGGAGGCCTCGGCGTTGGAGGGAGTGCTCTGCTTCTACGTTTCGTGGCGCGGCGCACGAGCGCGCGTCGTTGGGCCGCCTAGAATACGAGAAGTTCGAACAACGATAAGCAGCAGGAGTGAGCGTGATGAGTTTTGCCGACTTTACCCCGTTTCGCGTCGACGCCGGCGGCGTCGAGATCTTTGGCACGAGGGGCGGGGAAGGTCCTCCGTTATTGCTGATGCATGGACATCCGCAAACGCACCGAATCTGGGAACGCTGTGTGCCGCATTTGGCTGAGCATTTCACCGTCGTCGCGACCGATTTGCGCGGCTATGGGGACTCGGGCAAACCGCCGAGCGACGAGACGCACGCGCCTTATTCGAAGCGAACCATGGCGGCCGATCAAGTCGCCGTCATGCGTCACTTCGGCTTCGACCGGTTTTTCGTGTGCGCGCACGATCGCGGCGCGCGCGTGGCTCATCGGATGGCGCTCGATCATCCGGACGCCGTCGAGCGCATGATGCTGCTCGACATCGCGCCCACGCTCGCGATGTACGAGGGCACCGACCGCGCCTTCGCCACCGCCTACTTTCATTGGTTCTTCTTGATCCAGCCGCAGCCCTTGCCCGAAACCCTGATCGGCGCGGATCCCGCGGCTTATGTCAAGGGCGTCATGGGCAGCCGTCACGCGGGGCTCGCGCCGTTCGATCCCGATGCGCTGCAAGCCTATTGCGATGCCTTGTCCGCGCCGGGCGCAGTGCATGCCATGTGCGAGGACTATCGCGCTTCGGCCACGATCGATCTCGAGCACGACCGCGCCGATCTCGAGCGCGGCCGCAAGGTAGGCTGCCCCGTGCGCGTGCTGTGGGGCGAGCAGGGCGTCGTCGCGCGCTGCTTCGATCCGTTGCACGAATGGCGCAACGTCGCGCGCGACGTCAGCGGGCGCTCGCTCGCTTGCGGTCATTACATTCCAGAAGAAGCGCCCGATGCGCTCATCGCCGAAATTCACGATTTCTTCGAAACCGACGAATCGGGCGAACGGGTTTTGAGCACGCGCGGCTTGGGTTGAGCCGCCGCCCCCGCGTCGAGCCCCACGCGTAGCTTGCGCGGCTCGCCCGGCGCGAGCGGCGGCAAGCGGCGTGCGACTGGCGTCGCCTTCACGATAGCCGTGCTCGTCTCCGCACGCTCGCCCACCTTCGACAAAATTCCGTCGAGCTCCTCGATGTTGCGCAGAAAAAGGCGGCAGACGAAGCAATCGTCGCCCGTCACCTTGTCGCATTCGACGAATTCGGGAATGCGGCGAATTTCGTCTTCGACGAGATGCAACTGCCCCGGCAGCGGTTTGACGCGAACGATTGCTTGCAGCGTGTAGCCGAGCGAGCGCGGATCGACTTGCACCGTGTAACGCTCGATGACGCCTTGCGCTTCGAGCCGCCGCAGCCGCTCGGCCGTGCTCGGGGCCGAGAGCCCCACCTCGCGCGCCAGATCGGCGATGGCCGTGCGAGCGTCCTGTGCGAGCAGGCGCAGCAATGCCCGATCGGTTTCGTCCAGCGAGGCCGTGGCGTCGCTGGAAAGGCGTTTTGCCATAGTCGCCTTCGTTTCAAA
>Ga0224712_10000082_pt1 | contig 14918 bp, 19 predicted proteins | sample DielMetaTC5pm2_FD_171474 | JGI IMG/M metagenome (GOLD analysis project Ga0224712, IMG submission 171474) | Corn rhizosphere microbial communities from Kellogg Biological Station, Michigan, USA - Diel MetaT C5pm-2 (Metagenome Metatranscriptome)... | ecosystem: Host-associated > Plants > Roots >...
CAGGGTTTACCCTGTAGGGCGAGGAGTCCGTCCTTGTACGATCGTTGCAGGGGTACACGTACGGACGGTCAGCCGTGTCAGAGCACTAACGTCGATCACTCGGGCTTCTGTCCCCAGCACGGACCACAGGCTCACAACCCAGGCAGTGTTGCTACCCTGCCCAAGACGGTTGCGAATGCTGCACGACAGGTGGTTCACGAAGCACGTCTCGGTGTTGCCACGTATGGTTCACCTGTGCAGATTGCACCCGAGGATGCGATCCTCGAAGAGATCCAGCGTACCGCAGGACATGTTGCCTGGTTGCAGTCGCAGATCATCAAGGAGTCACCAGAGGCACTGGCAGACTCCTACTGGCTGTTCTCACGCAGTACGGAGTCACAGGTCAGTGGCAAGGAGTTCGGTGAGAACCTCTCCGCTACGTACTCTGGTGTGTGGCTGAACCTGTACCTGAAGGAACGCCAGCACCTGGTACGTGTGTGCGAGATCGCCATGCGAATGGGCATCGAGGAACGACGTGTCCGGTTGGCAGAACGACATGTCGACCTGGTAGGGGAAGCGATCGCCGTGATGATCCGCGATCTCGGCCATGACTTGCAGGACCCTGCAGTACGTGCAGTGGCACACCGTGCGCTGACGCTCGTTGCAAGCGGAGGAGAAGGACTCCCTGTGCAAACGGAAGGAGGTGGCTGAGAAAGATGCCACTCCGGGTGACTGAAGTTGACAAGTGGACGATTGGCGGTGGAGGCAGGATACGGGACCTGTTTCCGATGCCGCCATGGCTGATCCTCTTGACGAGGTTTCTGTTCTGGTGGGTACGGCATTGGAAGGTGACGTGCCTGCTGGGTCTGTACGTGTTCTGGACGATCTGGGCGAGCAAGTGGTTCGGACTCGGTGCAGTAATCCTGGTAGTGATGGCGTGGTGGAGCATTGCGATCTACCGTGTCGGGCAGGGCTGTAGCCCTGCCGACCTGAAGAATGCGTTGCGAGCACTGCGTTATGCTGCGAGGGTACGGCGTCGGTGGACGGTCGCTTGTGAGTCATCGGGGTTGACAGACAAGCGTGATGGACACAGTCCGCGACTTCGCAAGATCAAGGCCAACCCGTCAGGCGTGAGTGCTGAGGTCAGGGTGGGTCAGGTAGGGCACACATCTGGCGACTTGGTTGCTGTGTCCGAGACGATCGCTGCTGTGATGTCGGCTGACGCGATCAACGTCGAGCAGCACGCTCCAGGGTTGGCGAGTCTTTCGCTGTCGTGGGGTGATCCTACTTCGCGTGTTCTGTCGCTGGTGGAGTTGCCTGAGCCGACTGCGTCTGGGTACGTTGCGTTCGGTCTCGATGCAGATGGTTTACCGACTGAGATCGGACTGACCACGAGTACGCTGTGTGTCGGTGAGTCGGGAAGCGGAAAGTCCAACCTGGTTTGGGCACTGCTCGCAGGACTCAACCAACTCCAGCTACCGTACAGGTTGCGCGTGATCGATCCAGCCGGTGGTGTCGAACTCTCTCGTCTGGATGGGGCACTGCACACGCGGTACTACGTCGACAAGGCGAAGGATGCCGACGACCTGATCAAGCAAGCCAGGGACTCGATGCACGCACGGTTGGCCGACATGAAGAAGCAGAGCGTGCGGATGCACACTGCTACTGAAGCGGAGCCGATCGACATCACGATCATCGACGAACTGCTCCTGTGTGGCGAGCAACTGAAGCAAGGTGCCATCAGTCCACTCGGTGAGATCCTGTCCGTTGGTCGCAAGGCGAACTACGTCGTGTGGGCACTGTCACAGTTGTCACAGGTCGATGCACTCGGTCGTCTACGAGATCTATTCCCCCAGCGGATTGCACTGGCAACCAAGAGTCGCGAGATGACCGAAGCTGTACTTGGTCCACAGGCAGAGGCCATGGGTGCCAAGTGCTCGAAGATCTCACGGAAGATGCCAGGTCAGGGGTACCTGTACGTCGATGGTACGAAGGGGTACCGCAAGTTCAGGGTCGTCAAGATCGAGGACAGCGAAGCAGACCAGATCGCTCGTGGTGAACTCCCTGCCGAGATGGCTGCACGCCAGTTGGAGAAGGTTGCACACCAGAACCGACTGACGAAGCAGAAGACGGCTGTGTACCGACTGTACGACAACATGGACAACCTGCTGTACGTGGGTATCACCAACAACCCGAACATCCGGTTGTCGGAACACGCTGCAGAGAAGCCATGGTGGTCAGTGGTGGACCAGACGAAGACGCAGATCGTGTGGTACAAGAACCGTCCACAGGCCAAGGCAGAAGAGACGAAGGCGATCCTGACCGAACACCCGAAGTACAACGTCGACGAAGTCGTACCAGCGTAGGAGAGGAGGGTATACCGTGACCATCGTGGATGACATCCTGCAGCGTGCTGCGGATCGACACTTTGGTCCGGTGTACTCCTCTGACCCTGTAGCGTGGGCCAGGGACAAGGCAAAGGTCTTCCTGTGGTCGAAGCAAGCAGAGATCGCTCGCAGTGTGAGGGAGAACCGCTACACCGCAGTGCGGAGTTCACACGACGGTGGGAAGTCCTTCGGTGCCAGTGTCCTCACTGCGTGGTGGTTGGACACTCACCCGATCGGTGAAGCGTTCGTGGTGACCACAGCACCTACAGCAACACAGGTGAGTGCCATCCTGTGGCGGGAGATCGAGAAGCTACACCGCAAGGCGAAACTCCGTGGTCGGGTCAACATGGGGAACGTACCCGAGTGGTACATCGACAAGGAGCTGATCGCGTATGGACGGAAGCCGAGTGACTACGACGAATCAGGGTTCCAAGGAGTCCACAGCCGGTATCCCCTTATCATTGCAGACGAGGCTTGCGGCATCCCAGCCCAGCTATGGAACGCGATCGATGCTCTGGCTACTAACGACAACGCTCGGGTACTCGCCATCGGAAACCCTGACGATTCCAGCAGCCAGTTCAAGACCATATGTGATCCTGGGAGCGGTTGGAACGTAATCGAGCTGGACGGGTTGCGTACGCCGAACTTCACACAGGAGAACGTGTCGGAGTTCCCTGAACTGTTTCGGTTCATGGTCGACCACGACATCCCGTTCTCGACGGAACAGGTTGATGCGGTACTACGTGAGCACCTACTCTCTGTGCGATGGGTGCACGAACGTATGCAGAGATGGGGTGTCCGACGGAAGGTCAATGAGGACACCGGGCTCGAGGAGTGGACGACGTCCTCTCTGTGGGAGTCGAAGGTTCGAGGACGCTTCCCGACTGACAGCACTGAAGGTCTGGTCCCACTGGGATGGATCGAAGCAGCAAACCGACGCTGGGTCGACATGATCAGGACCATCGAGAGCCAGCCAGGTGCTCGTCATTTTGGGGTGGACGTTGCTCGCTTTGGGCAGGACGACACCGTACTCGCAACACGCCAGGGCAGTGTGATCGACAAACTGGAGCGGTACGGACAACAGGACACCATGGCCACAGCGAACATCGTCCACAACAAGTTGAAGCACCCTCGGTCACAGGCAGCGATTGACGTCATCGGCATTGGTGCTGGTGTGGTTGACCGTCTGCGTGAACTGGGTGACGAGGTCGTTGGCTTCAACGCAGGTGCCAGTGCTGAAGGGTTGACGGACCACTCGGGTGAGTGGAAGTTCCGCAACCTGCGCAGTGCTGTCCTGTGGAACGTACGTGATTTGCTCGATCCGGCATACGGTGCAGACCTTGCACTCCCACCAGACGATCTGCTCACTGCTGACCTCACATCTCTGCGATGGAAGGCACAGGGAGACAAGCTCGTCGTGGAACCCAAGGAGGACTTCATCAAGCGGATAGGTCGCTCCCCGGACAGTGGGGATGCGGTTGCAATCGTATGCTGGCGACACACTGGTGCTGACACAACCGAGAAGGCGGTAGTGGTGCAGTACGGTGCGGGAATGGGTTCCCGCTTGGCCGTACCGTGGGGAGGGTAGTACGTGACACTACCGTCACAACGTCCCATCAACGGGACGGAGAAGGTCCTGGACACGAGTGCCGACCTACCTCAGCCAGGACATGAGAAGGGCACTGCCTGGAACGTCTTCGATGGTCCGCTGGTCTTCGGACTGGCGAACGGTCAGACGGTTGGTGAGGTCTTCGACCAACGCGAACCAACGGTCGAAGAGATCGACACCATGCTGGGGCAGGATGGTAAGGCACAGGCGTTGGAGAAGGCACTGACGCTACCCATCCGCAGTGCAGCGTACACGATCGAACCGAACGATGCACCAGCAGCCGTTGTCGAAGCGACGAAGGATGCGTTGGAACGGCCAACTGCTGAGGGTGGGATGAAGACACCCCTGCAGGATGTCATCGGACAGATGACTGGTGCGTTCCTGTACCGTCGCAGTTACCACGAGCTGGTGTTCACACGTGGTTCGAGCGACAACAACAACCTGCGGCTGGTGTACGACAAGATCGGCTTCCGTCCAGCGGAGACATGCATCCTGCTGCGGAGTCCGAAGAACGGCGACCTGCAGGGTTTCAAGCAGATGTCGTATCCGTTCCAGGTCGGTGGAGAGACTGTCAACCCAGACGTCGAGTCGGATGGGTACATCCCGATCCTGAACCCCTATGCCTTCGTACACGTGCATGGGAAGCATCGTGATCCGATCCGTGGTCTCACCGACATGCAGGTTCCGTACTGGTGCTGGACCACGAAGCAGAAGGTCATGTTCCTCTGGTTCACGTACCTCGAGTCGCAATCGCTGCCGAAGACGATCCTGCAGGCGACAAGCGAACCCGCTGCTGAGAACGCTGCGAGGGCTGTCGCTGCACTGAAGAACGCTGGCGTGGTTGGCATCCCGAAGCAGTGGCTTGCTGCCGATCCGATCCAGCTCGGTGGTGGCAGTGCGAGTGTGGGTGACCAGTTCCTGCAGGCACTCAACTACCTGGATGGGATGGCGAGTCAGAGCATCCTGGCAGGGTGGATCGACCTTCCGTCGAAGGCCAGTGGTGGCATCGGATCCTACGCCCTGTCCGCTGACCAGACGGACATGTTCCTCGAGATGCTGCAGGGTTACGCCACCGAGATGGAACAGGACATCACCAACAACCTCATTGCGCCGTTGGTGCGTGCCAACTTCCCTGGCAACCCTGCCATCCCGACGTTCAAGTTCGCCAAGCTGAACCACGACCAGATCCAACCGCAGTTCACCTTGCTACAGGGACTGGCAGGTGCTGCGAACCTCAACCCAGCCATCCCACCAGAGTTCTTGCAGCAACTGGTGATGGAGATCGGTAGTGAGTGGGGTTGGGATCTGGATGCACTCCAGGCTGCCATCGAACGCCAGACCGAGCGCGTTCAGAAGCAGGCTGAGACACAAGCCGCTGCAGCGATGTCCTCCACGGTCGCTGCAGCGCAAGTTGGTGCTTCGGCAGCGAGGCAGGTGAGAGCCAATGCCAACCAGTCAGGTAACACTGCAGCGGGTTCCGGAGCAATCCCCCCAGCCGGAAACTCCAACGCAGGTACCCGTAGGTAGCATCCTCTCGCTCCTCGCTGTCGGAGCGCCGCTTGCAAGTACTGCAGGGGCACTTGGACACCTGTTGGGTGTTCCTGGACCCTTAGCGCTCATCGCACTACAGCTTGCTGGGTATCCGCTGCCCAGACAAGTTGCTGCTACGACTCCGTCCGACCTGCAGCAGAACGCTGAGAGGGCGATTCGTGCGGCGTACCTGAGGTCGTCCATCACACGGATGAACACAACGGTGCGCTCTGGCCAGACCGTGAAAGAGGCAATGGCCAATGAAGCAAGGTACCTGTCGCAACACAGGCAGGCCGTTGCCAAGCGGAGACTGGCTGCAAACCGCATCACGGAAGCACAGCTCGAGTACGGCAGGGTACTGGGATGGAATTCGACGATCGACGATCGTACAGACTCCTCCTGTGCACACGCCAACGGAGCGAACTTCCTTGCACTGCGGATCCCACGAATCGGCTACCCAGGGACAGTGCATCCGTACTGTCGATGCAAGCCTGGTCCAGCACACGCTACAGGGAGGATGTTGAGGTGAGATGGCAGTAACGCTGGTTCCCAACGCAATCGACCGCGTTGGCACTGTGGCGTACTCCGCTCCCACGCAGGCACTTGACACCGTGAGCAACCAGGTTGCGAACAACGGTGCGATGTGGTTGGAGCTGAAGAACAGCGGTGCGAGCACCTACACCGTCACCTTCACGCTCAACGGGACCATCGACGGAGTGGCGTCTCCTGGCAAGGTGGTGTCGCTGGCTGCTGGCGCGGACAAGATCGTCGGTCCGTTCCCGACCAGCGAGTATGGTACCACTCTCAACTTCGTGGCACAGAACGTCGCGGTGTTGGGCAAGGCGTACCAACTCACACCCAACAGGTAATCCGGCATGAGTGCAGAGACACCTGTCTTGGCTTCCGTTCACCACCCTTTGGGAAAGCCTGGCGGACCTGGACTCTTCCACATGAAGGGTGCGAAGCTACCTGCGTACATCGAGAACGTCGCAAGGGGCATCCTCAAATCCGGTAGGGTGACGGACAAGGGTCAAGCGATCCAGATGGCCATCGGTGTCATGAAGAACTGGGCCAGTGGCCAAGGCAACGTCAAGCCGGAGGTTCGAGCTGCTGCTACTGCTGCACTGGCGGAATGGGAACGGCTCAAGGCACAAGCGAACGCGACACCGAACAAGAAGTGAGGAGGTGACACATGGCAATGGGAAGCGGTGCATCCGCTGCCAAGCGAGCGATGGCGTTCAAGCGCGGCAATGCGATGCCTCCTCCACCGGGCCGTCCAGCCAGCGAGGCGCGGTTCCCGATCGAGAACGAGGACGACCTGAAGACCGCGATCGCAGGTGCGAAGACACCAGCGGAGAAGGCTCACGTCGTCAAGCACGCCAAGCGACTGGGGAAGAGCAACTTGCTACCCGAAGGGTTCGTAAGCGGAAGCGGTTCCTCGACGTCGAGTGGATCGTCGACGAGCGGTAAGCCGAACTTCGCCAACCTGACCGCCGTACGTGGACAGGTGCTCGAACTCAACGGCGTTGGTGGCGTTGTGGTCGACGTGTTCGGAACCACCGCGAAGGTTCGCGTGAGAGGTGGACAGACCATCGACATTCCGGTAGCGGAACTGGGAGGTGAATGATGCCGGAGGTGCTACTCTCACCTGTGCAAACGGGCGAAGCACTGGAGCTCGCAAGTGCGGGTGATCGCAAGCTGTACTGGAAGGAGATCATTCCCTTCGGGGAGATCAAGAAGAACGGCAAGCGGTGGATCATCGACAAGGCGTTCGGCCAGAAGGTGATCGAAGCGTTCAAGCAGAAGGCGTATCCGCAAGTCGCCTTCCAGATGGCGGACAAGGACAACAAGCACACGCAGGACATTCGTGACTTCGGTGGCGAGGTCCAAGCGCTGGAGATGACCGACACTGGCATCCGTGGCTTGCTGTCGTTGACGGCTACTGGTGCGAAGGTGGTTGCGGATAACCCGCGGCTGCCTGTCAGTGGACGGTTCGTCTTCGGACGGACGACGAACAGTGGCAAGACGTTCGACGTCGCACTACATCACGTGCTGGGGACACTCGACCCTCACGTCGATGACATGAACCACGAGTGGCAAGAGGCGTTGCAACTCTCTTCTCAGGAGGTGGATGAAGTGACCGACGCCACGGGCACCCAGGTGCAGCCGTTGCAGAATGCCAACACGCAGGCGCTGCAGCAGTTCGCACAGGGAGATGCCCCTGTCCAGATCACCCAGCAGGATCTGGAGCTGGCCAACAAGATGGCCGGTCAGCTCACGCTGGACATTCCCGCTGCGCAGGTTCAGACGCCAGCGCAGCAGGCGCCGGCTGCTTCGCAGCAGCAGGACCAGGGTGACCTCGAGTTGACCGCCAAGGTCAACGACCTGCAGGCGCAGAACCAGACCATCATGCGTCAGCTCTGCGAGCAGCGGTTCATCAACGAGGCCAGCACGCTGATCGATGCAGGCGTGCCTCCGAAGCTGTTGGAGCTCTCTCGCGACGTGCTCTCTGCGCCGCAGGTTGAGGTCCTCGAGCTGACCGCGGACGACGGCAGCAAGCGTACCGTCAACCCGGCGGACGTCATCCGGGCCATCCTCAACGAGTGCAAGGGAGTGTTGCAGCTCAACAACGAGCAGGGGCACTCTGTTGGACTCACCACGGATGACGCTGCCGATCAGGAAGCCGACCAGCTCCTGAACGACTGGAAGTTCTAGAGGGAGGTGTAACAACATGCCAGGTGTGGTTCCTGCCTACCCCTGCGGTCCAATCACCTTCGAGGTGAGCGCGAACGTTGTCGGTGGGCAACTGGTTGTGCCGGATGGCACGACCCAGAAGGTCAAGCCGTCTGTCGGTGGTGACGCAACGGTCCTGGGTATCGCTACCAAGGACGCTGTTCCGTCTGCGACGTCGCAGGACAGCACGGTTCCGATCAGCCAGAACGCGTTCAACTTCTCGCCGGTGTCGCCGTACGTTGCGGTTGCCGGTGATGGTACGTGGCCGATGACCGCTGCCGCTGCGATTGCATTCGGTGCGCTGGTCAAGGCCGCTGCTGCAGGAGCGGTGACGCCGTTCGTGGAAGGCACCGACGACGCGAGTCTGGTGGTAGGCCAGTGCGTCGATCCCGCTGGGATCGCTTCGGGTTCAGTCGGTCTCATCCGCCTGAAGATCTCGTAAGAGAGGAGTTGAGAAATGCCACTGCAGGCAATTGTTAGTGCCTCTGACGGTGCCCGGGTTACCGTCAATGCGCTAACCAAGAACCCGACGGTGATCCCTCGCCGGATCATCTCGATGCTGCAGAACCAGTTCCTTGTGGACTCGCTTCTGCGCAACGGTGGGTCCATCCCCGGTGGCGTTGCCGAGTTCTGGGAGAGCACACCGCTCTTCGCGAACAGCGGTTCCGCCATCAAGGAAGAGTTCGGCGAGTACAAGATCGTGGAGACCAGTGATGGTACTCCGTCGATCGCTGTTTCGGTCAACCGAGGCCTTGGAATCATCATCTCCGAGGACATGCGGCGCCGGAACCAACTCGACCGTGTCAACCAGCAGATGACGCAGGTCCGGAACACGCTCATCCGTGACTGGGACCTCGCGCTGCAGGCCGGCCTGATCGGCAACCCGTCCATCCCGACGCACGTCGCTGGTACCGCGATCGATGGTTCCGGTACCGCGCACATGTGGACGGACCAGACCAACGCCAAGATCCGCTCGGACATCCTCATCGCCAAGCAGTTGGTGACCGAGGCTGCCGTCCCCACGCAGGCGGACAACTGGTTCGGGTTCATGCCGGACACGATGGTGATGAACACTTCGGATGCGTTCACGCTGTTGAACGACCCGAACTTCAACAACGTGTACCAGTGGAACCTGGCCGACCAGAACTTGCTGTACACCGGCAAGCTGCCGAACCAGATCCTGGACCTCGACACCATGGTGTCTCGCACCTGGCCGAAGGGTACCGTGCTGATCTGCGAGCGGAACACCATCGGGTTCATCTCGGACGAGCGTGGGTTGCAGTCGACCCCGTTGGTCGAGAACCCGGACACTGAGGTGTGGCGTTCGAACACCAGCCGCATCTCCGCCATCGGCATCGACCAGCCGCTGGCTGGCATCCTCATCACAGGGGTGAGCAGCTGATGAAGTTCCTCGTCCGCGCTCGAAGCATCGCGACGATGATCGAAGGCAAGTTCCACCACATGCAGGGTGAGACTGTCGAACTCGACAAGGACGACCCTCGCGTGGCGCACTACACCAAGCAGGGAGCCATCACGCCTGTGCAAGAGGCGAAGCACGCTGCGGAGGAGACGAAGCCAGAGGAGCCGAAGCCGGAGGAACCCACTCCGCCGCCGACTCCGACCAAGTCGACCTCGTCGAAGACAGCTTCCGCCGACAGCAAGTAGGAGGTAGCGATGTCGTATGTACTGCCGGACGCAGTGCGTTCGGTGTTGGTGAGGGATACCGACAAGACCACTGGCAGTGCTGCCAGCTTGACGGATGCCACGATCCAGGCCGCCATCGACGATGCGGAAGCACAGGTTGACGGAACGCTGCGTCTGCTGTACGAGGTTCCGTTCGACCCCGCTCCCGACCTCGTGGTGACGATCACACGCGACATCGCTGCCTACCTGGCAGACCTCACGTACCGACAGTCCCAGGACTACTCGTCAGCACTTGATCCCGTCTACCTTCGCTACCAACGCGCTCTCCAGAACCTGCAGGGCATCGCCACTGATGTGATCACGCTGGATGCGCCGAGGAGTGACGCGGACGGAGACGAGCCGGACATCGGACAAGCGACGGTCGTGAACGTCTACCGTGGCGCACTGTTCTCGATGGGGGAGTTCCTAGCCCCACGCGGGCGGTGGCCGTGATGCGGTTCGTGACAGACGGTGTGGCGCGTGTGCAGGAGTTGGTCGGGGATGGCACTCTCCGAGGTCAAGTGGTAGTCGACCAGGCGTACGCTCAGAACCAGCATGAGACGGTGTGGTTCAAGCACCCGCATGGTGGACAAGCGCACTTCCTCTCGGAACCGCTGCTCAGTGGTGCCAGCTTCTACCTCGAGAGGATCGCCCGCGGTCTGCTAGACGACGGTCCGGTCACAGCCATGCGTGGGGTGACGGAAGACCTCTGCGAGCAAGTCCGTGACAAGGCCCCACGGGACCATGGGTACCTGCGGGAGTCAGCACAGCCGTTCGTGTACGATGATGGCAAACTGGTCTACACCAGGCCGCCCGCACAGCGACGGCTGACGGACGAGGAACTGGACGCTAGGGGGCGCGGTGTTCAGCACTAGTCTGTTGGCACAGTGGTGTCAGACAACCTTTGGACTGCTCATCCCGGACACTGGTCTCACCTTCCTGGTGGGTCCTGACATGCCTGAGATGCCAGACGAGGTTGCGCTGATCACGCGACTGCCGGGTGCTGGACTGAAGTTCGAAGGTGCCTTCGATCAGCCAGCGTTCCAATTCGCAGTCCGTGGTCTGCAGCAGGATCCAAACGATGTCACAGATCCGCTCCAGACGGGTCCGGAGCAGTGGGCCGACACCATCGATGGGATGGTGCTGTCTGCTGCTCCGAACTCTGCTTGGGGTACGTACGTTACCGCTGTCGATCGTGCGGGTGGAGGGCCATCACCTGTGCAAAGACTCGATGCGGGACGACGCGCAACCTACACATGCACGTACGTCGTAACACTCGCAACAGGGTAGGTGAGATGGCAGAGAACAAGTACCGGTTGGCGTTCAGTCCCCGAGCCCACGTGCTCAAGGTCGGCGACCTTCCGGCAATCGACAGGGACGGCGTCGAGCTGACTGACGAGCAGTACCAGGAAGCGCTCGAAGGTGCGCAGAGTGTGGGACTGCTCGTCGAGCCCGTACCGCAGCCGAAGCATTCTGCTCCGGACGAAGAGGAGCCGGAGCAGCAGGCTGACGAGACCGCCGAAGACGCTGCGGAGTCCACGGACACCAGCAGCACCGAGGAGAGCAAGGAGGTGACGGAGTAACATGCCGATCACGTCGTTCATCCCAGCGTACACCCGTGCCAACGTCCTTACGGGTATGGCTGCGCTGTTCCTGCAGGACATGACCGACACCCCAGCGGTGTTGCCTCCGGACAGCCAGGCTGTGGGTACTGCGTTCCCAGTCCCGTGGACCGCTGTCGGTGCGTCGGAGCAGGGTCTGCAGTTCAACTTCCAGCGCCAGACCAACAACATCACGATCGAGGAGCAGATCACTCCAGTCGACGAAGAGACGACCGGAGCCACGATCGAGCTGGCGATCACGCTGTCGGAGGATACACTGCAGGTCATGCGGTGGGCCTTCGGTGGTGGTACCATCACTGTGACCGCGCCCGGAGTCGGACAGGTCGGCAAGAGCGAGTTGCAGCTCAGCTCGCAGATGCAGCACTTCAGTGCTGCGTTCGAAGGTGTCAACCAGTACGGCTTCTGGCGTCGGGTGCTCGTTCCCGATGTGCTGTCGACCGGACAGGTGCAGTCGCAGTACCGGAACGCTGCCAACCAGCGGATGTACGCTTGTACGTTCTCCGCGGTAAGCGCACCGGAAGACATTCAGATCGTCGAAATGACTGCGGAAGCTACGGGTTAAACCGCGCAATTTCCCAGGCATATCGAGGTATACGAGAAGATGCGGTCCAGGGCAGCAGATTTATGTTGAACCGGTTGCCCTGGGTCGTAAAACCGAAATAAACGATTGGGAGAAGGACCTTGAGTCGCTACATGAACATCCAGAACGCGTTCGCGTTCCACCCGGCCACGGAAGTGACGGGGCCAGTGCACGATCAGGTTCGCGAGTTGTTGAAGGACACCGCGCTCAAGCTGGAGAAGCTGACGCCCGAGTGCCCTGAGCAGACTCAAGCGCTCAACCAGATCCGCGTTGCCATGTTCTGGGCCAACGCGGCTGTTGCTTGCCACTCCAACGAGAAAGCGGTGTGACGTGGGATTCGATGCTGGTGCTGCGGTTGAGAAGCTCGAGTACGACTTCCGGCCGTTCACGAAGGCGCATGGCACAACTCCGGAACCGTCGGACGATCAGGTGTTCACACTGATGGACACCATCCGCACTATCGTCAACGAGATCCGCACGGCCAACGCGACTTCCGAGGAGGAGACCGAAGATGTCGTGGATGCACAGGAAGCGATTGCCATTCTCGGTCGTCTTCAGAAGGAGCAGGTTGAGGAGTTCCGAGAGGAGCTGATCCAAGCCTACTCCCTGTGCACTTCGGGGATCCCGTCTGCGGACGAGTTGCGCGAGTTGCCGTATCGCGTCCGCTCGATGTACTTCGGTTGGTTCCTCGGGCAGCTGAACCGCCCGGAATCCGCCGCCGTCGATACGAACTCATCACTAAGAGTCGTGAACGGCGGCTAACGTACTACATGGTGCTAAAGCACCTACGCCTACTGGCTGATCAGTGGGACGCGTTGCCCTGGTGGCAGCGACAGATGTACATGGAAGAGCTAACCGCAGATCTGAAGCGGATGGCCGGTGAAGTGGAGCCACCTTCTGAAGGCGAGGTGGAGGACCTACCGGACATTGCGGATCTCGGCTTCAATGTCCGACGGGCAGGAGGATAAGTGGCCTTCGATGCAGGAGCGATCCAGGCGACGCTCGATCTGGATCGGTCCCCGTTCAACAACGGCCTCCGGCAAGCCCGTGCCGACGCCGACGCGTTCGAGAAGCGAAAGATCACCCCGTCCGTTGGGGTAGACGATGCCAAGGCTAGGGCGGAGTTAGATGCCGTCGCTGCCAAGGCAGACGAGGTCGGACGCAAGCGCGAGACCATCAAGGTCAACGCGGACACCAAGAACGCGGAGCAGGGGCTAGGGCGGTTGCTCTCTGGAGCGATCGCTCTGGCTCCTGCGTTCGGTAACTTGGCGGGCATCTCCGCTGGACTAGGTGCCGGTCTTGCGAGTGGGTTGGCGACTGGTGGCATTGCACTAGGTATCTTCGGTGCGACGGCAGAGGGCGTCGTGCTCAAGATCCAGAACGACATGAAGGCGATGGCCGCTGCTTCAGCTGCTGTCGCTAAGGCACAGGCTGCACTCGATAGTGCGAAGGGTCTCAAAGCTCGTGAGGCTGCACAGAAGCAGCTTAACGCAGCGCAGGAGACCTACAACAACCTGCTGAAGACCGTTCCACAGTCCGAGCGGGACATCATCGATGATGTCGACCAGATCAAGACGAAGTGGACGGACTTCCTCAACAGCGTCATGCCAGGGATGGCGACACTCGCTCACGACGCAATCCCGCTGATCAACGACGGGTTCCACTACCTGGGACCGAACGTCGACATCGTCAGCCATGCGTTGACGGGTCTGGAGCAAGAGACCCACAAGGCGTTGAACGGTCCTACCTGGCAGCGGTACTTCGGGTACATCCAGCAGAACGCCGGACCGACGATCACGACCTTCGGTCACATCTTCGGCAACACCATGACCGGCATCGTTGGGTACTTGGAGGCATTCGGACCTGTCGCTGTGCAGGTCGAAGGTGGCATTGACCGCCTGTCGCAGAAGTTCGCTAGCGCGGGCAAGGGTGCTGAGTCCAACGGCGGGTTCCTCTACTTCATCTCGTACGTCGAGACCAACGGCCCGAAGCTGGTCGACGGACTCGGGAACATCGCGCACACACTGGTTGACGTCGCTAAGGCAGCGGGTCCAGTCGGTAGTGCAGAGCTCAGCATCATCAACGAGACGCTGCGGCTCGTCGACTCCTTCGTCACTGCACATCCGCATCTGACCGAGTTCGCAGTGTCGCTGATCGCCATCAACAAGGCCGCCAGCGCACTGAAGTTGACTGCTGTGCTTGGGTCACTGGACAAGCTTGCGGGCATTGGTGGCAAGGGTCTCGGTGGCGTTGCTGGGACACTGGAGTCGATCGGTACAGAAGGTGCAGCCGCTGCCGGTGGTGCAGGACTGCTATCGAGCGCGACAGGGAAGCTGGCTGCCAAGTTCCCAGGTGTGACATCTCTCGGCAGTGGCTTGATCCGCGTGGTCACGGGCATCGGTGGTGCAATGGGTGCCACTGGTGTCACAGCTGGGTTGTTGGGAACAGGCATCCTTGGTGCAGCTGCTGCACTGACGTACTTCGGCATCAAGCTCGCGACCGCGAAGTCCGACCAGGAGCAGTACTACGATTCACTGGTCAAGCAGTACAAGGCGCAGGGCAACAACTACCAGGGCTACCTCAACCTGAACAAGGCTGTCGACGCCGCGAAGACGAAGGCGCAGACGCTGTCCAACGTGTACGGACAGGAACTGCAGCTGTCGACTCAGGGTACCGGGCAAGCAAGCGCGCAGCTCAATGCGGAGCTGTCGAAGACCAAGATCGCGCTCGACAACGCACAGTACGCAGCTGACAAGAACAGTAAGAAGCTGCAGACCCTCAACATCAACTCGCGG
>Ga0224712_10000083_pt1 | contig 14696 bp, 15 predicted proteins | sample DielMetaTC5pm2_FD_171474 | JGI IMG/M metagenome (GOLD analysis project Ga0224712, IMG submission 171474) | Corn rhizosphere microbial communities from Kellogg Biological Station, Michigan, USA - Diel MetaT C5pm-2 (Metagenome Metatranscriptome)... | ecosystem: Host-associated > Plants > Roots >...
CGAGGGCGGCGTGCGGCGGCAGGCGTGTCGTTCGTCGATTGCGACGGCCGGCGCGCGCAGAGCAAGGACGGGCGGGACAGGCTATCGCTGTTGCGCCACCTCATCGTGCGCAATCATGCGGCGGCGCTATGATCGTTGCACGAGGCCGTCTCCGCGAGCGGTGCGAGCCGCGCGAACGCCACCGTAGCGTCGATTGCGCTGCGTGCGCCAAGGCGGCCATGCGCGTGCCGAAGCAGGGGCGCACATTGCGTCAATGCGGGCCGGCTGTTCATCGTGGCGTTGCCCTGCCGAGCGCGCTCATGCTCGCCGCGATGATGCTGACTACGTCGGCGGCTTGGCTGGAAGCGTCGATTGCGCAAACCCGCCACGCAGCGGATGTCCATGCGCACTTGCGCGCAAGCCAGGCCGCACAGAGCGCGTTGATCTTATGCGACGAGGCGTTGCGCGCCGGGGTCGCGCCGGTGATGTCGGCGCCATACGGGTTGCCCCCGCATTGGACGACAGCCGGAGCATTCGATCGTCTCGCCGCGTATGAGCCTGTTCCTTCGTGGCCGGGATCGGCGCGGCCGCCGCAATGCCTGATCGAAGCGGTGCGCTTCGAAGGAAATCCCGACGCACACGGGTATTGGATCACCGCCCGCGGCTTCGGTGCGGACGTGGCGGCGCGCGCGGTGCTGCAACTCGTGATCAGCCGGGAGGGCGGGCGCGAGCGACGCGCGTGGAGGCGCATCCTTGCCGATGGAGCCGGGCGATGATGCGACCGTACACCCGGCGAGCGAGGCGCCTTGGCTTTTCGCTGCTGGAACTCGTCATGGCACTCGCTATGCTGGCGGTGATGGTCGGCTATGGGATGCCCGCATACGTCGCCTATGCGGCTCGCGGCCATCGCATCGAGGCGGTAGTCGCACTGCACCGGGCCGCGCAGTATGTCGCTGTCCGGATGGCCGATGGCGACATCGATTCCGAGCCCTCGTTGCCGGCTGGCCTCGATCGGGCGCCGGAACAGGGCCGCATCGTCTATCGCATCGAGTGGGTGCCGGGCGCGGATGGCCGCGCCGGGTATGAAATCTGGGCGATACCGGTCGATGGCGGCCCGATGCATGGCGATGCCTGCGGGACTTTTGTGCTCGACCGGTTCGGTGTGCGCGCCAATCGCGATGCACGGGGTGCGGGCGTCGATGCGCAGGCGTGCTGGGCCGGTCGTGAGGCATAGGCAGGAAACCGCGCCAGAGAGCCTGCGCGCATCGAGAGGCGTTGTTCGTCACTCAGCCCGCGTACCCGCCCGCGGGACTCCCGCTACGACCCATCGCTCGGGCCGTCCGCCGTTTCCTGTTCCTGCCGTTGACGCGCGGACCAGTGGCTCCACAGGCGCAGTCCGGCCCAGCCGGCCGCGCCGAGCGTCCCCCACTTGAGCAGGGGCTTGGCGCCGGCTGCCACGGTGGCGCGCAGCGGTTTGGCCAAGACGACGGACGCGAGCGAACTGACGAGCGGATGATTGAGCACCAAGTCGGTCAGCGTTGCATTCACGCCGCGGCCCGTGGTCTTGGGGCGTGCGCGGCCCAGCCCGAAGCCGGGCACGAGCAGCTTGAGCCAACTCAGATTGGCGAACTTGCGGTGCAGCTCCAGGCGCGCCTGCGCGAATTCGGAGCGTTCCACCTCGGCGCGCAGCAGCAACAATTCTTTCCGGACCGCGCGCATCTGCAGGGTGCTCGAATCATGCACCGGGGAGCTGCGCCGGTGCGTCGAGCTAGGCGATGGGGTTTGGCTCATGGGGTAATGGGTCGTCCAAAAGGCCTGCAGTTGTGCTCAGGGCTCACGGAACATCTCGCGATCCTTCTCGAACTCGCGCAGCGTGGCTTCGAAGACGATCGGCGCGGCATGCAGGCCCGCACGAGCGCGCAACGCGCAGATCACGGCGCCAAGCGCATAGACGGCGGTAATGCCGGCCAGCACTTGCCAACGGTAGCTGTCCCAGAAGGCGACGGCGATCAGGGCGGTGAGGCTGATCAACGCCAACATCGCGAACGTCACGGCGACGAAACCCAGAAAAATCACGGAGACGATGCGTTCGCGCTCCTCGGCAAGCTCGACGCCGATCAGCTCGAGCCGAGTGTGCAGAAGCGCAAACACCGATGAAATCATGCGGCGCAGCGGCCCGTGATTGGGGTGCGGCGAATGGGTATCGTTTGGCATGGATTGGCGAGAAAGCATGCAATGCGACAGCCGGGGCGGCAACGGCGCCCAGCGCGAACATGCGCGCTCGACGCCGGCCCTATCCGGCAAAAGCTCGCGGGAGTAAAGGACGCGAGCCGCCCTTCGCGTGAACGCGCTTACTTGCGGTTGATGAGCAAGCCGACGACCACGCCGATGCCCGCCGCCACGCCGATCGCGGTCCAAGGATGTTCGTGGACGTAATCGTCGGTGGCGCGCGCCGCCTTCTTACCTTTTTCTACAACGACGACTTGCACGTCCGCCGCTTTTTCCTTCGCTTGCTTCAAACGGGTCAATGCCGTTTCGCGTAGCTCGGAGGCGCGCTCGCCGGTCGCGCTGGCGGCCTGCTTCAACAGGTCCTCGGCGTCCGAGAGGACGGTTCGGATATCGGACATCAATCTCTCCTTGTTGACTTCTGACATTAGAGCTCCCTTTTGTTCCACGCATGCATCGTATCAAAGATAGGTCACTTGGCGGCACGCAACGCTATGGCTCGCGTCTCGCATGAACCGTTCCCGATGCACGCATGGCTAGCATGCGCGTCCTATGGCGTGAGGGGATGACCTGCGTCAAAACGTCGGAACTGCCACAGGAACTGCCACAGGAACTGCCACACAGCCCTAGCGAATTTGCAAAGCGGCGGCGGCTCACGATGGCGGAATAGGGAGACAGCGAGCCCCCGAAGCCGCTCGCAGCGAGCAGCTCCGGTTTCGCGGGGATTCGGTCAGAAGAAAGCTTGAATTCCTGTCTGCGCGCGCCCGAGGATCAGGGCGTGGATATCGTGCGTGCCTTCGTACGTGTTGACTACTTCAAGATTGACGAGATGACGCGCTACGCCGAACTCGTCGGATATGCCGTTGCCGCCCAGCATGTCGCGCGCGAGCCGGGCGATATCGAGCGCTTTGCCGCACGAATTGCGCTTCATGATCGAGGTGATTTCGGTCGCGGCCGTGCCCTCGTCCTTCATGCGGCCCAGACGCAGGACGCCTTGCAAACCGAGCGTGATCTCGGTCTGCATATCGGCCAACTTCTTCTGGATCAACTGGTTCGCGGCCAACGGCCGGCCGAACTGCTTGCGATCGAGCACGTACTGACGCGCCGTGTGCCAGCATGCTTCGGCTGCGCCGAGCGCGCCCCACGCAATGCCATAGCGGGCCGAGTTCAGACAGGTGAATGGGCCGCGCAAGCCGCTCACGTTGGGCAACATGTTCTCCCGCGGCACGAAGACTTCGTCCAGCACGATCTCGCCCGTGATCGACGCACGCAAGCCGACCTTGCCGTGGATGGCGGGCGCCGTCAGTCCCTTCCAGCCTTTTTCGAGAATGAACCCGCGGATCGTGTCCGAGCCGTTTTCTTCGAGCTTCGCCCAGACCACGAAGACATCGGCGATCGGTGAATTCGTGATCCACATCTTCGTGCCCGAGAGCGAATAGCCGCCGTCGACCTGGCGCGCCCGCGTCACCATGCTGCCCGGGTCCGAGCCGTGGTTGGGCTCGGTCAAGCCGAAGCAACCGATCCATTCGCCTGTCGCGAGCTTGGGCAGGTATTTCGCCTTTTGCGCGTCCGAGCCGAATTCGAAGATCGGCACCATGACGAGCGACGATTGGACCGACATCATCGACCGATACCCCGAATCCACGCGCTCCACTTCGCGCGCGATCAAGCCGTAGCTGACGTAGTTCAGGCCGGGGCCGCCGTATGCCTCGGGGATCGTGGGGCCGAGCAGGCCCAACTCGCCCATTTCGCGAAAGATCTCCACGTCGGTGCGCTCATGGCGGAACGCCTCGGTGACGCGCGGCAAGAGCTTGTCCTGCGCGTAGGCGTGCGCGGCGTCACGCACCATCCGTTCTTCTTCGGCCAGTTGCTGATCGAGCAGCAGCGGATCGTCCCAATGGAAGCGGGCGGTGTCGGCCATCGTCATCTCCTTTCGATGCTTGATTAGATGCTTGACTAAAGTTCCGCTGTGCGAAACACTGTTTTGCAAATCACAACCGAGTTTATCACCCACCGATGGCTGCATCCACTGTCGTTTCCTTCGCCGGGTCTGCCTCGGAAGCATCGGCGCTGCCCGAGGGCGTCGATGAGCGCAAATTCGTCGTGGCGCTCGCGCGCGGGCTCGAGTTGCTGCGCGCGTTCCGGCCCGGAGACACGCTGCTCGGCAATCGCGACTTCGTCGCGCGCACGGGCTTGCCCAAGGCGACCGTCAATCGGCTGGCTTATACGCTGACGGTGCTCGGATATTTGCGTTTCGACGAGGCGCTCGGCAAATATGCGCTCGACGCCGGCGTGCTCGCGCTCGGATTTGGGTTGCTGGCGGGCACCGACACGCTCGAACTCGCGCGCCCGCACATGCGCGAGCTGGCGCGCGAGGTTGGCGCCGCGGTGTCGCTCGGTTGTCGTGACGGGCTCGATATGATTTATCTCGAGACGATACGCAGCGAGACGGCGCTGACGCTGGGGCTTGCTTCGGGCTCGCGGTTGTCCATGCTGACGAGTTCGATGGGACGCGCCTATCTCGCCGTCATCGGTGGCGAGGACCGTGAGGCGCTGCTGACCGAACTGGCGCTTGCCGCTGGCGCTGGGGCGAGCGGCGCGGCGCTGCCCGACGCCGCGCGCAGTGAGATCGCGGCGTTCGCGCATCAAGGATGCTGCTTTTCGTTTCGCGAGTGGCACGAGGACGTCAACGCCGTGGCCGTGCCGTTTCGCGATCCGCGCGACGGACGCTGGCTCGTGTTCAGCTGCAGCGGGCCGGCGTCGTCGATGGGAGAGAGTGTGTTTCGCGAGCGCGTGGCGCCGCGTCTGCGCGCGCTGGCTCGCCGGCTCGGGCAAGCGCGCTGACGGCGCTCGGTGACTCTCGGGGACTTACACGCTCAGCGTTCGGCGCAGGCTTTCTTGGGTTCGAACAACGGGCCTTGAACGAAGCGGGCGCCGAACTGCTGCAGCGAGTCGAACTGCATTTCGTTGGAGACGCGGTCGAAAATCAGCGGAATGCCGAGCCGGTTAGCGTAACTGAGCAGCGGTTTGGTCATTGCGTCGCGCAGCACCGCGCCGCCGTCGATCTTGATGAAGTCCAGGCGCGCCATGTCGGACACCGACAAGATGTGCCCCGCATTGGGCAGATTGCCCGCCACTTTGAAGCCGTAGCGCTGGTAATTGTTGACCAGGTAGCCGAGGAACGTGCGATGCGCGACGGCCGCGCTCGGCAATTCGATCACGACGCGCGAGGGATTGAGCCCGAAGCCGAGCAGCACCGATGAAAAGTGCTGCCCATGGTCGTACTTGACGCTCTTGAGCAAGCGCTCGTGAACGCGCAAGAACAGCATGCCGTGACGCTGAGCCCCGAAGAAATTGATGGCGTGCAGCGTGCGTGCGAGCCGGTCGAGCGTAACGAGTTCGGGATCGTCGGCCACGGCGTCGAACGGGTCGAAGGCGGCGCCGTCCGTGCGCTCGGTCAGCGCTTGGAACCCGAGCTCGTCGCCGAAGCGGTCCGCGCGCTCGGGCGAGGTCCACAACGTTTGGATCCCGTTCATGCTGACGTCGAATATCGGCTGATAAGCGCTCTCGAGCCGCACGCCCCGAAAGCACGCGTAAGCGGTCCCCTCGCGTTCGTCGAGCGAGACGTATTCGCGCAGGGAGGGGTGATCGGCGGCTCGGGCGGCGAGCGCGGGAATGGTCGGCGAAATCATCGGGAAGAAAAGGGCACGCAGCGACGATAGTAGCAGGCTGCGCGACATCGGCACCAGCCGAATACTTATATCGATAGTTGCGTGGTTTCTTCCATCGGGGTTTACGTTTATTTAACAATGCGTAATTCGTTTTACTATGCGTAAATTCCGCAACGCGACGGATCGTCGCGCGGCAAACCGCACCCTGTCCATGGAGGCTTCGTCGATGACCTCACCCTCGGATTGCGCCCATTTGCGCACCGACGCCCGGCTGATCGATCCCGATGCGTTCTACGAAGCGCTGATCGAAATGCATCGCGATTTATCGGACGAAACGAGCGCGCTCGTGAACGCAAAGCTCATTCTCTTGCTCGCCAACCACATCGGCGACATCGCCGTGTTGCGGGAAGCGATGGCATTGGCGCGGCAAGACGCACCGGTCGGCGGTTCCGGCACACCCTCAACCGCCCAGCGAAATACGGAGACATGACCGATGAACACCGAGCCGGCCAAAGCCGACGTCATTGAAGTGGAGCGCGTGCTCGACGGCACACGCCACCCCGCGTTTCATTTCATGCTGCTATTGCTCACGGCGCTCTCGCTCGTCATCGACGGGTTCGACGCGCAGGCGATGGGCTACGTGGCCCCGAGCGTGATCGCCGAGTGGCATGTCTCGAAAGCGGCGCTCGGCCCCGTCTTCAGCGCGAGCTTGTTCGGCATGCTGCTTGGCGCGCTCGGCCTGTCGGTGCTCGCCGACCGCATCGGACGACGGCCCGTGCTGATCGGCGCAACCCTCGCATTCGCGGCGCTCATGCTCGCGACGCCGTTCGCTACGTCGATTCCCGCTTTGATCGCGCTGCGCTTCGTTACCGGTCTGGGCCTGGGCTGCATCATGCCCAACGCGATGGCGCTCGTCGGCGAGTTTTCGCCGCAGGCGCATCGTGTCAAGCGGATGATGCTGATCTCTTGCGGCTTCACGGTGGGCGCTGCGCTGGGCGGGTTCGTCAGCGCCGCGCTGATTCCTTCCTACGGCTGGCGGGCAGTGTTCTACGTGGGCGGGATCGTGCCGCTCGCGCTCGGTGTGGCGATGGTGTTCGCCCTGCCCGAATCGCTGCAGTTCCTCGTTCTGAAAGGCCGCATCGCCCAAGCCAAAGCGTGGCTCGCGAAGTTCGATCCGGCGCTCGCCATCGGCGCGCAGACGCGGCTTGCCGTGCGCGAGCGCAACGAGGAAGGCGCACCCGTCGCCGAGCTATTCCGGGCAGGGCGCACGCCGGTGACCCTGCTGCTGTGGGCGATCAGTTTCATGAACCTGATCGACTTGTACTTCCTTTCCAACTGGCTGCCGACGGTGATGCGCTCGGCGGGCTATACGCCGGGCACCGCCGTGCTCGTCGGTACGACGCTGCAAACGGGCGGCGTCATCGGCACGCTGATGCTCGGGTGGCTCATCGAACGTCACGGCTTCGTGCGCGTGCTGTTCGGCGCGTTCGCTTGCGCCGTCGTGTTCGTCGGGATCATCGGCAGCGTCGCTCATATGCTGCCTTGGCTGCTCGTCGCCGTATTCGCCACGGGCTTTTGCATCGTGGGCGGTCAGCCCGCCGTCAATGCGCTGGCAGGGCAGTACTACCCCACCGCGCTGCGCTCGACGGGCATCGGCTGGAGCCTCGGCATCGGCCGCGTCGGCTCGGTGCTCGGCCCGCTCGTCGGCGGACAGTTGATCGCGCTTCAGTGGTCCGATGCCGCGCTGTTTCATGCGGCTGCCGTGCCCGTGCTTGGTTCGGCGCTATTCGTCGTCGTGCTCGCCGGTGCAACGCGCGGGCGCGGCGTGCAAGCGCCGGCCGTCGTGTAGGACGGCGCTTTACCGGTTCGTTGCTTTATTGGATTGGAGAAATCAACCATGCAGGACCTCTCTCGCCGCGATGCGGCGCCCGGCTATCAGTCGGGCTTCGCGAACGAATGGGCCACCGAGGCGCTGCCCGGAGCGCTGCCCGTAGGCCGCAATTCCCCGCAGCGCGCACCTTACGGGCTCTACGCAGAGCAGCTCTCGGGCAGCGCCTTCACTGCGCCGCGCGCGCATAACCGGCGCACGTGGTTGTATCGCATCCGCCCCGCGGCCGTGCATCGGCCGTTCGTGCCGTTCGTGCGGTCCGCGTCGCACGGCGATGAGACCGCGGCGCATTCGCGACTCGTGGCCAACTTCGCCGATACGCCGCCGACGCCTCCGAATCAACTGCGCTGGGACCCGCTGCCGATGCCCGCCGTCTCGACCGATTTCGTCGAGGGCCTCGTCACCATGGCCGGCAACGGCGCCGCCGAGGCGATGTCGGGCTGCGCCATCCATCTCTATGCCGCGAACCGGTCCATGCAGGATCGCTTCTTTTACAACGCCGACGGCGAACTGTTGATCGTGCCGCAGGAAGGCCGTTTGCGGATAGCGACGGAAATGGGCGCGCTCGAGGTCGAGCCCAGCGAGATCGCCGTCGTGCCGCGCGGCGTGCGCTTCGCCGTCACGCTCGTCGATGGCCAAGCGCGCGGCTATGTGTGCGAGAACTTCGGAGCGTTGCTGCGCCTGCCCGATCTCGGCCCCATCGGCTCGAATGGCCTCGCCAATCCGCGCGATTTCCTGACGCCGCACGCGGCCTACGAGGACCGCGAGGGCGCTTTCGAATTGGTGGCCAAGCTCAATGGACGCCTGTGGCGCGCCGACATCGGCCATTCGCCGCTGGACGTCGTCGCGTGGCACGGCAACTATGCCCCGTACAAGTACGACCTGCGCCGCTTCAATACGATCGGCTCGATCAGCTTCGATCATCCCGATCCGTCGATCTTCCTCGTCCTGCAATCGCAAAGCGATACGCCGGGCGTCGACGCGATCGACTTCGTGATCTTTCCCCCGCGCTGGCTAGCCGGTGAAGACACGTTCCGCCCGCCCTGGTTTCACCGCAATGTCGCGAGCGAGTTCATGGGCCTCGTGCATGGCGTCTACGATGCGAAGGCCGAGGGCTTCCTGCCGGGCGGCGCGAGCCTGCACAACTGCATGTCGGGGCATGGCCCCGACGCCGATACGTTCGAGAAGGCTTCCGCCATCGATACCTCCCAGCCGCAGAAGGTGGCCGACACGCTGGCGTTCATGTTCGAAACGCGCACCCTGCTCAAGCCGACGCGCTATGCGCTCGACAGCGCGCAGTTGCAGGCGGATTACTTCGAATGCTGGCAGGGCCTCACGAAACATTTCAATCCGGAGCGGCGATAAGCATGGCGCGCGATCTTTCGAATGACCTTGCCGCGACGCTCGATGCGGGCAAACGTAGCTGGCTTGAAGCGGCCAACGAGCCGACCTGCGATTTTTCGATTCAAAACTTGCCGTTCGGCATTTTCAGCGATGTGCGCAACGGTGCGCCCCGCGCCGGTGTGGCGATCGGCGATGCGATCGTCGATCTCGCCGCGTTGCAGGCCGCGGGGCTGCTGCGGTTCGAGCCGCTCGCTTCCGTGCCGGCGGATGTGTTCGCGCGGCCGGCGCTGAATGCGTTCATTGCCCTTGGCCGCGATGCCTGGCGCAGCGTGCGCGTGCAATTGTCGCAGTTGCTCGATGCACGGTGTTCGCCGTTGCGCGACGATGCGGCGCCGCGTGAGCGCGTGCTCGTGCCGATGCGCGATGCGACGATGCATCTGCCGGTCGAGATTCCCGGCTACACCGATTTCTACTCGTCCAAAGAGCATGCGACGAACGTCGGGGCGATGTTTCGCGATCCGAAGAACGCGCTGCTGCCGAATTGGACCGAAATGCCGATCGGCTACAACGGCCGCGCATCGTCGGTCGTCGTCAGCGGCACGCCGGTACGCCGGCCGATGGGGCAATTGAAGTTGCCCGAGCAGGATCGCCCGGTCTATGGCGCTTGCCGCAAGCTCGACATCGAGTTGGAGACGGGTTTCATCATCGGACGCGGCAACGCGCTGGGCGAGCCGATCGCTTGCGGCGAGGCCGAGGCGCATATTTTCGGCATGGTGTTGCTCAACGATTGGAGCGCGCGCGACATCCAGCAGTGGGAATATGTGCCGCTCGGGCCGTTCAATGCCAAGACGTTCGCGACGACGATCTCGCCTTGGATCGTGACGCTCGATGCGCTCGAGCCGTTTCGCGCCGAGCAGCCGCAGCAGAGCCCCGAGCCGCTGCCTTACTTGCGGCACGCGGGCAAGCATGCGTTCGACATCGCGCTCGAAGTGCGGCTGCGGCCGGAAGGCGCCGATACGGCGACGGCCATCGCGCGCACGAACTTCAAGACGATGTATTGGACGATGGCGCAGCAACTCGCTCACCACACCGTTTCCGGATGCAACACGCGCGTGGGCGATCTGATGGGCTCGGGCACGATCAGCGGCCCGACGCCCGATTCGTTCGGCTCGTTGCTCGAGCTCACGTGGAACGGGGCGCGTCCGCTCGCGCTGGAAGGGGGCGAGAAGCGTACTTTCATCGTGGACGGCGATGAGCTGACGCTGGCCGGTTGGTGCCAAGGCGACGGTTATCGCGTCGGCTTCGGCCTATGCGAGGGCAAGATCCTTCCGGCGCGCGGGTAACGTTCAGACGAAACTGTCATCTTCGTCACGAATTTGTCATGATCGAGCGATAGTCTGCGCGACTTCCTCGACGAAACGACCGCCGAGGGGCGGGCGCAGAGGCGCCACGCTGTCCAACAATCATACGTTCGCCATGCCCACGTCCGCATCTGCTCATGCGGTTGCTCTCGCGCCCTCCGTCGAATCCGGCCCGATTTGGCACGTCCCGCTCGGCCACCATCCCTACTACGATCACGTGCGTCTGAAACGCGTCTTCGAGGACGACCAAAGCCGCCATCGCGTCGTGGTCGTCGATGCGCACAAGCTGCTCGAATGCGCAAATCGCGACGACACCGACTACGTTCTGCCGCCGGTGGGCAACTGGCACAGCGGCAAGATGAAAGGCATTCGCGCGTTTCTCGATCCCGCCAACGAGCGCATTCCGGCCATGCCTTATGTCACGATGCAAAAGCGGCGCGTGCCCGGGCTGCTCGGTTGGCTGCGGATGCAGCACGAAGGCGTCGTCGGCTTCCGCAACGGGCAGCACCGGGCGCGCTATTTGGCGCATGCCGGCGCGGTGGCGTTTCCCGTCGAAGTGCATGAACGTGAAGCGGCATTGCTCGCGACGCTGTGCGGTTACGACGGCATGACCGTTGCGATTGTCGACGAATTGCCGCCGCGCGCGCCGGGTGTGCCGACCGAGTAGGGGAACGCGCACGTCCGGTACGCCCGGCATCGCCTTCGGTCGAAAACGCTTGCACGCTTGTGTAAATGGGGCAATGATCGAGTTTCCCGTCGCCGCACCGCACCATTTCTTCGAAGCGAAGCGCTGCTTTGCGTTCGCGGCGGGCGTCGCTTTACTTCTCGAACTCATCGCCGCCCAAGCCTCATGTCCAGCACAGCGCCATCCATCCCTTGTCCCGACGTCGTTTCGCTCGACGCGATCCTCCCCGAAGAACCGTTGTTGATGATGGGCGCCGGCCCCGTGCCGATTCCGGCCGCCGTCGCCAAGGCGAACGCGATCGTCATCAATCACCTCGGCGCGACGATGTCGAAGGTCATCGGGCAAGTGAAGGACATGGCGCGCTACGTATTCCAGACGCGTTCGAAGTGGGTCCTCGGCGTGGCCGGCCCCGGCTCGGCGGCGATGGAGATGGCGATCTCGAACCTGGCGTGGTCCGGCACGCGTGTGCTCTCGATCAAGAACGGCTTCTTCAGCGCGCGCATGGCGGAAATGGCCAAGCGTTGCGGCGCGCAGGTCGCGATGCTCGAAGTACCGGACGGCGAAGTCGCGGCGTTGGCCGATATCGAAGCCGCGCTGGCCCGCGAGCGGCCCGAGGTCGTCACCATCGTGCAGGGCGAGACCTCCAATACCGTGTGGAACCATCAACTGCGGCAGATTGCGGCGCTGGCGAAGGCAGCCGGCGCGCTCGTCATCGTGGATGCGGTCTGCACGCTGAGCACGATGCCGCTCGAAATGGACGCTTGGGGCATCGACGCTGTCATCACGGGCGGGCAAAAAGGCTTGTCGTCGATCCCCGGTGTCTCGCTGGTCGCTTTCTCGGATGCCGCTTGGCAAAGGCTCAAGACGCGCGATCAAGCGAACGCGCATTGGTGCCTCGACGCCTCGTTGGCGGAGAACTTCTGGCACAACGCCGGTTATCACTACACCGCGCCCGTGTCGGGTGTACTGGCGCTACACGAGGCGCTGCGCCTCGTCTGTGCCGAGACGCTCGAAAAGCGTTTCGCGCGCCACCTCAAATGCTCGCTCGCCCTGCAAGCCGGGGTTTCGGCGATGGGCCTCGCGCTATTCGCCCCCGAACCGTGCCGGCTGAACTCGGTCGTCGGCATTTCGACGCCCGCGGGGCTGAGTCCGGCCGATGTCTGCGGCCACATCTCGCGTCATCATCAAGTCGAAATCTCGGGTTCGTTCGGCTTGCCGATCGTCCGTATCGGCCAAATGGGCGAGCAGTGCCGCGAGCACAATCTATTTCGCACGGTTCATGCGCTCGGCCGCACGATGTTAGAGCTCGGCGCGCGCGTCGATCTGCCGGCGGGCGTCGCCGCGCTCGAGCAGTCGTTGTCGGAGAGTGCGCGCGGGCGTTAGGGTCCTAAGGGGTTGGACGCGTGCCGCTACGGCGTTTCAAGCGATCAGCAGCACCGCCGCGCCGGTGACGAAAAGCGCGGCCGACCAGATCCAATCGAAGTTGATCCAGCCGCGTCGCAGCATGGCAAGGCCCAAGTACTCGTACGCGGCGAACGCGATCGCTGCGCTCGTCGCCGAGGCGACGAGCGTATGAACGAGCGTGACGAGCGCAGCGGGGCCGAGCGCACCCGATAAGCTCGCTTGACCGGCCGCGCCGCAGAGCGGCATCAACGCGGGAACGAGCATGAGTCCCGCGCCGTGGACGGTGGCCGTCGCGGCCGACCACAGCGCGAGGCCGAGAAAGCCGGCCGTCATGCCGACGCGCAGGTGGTGCCGGTGGCCGTACAGCACGTGATAGCCGGCCCATCCGAGCAAGACGATGCCCGTCACGAGCCGCAGCGAGGCCGCATGCATGGCGAGCCCAAGCATGAGCGCCGAGGAAGTCACGATGAAGATCGACGCGGCGTGGCCCAGCGCAAGGGGCGGCAGCGCCGCGGCTAGCGCGGTGCGCGTGCCGCGCTGCAACCCGAGCGCGGTCGCAAAGAGCCAACCCATCGCGGGATTGAAGCCGTGGAACACGCCGCTGCCCAGCACGGCTAGCCAAAGCGCTGCGGTGTGCGTGTCGACGTTCATCGTAGACCGACTAGCGTAGTCACGGGTAGCAATACGAATCCGACGACGCATCGCCGCCCTCGAGCCGAATCTGATGCGGCCGATGCGTCTTCGGCCATTCCAGATAGAACTCCCGGTCGAACGACAAGCCGCCGCCCTCGGGCGCATCGAGCTTGACCATCCAGCCGTCGATGCCGTCGGGGTAGAACTGCTCGTCGATCGCGCCGTAGAGCGAATTCGTGAAATAGACGCGATGGCCGTCGCGGCTGACTTCGACCATTTGCGGCCCGCCGTTCAACGGCTGGTTGCCGGCGCCCGGATGGCTGGCGCGCTCGACGATGCCGCCGATGCGCACCGAACCCACGAGTTCCGGGTGATGCGGGTCGCTGACATCGTAGCGGCGCATCTCGCCCGTTCCCCAGCACGCGACGTACAGAAACCTATCGTCGAGCGACAGTGCGATGTCGGTCACGAGCGGCGGGACCGCGCCGAAACGCTTGAGCATCGGCGGCAAGCGGGCCGGATCGGCGGGCTCGGCCGGAATCTCGATGATTTTGCGTGCGGCCCAGCGATCGCCTTCGCGGTACCAGGTCCAGATCGACGCGGATAGGTCCTTCAGGCTGATGACCGAGTTGACGAAGCCATGTGCCCGGGTGGGGTTGTGCGCGGGACGCAGCTCGAACACGAGCTGGTTCTCTTCGCCGAAATCGATCGTCTGTTTGTGCTTGCGCGTATTCAAGTCCCAAAAGTGCAGCCGATGTCCGTACTTGCCGCCGAGCAGCACTTCGGGCACGAGCCCGTTTTCGAACGTCGCCGGCAAGCCCCATTCGCTCGAGACCAGCGTGTCGTAGCCCAGATGCCACCAAGCGTCGTAGGACAACTGTTGCGGGCCGCGGTCGATTTCCCATTGCCCGCGAATGTCGAACGTGTCGTGGTCCATGACGAAAATGCCGCCTGGCGCGTCGCCTTCGGCATTCGCGAGCGACACCACGAAGATGCCCTGCGGGCCGCAGTGGATCGTATGGGGGCGCGAATAGCCGGACTTGCGCAGGACTTCGTCCGGCTCGAGCACGCGAACGATGCGCGGGCGGCGCGGATCGGGTTTGGTATCGAGTACGTGAAGGCGAGAACTGCGCAAACCGGGGACGATCAAATAACGCCGCTCCGAATGCGGGTGGGGGGCGTTCGGACAAAGATGGGAACTGCAGGCATTCCAACCGAAATGATGTAATTCGTCGCCGGTATTGGGCATGGCGACACGTTCGACGATCTTGCCGTAATCGGGCGAGCCGGCATCGAGATCGACGACGGCCAGCTCGTCCGGGATGCGACGTGTCGGATCGAAGCTCGCGACATAGGCCAGGGTTTCCTTCGGCGCCTGTGCGGCAAGGCGAGCGGAAGGGTAGAACGTCGGATCGGGTTTCCAGGACGACATAGGCCGCTTCCTCATCTCGTGAATGGGGTAAGGCGGTTATCGTAGGAGTCGATCTTGCAAAACTGCAAGAAAC
>Ga0224712_10000084_pt1 | contig 14560 bp, 13 predicted proteins | sample DielMetaTC5pm2_FD_171474 | JGI IMG/M metagenome (GOLD analysis project Ga0224712, IMG submission 171474) | Corn rhizosphere microbial communities from Kellogg Biological Station, Michigan, USA - Diel MetaT C5pm-2 (Metagenome Metatranscriptome)... | ecosystem: Host-associated > Plants > Roots >...
CGCTCGCGCTCGTGCTGTCGTTGCCGCTGCCCGTGATCACCGCGCTGCTGCTGCGCCGCGGTGGCGTGTTTCACGCGATCGAGCGATTCGCGGCCCGCGCGCTCGGCAGCGAGCATCGCTTCTTGCAGGGAATCGACGGCGCACGGCTCGATGCGCAGATCGACGCGCTGATGACGCGCACGGGTTTGCTCGTGAGCGCTTTCGTTTGGCAGTTTGCCGGTTACCTCCTCGGCGCATTCGAAACCTATTGGGCGCTGGCCTTGCTCGGGCATCCCGTTTCGGTGGGCGGCGCCGTCGCCATTGAAGCGCTGACGCAAGCCGTGCGGCACGCGGCATTCATGGTGCCCGCGGGCCTGGGCGTGCAGGAAGGCACGGTGGTCCTGCTCGCGCAGATGTTCGGCGTGGGTCGTGAGGTGGCGTTCTCGCTCGCGCTCGTCAAGCGCATGCGCGAAGTGCTCTTCGGCTGTATCGCGCTCGGCTCGTGGCAATGCGCCGAGATTGTCCGGGCCCGGCGCTTTGCGCGCGAGCCGGTCCCGCAAGGCGCTGCCGAGCAAGCGGCGGCGCGGGCGCCCGAGCGCCGGGGGCAAGTGCGAGATCGCCATCTCGCACGCTGAGCGTGCGCGTCGGTTCGGCAGCACACGCTCAGCGAGCGCTTCCGCGTCGGCCAATCCCTATCCGCGTAAACACGCTTTGTCTTCAGACTACGTCTCGTCCTACATTACAGCCACGAACACGTCATATCGAACAGATAGAAAAAGACCAAGGGTCAGAGGACGCAGCGCAGCGCCGGCCACGGGGGGCGGTCGAACGCCACGTGCATTGCACGGGCGGGGGACCGCAGGCCAATGACGCAGCGCATGGGGACGACGTCGCTCTGCCGGTGTTCAGTCGTTTGCCGACGTACTTGCGTCGCGCGCCATGAGGATTGCCGGCCGTTCACTTCGCGTGACGGCCGGTTCTGTTTTTTAGGGCCTTGCTTTCGGTGACCGGCGCGCGGGGATGCGGACTATCGAAAATGCGACCCGAAACTTGCAAAATCGCGGCGCCGCCGCAACGGACGCGTTGCGCCTCGGGCTATCTTCATCGGCGGTAACACGCGCTTGCCGGACATACCAGCCGGTGCGCGGCGATTGTTGCGATGCAGCATAACGCGGCGGCGGATTTGAACGATTTCGAATCGCTTGCGAGTATCCGCGCTGTGCGGAATGCGCCGCGGACCCCGAATGCGGCGCGCCACCCACGCGAATAAAGCTGATTCCAACGGAGACGCGCGTGTTCTTATATGGCTTCGGCCCGATCCTTCTCGCCGGCACGATCAGAACGATCGAGTTGTCGGTGCTTTCGCTCGCGGTGTCGGTGCTGCTCGGGCTTGCCGGCGCGGTGGCGAAGCTCTCGCGCAATCGCCTCGTGGCAGGCGTGGCGACGGCGTACACGACGCTGATTCGTTCCGTGCCCGATCTGGTGTTGATGCTGCTGCTCTTTTACAGCATCCAAATCGCCGTCAATCAAGTCACCGATGCGCTCGCCATGAGCCAGATCGACATCGATCCGTTCGCGGCGGGCGTGCTCACGCTCGGGTTCATCTATGGCGCCTACTTCACCGAGACGTTTCGCGGCGCCTTTCTCGCGGTGCCGCGCGGCCAACTGGAGGCGGGCAGCGCCTACGGCATGAGCGGCTTGCGGGTGTTCGCCCGCATCCTCTTTCCGCAGATGATGCGCTTCGCGTTGCCCGGCATCGGAAACAACTGGCAAGTGCTGGTCAAGGCGACGGCGCTCGTCTCGATCATCGGTTTGGCCGATGTCGTGAAAGCGGCGCAAGACGCCGGCAAGAGCACCTTCAACATGTTCTTCTTCATCCTCGTCGCCGCGCTGATCTATCTGGCGATCACGACCGTCTCGAACGTGGCGCTCCTGTGGCTCGACCGGCGCTATTCGATCGGCGTGCGCCACGCGGACCTTTGAGGGAGACGGCACCATGATCGAAATCCTTTCGCAGTACGGTCGCGCGTTCCTTTACTACGACGGGCAAAGCTTGTCCGGTCTTGCGGTGACGCTCTGGCTGCTCGTTGCATCGCTCGTCATCGGGTTTTGCATGGCGCTGCCGCTGGCGGTGGCGCGCGTGTCGAAGAACCGCTGGCTGTCCACGCCCGTGCGCTGCTACACCTATGTTTTTCGCGGCACGCCGCTATACGTGCAATTGCTGTTGATCTACAGCGGCATCTACAGCCTTGAGTTCGTGCGTGCGCACGCGGTGCTCGACGATTTCTTCCGCAGCGGGCTGCATTGCGCGATTCTCGCTTTTGGCTTGAACACCGGCGCTTACACCACCGAGATCTTCGCGGGTGCGATTCGCGCGATTTCGCATGGCGAGGTCGAAGCCGCGCGCGCTTACGGCATGAGCGGCTGGACGATGTATCGCCGCATCGTCTTGCCCTCGGCGCTGCGCCGCGCGCTGCCGTTGTACAGTAACGAAGTCATCCTGATGCTGCATGCGACGACGATCGCGTTCACGGCGACCGTGCCCGACGTGCTCAAGGTCGCCCGCGACGCCAATTCGGCCACCTACATGTCGTTTCAGGCCTTCGGCGTCGCTGCGCTGATTTATCTTGCGGTATCGTTCGCACTCGTCGCGGCGTTCAGACGGGCCGAGCGGCATTGGCTCGCCTACTTGGCCGCCAGCCGGCACTGACAGCCTGCATCGATTCACACGCCTTCGATTCATACGGGAGAGCATGGTGCTCCAAGCGACTTCTCAATCCGCCGCCGTCAAGCTCGCGGCGCTCGACATCCATAAGCGCTACGGCGACAACGAGGTCCTCAAAGGCGTGACGTTGACGGCCAAAGCCGGTGACGTGATCAGCATCATCGGCGCCAGCGGCTCCGGTAAAAGCACGTTCCTGCGCTGCATCAACTTCCTCGAGCGGCCCAATGCCGGCAGCATCCTCGTCGACGGCGAGACGGTGCGCACCAAAGCGGATCGGGCAGGCAATCTCGAAGTGGCGGACCACAAGCAGTTGCAGCGTATCCGCACGAAGCTTGCGATGGTGTTTCAGCATTTCAATCTGTGGGCGCACATGAACGTGCTCGAGAATATCGTCGAAGCGCCCATCCACGTGCTGGGGCTGTCCAAGCGCGAAGCCGAGGAGCGGGCCCGCATGTACCTGGAGAAGGTGGGCCTCGCGCCACGGCTCGAGAAGCAGTATCCGTCGCATTTGTCGGGCGGGCAGCAGCAGCGCGTGGCCATCGCGCGCGCATTGGCCATGAATCCCGATGTGATGCTGTTCGACGAACCGACTTCCGCGCTCGATCCCGAACTCGTCGGCGAGGTGCTCAAGGTCATGCAGAAGCTGGCCGAGGAAGGGCGCACGATGATCGTCGTCACGCACGAGATGGGGTTCGCGCGCAATGTCTCGAATCACGTGATGTTTCTGCATCAAGGACGCACCGAAGAAGAAGGCGACCCCGCGGTCGTGCTCGCGCAGCCCAAGAGCGAGCGCTTGCAGCAATTCCTCTCGGGTAGCCTCAAGTAAGCGATATGCGGGAAGGGCGAAACCAACGAGCAGCGGGCGCACCGGGCGCGCTGCCTGTCCGCGGCAGGGGCTGACCGATGGCTCGCGCGCAAGCGGCTCCGGGGAGAACGACGCAGGTGGCCATCGTCGCGCTGCCGCCCGTCTCCATGTCGGGGCTCGCGCCGATCGTCGACGCGCTGCGGCTGGCGAACGACATCGACGGCCGGGCGCTCTATCGCTGGCAGGTCTATTCCTGGGACGGGCGGCCCGTGCCGCTGGCCGGCGCGGCAACGCTGCCCGCCGACGGCGCGTTCGGCGACGGCGTCTCGTGTGATTGGCTCATCGTCGTCGCGGAGCGGTTTCAGCAATTCGCCGACTATAAGCTGTTCTTGGCCAGTCTCGCGCGCGTGGGTCAACGCACGCCGCTCGTGACGGGCATTCATCACGGCGTCTGGTGGCTCGCGATGGCGGGGCAACTGTCGGGCTATCGCGTCAGCGTCAATTGGGAGACTTATCAGCAATTCGCCGACGAATTCGAGCGCTCGATCGTCACGCAACAGATCTTCGAAATCGACCGCGATCGGGCCACCTGTGCCGGGGGGCTCGCCAGCGTCGACTTCATGCTGGCGATGATCGCGCGCGAGCATGGGCCTGAACTGGTGGAGCGCATTGCCGATTCTCTCGGGGTGGGCGCATTGCGCTCGGGCGAGGCGCGTCAGCACATTCCGTACGTGACGGCCCCCGGCGAGCGGCATCCGCGGCTGAACGATGCGCTGCAGCTGATGGAGGCGAACATCGAGGATCCGCTGACCACGGACGACATCGCCAATCTCGTCGGCATCTCGCGCCGTCAGCTCGAACGCTTGTTCAGACAGTATCTGGGCGCGATGCCGTCGAAGTACTATCTTGGGCTGCGGCTGTCCAAGGCGCGCCTGCAGTTGCAGCGCACGAGCAAATCGATCGTGCAGGTGAGCCTCGCGTGCGGGTTTTCGTCGGCCGCGCATTTCTCGAACGCGTATCGTGAGCGCTTCGGCGTGACGCCGCGCGAGGAGCGCCGCAATTGGATCGCCAAGCAGCATGGCGCGGGCGCGGCTTATGCGGACGAGCCCCGTGCGGGAGCAATGATCGAGCCGCCCGACGAAATCCGACGCCGCCCGGAGGCGAGAGATAGCTGAGCCGCACGGCCGTACCGCGGCGATACGCGACAGATCGCGTCGCCAGCAAGCAAGACGAGATTCCGATCGTTTTCTACACTTACGTTTATTCCCCATTCGCTCGACGAGGACCCGCCATGAACGATTTCGCTGTGAACCGCCAGACTTTCGACGAAGTCATGGTGCCGGTATTTTCGCCCGCCTCTTTCGTGCCGGCGCGCGGCAAGGGCTCGCGGGTGTGGGACACGCAGGGCCGTGACTATATCGATTTCACGGGCGGGATCGCCGTGACCGGCTTGGGGCACGCTCATCCCGAACTCGTGCGCGTGCTGCGCGAGCAGGGCGAAACGCTGTGGCACGTTAGTAACGCCTACACGAACGAGCCCGTGCTGCGTCTGGCCAAGCGCCTCGAATCGCTGACCTTCGCCGAGCGCGCGTTCTTCGCCAATTCGGGGGCCGAGGCCAACGAGGCGGCGCTCAAGCTCGCACGCCGCGTGGCGATCGAGCGGCATGGCCCCGAGAAGATCGAAATCGTCTCGTTCAAGCAATCGTTTCACGGGCGCACGTTCTTTACGGTCAGCGTGGGCGGCCAGCCGAAATACGCCGAAGGCTTCGGCCCCGTGCCCGCCGGCATCGTGCATTTGCCCTACAACGACATCGAAGCGGCGCGCGCCGCCATCGGCGCCAAGACGTGCGCCGTCATCGTCGAGCCGATTCAGGGCGAGGGCGGTGTGATCCCTGCCGATCCCGCGTTCCTGCGCGCATTGCGCGAGGCCTGCGACACGCACGGCGCGCTGCTGATTTTCGACGAAGTGCAAACCGGCGTGGGCCGCACGGGCTTCTTCTATGCGTACATGGACACGGGCGTGACGCCGGACATCCTGACGTCGGCCAAAGCGCTCGGCAACGGTTTTCCGATCGGCGCGATGCTGACGACCCATGCGCTCGCCCAGCATTTCAAGGTCGGCGTGCACGGCACGACCTACGGCGGCAATCCGCTCGGCGCGGCCGTCGCCGACAAGGTCGTCGAACTCGTGAGCGACCCGGCGCTACTCGAGGGCGTCAAGCGTCGCGGCGCGTCGATCACGACCAGGCTCGGCGAGTTGAACCGGCGCTTCAACCTGTTCAAGGAAGTGCGCGGCAAGGGCCTATTGATCGGCGCCGAGTTGACGGCGGCGTATGAAGGGCGCGCGAAGGATTTCGTCAACGCCGCGGCCGGGCAGGGCGTCATGCTGCTGATCGCGGGGCCCAATGTGCTGCGGTTCGCGCCGTCGCTCGTGATCGAAGACGCCGAGTTGGACGAAGGCTTCGCGCGGCTCGAAAAGGCGATCGAGCAAGTCGTCGGCGCGACTGCCGACGCACCGGCGCGCTAAGCGGCCGGCCGCCAAGGAAACGACGATGCTCTTCGTACGCCCCGGAAGGCTTTCCGACCTCGACGCGCTGGCGCGGATGGCGCGCTCGGCGCAGCCCGTGCTGCATTCCCTGCCGCACGATCGGCATGCGCTCGAAGCGCGTGTCGCGCTGTCGGAGGATTCGTTTCGCGCGCAAGTGGACTTTCCGGGCGAGGAGGTTTATCTCTTTGTGCTCGAGGACAGCGCCACGGGCAAGCTGCTCGGCACGGCCAGCATCGTCGCGGCCGCCGGGTACGCCGAGCCGTTCTACGTCTTTCGCAACGATGCGTTGATCCACGCTTCGCGCGAATTGCACGTCAATCGCAAGATCCACGCGCTGACGATGTCGCACGAGCTGACGGGCAAGAGCCGCTTGGCGGGGTTCTACATCGACCCGTCGGTGCACGGCGACGCGCCGGCGCATCTGCTTACGCGCGCACGCATGATGTATATCGCGGCGAACCGGCGGCGCTTCACGCCCGAGGTGTTCTCGCTGCTGCTCGGGGTCACCGACGAGGCCGGCACGTCGCCGTTCTGGGATGCGGTCGGCCGCAAGTTCTTCGGACGCGATTTCGCGCAGATCGAAGTCGCCTCGGGTGGCCGCAGCCGCACGTTCATCGCCGAAGTCATGCCGACCTATCCGATCTACGTGCCGCTTCTACCCGAGGCCGCGCAGCGCGTGATCGGCGAGCCCAACGCGAAGGCGCTGCTGTCGTACGACATTCATCTCGAAGAAGGCTTCGAGCCCGATCGTTTCGTCGATATCTTCGATGCGGGCCCCGTGCTGACGGCGCAGGTGGACCGCAGCGCGTGCGTGAGCTCGAACGAGAGGCGCACGGTGCGCGAGGCTGCCGAAAGCGCTGCGAGCGTCGCGCAACGGCAAGCATGCGCTTATCTCGTCGCGAGCCACCGCGACGATGACTTCCGCTGCGTGCTGGCCGAGTTGCCGAGCGAGCGCGGCGCCGATGCGCCGCTCGCCGGACCGTTGCGTGCGGCGCTCGACGTGGTGCACGGCGACCCGGTGCGTTGCGTGCCGCTGCACCGCGGCCCGGCGCAGGCGGACGGGGCACAGGCCGGAGACGATGTCCCCGAATCGCCTTCGAACCATAAGACTTATCCATCGGGAGACTGGCGATGATCGTCGTGCGCGCCGTCAAGACGGAAGACCTCGATGCGCTCGTATCGCTGGCACGGGAAACCGGTCCGGGCCTAACGACGTTCAAGCCCGATCGCGAGGCGCTCGCCGCGCGCATCGAGCGAGCGACGAAGACGATCGAAGATCGCGCTGCGCCGCATGAGGCCGGCTACTTCTTTGTCATGGAGGACACGGCCACGGGCGATGTCGCGGGCGTGTGCGGCATCGAAGTGCAAGTGGGCCTCGAGCAGCCGTTTTACAACTACCGCGTGAGCACGGTCGTGCATGCGAGCCAGGAGCTGAGCGTCTGGACCAAGATGTCGTTGCTCAACATCTCGCACGACCTCACGGGCTATGCCGAGGTGTGCTCGCTGTTCCTCTCGCCGCGCTATCGCGCACATGGGGTCGGCGGCTTGTTGTCGCGCTCGCGCTTCATGTTCATGGCGCAATTTCGCGAGCGGTTTCCGGAGCGGCTGTGCGCCGAATTGCGCGGGCATTTCGATGCGGACGGCACCTCGCCGTTCTGGCGCGCCGTGGGCTCGCACTTTTATCAAATCGACTTCAACGCGGCCGATTACCTGAGCGCGCATGGCCGCAAGTCGTTTCTCGCCGAATTGATGCCGCGCTATCCGGTCTACGCCGATTTGCTGCCACAGGAGGCGCAGGCGGTCATCGGCGTGACGCATCGCGACACGGCCCCGGCGCGCAAGATGCTCGAAGCCGAGGGCCTGCGGTATCAGGGGCACGTCGATATCTTCGACGCCGGCCCCGTGCTCGAATGCCACATCAACGATTTGCGCACCGTGCGCGAAAGCGTCATGGCGGCGGTTGCGATCGGCGATGCGCAGCCCGGCGAGGGCGGTCGCTCGCTCGTTTCGAACACGTCGATGGCGCACTTTCGCGTGGGCGTCGCGCCGGGCGTCGTCGAGGGTGGCGCGATGGTGCTCACCGCCGACGACGCGGCCGCGCTCGACGTGCGCGAAGGCGATCCCGTGCGCGTGCTTGCGCTCGCGCCGGGAAAAAAACCGAACAAGGATTGAGTGAGCGTGAATATGGGCGAACATTACATCGACGGGCAATGGTGCGAGGGTGGCGGCTCGAGCTTCGCGTCGCGCAACCCCGGCACGGATACGGTGGTCTGGGAAGGCAAGAGCGCGTCGGCGGACGATGTCGAGCGCGCCGTGGCCAGCGCGCGCCGCGCATTCGAGTCCTGGTCCTCGCAGCCTTTTGACGCGCGAGTCGAGATCGTGCGCCGCTTCGCCGCCGTGTTGTCCGAGCGCAAGGAGCAGCTCGCGCACGCAATCGGACGCGAAACGGGCAAGCCGCTGTGGGAGGCGCGCACCGAGGTGGTTGCGATGGCGGCGAAGGTCGAGATCTCGATCACGGCGTACCACGAGCGCACCGGCGAAAAACGGCTGCCGATGGTCGACGGCACCGCTGTGCTGCGCCATCGCCCGCATGGCGTGGTGGCCGTATTCGGGCCATACAACTTCCCCGGGCACTTGCCCAACGGCCACATCGTGCCCGCGCTGATCGCAGGCAATACGGTGGTGTTCAAGCCGTCGGAGCTTGCACCCGGCGTCGCACAGGCGACGGTCGAAGCATGGCGCGAAGCGGGCCTGCCCGCGGGCGTGCTTAACCTCGTGCAAGGGGAAAAGGACACGGGCGTTGCGCTCGCGAACCATCGCCAGATCGACGGCCTCTTCTTCACCGGCAGTTCGGATACGGGCACGCTGCTGCATAAGCAGTTCGGGGGGCGGCCCGAAATCGTCTTGGCGCTCGAGATGGGCGGCAACAATCCGCTCGTCGTGGCCAGCGTGGAAGATCTCGATGCGGCCGTTCATCACACGATTCAATCGGCGTACCTGTCGGCCGGACAGCGCTGCACGTGTGCACGGCGCATCTTCGTGCCGCGCGATGCTTTCGGCGATCGCTTCCTCGCGCGCTTCGCCCAAGTCGCGGCGCGGATTGCCTACGGCGCATACGATGCCGACCCGCAGCCGTTCATGGGCGCGGTGGTGTCCGCACGGGCGGCCGCGCGGCTCGTCGCGGCGCAAGCGCGCCTTCTCGCTACGGGCGCTCGCCCCCTGTTGGCGATGGAGCAGCGCGACGAGCGCTTGGGCTTCGTGAGCCCGGCGATCCTCGATGTGACCGACGTCGCGCAGTTGCCCGACGAGGAGCACTTCGGCCCGCTCGCGCAGATCGTGCGCTATACGGATTTCGACGAAGCGATCGCACGCGCGAACGATACCGTCTACGGGTTGTCGGCGGGGCTGCTCGCCGACGACGAAGTGCTTTGGACGCGTTTTCACCGCGCGATTCGCGCAGGCATCGTCAATTGGAATCGGCCGACGAACGGCGCTTCGTCCGCCGCGCCGTTCGGCGGCACGGGGCGCTCGGGCAACCATCGGCCCAGCGCGTATTACGCGGCCGACTATTGCGCCTACCCGATGGCGTCGGTGGAGAGCACGCAACTCACGATGCCCGCGAGCGTATCGCCGGGCCTTCACTTCTAAAGATCGAGCAAGGATCGACGATGCAAGCACGGGAAGCCAATTTCGATGGACTCGTAGGTCCGACGCACAACTACGCGGGGCTGTCGTTCGGCAATGTCGCGTCGCAGACGAACGAAAAGTCGATCGCCAATCCGCTCGCCGCCGCCAAGCAAGGTCTGCGCAAGATGAAGCAACTGGCCGAGCTCGGCTTCTTGCAGGGCGTCCTGCCGCCGCAGGAGCGGCCCTCGTTGCGGCTGCTGCGCGAACTCGGGTTTTCGGGTTCCGATGCGGCGGTGATCGCGCGCGCGGCCAAGGATGCCCCCGAACTATTGGCGGCCGCCAGTTCGGCTTCGGCGATGTGGACAGCGAACGCCGCGACCGTGAGTCCGTCGGCCGACACTCAGGATGGCCGCGTCCATTTCACGCCCGCCAATCTGACGAGCAAGCTGCATCGCGCGATCGAACACGAGGCGACGCGGCGCACACTGCAGGCGATCTTCGCCGATCCGGCGCGCTTTGCCGTGCACGAGGCGTTGCCCGGCACGCCCGCGCTAGGCGACGAAGGCGCGGCCAACCATACGCGGTTTTGCGCGCAATACGGCGAACGCGGCGTCGAGTTCTTCGTCTATGGACGCAGCGAATACCGTCGCGGCCCCGAGCCCGTGCGCTATCCGGCGCGCCAAACGTTCGAGGCGAGCCGTGCCGTGGCGCAACGCCATGGCTTGAGCGAGGAAGGGACCGTCTACGCGCAGCAGAGCCCCGACGTCGTCGACGCGGGCGTATTCCACAACGACGTCATCGCGGTGGGAAATCGGCAGACCCTGTTCTGTCATGAACGAGCGTTCGTCGATCAGAGCGCCGTCTACGATCAGTTGCGCGCGCAACTATTGCGCACGGGCGCCCAACTGAATGTGATCGAAGTGCCCGATGCGCGCGTGAGCGTTTCCGACGCCGTCACTTCGTATCTATTCAACAGTCAATTGTTGACGCGTCCGGACGGCCGCGACGTGCTGGTCGTGCCGCAGGAGTGCCGCGAAAACCCGCGCGTGGCCGCGTATCTGGATGATCTGGTCAGTGGTTCCTGTCCTATCGGCGAAGTGCTGGTGTTCGAATTGCGCGAAAGCATGAAGAACGGCGGCGGGCCGGCGTGCCTGCGTTTGCGCGTCGTTTTGACCGAAGCGGAGCGCGAGGCGGTGAGCGCGGGCGTATGGATCGACGATGCCTTGTTCGCACGGCTGGACGCATGGATCGGCAAGCACTATCGCGATCGGCTCGCACCGGCCGATCTCGCCGATCCTCATCTGCTGATGGAATCGCGCACGGCGCTGGACGAACTCACGCAAATTCTCGGGCTCGGTTCGCTCTATGACTTCCAACGTTGATGCGGCCGTGCCCGCGATGTTGGCCGATTTTCTGGCATACACATTGAGCGGGGCGCGGCCCGGGCCGGCCGAGGCGCGGGGGGCGTGCGGCCAGGCCGTGAGCTACGCATGGCTCGACGAAGGCGTGATCGAACTGACGCCGGCGGTGCGGTCCGATCGGCATGCGATGCCAGCCGTGCTCGTCTCGGCCGGCATCCACGGCGACGAGACCGCACCGCTCGAACTCGTGTCGCGCATGATCGCCGATATTGCGAGCGGCGAGGTGCCGCTCGCTTGTCGGCTTTGCATCGTACTTGGCAACGTGCCGGCCATGCGCGCGGGCAGTCGTTATCTCGACGATGACTTGAACCGGCTTTTCTGCGGACGCCATGCGCAACTGGCGCAAAGTCGCGAAGCGCCGCGCGCACGCGCGCTCGAAGCGGCCGCTGCGCGTTTGTTCGAGCGCGCGGAGGACGGCGGGGAAGGCGAGCGTTGGCACATCGACATGCATACGGCCATTCGCGCCTCGGTGTTCGAGCGTTTCGCCTTGTTGCCTTATACAGGCGCGGCGCTATCTCGCGCGATGTTCGAGTGGCTTGCCGACGCTAGGATCGAGGCGGTCTTGTTGCACACGACCAAAGGCAATACCTACACGCATTTCACGGCCGAATCCTTCGGCGCGCAGGCTTGCACGTTGGAATTGGGCAAGGTGCGGCCCTTCGGTGAAAACGACCTGTCGCGTTACGCGGGCGCGGATGACGCGGTGCGCGGCCTGATTTCGGGACGCTCTCGCGCCGACGCCGTGGCGATGCCGCGCGTGTTCACCGTCATCGGACAGATCACGAAGCACAGTGACGCCTTCGAACTTTTGATGGCGGACGACGTGGCGAACTTCACCGCGTTCGCAAAAGGGACGGTGCTTGCGCGCGACGCAAGCTATTGCTATGAGGTGACGCACGCCGAGGAAAGAATCGTGTTTCCTAATCACACGGTGAAACCCGGCTTGCGTGCCGGGCTTACCGTGGTGGAAACGACGGCCGAGACGCTGGCCGGGTTGGCGCGCTGACGGGCGGGCTGGCGATGTCGTCGATGTTGCCGGCATCGTTCGAGGCGGCAACGGCGTAACGACCTTCGCCGCGTGTCCGCCGCCGCTGTGCCGCGGGTGCTATTGCTCGGGGATCACCGCCTGCCACCCTTCGGGACATTCCGTCACATACGGGTAGTACTGGCCGGCCGATTCGCAGTAGTACCAGTAATCGCCGGAGTTGCCGTATTCGTAAACCACGTCGCCGGGGGCGAATGGATCGGGATAGGGGTAGACCGGCTGCGGGTAGAAGTACCACAGGCCCCCCACGACCCACCACCAACCGAAGCGTCCGCGATGGTGCGAATGGTGCCAATTGCCGCCGCGCCAGACACGTGCGTCCAGATCGACGAAACGGTGGATGTCGCCGCGATAAGGCGCGGGAACGCGCCCGGCGGCGCGCGGCGCTTGCGCCAGCGGGGCACGCGGTTCCGGGCCGGGCCGACGCCCGAATTCTTGCGTGGCTGCCGGGCCATGATTAGGTTGCCGTAGCGCCGGAGACCGGTCCATGGGGTGGTGCCCGAATTCGGGTGTATGGGCCGGACCGCCCGGCTGCCGCATGGCCGGAGCCGGAGCCGGGGCCGGGGCCGGAGCCGGAGCCGGAGCCGGAGCCGGAGCCGGAGCCGGAGCCGGAGCCGGAGCGGGAGCGGGAGCGTGCGTCGGTGCGGGGACTTGCGGCATCGGCCGTTGCCCGAACGCAGGGCTTTGCACCGCTTGGCCGGGGGCGATGCCGACAGCGGGGCCTGGGCCCCGGGGCGCCGCCGGGCGTTCTCCCATGCGTCCTCCGGCGGGTCCAGGAGGCGGGCCTTGGCGGCCGCCTGGACCGGCTTCTCCGGGTCCTTGAACCGGCGCTGCCGCCGGCCCTCGCGCCGATTCGTGGCCGCGTTCCCGTTCCTGCGCAAGCCCTGTAGCTGTCGATAGGCCGGCTATTCCGGCCACGGCGAGTGCAATGATGGTTCTCGCGTTCATAGCCATCTCCCTCGATACGTCGTTCTCTCTTCCAGGATAGGCGCTCATCGCCGACAGCGATTGACGACCCTCGGTGGGATTCGTCGCGTGCGCCGCGATTTCGCGCTCGTCGCCGGTGCATGTAGTCCATCTCCGACATGCTGTAGCAACGCTTGACGCGATTCTCGGACACGGCCGATTTTTATCGTCCGGGCCGGTGCCGATACTGTATTTAAGGACGCAGCCAACGGATCGTCGGCTGCCGTCCGCGAACGGTTCAGGAGGTAAACGATGAGTGCGGAAAAGATTTCTCTGCGCGCATTGGTGGACAAATGGCTCGCGCCTACTGCCGCCGCGCCCGCTCGCGTGCTGCGCACGGGGCGTATGAGCAGCAACCGCGCGCGGTTCGTCTTCGTCGAAATGCAAGCGTCGAGCGGCCCGCGCTCGATCTTCCTGTTTCGCCACGGCAATGGTTCGTGGTGTGTCTTTCCGCCCACCGAGGCGCGTCCGGCGATGTGTTGTGCGCGTGTGGGTCGAGGATGAGACGGAGGCAGTCGCCATTCCCTTCGCTTCAACCCAAATCGCGCTGAGCCGCCTCACACAGCTCATCGACCAGCGAACCCGGGTTCGCCGCGCCGAATAGCGCGAATTCGACTTCGGGCAGTGGCGGCAAGCCCCATCGTTCTTCCATGATCGCGAGCGTGCCGTCGATTCGGCTCTTCGGCATCGGCGTCACTCCGAGCCCCGCTTGCACGGCCGCATGCACCCCCGCGCTGCTCGGACACACCACGTCGATGCGGTAATCGATGCCCGCATGCGCCAGTGCGGCGAGCGCGGCATCGCGATAGGGACACGGCTCGGGAAAAACAGCCAGCGGCAAGGGCAGGGCTGCGTCGATCGTCAGCCACCTCGCGCCGGCCCACACGAGCGGCTCCCGCCACAGCGCGCGCCCGGGGCGTTCATCGTGACACCGCCCCGCCATGACGAAGTCGAGTTCGCCGCGATCCATCGCCTGCAACAACGTACCGGGGATCCCCACCGCCAGATTCACGGCAAGGCCGGGATGCCGCAGTCCAAACGCGTGCAGCCGCTCCATCACCCTCGGTTGCGCAAAATCGTCGGACAGCCCGATTCGCACGAGACCTTCGCCCGCCGAGCGGTGCAAGCGGGCGCGTGCGTCGCGGTTCAATGCAAGGATCGCGCGCGCATACCCCAGCAGCACCTCGCCGTCGGGCGTCAGCGCCAGCGAGCGCGTCGTGCGCATGACGAGCGGCGTTCCCGCCTGCTCTTCGAGCCGGCGCAAGTGCGCGCTGACGGCCGATTGCGTCAAATGCAGACGCGTGGCGGCGCGCGTAAAGCTGCCTTCCTGAGCCACGGTGACGAAGGAACGGAGCAAGACGGTATCGAACACGGGATTCAGTGAGATTTGAGTTGAATGACAGAAGGATACTTCGTTTTCATTTGCAATTCGAATATGTTCAGA
>Ga0224712_10000085_pt1 | contig 14448 bp, 6 predicted proteins | sample DielMetaTC5pm2_FD_171474 | JGI IMG/M metagenome (GOLD analysis project Ga0224712, IMG submission 171474) | Corn rhizosphere microbial communities from Kellogg Biological Station, Michigan, USA - Diel MetaT C5pm-2 (Metagenome Metatranscriptome)... | ecosystem: Host-associated > Plants > Roots >...
CGAAGCGGGGCCACTACAGTGCGCGCACAGGAAGAGGTGGAAGCTCATTGTCCGGACCTTGGGTGCCGCCGCCGGGGATGGCTGGCGATGCGGATCTCATCCGCATCGGCGCGGGAAACGTCGGCGATGAGGAGTACACCTGTGCGGCATTCGCCGCCGCGAAGGCGCGCCCGGCCCTAGTGCCTGCGGTCCGCCCGCGACGTCCCAAAGAAGCCCTCGAACACTTCACCCTCGCTCCCGTGCAGGAAGTCCTCGACGCCGTCGAGTTCGACCGGCGCAGCCTCGAGGCAGCGCTCGATAAGGTTCGTCGTCGGGGCAAGGCGCTGCACCCGGGACACCTCACCTACGTGTATGCAGTCGCTCGCTCCTACCTGATGGGCGCCACAACCGCGGGCGTTCAGGACCTGCTTCCCGTCTCGGACTACTGGGTCGCCCAGAAGGCGAACGGCAAGCGTTGGGAGCACTACGCCTGGGGGCGGCGCTACCAGTCCCCAGACGGGAGCGTCCGCGAACATCGGTTCCTGCGGCTGGGCAAAGCCGGCCAGCGCGAGCGCGACCGCGCGCAGATCGCGATCGCTGCGTACGCGGCCGCCTTCGGCAACCCGGCACCTTGGCCGGAACGCTGGGAACATCCCTTCGCTTTAAAAAGGGCCACCGCGGTCTCCCGTGTGCGAATCGTCGAAGCCGGCCTGCTCGACGGCTCCCAGGTCGTCCTATTCGACGGCTCGCCCGAGCAAGCACAGGCCTACTATGCCGAGCACGGCCGCGCGCGGGTCGCGCAGATAGCGGCGGGCGGGGCGGAGATGCCTGGGTCCTCATGCACTGGGTGTAAAATGATCACTGCATGCCCAACCCTGATCAAAGCGCCCGGCCTCCTGGGGCTTGCAGCTGTCAAGGCGCCGCTGCGCAAGGTATCGGTCAGTGACCTGCGTTACCACCGTGACTGCCCCGCACAGGCCCACCTCCGTTCCCTGCATTTACCCAAAGACGGCGAATACGGCCCGTCGGCGATTCGGGGCAAGGCCGTCCATGCCCACCTCGGGACCAATCACTCAAATCCGTTGCGCGTGCCGTGCAATGCCTACGACGTGGCCGTCGACCCGCGCGGCTGGTCCGCAGGCGGCCACACACTCACCGGTGAGCAAGCCGCCATCGGCGCCCGCATGCTCGCCCACCACGTGGATGTATGTCCGCTCGAGAGCCCTGGGCCGATCACCGAGGTGCTGGTCGAGCCGACCCTGGCCTTCTACGACACGGCGGCGAACGTCGTGGTCCTCGCCACCCCCGACCTGCTCTACCGCGAAGCCGACTCCTGGATCTGGCATGAAACCAAGACCACTGAGAAGGACCGCTGGTACCACGACGACATGCTCGAAGAGTTCCCTCAACTCGCCCTCGCTGTGTTGATCCTGGCGCGAAGCCTGCTCGGCGGCGACCCGACCGGATCCCGAGTCGAACTCGAGACGCTGCGCCCTGCCATAGCGGATCCCGAACTGGAAGATCCCAGCAACCCGGCACGCGTGGCCAAAGCCCAAGAAGTGATCCGGAGCATGGCGCGGTCCTGGCGCGAGGACCAGTACTTTCCCGCCCGCCCCGGCAACGCATGCCGCACCTGCCCGGTCTCGCGCTGGTGCCCTGAGTTCACCGAGGACACCCTGGACGACAGCGAAGTGGGCCAGCATGACTAAGTCGCCCGCATCCGCAGACTTGACCTTTTTCGACGGCGAACCGCTGCTGCGGATCATCGCGACCGCATTGGTCGACCTTTCCCGACGGCAGGCGCCGGCCGATCCGGTGTACTCCGACACCGTCCAGCGCGCGTTCAACCACCTAGTCCTGCTGTGCCTGCGGCGCCAACAACCACCGCCCCAATCCGTTCCTGGCATGGTTCGGTGGGCTGCAGAAATGCCGCTCCATACTTGGCCGCTGAATCTGCCGCCCGACTTCGAGGCGGCCGACAGATTCCTCGTGGACAAGGACACCTGGACTCCGACCCAGGCCTGCATCGAGTGGGCGGTACCCGCCCGCGATTCTGCGGCTGAGCAGTTCGAGAACCTGCTAATGGAAGAGGCCATCGAAACCTGCCGCGCCGCCAAGGAGCCCGACTCCTACACCGCGTTCCGCAAGCTCCTGATCACCCGGCCCGTGCTGACCGGAGCGCAGATCGCGCTGTTGGCCGGCGACATCGACCTGAGTCTCCTGCACGAGGTGATCAAGCGCTCCTACGAGCCCGCGTCCGCGGGATTCCTACGCGACGGCCAGTACTCGCTGTGCGAGCGGTGCGGCTGCCTGCTCGTACCGATCCACGAGGACGAATACCGCTGCGAGCTCGACCGCTGCCGCCGTGATACGAGCCCACGCATCAAGAGGACCGTCGCCCACGGCAACGCGGATGGCCTCTTCCAGCTGACGCGGCCCCTACGGATGTTCATCACCGGCCCGGGGCTGGCCGAGACCGACCTGGAAACCGAACTGGCCAAGCTACGCTTGCCTGTGGAGATGTGGCCCAACTTCGACGCCTATGACCTTCGTATCACCCTGCCCGACGGACAGGTGTGGGCGATTGATGTCAAGGATCGCACCAACCCGGCGCTCCTCGGGCGCTCGGCACGAGCGTTTCGCCCCACACCTCGCTTCGACAAGGCCTTCTTGGTCGTGCCCCTTTACCGGTTCACCGAACGCGAAGACTACAAACGAATCTTCGAGAACCACCGCCCGGGCGAACTCGCCAACCAGCTCACCCTCGTCTCCGACACCGAGCTGCTCGCCCTCGTCAAACGAGCCCTACGGCGCATCAGGCAAACCCAGAGGGTCCACGCCACCGCCGACGCGACCCTGGGAGCAACCGATGCGTGACCGTTCCAGCTGGCACCGCCCGCTCATCGAGCAGCTCAACAGCCCGTGGCCCGCCCAACCCACCAGCTTCGGACCCGGCGGGCTCCTCGACGTCGAGCTCGGCCTATACCTGCAAGAGCGCGTCACCCCCACCCGCGCCGCCGGGGACGCCTGGACGCTGTTCGGCGGATATCCCTACGGCGAGGCCTTTGGCGATATCACCACCGACGCCCAGCGCCTCATGATCCGCCGCGCGCGGCACTATCTCTGGGACGTGCGCCGCCGCCGGGAATGGCGCCGACTAGTCCATGCTTACATGAACGCGCCGCAGGAATGCCGTGGTTATGACCTGGACAGCATTGATGCCACGCCGACTCGGCGACAGCCCGCGCACGCCGCCGACCGCTTCGAACACTACGAGCGCCTGCTGAGCTCCGCGCCGGCCTTCGAACGCAAGCCGCTACCAATTGCGGGAACCGGGGCTTATCGCTTCCCAGCACGCGACCGCCACCACGCCATTGTCTTCACCGACGATCTGATCACCGATGAAGCTCCGCGCGGCCACGACCTATCGGCCCCGCTGCCTGGCCGGGGCCGACCGATCACGACCACCTGGTCCCAGCTGCGCGATGCTGCCCTCGCGATGGACTCCATCGAACTGGCAGATCCAGACCTGAAGAACAACTGCTGGGTCGAGCGGTTCGACCGAGTCAAGCTCCTGATCCGCGACGAGGTGGCCGGGAAGTTCATTGAAGGTGGCACGCTGCGCATCGACGCGCTGCTGCACATGGTCGGCATGGTAGGCGCAGGCAAGAGCACGCTCCGCGACGTCCTGGCCTACTGGGCCGCAACAAACGGCCTGCACGTGACTATCGTGGTCGGGGACATCGCCGAAGAACTCGCCGTCACCCAGACCTTCATAGACCTCGGCATCCCTGCAACACCGATCATCGGATCCAGCACCCGTGAGCGACACATCCAACGCCTACACCGTCGCGTGGGTACCGCTGGCGCACCGACAATGCTCTCGCACCAGCATCCCGCCTTCACCCACCTGAGCAGCGCCTGCCCACTCGATGCCCTGCGCGGGCTCGGCGCGCCCCAACAATTGCGCATCAACGAGGCCCCATGCTCCCGGCTCCAAGAAGTCCTCGGTCCCCCCAAGCCCACAACCCGCTCGATCCTCGGCGGGGAAACCGGAGTCGATGCCACGGCGCAGGAACAGCACCAAGCCCGCACCAAACGACACACCTGCCCCCTGTGGAACCGCTGCCCACGACACCACGCCGCCCGTAGCCTCGTCACCGCGCAGATCTGGGTCGCGAACCCCGCGAGCCTGGTACACAGCGGCATCCCGCAACAGCTCAACGACGAGCGGCTGCGCTACCTCGAACTCGCCTGCCGCCGGAGCGACCTGGTCATAGTTGACGAGGCCGACCGCGTTCAGATGCAACTGGACACCGCATTCGCCCCCTCCACCACCCTCGCCGGGCGCTCTCCGAACTCCTGGATCGACGAGGTCGCAGGCCACAAGATCGAGGAGCTCGCGCGCGACGGCCGGCTCCAGCTCTCCGCACGCGAGGTTGAAACCTGGATCCACGCCGCCAACACCGTTACCACCGCCACCGACCACATCTACGCGCGCTTGGTCCAAGACGAGCAGCTGCGCCAGTGGATCACCGAGGACTACTTCAGCGCCCTCACCCTGCACCAGTGGCTCATCAACTCGTGGTTCCCCGAACTACGCGAGGACGCGGCACCGGACCAGTGTCCGCCGGGCACGACACGCGAGCAGCGCACCGAACTGCGCGACCGGCTCGATAGCATCCTCGACCACTTCCGCGACAACCCCCTGCAAGAGACGGACGATCCAGACCCGCAAGACCTCGTGGCCAACGCCGCGAACTCGCTGGTGCGCCACACCCTTGCCCTGCTGAACCCCCAGGATCACACGCGCCTGCGCAAACGACTCAAGACGCTGCTGCTCGACCTTCTCGAGCACGACCCGCGGATCGAGGCGAACCTCGACGAGCACGCCGAACGCCTCAGCTTCACCCTCCTGCTGGCAGTCCTGCACCACCGGCTCGACTTCCTGACCGTCGTCTGGCCACGCGTCGAGGCGGCCCTCAACCTCGAAGGCACCTCCAACGTCTTGTCCCGCCGCCCGCCTAAGGACTACGAACCGGTCATCCCCGAATCCCCGATGGGCAACGTCCTCGGCTTCCAATTCCAGCCCGGCGAACGCAACAAGGACGGCGACCAGAGCGGCGAGCTGCGCTTCTTCCGCTGCAGCGGCGTAGGCCGCGAACTGCTGATGGCCCTGACCGAACTGCCGACCGTGGACGGACGCCCCGGCCCTCACGTTCTGCTCATGTCCGCAACGAGCTGGGCCGGCCAATCCAGCAGATACCACGTGCACGCCCCGGTCGGAGCCGTCCTGCGTCCGCACGACGACGAGGTCGCAGCAGTGCTGAAAACCACCTTCCGGAAGGAGTTCTTGACCTGGCCAGATGACGGCCGCCGCCTTTCAAACAGTGTCGCTGCCCCGGGCAGCCGCGCACTGCGCCTGTCGGGCAGCGAACCCAGGTACCGGCCACTGGTCCTGAAGGAGATGCTGCGGCAGCTCGCCGTTCCCGACCGCAGCCTGGTCAACTCGTCCAGCATGTTCGAGCAGGAACTCAACGACATCGACGATCCCGATCGCCGACGTCTACTCGTTCTGGTCGGCAGCTACGCCGAAGCCAAGCGCGCCTTCGAGTACCTCAACACGATCCCCGAATGGGCTGGACGAGTCACCCAACTGATCTCCGATGACGCAGACCTCGACGACACCTGGCAGGCACTGCGCCGCGGAGACGTCGCCACCTTCCCCGAGACAGCCGGCGACATCCTCATCGCCCCGCTGCTCGCAGTCGAGCGGGGTCACAACATCGTGGTCCCCGGAGGCAAGGCCGCGATTGGCGCCGTCTACTTCTTGGCCCGCCCCCATCCGCGACCTGACGACATCGCGCTGGCGATCCATGCCATCAACGACTGGGCGGTGCGCCAGGTACGGTCCGGCCAGTTCCACCAAGGGGCACTCGCCGCCGGAAGCCCCGACGCAGCAGGCCTTGCCTTCCGCCGCGCCGCCCGTGGCAAGTGGAACCGCTACCTTACCCGCCGTATGGCCTGGACCAGCTTGCCCTCCGACGAGAAGGCGGCCTTTACCTGGGACCAGCTCGTGACCATGTGGCAGGTCATCGGCCGACTCGTACGCGGCGGCGTCCCAGCCCGCGCCATCTTCGTCGACGCCGCGTTCTCCCCCCGCGAAGCGGGCCTGGGAGCAACCGACACCCCAGCGACCAGCCTGCTGCTGAACATGCGAGAGCTGCTCGCGCCCTACTTCACACCGGACTTGGGCATCTCCGACATCGACAAATCCCTCGTCGCCGCACTCTACGAGCCGCTCTACTGCGCGCTCGCCGACATGGACTGACACGAGCTCATCTGCGCGAGAAAGGGCGCCCCATGGCATACGACACCATCCAGCCCGCCGCATTCATCCCGAACCCGAACGGCGACGGCTTCCAGAGCATCCAGCACACACTCACCTTTCCCAGGCCCTGGCGCGAAGACGTACTCACCTTGATCAAGGTCGGCAAGAAGAACCCGGACCGCATCAAACAAATCTGGATCTCGCGCCTGAACGCCGCGATCGCGGCCGTCGCCCCCGACCTGGTCTCCGTCGCGACCTTCGCCACCGTCGATGACACCACCCCGTGGCTGTACGCGAACGAATCCTTTCCTCCCGCCACCATGGACGCACTGATCGGTGCCTGGCTGCTGGACCTTCAGCCGTCTCTGGAAGCCCATCAGGCCGTGAAAGAGGCCTGGCGCCGGCTGGAGACCCGACAGCTCGAATGGGGTCTGACCGCAGTCGACCTACTCGAGCACACTGTCTCGGACGGCGGGACCGCGCTACCCGCACCCCACCTTTACCGGCTGCTACCTGACGTCCTGGCTGCACGCATCGAGCGGGCTTCCAACCCCACCACCGATGCCAACGGTGCCCTCGTACCAGCGGTCAGCCCGTACCGTTTCTACAACTCCGAAGTCACCTTCCGCCGCGTCGCCACGAGCGTGACAGGGGCCGGGGCACAACTCATCTCCTGGCCCCCGCAACAAGACACGATCCCCGCAACCAAGACACGACCGGCTCAGACCTGGCATTACTCGGTAGTCATCACCATCGCGCTGCGCACAGAGCCCTTTTCCCCGGTCCCGCGCATCCACGTCGGCGTCAGCATTCGTCGCTGGGTCACCGCCGACAAGGTATTCATGCCTACCGGACGCGACGTGAGCGTCTACCTCCTGTCGAACAGCGCGCTGCTCGACGGCGCGCCAACCCCCGAACGCTTCGCCCTCGCGGCCCTGCACTACGACCCTCAATCACGCGCCACGACGTGGGCGCACGGCGGACCTGCGGGCATGCTCAGCAAGCTGTCAGCAACCCGGAACTTCCCCCACCCCGAACTGCTCGTCAAAGAGCCAGACCGGTGGATCAACGGCCGCGACGGAGTGACAGCCGCTGTGGTGCACCACACCATGATGGGCTGGCACGGCATCAAGGCTGGCATCATGCCCAGCGAACGGCGACGCCTCGTCGAATGGGTCGGCACGCTCCTTGAGCCCGAATTCGTTCCGCTGGGTGCCCTGCAGCGCAGCTCCATCAAGAAACAGAATCCGCTCGGGGCCCTCGAAGACAAAGAACCGATCGCCAAGCTGAAGAAGCTCGACAAACCCGAAAAAGACGCCACCGCGGAAGAATTGCAAGCCCTCGAAGTCGAAAACTCGCGGCTCAAGATCCTTAATGATCAGATCACCGCAAACAACATCGAGATCGAGAAACGCAACGCCGAGACGATGGCCCGCAACGCCACCAAGCGCAGGTCCCGCGTTGCGGCAGCCGTCGGTGCAGCCGGCCTGACAGCCCACCTGCTGTATCAGACCGACAAAATGCGCGATCACATGATCGCGGCAGCCGAGGCGAGCTTGGCTCTAGGCGGATTTCGAGTCGAAACCGGGCCCGACACCTGGACCTGGCAGGCCCCAGATCTGGAGGTGCGCATCCACGCCCGCCCGCTGGGCCCCCTTGGTGCCGCTCTGGGGGCGGCAGGAACCGCGCCGCGCAAGGGAACGGAGCACGACGAAGCAATCAAAATCCGACGCAACGCCGTCAAGGCCTTCTCCACAGAACTGACGGAACTCACCGGCCAAGCCGCCAGCGTCGCACTCATCGAGATCAATCATCCCGATGCCTTCGGAAAGAAGCGTACGGCAGACCCCAAGTTCGCCATCCGTCTCGGCTGCGCGGACGCCGGACTAGTCAGCCAGTTCTTCCTGATCCGCAACCCTGACCTCAAGCCCACCGACGACGACTCGCAGATGCGAGCCGACTCCGCGTGGGCAGATGCACTCCGCCAAATCGGCACGCGCTTCATCCCGCGGCACTCCCTCGGTTCCGCCGCCATTCCCGAACAGCTCAACCAGCTCGCGTTCTGGCTCGTGAAGCGCCGGGCCGACGGTCCCACAGGCCACCGACAGTTCACCCCGATCGCAGTCCTGATCCGCCCCGGGCAGAGCTGCATCATGGGACGTTCCCCAGCAACCCAAGATTGGGTCCCCTACCCGGAGCTGCTGCTCGCTCTGACCGGCGAAGTGCGCGACGACGAGTTGGCCACCGACGCGCAGCAGACGGCGCTCGCCGGCTCGTTCTTCAAACAAACGCTGCGCAAGTTCCGTGGCGAACCCACTCTCCTGGTTACGCACGCTCAGAACACCCGCGGCCGCTGGCCGTGGCTGAAAAACCCCGAGATCACCACCGATCTGATCCACTTCGGGGGCCCCCTCCAGCGGCTCGGGCTGCACGGCAACGCACTGCGCATCGCACGCATCGCCACGCGCGACCGGCTCGAGTCTCCGGAGTGGTGGGCGCCCAAGCAGGAGACAGGCGAAGCCGGAATCAGCAAGGGACTGTGGACTCCAGCGCCCGACGATCACAGCAACCGGGTCTTCTACAGCACGACCGACAAACTCAGCACCCAGACGAAGGTGCGCACAGACGCAACAAAGGCCACGCCGCATCTCAACGCCAAGGGCAAGCCGGAGCTCAACGCGACACAAAACGCCTCGAACCCGGCCCTCCTCCAGTTCGTCATGGCCGGACTCCAGCCCGGCGACGCCCCTGAGCCCTGGGCGATGTTCCTACACCAGCAGCGCTTCTCCGAGGACTACCGCGATGGGCTCGGTCTCCCGCTGATCCTGCACTTGGCCGCACTCACATCGCACTACGCCCTGCCGCACAACGACGAGGAAGGCGCGCAGGACGACGGTGTTGCCAGCACCGAAACCGGAGTCGCGTACGAGCAGTTGCCAATTGACTTCCCCGATGACGCCGACTCTGAGTGAAGCGGCGCGACATGAATTGTCATGTCGTTCGCGTGGTGATTCGGCCCCCGCCATCCCTTTAATCGTCCAGTCGGCCCAACACCCCTAGGGACCCTCCAGCAGGCCCATCAGCTGCTCGGTCTAGGAGTGGCACGCGCTGCGATCCAGCGCGTGCCCCCGGCGCTCGGCGGCTTCATGGTTCTCCTTACGCCGGATCGGACGGGGCGAGATCGCTGACGCCAATGGCCGACTGCTCAAGCGGGGACGGTGAGAAACTCAGGGCCCGGAGCGTTCCGTGAATGTTAAAGGGCGAGCCAAGCGAAACGATAGTATGAACTCACCCAAGGCTGCCCAACGTGGCGCGGGCTGACCAACGGCCGACCCGCGCAAGATCTGCTTGCACTCCAAGCGGCGAACCGTCAAGCGCTGGCCCCCGCGCCGCGAGAAGTGTTTCTGTCCAGTGAGCCAACGCGAAAGTGGTGAACGAAATTGTTTCAGGAGTCCGATCACCTGTTACCGGATCGACCTGGGAAGCGACGACAATTGATTCGACGCGATTCTCTCCGTAAACGACGCCAACAACCTCGGAGGTACCTAGCTTCAGCAACGGACTTCCCGACAGCCCTCGAGGCGCAGGCATGTCGATCTCGAAGCTGTCGATGACACTTCCATTTGGATTGTCAGACTTGAAAACCTGAGTAACATATCCGCGCAGATAGCGAGCATTGGCCTCAAAGATCCTTCGACCATCGGCAGTCGGCAAAGGCCACGCCGAAATAAGCGGGTATCCATACGCAGCGACGTCTTCACCAGCCTCAGGAAATACGTCAGCCAGAATGAGACTTGGTTTGGGGTCGTAGTCGATCCGGGCGACTGCGAGGTCCGCGCCATTCGAGTCCTGAGCGAGATCCTCAAGTCGCAGACAGCGCGTCCGCAGCCCTTTATCCTCCACCTGCTTCAGGACCGCAGCATAGAATTCCCCTTCTTTCATAGGGCCCGCGACGCAATGCCAGCACGTGACGAAGATTCCACTTTCGAGCACGAACCCCGTCCCACAGAAGTTGACGGGAACAGGCTGTTGATTCTCACCCTTCTTGACCTTGAAGATGGGGAGTACGTACTCTGCTAGACGGGTCTGGGCTGGCTCCACGTTGACAACAATGCCGCCGCACCCGCCTTTGCGGCAAGCTGTACTTGCGGGCGACCGTTTGAGCGACACGGCTGGGACCCTCCGGTCCGGCAGCGGCGTGGTGCCCGCACCGCCGCGGGGGCTGGGGGATAATACGACCGTGAGTCGACGAGGACAGCTGCACCAACAGCACGTTCGAGCCCTGTTGCGCGGCGCACTGTGAGCGATCAAGGAGACCTCGAGCCGGCACCGGTGGACCGCGACCGACTGTGTCACGCCTTTCAGCAGGTGGCTCCGCAGCTGGCTGGCCTGTACCGGGCTGCAGCCGACCTCGTCGAGCAGCCCATAAGTCTGTCGAACATGGTCATCATCGCCCATTGCGTCCGTGAGATCCACAACAACGTTGCCGATCAGGTTGGTCGCGCGGGCGGTACTGTACTTGCGGATCGGATCGAGATCTCCCCCTACGTGGGAACGGTCGCGTCCGCTTGGAAAGCGGCTTATTTGCCGCTCGAGGTGGCCGCATCTGTAAACCTCCTTGAGGCTGGAGAGGCCATTGAGGGCATCGCAGATAACCATATCGTCGGCAGAAGCTGGATGCGGATTCCCTTCACGGTCTACGACGCTGTTCAGGATCTCGTAAGAGCGAGCGAAAAGGCATCGGCGAACGCCCTCCGGCGCACCGCCATGGTTGCCGCCGGCACCAGTGACCTTGGAAGTGATCCCACTACGAAGTTGTTGACGCAGACCGTGAACTACTTTATGAGCTACGTGCACCTCGACAGGGCGATGCAACGTCCTGAGCCGCCACAGAGTGACGTCCGAATGCAGTTCGCGACGTTCGAGGCAATTATGTGGTCTCGGCTAAGTGGATTCTTCGACATCGTTGATGACTTGACCGATATCCTAGGAAGGGCCAACAGGACGCAATCAGGTTACCAAGACGACTCTGAGGAACCCCAGAGTGAATAACATTACAGACGTCAAACTGGCTGCGTATGCTGCCCCATCCGAGTCCCTGGTGAGAACTGCCGTGGCTCGGATTCGTGATCCACAACACCGACAGGTGTTCTTCAGCAAGTTGGAGAATCCGAAATGGGTTACTCCGCTGGCTGCTAAAGGGTTCTTTGAGTCTGCTCCGACGGTCAGCATCGACGAACAGGGCAGAGTGCGGTTTAATAGCTGGCCCGAGGGTGAATATCTTGCTCGTGCCGCTCCATTTGTGCCGAGTGAAGTCACTGACCTTCTACTCAAGATCGCGGATAGTGACAACGTCATTGTCCAGCGGGTTACTGTAGAGGCTGCATCTCGTATGCCAGCCAGTTACGTGGCGAAGCTGGTCAAGGTCATCAGCTCGTATCTTGATCGGCCGTATAGATTCTGGCTTGATCCGGTCCAGTTGGTAGCCGCTCTACGCGTACTCGCGGAGGGCGGAAAGGCTGGCGAGGCCATGAAGCTTGCCCAAGCACTCTACCGGCCCCGGGCGCGCGATAAATCTGTAGTCGGATCGAGCAGCGATCACGCCGGTGGTCTCGAGTCGTATTGGTATGCGGAGACGCTACCGACGGTAGTGGGATTGCTCGCAAGAGAGCCAAAGATGCTTTCGGCGACAGTTGCCTGGCTGGAGGACTGGGTACAACTTGATCCTTACGGTCAAGTGCAGCGCTCGTTCTGGCGGGATTCCATTGCGTCCAACACTCAAGACACGCGGACAGAGCCAATTGGGCACGCCCTTGTCGACGCGGTCCGCGACGTCGCGCGTGCGCAAATCGATGCTAACCGGCCACTCGAGCAAGTCATCACACGCATTAGCAAGATCAATCACCCGGTTGGTGTCCGCCTGATACTCGATGCCCTCACCCATGCCGTCGACCGGTACTCAGGGCCTCAAACTGGCCCCGGGCAAACACGCGCAGATTCAGGTGAGTCCGTGGCAGTCCGAACCGGCTTCTCGCGGATGATGGATCCAACTCTGCTTGCCGGCGAATACCGCTCCGAGTATGCGGCGCTGTGTCGAGCCATGCTTCCACGCCTGGCATACGAGGAACTCGATGACTGGGTGCTGCTCGTAACCGCACCGCCGCATCTCAGTGCAGATGAAGTGCGCCGCGTTCAAGGCAGCTTTGAAAGCACAAGCGAGGTCACTGATTCGGAGGTCAGGCGCTACCAACAGCTCTGGCAGCGAGACATGCTGTTGGCTATTGGGCGCGACAACCTTCCTGAGCCTCTCCAAGAGCGGCTGGACGTCGTAATCGCTGACCATGGCGTGCCTGAAGTCAGTAGGTTCCGAAGTGGGTTTTTCGTCGGCCCGACAAGCCCTCTCAACGATGAGGAGGTAAACCAGCTAACCCCGGAAGCGCTGCTCACCTACCTTGGCACTTGGGAGCCCGGTTATGCTCAGGTGGATCGACCTGTGTACGGCTTCACTGCGTCGCCTGAAGGTCTCGCACGCAGTGTCACGCGTGCGGTCGCCGCGAATCCATTGGGCTACGCCGGCCAAGCGAGTCGGCTCGCAGGCTTGCATGGCATCTACATTCAGGCTGTGCTCGAGGGCTTCAATCAGGCTCTAGCTGAGGGCCGTGAGTTTCAATGGGGCCCGGTGCTACAGCTTGCTGAGTTTGTGGTCTCTCGGTCTGACGACGGTGTTCAAACGGCTGAGGAGTATGGGCATGCGTGGTCATGGCGCTTCACTCATCAGCAGGTTGCACGATTGGTGCAGTCCGGCTTGGAGGCCCCGTTCCAGTCCGCGATTCCACCCGCCCTGTACGCAGATGCCTGGCGCGTTCTGGAACCTGTGACACGCAGCGAGCATCCGACTCGAGAGGAAGAGGAGGCTTATGGCCCACCGGGGACGGATGCCCTCACGTTCTCGCTGAACACCGCTCGTCCAGTGGCTCTGCGTGCTGCTATCCGGCTGCTCACCGCGTTGGCGAAAGAATCGTCGTTCCAGGAGACAAGCGACAAGATCCTGGCAGCCCTCGATGAGCATGCCGGACCAACCGCCGACGGCAGTATGGCGGTTGCGGCGGTATACGGAGAGGGTCTCGGATTGCTTCTTGACGTGGCGAAGCGGTGGACATCCGTGAGGCTGACACGGCTTCTCGGCAATCCGGACAGCATCTCAGGCGGTGAAACGGCTGGGCGTGAATGGTTCGACACCGCCTGGGCAGTTCTCCTCGCCGGCTACCTGCCGTCACGGGCGCTCTTCGACCTACTCAGGCCATGGTTCATGTACCACATCAGACGCCTCAGCAACGACCGCAACAGCCAAGCAGCTCTGTTCAGCCTCAGGTCCCCGGAACAGTCTCTCGCCGACCACGTACTCATCCTATTTGCGACAGGGCAACTTGAGCACGGTATGAACGACTCCGCGCTAACCGAGCTGTTCACGCATGCACCAAGTGAGCTGCGTGGTGATGCTCTCGGGCATCTGGGTTGGCGCTTGAAGCTTGCTGAGGGAGACGTGCCACCGTCGATTCTTCGGCGCATGCAAGACCTTTGGGATTGGCGCTCGCGCGAAGTGGAGGGAGGTACTGCTCAACCTGCGGAGCTGCTGGAGTTCTACTGGTGGATCGCATCCGAGCGTTTCGCGCCAGGCTGGTGGCTGCCTCACGTGGCGATGCTGGCGAAGGTTCCGGGCTTTAACACCCACGCCATGCTTGGTGCACCACTAGCGCTGGCCGCCTCCGAATATCCGAAGGAGGTACTGGACGTCTTCGCGGCGCTGTACGAATCGAGGCCATCGGGTGCAGAACCGTACGACCTTGTGGAACATGCGCCAGCCGTCATCCGTGCTGCGCTGTCACTCGGGGATTCTCGGACTGCCAAAGGGGCGGGAGCCCTTATGGACAGGATGGGCAGGGATGGTCATACGGATCTTGCGGAGCGAGTCCGAAGGCTAGCGTAAACTTCAGGGCCGGATGGGCGTGACGATCATGCTTGGCTTGAGCTCAGGGAATCGACTGTCAATCGCCCAGGACCCACAGACTCTGTTCTTCACGGGTGAGTCACACGCCAAGCTTTAGAGCCTGCGCGGATAGGCGCGGAGCGAATCAGCG